>OGQA01001304.1_pt1 | contig 11872 bp, 19 predicted proteins | sample 1553011 | NCBI WGS metagenome assembly OGQA01 (sample SAMEA2580256, study PRJEB22360) | human gut metagenome | biome: human gut; feature: human-associated habitat; material: faeces | place: Denmark | collected 2008/2010 | reverse complement strand
TAAGCAGGTTTATCGAAGAACTGAATTAGAAAATGGATGTGCTATAAAACGATAGCAACAGCAAGTTGCTTTCCACAAACTGAATTTATCTGTATGATATGGGTTAAGGAGGCAGCAGCTATGCGTGAACGGGTAGAACAATATATCTTGCGGCATGAACTTATCTCTCCGGGCGACAAGGTGCTTATCGGTTTAAGCGGCGGCGGGGACAGCGTGGCCCTGCTGCACATATTAAAATCGCTCTGCACGCGGCTTGATTTTACAATATGCGCGGCGCATCTTAACCACGGCATACGCGGGGAGGCGGCGCATGAGGACGCCGAATTTGTGCACGACCTTTGCGATTTTTACGGCATACGGGCATATGGTGGCTATGCGGACATTCCGCGCCTTGCGCGGCAGCGGGGCGAAACGCTGGAGCAGGCGGGGCGTATGCTGCGCTATGACTTTCTGGAGGAAGCAAAGGCGTTTTTCGGCGCGGATAAGATCGCCGTGGCGCACCATATGGACGATCAGGCGGAAAGCATACTGCTGCACCTTGTGCGCGGCAGCGGGCTGAGGGGGCTTTGCGGCATGGCACCCAGGAGAGGGGACATAATAAGGCCGCTTTTATGCCTGAGCAAGGCGGAGATAGAAAGCTACCTTACTAATGAGAACCTTCCCTATTGCACCGATGCAACCAACTTTATTGCCGAAGGCACGCGCAACAAGCTGCGCCTTGAAACAATACCTTATCTTAAGCGGGAATTCAACCCGCGCCTTGTGGAAAGCCTTTGCGCCATGGGCGAAATGCTCAGCGAAGATGAAAGCTATCTTTGCCAAATAGCCGAAAGGGAACTGAATGCGGCAAGGCGGCAAGGTGGATTCGACAGGGCGGCGCTGAGTAAACTTCCGCGGCCGATTTTAAGCCGCTGCATACGCGCGGCGCTGAACGAAATAGGCGCGCTTACGGACGCGGAGCGCGGGCATATAGATTCAATAATAAGGCTCCTTTCAGCCCGCACAGGCGCAAGGATAGAAATACCGGGCGCGGACGTATGGACAAGCTATGAACTGATATGCTTCGGGCATTACATAAAGCAGACGGGCGAATGGGAGCAGCCGCTCTGCCTGAACGGCGAAACGGATACCGAGGCGGGAACATACCGCGTTGTAAAATGCGCCGTGACGGAAAGGCCGCGCGACAGATACTCCGCCTGCATAGATGCGGATAAGCTGCCAGCGGATACGCTCATCCGGCAAAGGAGAGCGGGAGACAGGTTCCATAGAATAAACGCCCCCGGCAGCAAAAAGCTGAAGGATGCGTATATAGACGCAAAGCTGCCGCGAGAGAAGCGGGACCTTGCGCTGATAGCTTCCGGCAGGGATGTGCTGTTCGCGCCGGGGCTTGGCGCGGCGGAGAGCATAAAGCTGAACGTTAACAGCAAAAACGCTGTTAAAATAGAATTCATACAAAAATAAAACTGACCCGAACCGGGCCAAAGAAGGGGTAATGCAGCAATGATAAACGAAATGGAAAAAGACGTAGCACGCGTATTGATAAGCGAAGAACAGATCCGCCAGCGCGTTAAGGAGATGGGCGCGCAGATATCCGAAGACTACGCGGGCAAGGACGTTGTGCTCCTTTGCATACTTAAGGGCGCGGTGCAGTTCTTTTCCGATCTTTCCCGCCAGATGACCTGCAATCTTGAAATGGACTTCATGTCCATATCCAGCTACGGCAACGGCACGCGCACCTCCGGCATAGTGCGCATTTCAAAGGACATGGATCTTTCCATAACCGGCCGCCATGTGCTTATAGTTGAGGATATTATGGACAGCGGCCTTACCCTTAACCACCTGACAAACATATTGAAAACCCGCCAGCCCGCAAGCCTTAGGATAGCCTGCCTGCTCGATAAGCCCGAAAGGCGCGAATGTGCCATTTCGCCGGACTATGTGGGCTTTGTTATACCAAACGAATTCGTAATAGGTTACGGCCTTGATTACATGGGCCATTTCCGCAATCTGCCATACGTCGGCGTTAAAAAAACCGACAATATGTAATTGAATTTGGCTTTTTGCCCCGCGCAGGGCATAGAGGGGGCGCGGCGGCTGATAAAGGCCGGCGGCATCCTCTGCGTGAAGGGCCTGGGCGGCATGCACCTGGCCTGCCTCGCGGAAAATGAGGAGGCCGTGCGGGAGCTGCGGCGGCGCAAGCACAGGGACGAGAAGCCCTTTGCGGTCATGTGCCGCGACCTCGGCTGCGTCCGGCGGCTCTGCGAGGTCTCCGAGGCCGAGGAGCGGGCGCTGACGTCCTTCAGAAAGCCCATAGTGCTGCTGGACAAGCGCGAGCGCGGCTCGATGATGCAGCTGAGCGAGAACAACGCCCTGGGCGTGATGCTGCCCTACACGCCGCTGCATGTGCTTTTGTTCGGGGACGACCTGGACTGCCTCGTGATGACGAGCGCTAACCTCTCCGACACACCTATCGTATATAAGAACGCCGAAGCGCTGGAGAAGCTGCGCGGGGTAGCGGACGGCTTTCTGCTGCACGACCGCGAGATACTGACCCGCTGTGACGACTCGCTCCTGCGGGTGTACGAGGGCCGGGACTACCCGGTGCGCCGCTCGCGGGGCTATGTGCCGTACCCGGTGACGATAAAGGGCCTGAGGCCGGGCCTGCTCGCCTGCGGGGCGGAGCAGAAGGCGGGCTTCTGCCTGTCGAAGGAGGGCCACGCCTTCCCGAGCCAGCACATCGGCGACCTCAAGAACCTTGAGACGCTCGACTGTTATGAGGAGCAGCTGGGGCATTTTGCAAAGCTCTTCGACTTTGAGCCTGCGGCCGTGGCCTGCGACCTGCACCCGGACTACCTCTCGACGGAGGTGGCGGAGCGGACAGCACGGGAGAGAGGCATACCGCTCCTGCGTGTGCAGCACCACCACGCGCACATGGTGTCCTGCATGGCGGACAACGGCCTCGAGGGCGAGTGCCTGGGCCTCGTGTGGGACGGCACGGGCTATGGCCCGGACGGGACTACCTGGGGCGGCGAGCTGCTCGCGGGCGGCGCGTCGGGATTCAGGCGGCTCGGGACGATAAGGCCCATGCCCCTGCCGGGCGGCGACGCGGCGACGAAGGAGATATGGCGCACGGCCGAGGCGCTCAGGTACGAGGCCGGGCTCGAGAATAATGATGTGACGATGAAAAAGCTGCTCGAGCGGGGCCTGAACTGCCCGAAGAGCTCGGGCATGGGCCGGCTGTTCGACGGCGTGTGTGCGCTGGCGGGCATACGCGAGGTCTGCAGCTACGAGGGCCAGGGCGCGGTACTGCTCGAGGCCGCGGCGGACGCCGGAGAGCGCGGGGAGTACGAGCTGGCGTTTTACGACGAGGGCGGCGTGATGGTCTTTGACTGGCGGCCCATGGTGAGGCAGATCGCCTCGGGCGGCGAGGCCGCGGAGAAGGTCGCGGCGAAGTTTATGAACACGCTGGTGAGCGCGGCGGCGGCCCAGTGCCGCGCGGCGGCGGAGGCGTCGGGCCTGCGGCGCACGGCGCTCTCGGGCGGGGTGTTTCAGAATATGTATCTAATGTCGAGGCTGCCGGGGCGGCTGAGGGTTGAGGGCCTTGAGACCTTCACGCACAGCCGGGTCTCGCCGAACGACGAGGGCGTGGCCCTCGGGCAGCTCATGATCCTGGAGGCAAAGTATGTGTCTGGCGGTACCGCTGAAAATAGTTGAGATAAACGGCCTGGACGCCGTGGGCGAGGTCGAGGGCCTGCGCCGGCGGATGCGTCTGGATTTTATAAAGGAGCCGAAGCTGGGCGAGTACGTCATCGTCCACGCGGGCTTTGCGATAGAGCGGCTGCCTGAGCAGCAGGCGCTGGCGGACATAGCGGAGTGGGCCGAGGTGGAAGATGCGCTCCGCTGAGATATTGGAGAGGCTCCGGGCCCTGCCGGGGCAGCGCGTCAGGCTGATGGAGGTCTGCGGCACGCACACGATGGCGATAGCGAAGGCGGGGCTAAAGCGGCTCTTGCCGGAGGGCGTGGAGCTGGTGTCGGGGCCGGGCTGCCCGGTGTGCGTGACGCCGCCGGAGCTCATGGACGCGGCGTTGGAGCTTGCCTCGAGGCCGGGCGTCACGGTGGCGAGCTACGGAGACATGATCCGCGTGCCCGGCTCGAGAAGGGGCGACGACCTGGCGCACAGAAGGGCCAGGGGCGGTTCCGTCGCGATGGTGTACTCGCCCATGGACGCCGTGGAGCTGGCGCGCAGGCAGCCGGAGCGCGAGGTGGTGTTCCTCGGCGTGGGCTTTGAGACGACGGCGCCGGGCACGGCGGCGAGCGTGCTGGCCGCACGGGCGCAGGGGATAAAAAACTACTCCGTGTTCCCGATGCTGAGGCTGGTGGAGCCGGCGCTGCGGGCGCTCATAGGCTCGGAGGGCTTCGACGTGCAGGGCTTCCTGTGCCCGGGGCATGTGGCGGTCGTGACGGGCTCGGAGTTTTTCAGGTTCCTGCCCGAGGAATACGGCCTGCCGGCGGTGGTCGCGGGCTTTGAGCCGGAGGATGTGCTGCTGTCGGTGTACGAGCTGCTGAGGATGCTCTCCGAGGGCCGGCCGGGGCTCGTGAACGAGTATAAACGCGCGGTCAGCGCAGAGGGGAACGCCCTCGCGCGCGAGACGATGGAGCGCGTGTTCAGGCCGGCGCGGGCCTCCTGGCGCGGCTTGGGCGAGATAGACGGAAGCGGGCTGGAATTCACGGAGGAGCTGGCGGAGTTCGACGCCGTGAAGAAGTTCGATATCCGCCTGAACAGGGCCGGGACGCCGACGGCCTGCCGCTGCGGCGAGGTCATAACGGGCCGGATGCCGCCCGAGGGCTGCCAGCTGTTCGGGAAAATATGCACGCCGGAGGACCCGGTCGGGCCCTGCATGGTGTCCTCGGAGGGCGCCTGCGCCGCGGCGTACAAATACCGGGAGTGCTGAGATGGACGATATACTGACCCTCGACTACGGCAGCGGCGGGAAGAAGACAGCCGCGCTCATAGACGAGATAATACTGCCGCAGCTCGGGAACGAGGCGCTGAGCAGCCTCGGCGACGGGGCGATACTGGACGGGAAGCTGGCCTTTTCGACGGACAGCTTCGTCGTGAGCCCGCTGTTTTTCCCGGGCGGGGATATAGGAAAGCTCTGCGTGTGCGGCACGGTGAACGACCTTGCCATGTGCGGGGCGGAGCCGAAGTACCTGAGCCTCGCGCTCATCATCGAGGAGGGCTTCCCGACGGAGAGCCTGCGGCGCATCGTCGCCTCGATAAAGTCTGCGGCGCAGGCCGCGGGCGTCGCGGTGGTCACGGGCGATACCAAGGTCGTCGAACGCGGAAGGGGCGACGGGGTTTACATAAATACCTCGGGCATAGGCGCCGTGAGGTACCCCGGCCTGGGCCCGGAGCGGATGCGCCCGGGCGACGCGGTGCTGATTTCGGGCACGGCGGGCGACCACGGCGCGGCGGTGATGCTCGCGCGCGACGGCCTCATGGAGGGCGAGATACGCTCCGACTGCGCGGCGCTGAACGGCCTGGCGCGGGCGGTGCTGGAGTCGGGCGCGGATGTCAAAGTCCTGCGCGATCCGACGCGCGGCGGCGCGGCGACGACGCTCTGCGAATTCGCGGAGGCCTCGGGGCTCGGCATAGAGCTGGACGAGGCGGCGATACCGGTGCGCCCTGCGCGCTGCTGGGGCTCGACCCGCTCTACTGCGCGAACGAGGGCAAGATGCTTGCCGTCGTGGCGGCGGAGGACGCGGAGCGGGCGCTGGAGGCCATGCGCAGCTGCCCTGAGGGGGAAAACGCCGCGATGATCGGCAGGGTGATAGCCGACAGGCCGGGCAAGGTGGTGCTGAGGACCCGCACTGGCGGAGGGCGCATCCTGCAGAAGCTGGCAGGTGCGCAGCTGCCGCGAATATGTTAGTCCGCAATTTTCTTTGAGATACATCTTATTTTGTGAACAAAGAGGTGGAGAGAATGCAGGAATACAGGATGACCCAGATATCGAAGGAGGAGATCGTCCCCACCGCACTGCGGATGCGGCACGAGGGCCGCTGGCTCGTGATGATCCACGGCCTGGTTGAGCCGGACGGGCAGGTGCGAGTGAGCTACGACTACGCCGTAGACCCCGCCGTGGAGTCCTACTACGTCCTCGGGGAGACGACGCTGCCTTCGATCTCGGGCATCTACGACGAGGCCGCGCGCTGGCCTGAGTGTGAGCTGCATGAGCTCATGGGACTTGAGTTTGAGGGCCTGGATACCTCCAAGAGGCTTTTCCTGCCCGAAGACATGCTCGAGACCCAGGGCAAGGGCCACATCCTGGTCACGCCGTTGAGCGAGCTTCGCGCCAAGCGCGTGGAGCAAATGGAAAAGGGGGAATAAGGACGTATGAGCTACATCGTACCGATAGGGCCTTACCATCCCGCACTTGAGGAACCGATACACGCGAAACTGTATACCGAGGGCGAAGTCATAGTGGACGCCGAGGTGAACGTGGGCTACAACCACCGCGGCATAGAGAAGCTGGCGACGGAGCGCAACGCCATCCAGACGCTGGTGCTGGTGGAGCGCGTCTGCGGCATCTGCTCGCACTCGCACGCCTTCACCTATGCGATGGCCGTGGAGGGCGTGAACGGCACGGAGGTGCCGAAGCGCGGGCAGTATATCCGCGTCATCACGGCGGAGCTGGAGCGGCTGCACTCGCACCTGCTCTGGGCGGGCATAGCCTTCCACATCATCGGGCATGACAGCATGTTCATGCACACCTGGGACGTGCGCGAGCTCATCATGGATATGCTCGAGGAGCTGTCCGGCAACCGTGTGAACTACGGCATGGTCACGATAGGCGGCTCGAGGCGCGATATCTCCGACGAGATGCGCCGGGATTTCCTGGCCAAGCTCGACAAGGTCGGCCCCATCGTGGACAGGATAGTGGACATCAGCCTCAACGACAAGACCATCGCGATGCGCACCAAGGGCGTCGGGGTCATGTCTACCGAAGACGCCATACGCCTGGGCGCCGTGGGGCCGCATGCGCGGGCCTCGGGCGTGAAGATAGACGTCAGGCGCGACGCGCCGTACTCGTCCTACGACGACTTTGAGTTCGACGTGCCGGTCTGCGACAGCTGCGACGTGTTCGCGAGGGTGGTCGTGAGGCTGCTTGAGTGCTACGAGAGCGTGAAGATACTGCGCCAGGCGCTTGAGAACCTGCCGGCGGGCCCGATAAACCTGGGCAACAAGATACCGAAGATAAAAGAAGGCGAGTTCGTGGCGAGGCACGAGGCCCCGCGCGGCCAGCTGTCGCACAAGGTCGCGGGCAACGGCGGGCAGATGAACCAGCGCGTGAGCATCCATGTGCCGAGCTATAAGAACACGCCGACCGTGCCGCACATGCTGCGCGGGAACACGGTAGCGGACGCGGGCCTCATCATAGCGAGCATAGACCCCTGCTTCAGCTGCCTTGACAGGTGAGATGCACGAGCTTGCGATAATGCAGAGCGTCGTGGGCGTCTGCGAGCGCGAGGCTGCGGAGCGCGGCTTTCGGCGGGTGGAGAGCATAAAGCTGGCCGTCGGGGCGCTGAGCGGCTTTGAGCCGGGCTGCATGTTCGAGTTTTTCCCGGCGGCGGCCGCAGGCACGGTGGCCGAGGGCGCGAGGCTCGAGACGCGGGTGATACCGGCGGCGATAGAGTGCCCGGACTGCGGCTACTCGGGCGAGGCGCACGGCGCGGAATGTCCCCGATGCGGCGGAGCAGGCTTCAGGCTCACACAGGGCAGGGAGTTTTACATTGATTCGATCGAAGTAGAGTAAAACAGGAGGTGTCAACTTGGAAGCAAAGCGTAAGACGACGTTTGGCGCGTGGTTTGCCACGTTCGTACTGTGCTATTTCTTCTGGATACTATTTACGGGCTCGTTCGCCTGGCAGGAGCTCGTGGTGGGCGCGGTTGTCTCGGCGGGCGTGGCGCTGTTTTCGGCGCGCTGGTTCGTGCATGAGGCCCCGGGCAGGTTTTTCAGCTGGAGGCTCTTTGCGCTCATCTGGTACTGCGTGGCGATCTTCCCCTGGGAGCTTATAAAGGCCAACTGCGACATGGCGCGGCGTTCTCTCTCGCCGAAGCTGAACATCAACCCCGGCATAATCAAGGTACCCGTGGACGTTCCGACGGAATACGGCAAGACCATGCTGGCCAACTCCATCACCCTCACGCCCGGCACCATCACGGTGGACATAGACGAGCAGGCGGGCCAGACCTGGTACTACATCCACTGGATAGACGTCGTGGAGACCGACAAGGCCGCGGCGGGCGAGATCATCAAGGGACGCATGGAAAAATGGTTAAGGAGGATATGGCAATGACGGAATATATATACTTTGCCATCTTCTACATCCTGTGCTGCTTCATAGTCATCTGGCGGCTCATAAAGGGCCCCACGGCCCCTGACAGGCTGGTGGCGGGCGACTGCGTGGACGTGCTGACCGACATGGCCCTGGTGCTCGTGGCGATGTTCTCGGGCAGGGGCATCTACCTCGACATCGCCATCGTGACGGCCATACTGGGCTTCTTGAGCCAGGTGCTCATCGGCAAGTATCTGGAGGGCACGCTATGAATATCGTACTCAGGGTCATTATCGACATATTTATCGTCGGCGGCTGCTTCTTCGCCTTTGCGGGCGCGGTGGGCATAGTGCGTATGCCGGACACCTTTTCGAGGATGCAGAGCTCGACGAATATCACCACGCTGGGCGTGCTGCTGACGCTGGTGGGCGCGTTTTTGTACTTCCTGCTGGTCATGCACAGCTGGGGCAGCGCGGCGAAGGTCGTCGTCATCGGCGTGCTGACGGTGGTGGCGAACCCGGTAGGCGGGCACGCTGTGGCCCGCGCGGCCTACCGCATAGGCGTGAGGCCGAAGCGTGAGTTCGTGGTGGACGATCTGGCCGACCCGGCCTCCTGCGTGGAGCCCGGCGAGCAGGCCGAAGTGGTAAAGGAGGGTGACGAGGCATGATAACTCCGCTGTACATCCTCAATGCACTCATCGTCCTCGGCATAGTGGTGAGTGCGGTGCTGACCGTGACGGCGAAGCGCACGCTCACGAGCGTCATCTGTCTTGCGGCCTGCGGCGCTTTTGTGTCGCTGGAGTTCATCATGCTCCAGGCCCCGGACGTGGCGATAGCCGAGGCGGCGGTCGGCGTCGTGCTCACGACGATAATCTTCGTCGTGGCGCTGCGCAAGACCGGCGGAAAGGGGGAGGATGAGAAATGAAAAAGCTCGTTCTGTCAGTTTCGCTCATCGTAATCCTCGTCGCCGGCATCATCTCCGTGGTGTACATGCAGCGCGAGATACCCGTGACCTACGACGGCAGGGGCACGGAGGTCTACCAGCTGCAGCAGGACCCGGAGAGCTATGACGTGTCTGACCCGGACGGCGCGGCGAGCATAATCGTGCAGGAGAACCTCTCGAAGACGCAGGCGGTCAACAACGTCACGGCGATAGTGTTCGACTTCCGCGGCTACGACACCTTGGGCGAGAGCTTTGTGCTGCTCATCGCCATAACGGGCGCTACCGTCATCCTGCGGCGTCAGACCAAGAGATGGGAGGGCGGCCGCAATGAATAAAAAGTGGAAGCGCGACGACCTCATAGTCCGCTCTCTGGCGGACAACTACCTGCCAATAGCGCTGGTGCTGGGCTTTTACGTCATACTTCACGGCAACATCAGCCCCGGCGGCGGCTTCCAGGGCGGCGTCCTGGCCGCAAGCGGCGTGCTGCTGCTCTATCTGGGCTACGGCTTCCGCGGACTTGCCACCGCGCTGAACATGGAGCGTATGCACAAGCTGGAGGCCATAGGCGCGATAGCCTACGTGCTCTTCGCCATGCTCGGCATCTTCGCCGGCTACAACTTCTGCCGCAACATCCTCTTCGACAGCGGCAATATCGGCGACCTGTGGAGCTCCGGCACGATTGCGCTTATGAACTACTCCGTCGGCTTCAAGGTCCTCACCGGCGTGGGATTCCTGCTGCTGCTCGTCATCGCCCTGCTGGCGACTGACCCCAGCCACGAGCACGACGGCACCATCTCCACCACCGAGCATGAGGAGCTGGAAAGGAGGAAGGGCGAATGATGCTGGCAAACTACATAGGAGCCATCGCCCTTATTGTGATAGGCTTCTACGCCATGATAGCAAAGCACGACATTATCAAGATAGTCATAGGCATGGGCCTCACCGACTACGGCCTCAACCTCATGATAGTCTCGATAGGCTTCAACTTCGGCGGCACCGCTCCCATCTACACCTTCGGCGAGCTGACGAGCGGGATGTACTTCGTCGACCCCGTGCCCCAGGCCCTCACCCTCACGAGCATAGTCATAGGCGCCTGCGTCACGGCCATGGCCCTCGCGCTGTGCGTGAGGATATACAACGAGTACGGCACGCTCGACTCGCGTGAGATAAGGAGGCTGCACGGATGACTTACGACGTCTATATGCACTTCCCGGTCATTGCGATAATGACCCTCTTCGTCGGCGCGTTCCTGGTGACACTCGCCGGCAAGAAGGAGACCGCGAGGAACATCATCGCCGGCGCGGCCGTGCTCATTTCGCTCACTCTGCTGGCGCTGCTGGTAAAGCCGGTCTTTGTGGACGGGCAGATAATCACCTACTGGATGGGCAACTGGGAGCCCGTCGAGGGCTACGCGATAGGCATCGCGATTGAGGTGGACGCACTGAGCCTGTTCTTCGGCCTGCTCGTCGCCATCGCGGTCGCGCTCTCCTGCTTCTACTCCTTCCGGTACATAAAGCAGGACGACGCGCGCGGCAGCTATTTCACGCTCTACCTCATGCTGGCCGGCGGCGTCATGGGCATAGTCCTCTCCGGCGACCTCTTCAACATCTACGTAATGCTGGAGGTCATGACCTTTGCGGCCGTGGGCCTGACGGAGGCGCAGCGGCTGAGACGCCGCGCGAGGCTGACCTCGGATTTTGCCTCGGGCATGGAGCTGCTGCGCTCGGAGATCGGCAGCCGGCTCGCGCCGATGCCGGAGGCGGCGGAGCGGTTGGCGCTGTACGGGCCGGAGGGCACCCGGGGCTTTTACACGGCGCTGTGCGCGGGGCTGGAGAACCTGGGCGGGGCGCAGTTCCACGAGCTGTGGGAACGCGCGCTGGAGCTGACCGACCTGCCCGGGCCTGCGCGGCGAGCGCTGTCGGAGCTGGGCATGAGCCTGGGCCGCTACGGCGCGGCGGAGCAGGCCTCGGCGATAACGGCCTGCGAGCTGGAACTGCGGCGCGAGGCGCACAGGGCGTGCGAGGAGGCGCGGGTCATGGGCCGGCTGAGGGCCGGGTTAGCCGCCGGCGCCGGGCTGATACTGGCGATAGTCCTGTACTGAAAGGGAAGGTTGCGCATGGAGGTCGAACTCATTTTCAAGGTCGCGGCGGTGGGCATCCTCGTCGCAGTTTTGAACATACTGCTCACGCGCTCGGGGCGCGAGGAACAGGCGCTCATGGTGACCATCACGGGGCTCATAATCGTGCTTGTGCTGGTGGTGCAGAAGATAAGCGAGCTGTTCGGGCTCATAAAGAGCCTGTTTTTGTTCTGAGATGGAGCTGGCGGCGAAGGCGGTAGCAGCGGGCGTCTGCGCGGCGCTGATGGCGCTGCCGGTGGCAGTGAGAATTGCCGGGAAGGTCATGGCGGAAAGCGTGGCGTACGGCACATAATAGAGAAACGAGCGCAGTGTGCGGTTTGTGATCTTGCGGCGGATGAGCGTCAGCGGCAGTTCCCGGATGAGGAACGACACGGCGGCGCAGACCAGAATATACAGATAAGTTTTACCGTTCATCCTGACTTCCCTCCTTCTGCTCCGGCGCGTCCTTCACCGGGA
>OGQA01001303.1_pt1 | contig 11879 bp, 12 predicted proteins | sample 1553011 | NCBI WGS metagenome assembly OGQA01 (sample SAMEA2580256, study PRJEB22360) | human gut metagenome | biome: human gut; feature: human-associated habitat; material: faeces | place: Denmark | collected 2008/2010 | reverse complement strand
GTACGGATACAACCTGTTCAGTCGTAAATATATAACATTCGGTCTAAAAGAGTGGATTCCCGGATATGACTGTCGAGAAACTGGACGGAACCTCCCCGCGTCTCTATGCGCTCGTCGCACCTTTGGTCATGCGGCGCAGCGTGTTGCGCCAGAACAACAACTATCCGTTCTGGACGTCGCGTTCGCACACGTGGTTCGTCGCCTGGGAGGGGGAGATCGTCTTCGGATTCGTGCCGGTGGAGATTACCGACGGCGGAATCGCCAAAATCAACAACTACTACGTGTCGGGCGACGATCCGCGGCTGATCGCCCGTTTTTTGCAGGAGATCGTGCGCTGCTACCACCGCGACTATACGATCCGTTCCGTTACGCTGACCCGCCATGCGGAGGTGTTCCGGGCCGAAGGGTTCGTGCCTGTGCGGGAGTGGAAGGAGTACGTGGCCATGGAATACGGGAAAAACCGCCGGCCATGAACGTCTACGAGCGGACACAACGGCGGCTGAAAACCGTTTTCGAGGCCTTCGACAACGTCTACGTCTCCTTCTCCGGAGGCAAGGACAGCGGCGTGCTGCTCAATCTCTGCATCGACTACATCCGGCGGTACGGGTTGAAACGCCGCATCGGCGTATTTCACATGGATTACGAGATCCAGTACCGCGACACGCTCTCTTACGTGGACCGGATGCTGGCGTCGAATCCCGACATCCTCGACGTCTATCGGGTCTGCGTCCCGTTCAAGGTGCCTACCTGCGCCTCCATGTTCCAGCGTTACTGGCGCCCGTGGGAGGAGGGCAAGCGGGAGTTGTGGGTTCGCGCGATGCCGGCCGGAAGTTACACGCGCGGCAGTTTCCCTTTTTTCAGCGAGGAGATGTGGGACTACGAGTTCCAGAACCGGTTCGCCGAGTGGCTGCACCGGCGGTGCGGCGCGACGCGCACCTGCTGCCTGATCGGCATTCGCACGCAGGAGAGTTTCAACCGCTGGCGCACGATATACAGCGACCGCAACCACCACCGTTTCGAGGGGCGGCGCTGGATACGCCAATGGGCCGACGCGGGAATATGCAACGCCTATCCGATCTACGACTGGCTGACGACCGACGTGTGGACGGCCAACGGACGGTTCGGGTGGCCCTATAACCGGTTGTACGACCTCTTCCACCGTGCCGGCGTACCGCTGGACACCCAGCGCGTGGCCAGCCCCTTCATTTCGCAGGCGTTGTCGAGCCTGCACCTCTACAAGGCGATCGACCCCGACATGTGGGGGCGTATGATCGGGCGGGTCAACGGCGTCAATTTCGCGGCGTTGTACGGACGGACGTCGGCGCTCGGCTGGCAGTCCGCACGCCTGCCGAAGGGGCTGACGTGGGAGCGTTACATGCACTTCCTGCTCGCCACGCTTCCCGCCGAGACCCGCCGGAACTATCTGGAAAAGCTCTCCGTAAGCATCCGTTTCTGGCGCGAGAAGGGCGGATGCCTCGCCGAGACGACCATCGCCAAACTGCGCAAGGCCGGCGTTCCGATCGAGGTCGGCGGCCGAAGCGGTTACCGCACCGACAAGCGGCAGGTGCGCATGGAGTATCTCGACGATCTGGATATTTCCGAGTTCAGCCAGTTGCCGACCTTCAAGCGTATCTGCATCTGCATCCTCAAAAACGACCACGCCTGCAAATATATGGGATTCTCGCCCAACAAGAGCGAGAGGCTGCGCCGCAAGAAAATCATGGAGAAATATGAAGCGTTGTTACGAATCTGAACCGGACGGGGAGTACCGGAGTCCGGTCTACGGCGTCCGGGCCGTTCCGGTGGAGAAGGTCGTGGCGAACAGCTACAACCCCAACGTCGTTGCGCCGCCCGAAATGCGGCTGCTGGAACTGTCGATCTGGGAGGACGGCTATACGATGCCGTGCGTCTGCTACTACGATGCGGCGAACGACCGCTACGAACTCGTGGACGGCTATCATCGTTACCTGGTGCTCAAAACCTCGAAGCGCATCTACGAGCGCGAACGGGGACTGCTGCCCGTGGCCGTGATCGACAAGGATCTGTCCGACCGCATGGCGTCGACCATTCGCCACAATCGAGCGCGCGGCACGCACAACATCGAGCTGATGAGCGAGATCGTCGCCGAACTGACGCGGGCGCAGATGTCCGACCAGTGGATCATGCGCCATATCGGGATGGACCGCGACGAACTGCTGCGGCTCAAACAGATCACGGGGCTGGCCGCACTCTTCGCCGACAGAGAGTTCAGCCTCGGCGATGCCGACGAAGAGGCGGTCGGGGAGACGGCCGAAGCGCTCCTCCAACCGTGACCCGTGCGTCTCAGTGCGTGACCGAGATCTTCACGACGGGCTGTTCGCGCACCTCGTCCAGCGGGTGGGACTGGTATTTCACCCGTCCGAAATCGATCTCCGCGAGGTCGATGCAGCGGATCGAATTGTCGTAGGCCGTCTTGTAGTAGACCCTGCGGTGGGTCAGGTCGATGGCGGAAGTCCACTGCGTGGCGCTCGGGATGTCGGGCGCGTCGCCCTGCGGGTGGTCGATGCCGATGGGGATGTCGAAGCAGTTGAGCAGGTGGAAGCATTGCAGCACCGTTCCGAAGGCTGTGGCGCGCTGCGGCGCCGTGGCGCGGTAGAAGGCGGCGCGCACGAAACGCGAAGGCGGCGTCGCATCGCCCGGAATGCCCAGAAATCCCGAATTGCTGCCGGTGGGGCGCAGCGTGATGCCGCTCAGTTGTCGGACGGGAGCATCGCCGGGATAGAGGTTCACGTAGTTGTCGAGGTTCGTGAGCTGCCACTCGAAGCCCGGAGCGTTGGTGAGTACGCCGACCTCGTTCTCGTAGAAATGCGGCACGCCGTCGACGATTTCCAGCACGACCTGCCGTCCCGAAGCCTCTCCGATGCGCCAGTGCACGACCGAACTTTTTTCCAGCGCGACGATACGCACCGATGCCACGGCGGCCTTCACTTCGTCGATCGTGGCGAATTGCGTCAGCATCCATGCCGCTACCTGCAAATCGGCCAGCGTGCGGTCGTTGCGGTCGGGGTCGTAGGATTCGTAGCCTCCGTATTGCGGGAAGAAGAAGAGACCGGCCGAGAGTCCCGCCTCGTTGATTCCCTCGGCGATGAACTCCTGCTGCTCCACGGCCAGCCCGACCGTGCCGTATCGGGCGGTGAAGGCCAGTCCGTTCGCACCGGTCGGGGTGAACGACCGGAGCTGCTGGCCGCGCGGGATGACGACGTATTGGCTTCGGAGAACGCCGCGCGACCATTCGATCGTGCGCGACTGCACGTAACTGCCGTCGGCGGCCGAGAGTGCGATGCCGGTGCAGGCGCTCGTCCGGTGAAGGCCGCAGCAGAGGGCGGCGATCGTCGATAACAGAATCGCTTTTTTCATAATTTTACAGGGGTTTAGGTTGTTTCGTTCAAATTCCATGCAAACCGTGCGGGTTACAGTGCGGAAGCGGGGCCGTATTTCCTCCGCCGGCGATCCCGTTCCGAAGAGGCGGGGCGCCTCCGGCGGTTCAAGGGTTCCGCCGTCCGGCAGCGGGGTCGGGAACGGACATCGGGTGCGCGGCGAACCACGCGATGAAGTCCTGCCATTGTACGGCGTGTTCGTCCCGCCACTGCCGGAACTCGTCGGGAAATCCCTGTGAAAGCACCCAGTAGTTGTAGGGTCTCATCATGCCCGCCTCTTTGACCTGCCGCTGGTAATCCATCAGCGGCCGTGCCGCGTCGTCGTCGAAAAGCATCCGGTCGTATTTCTCGAAGTAACGGTCGACGAACCGTTCGCGCATGTCGCTCAGCACGTCCAGCGTCAGGCTGTCGGGAATGCCGTCTGCCGTCAGTGCCGCCCGTGCGGCGACTTCGAAGACGGCCGTCCCGAACGGAATCCGCAGGCGCAGTCCCTCCCGTGCGACGCGGCCGTTGCGGCTGAAAGTCATGCGTACGGCCGTGTCGCCTTCGATGCGGATGTTGTCGCGGTAGGTCCGCGCGAGCGTTTCGCTCATGGCGGAGGTGCGTCCGGAGCCCCGTTTGAGGTTCATGAACAGTTCGCCCCAGACGAGTGTCCAGACCGGTTCGGTCGAGATCGCGTAGAGCAGGGCCAGGCTGCGGTAGTTCGACGGGTGGGCGGGATCGACCGTGGCGCCGCGGCGGTAGCAGGCGAGGGCGCGGTCGTACTGTCGTTCGGCGTAGGCGATATTGCCCAGTTCGAGGTAGAGCCGTCCGGCGTCGGGGTTCTCACGCAGCCCCTTTTCATAGGTCTTGACGGCACGTTTGCGGTCGCCTGCCATGTCGTAGGCGTTGCCGAGCAGCTGGTAGAGCGGCGGGTAGTCCTTGCGCTTGATGCGGCGCAGCACTTCGACGGCCTCTTCATAGCGCTCCTGCATGTAGAGCAGGTAGCCCGTTTCGTAATTGGCCAGGAAGTTTTTCGGATCGGCGGCCAGCACGGATTCCAGCAGCCGTGCGGCTTCGTCGTAGTCGCCGTCGTCCATCCGTTCGACGGCGCGGGCGATGCGTTCGTCGCGGGGCGTCTGCGCTGAGGCGGTCCCGATACAGAACAGCGACAGGAGTGCGAGTAGGTGCGTTTTCATTACGCGGAGGGTTTGTCGTATCAAATATATCGTTTTTTTGCGAATATTCGCCCCGTCCGGCTGCGGAATCGGATCGCGGCGGCCGGACGGGGCGGGGCGCGGTGCGGCATTCCGGTGTCCCCTGCTATTTGGTTAATTTGTTGTTATGTAATATTTTACTTCGTTTCGAGTGCGAAACGGGCCGGTCGGATCCGATTGGGTCTTTTTATTAGTAGGATTGGGTCTTTCGTCTTCCGGTGCCCCGATACGGGGGCGGAAAAGTTTCACGGTTCGGATTTTTTCGTTATCTTTGCTCTCGATGCATAAATGGCTCACCATATTGCTTGCTTGTATCGCCGTCCTGTCGGGCGGCGGGGAGGTTACGGCCTCCGCATCGTCCGCTGTGAAGCGGTCGGTGGCGGTCGCTTCACAGCCGGCGTCGCAGGAGCGTGAATTCAGGGTCGGCAGGCAGAGGCTCGTCGACTCGATTGCGGAGTACGCTTCCAATCCGGCGCATTCCGACTGCGGGCCTGAGACGTTCGGCCGTTTGCTGCGGTGTCCCGTAACCGCTCCTTCCGGAATCCATTTCATGCGTTGCGGCGGTCTGTCCGAGGTTTCGTCGGACGATGTCCGGTGCCGTATCTTTTCTCATTTCAACACGCGGATACCTTGTGCCGTACTGCATCCGGTGGACTATTACGTCTTCCGTATGCGTCGGCTGCTTATTTGACCTTTCCCGTTCGTTATCGGTCGACGGATTGGGATGCGCTCCCTGAAACGCAGGGAGTTTTCGAATTGTCGGGAAGTGCGGAGCGATCCGGCGGATTCCTCCGAGGGGTGTTGCCGCAGAAGTCGTCCCTCTTTCCCGAAAGGTTCATTTTCATGCACCTTTTCCCGCCTTGGCATAATCCGTACAAGCGTGATTCTGCGCTCGGCTTATCGAAAAGGTTAAATAAGTAGTATCGTTATGAATAAGAATTAAATGGCGGAGCTGCTTTATGCGCTGCCGGACGGGGTCGTCGTCAAAGGACGCAAATCGAAAGTCGTACCCCTTTGTCTGACGCTTGCGGGCGTCGTATTGTTGGTCGTAAACGGTCTGTTGCCCGCAACGGCGGGGGATGAAGACCTGAAATCGGCGCTGGTGCTTTTCGGCGGCGTAATCTTTGCAACGGGCGTACTGCTGTTGCTCGTCCGGCTCTTCGGCGACAGCGGAGTGCCGCTCTACGGCGAGAATCGCGTGCCGCTGGTCTGGTCGGAACGCTATTATCCCAAATCGGCCGCCTCCGCCGTGGCCGACTGCCTGACGCGTCACGACTGGGCGCGTCTGCGCAGCATCGCTCAGAGCCAGGTTCCTGCCATTCGGCTCGTGGCCTACCATACGCCCGACGAGGGGTTCGTGGCCTGCCAGGCGTTCGAATACGTCGAGTTGGAGGAGCGGCCCCTCACGGAGTTGCACATCGTGCGTTCCGGCCACGAGGCGTAGCGGAGTACGTCGTTATGCGGCGGAACCGGACGGTGTGCGGCATCGTCCGGTTCCCCGCGATTTCGGGAGCCGGCCGGATTGTTGATAATAAAATGGAAGAAATATGTTGTTAACCACTGAGAATATCATTTTGATCGGGGCGTTGCTGCTGCTGGTTTCCGTCTTTGCCGGAAAAGTGGCCTACCGTTTCGGCGCTCCGGCCCTGTTGCTGTTTCTCGGCGTCGGCATGTTGTTCGGGTTGAGGCTCATCTCCTTCAATTCGGCTCCCGTGGCTCAGTTCGTGGGCATGGTGGCGTTGTGTATCATTCTTTTTTCGGGCGGTATGGACACCCGTTACCGCGCCATTCGCCCCGTGATCGGGCCCGGCGTGGTGCTGGCCACCGTCGGTGTGGCGCTGACGGCGCTGATCGTGGCGGGGTTCGTCTACGTGGTGGCGCCGTGGTGCAATGCCGAGATGTCGTTCCTGCTGGCGCTGCTCTTTGCCGCCACCATGTCGTCGACCGACTCGGCGTCGGTCTTCTCGATCCTGCGCAGCCGCAGGCAGGGGTTGAGCGAGAATCTGAAACCGTTGCTGGAGCTCGAAAGCGGCAGTAACGACCCGATGGCCTATATTCTGACCATTTTGCTGGTCGGGCTGCTGACGCCGGGCGAAAGCATGGGCTTCGGTACGAGCCTGCTGCTCTTCGTGGTGGGGATGACGCTCGGCGTCGTGGCAGGGTATGCGTTCGGCCGTCTGGCCGTCTGGACGATCAACCGGATCAATATCGAAAACCAGTCGCTCTACGCCGTACTGCTGCTGGCGTTCGTCTTCCTGACCTTCTCGGTGACCGACCTGATCCGCGGCAACGGCTATCTGGCCGTCTATGTCGCGGGACTGGTTGTGGGGAACTATCCGATCGTTCACAAGAAGACGCTCGGAACGTTTTTCGACGGCTTCACGTGGCTGTTTCAGGTGATCCTTTTCGTCACGCTGGGACTGCTGGTCAATATTGACGAACTGTTGCAGCCCGAGGTGCTGCTGCTGGGCGGCCTGACGGGTCTGTTCATGATCCTCGTCGCACGTCCCGCCGCGGTCTTCCTCTCGCTGCTGCCGTTCCGCAAGTTCACCACCCGCGCCCGCCTCTACGTTTCGTGGGTGGGGCTGCGCGGCGCCGTGCCGATCATTTTCGCCACCTATCCCGTCGTGGCCGGCGTGGAGGATTCGAGCCTGCTGTTCAATATCGTCTTTTTCGTGACGCTGTTGTCGCTGGTCGTGCAGGGTACGACGGTCAGTCTGATGGCCGAATGGCTGGGGTTGGCCTATCCCGAACGGGAACGCATTTTCAACGACGAAGTGATGAACCGCATGCTCGACGATGCGACGACCGAGCTGACCGTCACCGAAGCGATGTTGGAGCCGGGACACCACTTGCGCGACATCGTGCTGCCTGCGGCGACGCTGGTGGTGATGGTGGCGCGCGACGGGACGTTTTTCGTCCCCAAGGGCAATTCGGTGCTCCGCGTGGGCGACAAGCTGCTGGTGGTGACCGAGAACAAGTCGGAGGTGAAGTCGGTCGTCCAGCCGCAGGAGTGAAGCGGCGGGCGACGGGCCGCCGAACAGAAAATCCGCCCCTTCCGCATTTTTGCGGAAGGGGCGGATTCCCGTATGGACTTGTCCGCCTGTTCGGCGGCGGTCGGAGCGGCACGGGCCTCGGCGGGTTGCAGGCTGCCGCACGGGGCGGCGGCCTTCCTGCCGGGCGGCGCGATGCGTGCAGTCGGGAGGGTCGCGGGGGGGGGCTTTCGGCGGACGACTATGCGTGGCGTGCCGATAGTTCCCGTTCGAGGTCGGCGATCGAACATCCTGTGGCTTCGAGCAGGACGAGCAGGTGGTAGACCAGATCGGAGGCTTCGTAGATCATCGCCTCGCGGTTGCCGGCGACGGCCTCGATGACCGTCTCGACGGCCTCCTCGCCGACCTTCTGGGCGATCTTGTTCACGCCGCGCGTGAAGAGCCGCGCCGTGTAGGAGCCTTCGGGCATCGCGGCGTGGCGCTGGCGGACGACGGCTTGCAGGCGGCGGATGAACCCCTCGGTTTCGGGCACGGCCTCGCCGAAGCAGCTCTGCGTTCCCGTGTGGCAGGTGGGGCCGTGGGGAACGGCGCGGATCAGCAGCGTGTCGCGGTCGCAGTCGGCCGCCACCGAGACGATGTCGAGCCGGTTGCCGCTGGTTTCGCCCTTCGTCCAGAGGCACTGCCGCGTGCGGCTGTAAAAGGTGACGCGCCCCTCGGCGAGGCTCTTTTCGTAGGCTTCGCGGTTCATGTAGCCGAGCATCAGCACTTGCAGGGTGCGGTCGTCCTGCACGATGGCGGGGATCAGTCCGTCGGCCTGCTTGCCGACGGCGAGTTCCTCAAAGGGAATGGCTTCGATTTTCATGGTGTTTCTCGTTTATGCTTCTCCGCATGGTCGTCTGTCGTCCTGTTTCGATGCCGGCGGTCCGCCGCATGGGCGGCGCATCGGGCGCCGAAGAGGGATGTCTTGCGGATGGGCGGTTTCTTTTTTCGGGTTGTTATAATCTTACGGGAATATTGCGTGCACGGAGTTCGCGTTTGAGCACGGGGATCGGAATCTCGCCGTAGTGGAAGATGCTGGCTGCCAGCGCCGCATCGGCGCGTCCGAGCGTCAGCACGTCGGCGATGTGCTGCACCGATCCCGCGCCGCCCGAGGCGATGACGGGGACGGGCAGGAACGACAAGTGCGCGAAGGTGTCGCAGGGATAGCCATTGCGCGTGCCGTCGTGGTCCATCGAGGTGAAGAGGATTTCGCCCGCGCCGCGCCGGCAGGCCTCCTCGGCCCATGCGAAGAGCTCGCGGTCGGTGAGGCGGCGCCCGCCGTGGGTGGTGACGCGCCAGCGGCCGTCGATTCTTCGGGCGTCGATGGCCACCGTGACGAACTGCGAGCCGTACTTCGCCGCTACGGCGTCGATGAGCGAGGGATCGGCCACGGCGGCGCTGTTGACGGTGATCTTGTCGGCGCCGGCGTCCAGGAGCCGTCCGGCGTCGTCGACCGAGGCGATGCCCCCGCCGACGGTGAAGGGGATGTCGATGCGTGCGGCGATGCGCGACACCAGTCCGGTGAAGGTGCGGCGACCTTCGGCCGTGGCGCTGATGTCGAGGTAGACCAGCTCGTCGGCACCTTCGGCGGCGTAGCGGGCGCCCAGCTCCACCGGATCGCCCACACTGCGCAGGTCGGTGAAATTGACGCCCTTGACCGTCCGGCCGTCGCGGATGTCCAGGCAGGGGATTATTCGTTTGGCAAGCATCGTCCGAGATCTTCGAGGGTGATACGTCCTTCGTAGAGCGCCTTGCCGACGATGACGCTGCGCAGCCCCGCGCGGTCGAGAGCCGTGAGGTCGCCGAGCGTTGCGATACCACCGCTGACGGTGATCTCCACGTCGGGAAATTCCGCTTGAAGGGCGGCGTAGAACGATGTCGCGGGGCCGCAGAGCATTCCGTCGCGGGCGATGTCGGTGCAGATGACCTGCTGCAATCCCTGCTTCCGGAAGCGGCCGATCAGTTCGGCCGCTCCCAGCGGCGTCTCCTCCAACCAGCCTGCGATGGCGATCCGTCCGTCGCGCAGGTCGGCGCCGACGGCGATCTTCGCGCCGTATCTCTGCACCGACTCACCCAGCAGCCGCTCGTCGCTCACCGCCGCGGTGCCGAGTATCACCCGGCCCACGCCCGCCGCAAAGGCCCGCTCTATCGCCGCCATGTCGCGCAGGCCGCCGCCGCACTCGACGAACAGGCCCGTCTCTGCGACTATCCGCTCGATGGTGCCCAGATTCGGCGTGCCGCCGTCGCGCGCGCCCTCGAGGTCTACGGTGTGCATCTGCGCCGCGCCCTGGGCCTTGAAGTCCCGCGCCACGGAAACCGGGTCGTCACTGTACACCGTCATCTGAGCGTAGTCGCCCTTGTACAGCCGCACGGCCCTGCCCTCGTACAGGTCTATCGCCGGGAAAATCAGCATCGCTCAGCCCTCCAATTCGCAGAAGGCCCTGAGTATCGAGAGCCCGACCTTGCCGCTCTTTTCCGGGTGGAACTGGCAGCCGTAGAGGTTTCCGCGCTGCACCGAGGCGGTCAGCTCGAGGCCGTAGTCCGTCGTGGCCGTGAGGCTGTCCTCACAGCCCGCGGCGTAGTAGCTGTGCACGAAATAGACGCAGTCGCCCTCGTTCACATATTTGAGCACGCCGCCCGGGCGCTTGATGTTCAGCGCGTTCCAGCCTATGTGGGGTATGGGCAGACCAGGACCTATTCGGCCCTCCATGCCCACTACCTCGCCCTTCAACAGGCCCAGGCCGGGGTACTCGCCGTACTCGAAGCTGCGCTCGAACAGCAGCTGCATGCCCAGGCAGATGCCCATGACCGGCTTGCCGCTCGCTGCCGCGCGGCGCAGGGCCTCGTCCATGCCGCTTTGGCATAATTTTTCATACGCATCCGCAAAAGCGCCCACGCCGGGCAGGATGACCCGGTCGGCGTCAGCAATCTTCGCCGCGTCGCCCGTCACCTCCGCCTGCTCGCCTATCGCCGCGAAGGACGAACGGAGCGAGAACAGGTTGCCCACGCCGTAGTCGATTATCGCCGTCATCAGAGCACCCCCTTCGTCGAGGGCAGGGCCTCGCCCCTCACCGTCACGGCCTCGCGCAGGGCGCGGCCAAAGGCCTTGAACATGCCCTCTATGATGTGGTGCGAGTTTATGCCGTCCAGCTGCCTTATGTGCAGCGTCATGAGCCCAGTGTTCGCCACGGCCTGGAAAAACTCCCGCGCGAGCTCCGTGTCGAAGTCACCCACCTTCTCCGAGGGTATCTCCGCCGTATACCGCAGGCAGGGCCTGCCCGAGAGGTCGACCGCGCAGAGGATGAGCGCCTCGTCCATGGGCAGGATGATGTCGCCGTAGCGGTTGATGCCGCGCTTTTTGCCCAGCGCCTGCGCGATTGCCGCGCCCAGGCACAGGCCGATGTCCTCCACGCTGTGGTGCGCGTCCACCTCGAGGTCGCCCTTGCAGCTCACCGCCAGGTCAAAGCCGCCGTGCAGCGCCAGCAGCGTCAGCATGTGGTCGAGAAAGCCGACGCCCGTCCTGATATCAGCCGCGCCCGTGCCGTCCAGCTCGAGCGAGAGCTCCACCCTCGTCTCGGCCGTCTCGCGTTTTACCTCACTGCGTCTCATCTTCTCAGCTCCGTTCCAATATCTCGTCCGTCGCCGCGAGCAGCGCATCCATCTGCTCCGGCGTGCCCAGCGTTATCCTCACCCAATCGGCCAGCTTGCCGCCGAGGTACCTTATCAGTATGCCGCGCGCCTTGAGCGCCTCCATGTACTCCTTCGCGCCGATGAGGCAGGGCCGCGCCAGCACGAAGTTCGCGCTCGAGTCCGTCAGCTCAAAGCCGCGCTTTACAAGCTCCGACGTCAGCCGCCTGCGCTCGAGCGCTATCCGGCGGCAGTTCGCCGCGAAATAGGCCCAGTCCCGTATCGCCGCCGCGCCCACCTCGAGCGCCACGCGGTTCACGCTGTAGGGGTTCGTCGAGTATTTGAGCTTCTTCAGGTCCTCGATGAGCGCCTCCGGCCCTATGGCGTAGCCCAATCTCGCGCCCGCCAGCGATGCGGACTTTGAAAACGTGCGCACGACCAGCACGTTCTCGTACTTCGACACCAGCGGCACAGCCGTCTCGCCGCCGAAGTCCACATAGGCCTCGTCCACGACGACCACGCTCTCCGGGCTGCCCTTCACGATGCCCTCCACCGCCGCGAGCGGCAGGGACACCCCCCGCCGCGCGCTCGGGGTCGCTGCCGCGAGC
>OGQA01001300.1_pt1 | contig 11906 bp, 9 predicted proteins | sample 1553011 | NCBI WGS metagenome assembly OGQA01 (sample SAMEA2580256, study PRJEB22360) | human gut metagenome | biome: human gut; feature: human-associated habitat; material: faeces | place: Denmark | collected 2008/2010 | reverse complement strand
CGTCCTTCGTCTTGACCGGCACGCGGGTCACCATCTCGATCTTGCCCTTCCACTCCCCATGCAGGCGGAGCGATTCCTTTGCGTAATCCATAGCGTTCTCCTTTTTATTGGCAGGCTTTCAAACCATCCGCTCGGGGCGGACGATGCGGTCAAATTCCTCCGGCGGCAGAAGCTCCAGCGCGGTGCAGGCCTCGCGCAGCGTCAGGTTTTCCGCGTATGCCTTCTTTGCGATCCTCGCGGCGTTTTCATAGCCGATGTGCGGGTTGAGCGCCGTGACGAGCATCAGCGAGCGGCGCACGTTCTCGTCCATCCTCTCCCGATTTGCGCGGATGCCGGACGCGCAGTTTTTGTCAAACGAAGCGATGGCCTCGCTCAGCAGGCGGACGGACTGCAGAAAGTTATAGGCGCACACGGGCATAAAGACGTTCAGCTCAAAGTTCCCCTGCGACGCCGCTATGCCGACGGCGGCGTCGTTGCCCATGACCTGCACCGCCACCATCGTCACCGCCTCGCACTGCGTGGGGTTGACCTTGCCGGGCATGATGGATGAGCCGGGCTCGTTGGCTGGAATGGTGATCTCCCCCAGCCCCGTGCGCGGACCCGAGGCGAGCCAGCGCACATCGTTCGCGAGCTTCATCATGTCGCACGCGAGCGCCTTGACCGCGCCGTGCGCGAACACCAGCTCATCCTTCGACGTGAGCGCGTGAAACTTGTTGGACGCGGTAACAAAGGGCTTTCCGGTCAGCTCCGCGATGGCCGCGGCAACCGCCCGGTCAAAGCCATCGGGGGCGTTTAGTCCCGTGCCGACCGCCGTGCCGCCGAGCGCCAGCTCCCGCAGGGGAGGCAGCGCGGCGGTGAGCAGCTCGCGGTCCCGCGCGAGGCTCGTCCGCCAGCCGGAGATCTCCTGCGCGAAGGTGATGGGCGTCGCGTCCTGCAAATGCGTCCGCCCGGATTTCAGCACGTCGGCGTTCTCCGCCTCCAGACGCAGGAGGGTCTGCTCCAACGCGGAAACAGCGGGGAGAAGGCGATCCTCCACCGCAAGACAGGCGGCAATATGCATCGCCGTGGGAAAGGTGTCGTTCGAGGACTGCGACATATTGACGTCGTCGTTTGGGTGCAGGAGCTTTTTTCCCGCCAGCTCGTTGCCGCGGTTGGCGATGACCTCGTTGACGTTCATGTTCGACTGCGTGCCCGAGCCCGTCTGCCACACAACGAGCGGGAAATGTCCGTCCAGCTCGCCGGCAAGGATCTCGTCGCAGACGCGGCCGATCAGGGCGCATTTTTCCGCGCTCATCCGTGCGGGCAGCAGCTCGCGGTTGGCGATGGCCGCCGCCTTTTTCAGAACGGCAAACGCCCGGATGATTTCCGTGGGCATCGTTTCGATCCCGACGCCGATGGGGAAATTCTCATGCGAGCGCTGCGTCTGCGCGCCCCAGTAGCGGTCCGCCGGGACGCGGACCTCTCCCATCGAGTCCCGCTCTATCCTGTATTCCATACGTTTCCTCGCTTCCGTTTGATCTGTTATCTCCATAGTACACGCCGCGGCGCTGTTGTCAACAGGAGATTTTACGCCCGGGCGGCAAGCAGGCGCAAAAAACGCGGGCACTGCCCGGAGAGGCTGCATAACGCCGCCTTTACAGCAAAAGGGACCGTTCTCCTCCGCAGAGAACGGTCCCTTTTTCCCATCTCTTTACTTTGCCAGCTCCGCATACTCCGGGGCCTCCGCCGTGGCGGGGGCGATGACGGAGCTGGTATCCCTCGCCCACTCGAGCGCGTGCTCGCAGAACATCCGCGTGATGGTGGACGGCTGCGCCGCCGCGCTCGTGGCGATGGCAATGTCGCGGTGGTACGGTTCGTCGAGCGGCTTTTTGATGATGCCGTGGCGGTTGGGGTGCAGGATCAGATCGTGCACCACGCTGATGCCCAGCCCGCACTCGACCATCGCGAGGATGGCGAAGTCGCTGCTGACCTCAAACTTGATGCGCGGGGACTGCCTGAGATGCTCGAGGAACAAATTGATCTCGTAGTCCTGCTCCTCCATGAGGCTGATGAAATCCTCGTCCGACAGCCGGCTGACGGGGAAGCATTCCGCGTCGCGCAGCGGGTGGTTCGGCGGCAGGATGACCGTCAGCGAGTCGCGCAGCAGGAAGGTCGTGTCGAACTCCTTGGCGCAGGGGAGGGCGAGAAAGCCGCAGTCGATCTGCCCGCGGCGCAGCCAGGTCGCGATCTGGTTGTACTCGCCGTTGAAGATCTGAAAGCGGATATTGGGGTATTTTTCGTGGAAGGACTTGATCATCAGCGGCATCCAGCCGGTCGCCATGCTGGTGAACGCGCCCACGCGAATGAGGCCGTTTTGCAGTCCGTGCAGCTCGCCGACGGCAAAGCTGAGCTCCTCCTGCCCCTTGACAATGGCTTGAAGGATGGGCAGCAGCTGCGTCCCCTCCGAGCTGATCTCGATGCCCGAGCGGTTGCGCGTGAGCAGCGGGACGTCCCAATGCTCCTCCAGGTCCGCGATCATGCGGCTCACGGCAGACTGCGTGTAGCCCAGCTCCGCGGCGGCCTGTGTGATGCTACCGGTCTCGATGGTCTTGAGGTAGGCCAGATATTTGTGGATCATGCGCTCATCTCCTTGCTTGCATCGGCGTTAAGGCCATGATAGCCGAATGTGAATCATCTGTCAAGCATTCCATTTCGGAATGTTCAGCAGAACAAGGTTTTTCTTGTGCATTCCGCATTAAAACTATATACTGTATGCGTAGATAATTAAACACTATCGCGAAGCGGTTTGCAGGCCCACGACGGCGTTGTTGCAAATCGCAGAAAATTTTTGAGGAGGCTATCACCATGATCCATTATTCCTGCATCGGTGCGACCGGCTATGTCTGCGGCGAAGTGCTGCGCATGATGGTCAACCATCCCGACGGCGAGCTCGTCAACGTTCTCGATACCTACGGCGTGGGCGACGCCATCTCCACCCATCATCCCGCCCTGCGCGGCTTCTATGATCAGACCATTCTGGATCTGACCGAGGAGAACGTGCGTGAGACCGCCCGCAAGAGCGACGTCGTGATGATCCAGGTCCCCTCCGGCGCGGTCGCCAAGTGGGCGGAGATCGTTCTCGCCGAAGGCTCCCGCATCATCGACATCGGCGCGGACATTCGCTTCCGCGACGTGAAGGTCTGGGAGAAGTGGTACGGCGACAAGCACACCAATCCCCAGATGACCCATGACGCCGTCTACAGCATGCCCGAGATGAACCGCGAGCTGGCCAAGGGCAAGAAGCTCATCGCCAACCCCGGCTGCTATCCCACCGCCTCCACGCTCGGCCTTCAGCCCATGCTCAAGACCGGCCACATCGTTGAGAACACCATCGTGATCGACGCCAAGAGCGGCTACACCGGCGCCGGCCGCCGTCCCGCCCTCAACAAGCTCCTCACCGAGGCGGAGAACAACTTCTGTGCCTACGCCCTCGGCGGCGGTCACCGCCACACCCCCGAGATCGAGCAGAACATCGCCTACATCACCGGCAAGGATCTGATGAAGCCCGAGACCTGGCAGTACATCAACTTCCAGCCGCACCTCCTCCCGCAGGTCCGCGGCATCGAGGTCACCATCTACGCCACCTGCGATAAGGACTTCACCAACGAGGAGGTCTACGAGCTGTACAAGGACTTCTACAAGGACGAACCCTTCGTCAAGGTCTTCCCGGCCAATCTCCCCGTGCAGACCAAGTGGGCCTACGGCACCAACTTCGTCGAGATGACCCCGACCTTCGATTCCCGCACCCACCGCCTGATCGTCTCCTCCGTCATCGACAACATCGGCAAGGGCGCCGCCGGCCAGGCCATTCAGAACATGAACCTTATCATGGGCCTGCCCGAGACCACCGGCCTCATGATGCCCCCGATGTATCCGTAAGGAACTGATTTTATATAAGGTAAGAATAAGAAAAGGAGAACAACACTATGGAATACAAAGTGATCGAAGGCGGCGGCATCACCTCCCCGAAGGGCTTTACCGCGGGCGCTGTGTACGTCGGCGTGAAGAGCCGCAAGTCCCAGAAGCCCGATGTGGCCGTCCTCTACTCCGAGACCGAGGCGTCCTGCGCCGCAGTGTTCACTACCAATAAGTTCTGCGCCGCTCCCGTCATTCTCGACCGTGAGATCCTCAAGAACGGCAAGGCCCGCGCCATCGTTATCAACTCCGGCAACGCCAACGCCGCCACCGGCACGCAGGGCATCGAGGACGCCCGGACCGTCGAGCGCGAGGCCGAGAAGCTCCTCGGCGTGGGCGAGAACGAGGTCTTCGTCTGCTCCACCGGCGTTATCGGCCAGAAGCTGCCCGTCGAGAAGGTGCTCGATGGCGTCCGTCAGATCATCCCCGCCAAGCTCGACAAGGCCAACGGCTCCGATGCGGCCTATGCCATCATGACCACCGACACCGTCCGCAAGGAATCCGCCTACGAGCTCGAGCTCTCCTCCGGCACCATCCGCATCGGCGCGATGGCCAAGGGCTCCGGCATGATCCACCCCAACATGGCCACCACCCTCGCCTACGTCACCACCGACGCCAAGTGCGACTCCGCCGACCTGCAGAAGATGCTGCACAACGCCATCGACAAGAGCTTCAATATGTGCACCGTCGACGGCGACACCTCCACCAACGACACCATGATCCTGCTCGCCAACGGCGCCTCCGGCGTCGAGGTCAAGACCGAGGAGGACAAGGCGGCTCTCGTCGGTCTCATCGAGCACATCTGCATCGACATGGCCCGCCGCATCGCCTCCGACGGCGAGGGCGCGACCCATCTGATCGTCGTCGAGTCCTACGGCCTGCCCACCGAGCATGACGCCCGTCTGGTCGCCAAGGCCATCGCCGGCTCCACCCTGTTCAAGGCCGCCGTGTTCGGCCGCGACGCGAACTGGGGCCGCATCATGGCCGCCGCCGGCTACTCCGGCGCGGACGTCGATCCCACCAAGGCCGACTGCATCATCAAGAGCAGCGCCGGCGAGGTGCAGGTCATGAAGGACGGCTTCGGCACCGACTTCAGCGAGGAGCTGGCCAAGGCCGTGCTCACCGAGCATGACATCACCGTCATCGTCGACTTCCACAGCGGCGACGGCAAGGCGGTCGCCTACGGCTGCGACCTCACCTACGAGTACGTCAAGATCAACGGCGACTACCGCACCTAAGGAGGGCCACCCATGAGCGACGTTGCGAAGAAGGTAGAGACCCTGATGGAGGCCATGCCCTACCTTGAAAAATATCAGGGCAAGGTCATCGTCATCAAGTACGGCGGCAACGCCATGATCAACGACGAGCTCAAGGACGCCGTGCTCCACGACGTCGTGATGCTCAAGCTCCTCGGCCTCAAGCCCGTGCTCAGCCACGGCGGCGGCCCCGGCATCAACAAGATGCTCGAGAAGCTCAACATTCCCGTGCAGTTCATCAACGGCCTGCGCTACACGTCCGAGGACATCATGCGCGTGGTCGAAATGGTCCTCGTCGGTCAGGTCAACACCGAGCTGGTCGGCAGGATCAACCAGATCGGCGGCAAGGCGGTCGGCCTCTCCGGCGTGAGCGGCGACATCTATCACTGCCACAAGCGCAGTGAGGAGCTCGGCTTCGTCGGCGACATCGACTACGTCAACGCCGACGCCATCAACGCCATGCTCGACGCGGGCTTCATCCCCGTCATCGCCCCCGTCGGCACCGACGGGCAGGGCAACACCTACAACATCAACGGCGACACCGCCGCGGGCAAGCTCGCCAGCGCGCTCGGTGCGGAAAAGCTCGTCATCCTCACCGACATCGAGGGCCTGTGCAACGACATCAAGGTGCGCGATGTCATCAGCTACCTCAACATTCAGGACGTCAAGGCGCTCAAAGACAAGGGCACCATCGCCGGCGGCATGATCCCCAAGGTCGACTGCTGCGTCGAGGCCATCGAGGAGGGCGTCACCAGCGTCCACATCATCGACGGCCGCAAGCCCCACTCCGTACTCTACGAGGCCTTCACCACCGAAGGCACCGGCACCACGATCGGCACCGCACAGCCGAGCGTTGGCATCAAATGGTAAAACATACATAAAATTTTAACAGGAGGACTCTACCATGATCGAAAAGTTCAAGACCAATGCGGAAGTCATCGAAAACGGTGACAAGTATCTCTACGGCAACCATGTCCGTATGCCCATCTCCATGGAGCGCGGCGAGGGCGTCTACGTCTTCGACAAGGACGGCAACAAGTACCTCGATTTCGTCGGCGGCATCGCCGTCAACGGTCTCGGCCACTGCCATCCCGCCATCGTCAAGTGCCTGCAGGAGCGTGCGGAGACCATCCTCCACTGCTCCAACTACTTCTACAATGAGCCCGCCGTCCAGACCGCGAAGCTCATCGTCGAGAACAGCTGCTTTGATAAGGTCCTCTTTGCCAACTCCGGCGCCGAGGCCAACGAAGGCCAGATCAAGCTCGCCCGCAAGTACGCCAAGGATCACGGCCATCCCGAGCGCTTCGTCGTCATCACGATGAAGAACTCCTTCCACGGCCGCACCCTCGCCACCTGCACCGCCACCGGTCAGTATGCCGTCCACCGCTACTTCGAGCCCCTGCCCTCCGGCTTCCGCTATGCCGAGTTCAACAACCTCCAGTCCGTCAAGGACATCATGGATGAATACGTCTGCGCCATCCTGACCGAGCCCGTCCAGGGCGAGGGCGGCGTGCGTCCCGCCTCTCAGGAGTTCCTGCAGGGCCTGCGCGACCTGTGCGACGAGAAGGGCATCCTCCTCATGTTCGACGAGGTCCAGGTCGGCTCCGGCCGCACCGGCAAGCTCTTCGCGCATCAGAATTACGGCGTGGAGCCCGATACCTGCTCCATGGCGAAGGCGCTCGGCTCCGGCGTGCCCATCGGCGCGGTCTGCGCCCGCGGCGACGCGGCCAAGACCCTCACCCCCGGCACCCACGGCTCCACCTTCGCCGGCGGTCCTCTCGCCTGCGCTCTGGCTGCCACCACGCTCGACGTCATGATCAACGAGGGCGTCATCGAGAACGCCCGCGTCATGGGCGAGTATTTCCGCGATCAGATGCACAAGGTCATCGAGAAGAACCATCCCAAGGCGGTCAACGAGATCCGCGGCCTCGGCATGATCAACGGCATTCAGCTCAACCATCCCAGCGGCCAGCCCGTGGTTGACCTCTGCTTCCAGGACAACAAGGTGCTCATCAACAACACCAACGGCAATGTCCTGCGCTTTGTCCCGCCGCTGATCACCGGCAAGGAAGAGATCGACCTGTGCATCAAGGCGGTCGACGAGGCTATGACCAAGCTCGGCTGGTAAGAGAAAACAGCGTCCTGACCAAGCCAAACGGTCAAACTTTGTGATATCCGGCAAGCGCGCGGCACTTGCCACCGTGCATAAAATATGCTAAAATATCCGCATATTTAATCGGTACGCCGCGCGCTTCCCGTATCAGCCTTACATGCAATTTCCCCGTCCTCCCCTTCGCAGGGGGGCGAGGGAGGACGGGGAGACCGCAGCAAATCGTTTCCTGATCATTCAAGTAGGGAAAAATCACCGAATAAAGGGGGAATACCGTCAAGATCACGTCTTCCTGCCGCCGGTCTCATCTGCCGGTCTGCGGGCGCACAGACCCTCGCAAATACCGTAAAACAGTGTTCACCATCTACGAAGCTGCGCGGACGGGAGCGTTCCCGCCCTATGCGCACCATGTATTTAGAGAAAGGTTGGTACAATCAAGTGAGTGAAGAAAAGAAAGCCAGGACCCCGCGTATGCCAAAGCTGTGGGAAGCTCTGGTCACCATGCTGATCTTGGTCGGCGCATTGGCGCTCGGCATCGTCAAGTATGAAACAGACCCGCATGTCCCCATGTTCATCGGCGTTATGGGCGCCGCGCTGATGGCGCTCTACCTCGGCTACAAGTGGGAGGCCATCGAAAAGTCCATGATGGACGGTATTTATAAAGCCCTCCAGTCTGTCTGTATCCTCGTCATCGTCGGTATCCTCATCGGCGTTTGGATCAACGCCGGTGTCGTTCCCACAATGATCTTCTACGGTCTGAAGGTCCTCAAGCCCGCGATCTTCTTCATTGCGTCTGTTCTCATCTGCTCCATCACCTCTCTTGCCACCGGTACCTCCTGGGGCACGATGGGTACGATGGGCGTCGCCCTCATGGGCATTGGCTTCGGTCTCGGCATGAGCCCCGGCATGACCGCCGGTGCGGTCCTCTCCGGCGCCTACTTCGGCGACAAGATGTCCCCGCTGTCCGATACCACGAACCTTGCGCCCGCTATGGCAGGCACGGACGTTATGACCCACGTGAAGGCCATGATCCTGCCCACCGGCATCACCTATGTCATCACCCTCATCGGCTTCGGTATTCTCGGCGCCATGCAGTATCACGGCGGCGATGCCGACATGAGCCGCGTGACGGAGTTCTCCGGCGCGCTCGAGGCCGTGTTCAATATCAACCCTGCGCTGCTCTTGCCCCCGGTCATCGTTATCGTGGCGGTTGCCATGAAGATGCCCGCCATCCCTGGTATCACGCTCGGCATCATTTCCGGCGCGATCATGGGCATGATCTTCCAGCCCGAGTGCAACATGGGTACCGTGTTTGATTTCGGCATGAACGGCTACTACTTCAGCGATGAAGTGCTCGCCATGTTCGAGGAGACCCTCTCTCCCGAGACCAGCTACACCATGACCCGTCTGCTTGAAAGCGGCGGTATCCTCGGCATGATGTCCTCCGTCGCCATGACGATCATCGCCATGATGTTCGGCGGCATTATGGAGGATACCCACCAGCTCGAGGTCATCGTCAACAGCCTCAAGAAGCTGGCGAAGGGCCCCGCGGGTCTCGTGCTTCTCACCGAGTGCACCTGCGTGCTCTCCAACGCCGTCATGCCCGAGCAGTACATCTCCATCGTCGTTCCCGGCCGTATGTACGCCGAGGAGTACAAGGAAATGGGCCTGCATCCCGCGGTCCTTTCCGGTGCGCTCGAAGGCGCCGGCACCGTCACCTCCGCCCTCATTCCGTGGAACACCTGCGGTGTGTTTATCTCCAGCACCCTTGACATCAGCGCGTGGGGCGCGGGCGGCTACGGCCCGTGGGCTCTGTTCAACTGGCTGATGCCGCTCATCAACTGGCTGTGCGCCCTCATCGGCTGGACAGTCAAGGATCTGGACAACAAGCCCTATAAGAAGTCCAAGGCTGCGGCTAAGGCGGAATAAATCAAAACGGCAAAGGAACGGTCTATGAACAGAGGAACGGCACGATACCCTCTTTTAGAGATCGACCTTGACAAGCTGAAAGCAAATCTGGCAGCGCTCATCGAGCGCTGCCAGAGCCTTTCTGTCGAGGTCACGGGCGTGGTCAAGGGCTTTTCGGCGCTGCCGGAGGCCGCCGGGGTCTATACGGAATGCGGCGTGCGGAGCCTTGCCTCGTCCCGTCTCAGTCAGCTGCGCGCCCTGCGCGGTGCGGGCGTCGCCTGTGAGCGCGTTCTCATCCGCATCCCCATGCTCTCCGAGCTTCCGGAGGTCGCGGAGGTCGCGGACATGAGTCTCCAGAGCGAGCTTGAAACGCTCCGCGCCCTCAACGCGGTCTGCGCGAAGCGCGGAACGCGCCACAGGGTGATCCTGATGGCTGACCTCGGCGATCTGCGCGAGGGCTTCTGGAGCCGCGAGGAACTGGTCGACGCCGCGCTTGAGGTCGAGTATAAGCTCGACCATCTGGAGCTGGCGGGCGTCGGCACGAATCTCGGCTGCTACGGCTCGGTCGCCGCCACGCCGGAGAAGCTGCGCGAGCTGGTCTCCGCCGCCGAGGCGGTGGAGCGCGCCATCGGCCGCGAGCTGCAATACATCTCCGGCGGCGCGTCCACCTCCGTCCACATGGTGCTTGACGGCACGCTGCCCGCGCGCGTCAACCATCTGCGCATCGGCGAGTTCGCCCTCCTCGGCGGCATCTACGGCTGCTATCCCGACTTTCTGCGCCGTGACGTGTTCACCCTCCGCATGGAGGTCGTGGAGTGCAAGCCGAAGCCCAGCTATCCCGTCGGCGAGCTGACCGTGGACGCCTTCGGCAAAACGCGCGAATACACCGACCGCGGCATCCGCCGCCGCGCGCTCTGCGCCGCGGGCCGCGTCGATTACGGCGATCCCTTCGACCTCACGCCGCGCCTCGCGGGCGTGGAGGTCCTCGGCGCATCCTCGGACCACACCATTCTTGACGTGGAGGACGCCGCCGTCCCCGTCCGGCTCGGCGACGCGCTGGACTTCGGCGTGAGCTACGGCTCGCTCGTCTACCTCACCAACACGCCCGAGGTCCGCATCGTCTATCGGAAAAACGGCCGCCTGTACACGGCGGAATAACGCACAAGGAAGCCCTCCGCTCGGTGAGCGGAGGGCTTTTCGTCGCTTTTTCGTTTTCTCAGCTCAGCGTCGTGCCGGTGACGAAGCTCGCCACGATGATGAGCAGGATGGAGATGGGCGCAACGTACTTGACCAGCACGCTGTAGACCTTTGCCAGCTTGAACGGCTTGCCGTCCAGCTCGATCTCATGCACGGCATTCGCGGGCTTCCAGATCCAGCCGGTGAAAATGCACACGCCGAGCGCGCACAGAGGGATCATCAGACGGTCGGTGAGGAACTCCATGAAGTCGCCGAAGATGGGGAAGCTCACGCCGTTGGCGAAGTCAAACCAGATGCCCTTGATGTTGAACGCGGCCTGCGACATGGTGTACAGGCAGCCGATGAGGAACATCAGCGTGCAGACGATGATGGTGGTGGGCTTGCGCTTCCAGCCGAAGCGCTCGGTCAGGAACGCCACCACGCCCTCGATGAGGGATATGCTGCTCGTCAGCGCGGCGAACAGGAGCAGCATATAGAACAGCACGCCGAAAAACGCGCCGCCCGCCATGTGCTCGAACACGCCCGCGAGGGACGCGAAGGCGAAGCCGCCGCCCTTGCCGACGTTCTCGGAGCCGAGCGTCGCAAACACCGCGGGCACGATGATGAAGCCGGCGATGAGCGCCACGAGCGTATCCATCGTGCAGATGAGCGCCGTGTTCTTGCCGAGGTTCTCATGCTTGGGCAGATACGAGCCGTAGGTGATCATGATGGCCATGCCCAGCGACAGGGAGAAGAACGCCTGCCCCAGCGCGGAGAGGAAGGTGTTGAAGCCGACCTTGCTCCAGTCGCAGCTGAGCATATAGGCGAAGCCGACCTGCGCGCCGTCGAGCGTGATGGTGCGCGCGAGCAGTACAATGAGAATGACGAACAGCGCGGGCATACCGACCTTGTTGAACTTCTCGATGCCGCCCTCAACGCCCTTGATGATGATGACGGCGTTGACTGCCATGAAGACTGCGGCAAAGAGAATGGCGGTCAGCGGGAACCATGTCTCGCCCGTCGCGGCGTTGTAGCCGAGCAGGCCGTAGAAATAGCCGAGCGGATCGGCATAGACCGTCTGCGCCTCCGTAATGTAGGACACGACATAGCGCAGCACCCAGCCGCCGACGTGGCAGTAATAGGAGGTGACGATGAACGCCACCGCAACACCCGTGACGCCGACCCACTTGAAGCCGCGGTAGCCGAGCTTGTGGAAGCTGTCGATGGCGTTCGCCTGCGCGGCGCGGCCGATGGTCAGCTCCGAGAGCATGACGGGGAAGCCGATGAGAACGACGATGGCCAGATAAATGAGGATGTAGGCGCCTCCGCCTCCCTCAAAGGCCTTGCCGGGGAACTTCCAGATGTTGCCGAGGCCGACGGCGCTGCCCGCCGCCGCCAGGATGAAGCCGATCTTGCTTCCCCATTGGGCACGATTGTTTTCCATGTGATTTTCTCCTTTAACTACGTTTCTCTCTCCGTTTTCCGTCAAATTCGTCCTCATA
>OGQA01001299.1_pt1 | contig 11918 bp, 9 predicted proteins | sample 1553011 | NCBI WGS metagenome assembly OGQA01 (sample SAMEA2580256, study PRJEB22360) | human gut metagenome | biome: human gut; feature: human-associated habitat; material: faeces | place: Denmark | collected 2008/2010 | reverse complement strand
GCTCCCGCGACGCCGCGTGTCTTGTAGCCGATGAAGACCGACGTGTTGATGGCGATGGGGCCGGGCGACGACTGCGCGAGCGTCAGCAGCTCCATGAATTCGTCGCGGGCCAGCCAGCCCCGGCGGTTGATGATCTCCGCTTCGATGAGCGGGATCATGGCGTAGCCGCCGCCGAAGGTGAAGAGTCCGATCTTGAAAAACGAGCGGAAAAGTGCGGATAGCGAGGTCATGTCAGCGTTGTTTTTTGCGGAGCAGGGTGCGTATGCCGTCGATGAAGGTCATCGGGTGGGTCGGAGCGCCGGGCAGCCACAGATCGACGTGCCGCCGCTCGAAGAACGATCGGTCGACGGCGCGGCTTGCGGCGTAGAGGCCGCCCGAACAGGCTTCCGAACCACAGACGATCAGTAACTTGGGCTCGGCCACGGCGTCGTAGCAGATGTCGAGCGCTTCGGCCATGTTCGCCGTTACGGGGCCGGTGAGGACCACGCCGTCGGCATGGCGGGGCGAAGCGGTGAATTCGACGCCGTAGCGGCCGAAGTCGAAGTTGACGTTGCCCGTGGCGTTGAGCTCCATTTCGACCGATGCGTCGCCGCCGGCCGACACCTGCCGCAGTTTGAGGGCGTGACCGAAGGCCGTCGCGATCTGCTCGCGTACGGCGGCGGGATCGAAGGGCACCCGATCCATGCCCGGTGCGAGGCGGAGCCCTTCGCGCGTGGGCGATCCGATGCGGTAGTCGTTCGTGAAACGGATCGCGCGGGGTGCGATGCGGGCGCACTCGCCGCAGAACAGGCAGCGCCCCAGATCGAGCGTGAAGGGGGCTGCGGCGATCGCCTGCGTGGGGCAGACCGCTGCTGCGCGCGTCAACGCCGCACGCTGTTCGTCGTCGGACGGCTCGGTCAGTTCAGGGCGGCCGCGGAACTTTTCGGTCAGACAGACCGCGTCCAGATCGGGGATATATTGCCGTCCGTGGCTGCGCCGGACGATGAATTTGGGAAGGATCATAAGCGTGTTCTTTACAGGTCGTGTCCGCAGTAGGAGAGGTTGAAACTCTTGTTGCAGATCGGGAAATCCGAGATTCCCTCGCCGCGCACGGCCAGCGCCAGCGCCAGCCAGTTGTGGAGGCTCGGGTCCTTGATCTTGTAGCCGCGCAGGGCGCCCTGCGCGTCGGTCAGCGCCACGTGGCAGATTTCGCCGCGCCAGCCTTCGACCAGCCCGAAGGCCAGCGCATCGGGCCTTGCGGTCGGCGCGTAGTCGGGCGAGGGGAGCGGCGTCGCCGGATCGCAGGCGTCGAGCAGCCGCAGGACGTAGTCGGCCGATTGGAGCGTCTCGCGGCAGCGCATCATGAGCCGTGCCATGACGTCGCCCTGCTGTTTGACGAAGGGCTCGTGGGCGATCTCTACGCCGTAGACACCCCACGGGTGCGACGAGCGGAGGTCGCGGCCGACGCCCGACGCGCGTGCGGTGGGGCCCACGCAGCCGATGCGTGTCATCTCGCTGCGCGGGACGATGCCGCACTGCTCGAAACGGGAGAGCAGCGACGGCGACGACTTGATGTCGTGCCGCACCTCGTCGTAACGGCGCCGCACGTCGGCGATGTTGCGTCGTACGAGGTCGATCGTCGTGTCCGTGAGCGGATGGTTCGTGCCGAAGGGGCGGATCAGCCCCTTGCCGAAACGGTTGCCGCACCACGCCTGCGTGGTGTTGATCGTCACGGTGCGCAGCGCCTCGCAGGCGACCTGTCCCAGCTGGTAACCCACGTCCATGCAGAGCGCCCCCGTGTCGGCGATGTGCATGGCCATGCGTTCGAGTTCGAGCGCGATGGCTCGTTCGCGGTCGAGCGTCGCCGGTGCTTCCTTCCTGTCGGCCAGCTTCTCGCGCAGCTGCGCGTAGGCCGTGGCGTGTGCCACGGCGCTGTCGCCCGCGACGCTCTCGGCCACGAGCGTCTGGCGCAGCACGTTGTCGTCGGCCGTCATGGTCCGCTCCACGCCGCGGTGCTGGTAGCCCAGCGCGATTTCGAGATGGAGCACCTGCTCGCCGTTGCAGATGAAGCGGAAGGCGCCCGGCTCGATGATGCCGGCGTGGATCGGCCCGACGTTGACCTCGTGCAGCGAGGCCCCTTCGATCGTGTAGAAGGGGTAGTTGTCGATCGAACTACTGCGGTTGTAGCGGTCGAAGGGAAAGCGCAAAGGTTTGTTCCACGGCATATCGGCGAAGCGCACGCCGTAGCGTTCGGTGATCTCGCGCTCGAAGGGGTGCACCTGCGGGTGCCGCGCCGTGAGCGAGGGCAGCAGCGGCGTGTCGTAGTAGCCGATCGCATAGGATGCGACGAGCACGCGATGCTCCGTGTCGTCGAGCAGGAGACAGTAGGCTCGCAGCACGTCGCCGTCGGGCAGCGCGAAATAGTGGCCGATGTGGTAGCGTTCGTCGGCGAGGCGCTCGGCGAGGTCTTCGTAGAACTCGGCGTAGCCTGCGGTGGGAATCTCGTTCAGCGGCACGCACGCCGCGCGGTTGTCTGTGACGTAGTAGTGCATTATAGCGAGACGATTTGATCGATGAGTTGTTGCAGCAGCGCGGGCTGCCAGATGCCGACGACCATCGCCGCCGCCAGCAGCGAGAAGGCCGCCCACGACAGGGCGTTGCGCGCCGGAGCGGGGTGCAGAGAGTCCTGATTGGGCTGGTAGCAGAGTTTGACGATGCGGTAGCAGACCGAGTAGATGACGATGCAGAGCAGCAGAAGCACCGTGCCGGCCACCCACCACCGCCCGCCGGCGATCGTTTCGCGGAAGAGCATCACCTCCGAGACGAAGAACGGCGAGGGCGGAAAGGCCAGCAGCACGGCCATGCCGACGAGCAGTCCCACGGCTCCCGTGGGGTTGATGCGGATGTAGTCGCCGATGCGGTTGATGCGGTAGCCGTTGTAGATGCGCCGCACGACGGCCATTTGCAGGAAGAGGCTGCTCTTGACCAGCGTGTGGCAGACGACGTGGAACACCGCGGCCCAGACGCCGATGCCGCCGATGCCCAGTCCGATCGCGGCGATGCCCATGTTCTCGACCGTGGAGTAGGAGAGGAAGCGCTTGTAGTTGTTCGTGCGCCGCAGGAACAGCGCGCCCACGGCCAGCGAGAGAATGCCCGTCAGCAGCAGTACGTTGCGTACCCAGCCGATCGCTTCGGTCTGCTCCATGATGCGATAGACGCGGAAAACGGCCAGAAAGCCGGCGTTGACCAGCCCCGTCGAGATCAGCGCTGAGGCGGGTGCCGGCGCGGCGAAATTGGCGTCGACGCCGATCGTGTAGAGCGGGAAAATCTCCATCTTGCAGCTGTAACCGCAGAGGATCAGCAGAAAGGCGATTTTCAGGTAGAGCGGGTTGCCGCCGCCGACGCTGCGCGCCAGCTCCTCGTAGCGCAGCGAACCGTCGCCCAGCGACGAGAGCAGCAGGATGCCCAGATAGGCCGTGGCGATGCCTACCGAGCAGACGAAGATGTATTTCCACGTCGCTTCGAGCGCCTGCGCCGTGCGGCGGTGGTAGACGATGCCGGCGGCGCAGAGGGTCGTGGCTTCGAGGAAGATCCACGTCACGGCGATGTTGCGGGCGAAGTATACGCCCGTGATGGCCGTGGTGAGCAGCATCAGCAGCGTGAAGTAGAGACGATACTCCTTGATCGGATTGTCGCGCAGGTAGACGCACGAGTGGACGAAGACGAAGGCCGAGACGATCGTCAGCAGCGCGAAGAAGAGCGTGCCTGCCGCGTCGAAGCGGAAGAACTGCGACGATACCTCGCCGTAGCCTTCGGCGACGATGTGAGCGACCAGCGACAGTTGGACGAGGTAGAAGGCGGCGCCCAGCCGTTTGACCGTGCGGCGCTGCCGGGCGAAGGCCGCGGCCAGGGCGATCAGTGCGGAGAGCAGAAAGTAGAGTGCGATCATACGAGGGTCAGTCTTTTACGTTGGTCAGCAGGTCGGTGTCGCCGATGCGGAAGCGGGCGCCGATCTTGGTGAGGAAGAGTCCGAGCATGAGGATCGAGATGAGGATGTCGAGCATGATCGCGATTTCGATCATCGAGGGCATCTCGACCCCGACGGCCATCGAGAAGAGGAAGACGCCGTTTTCGATGACCAGAAATCCCACCATGTGCGAGAAGATGCGCGTGCGCACGACGATGAGGATCAGCCCGCTCAGCAGGGCGTAGAGCGCCACGCCGAAGAAGACCAGATTGATCGTCTCCTCGGCGATGCAGTAGGTGACCGAGATGCTCGCCACGAGCGCCGCGAGCGACAGCACCAGCGAGTTGAACTGCGAGGTGCCGGAGGCCGCGATGCGGTTGATCTTCGTGCGGCGGATCACGGCGAAGAGAATCGCCGGTACGACGATCGCCTTGAATAGGAGCGTCTCGGCCACGACGAAGAACAGCGACCAGATTTCGATCTGTTGCAGGCGCACCAGCGCGATGGCCAGCAGCAGCCATCCCTGCAAGCCCACGAGCGAAGCATAGCTGCGGAACCGCTCCGTAATGGAGATGTAGACCAGCGAGACGACGTAGAGAAGTACGAGTGCGAGTATCATCGGATGTCGATATTGAGGTGCAGCAGCAGCGCCACGAAGAAGATCAGCGCGGCGAGTGCGGCGATGGTGAGCAGAAAGGTTGCGTTGCGCGAGAGTTTGTTGCGCGCCTGCGTAGATTCGACGACGCCGACGGCCAGGCCCGGCAGCAGCACGGCCAGCGGTGCGGCCCACCACCAGTGCAGCGCGCCGCCCAGCAGCAGTGTGTCGGCGGCCAGCACGGCCAGCGCGGCGCCTTTGAGCCAGCCGGCGATCTGGATGAAGGCCAGGTCGATGCCGCCGTAGTCGAGGCACATCGCTTCGTGGATCATCGTCAGTTCGAGGTGCGTGCGCGGATCGTCGACCGGAATGCGCCCCTGCTCGACGATGAAGATTTTGGTCAGCAGGTAACCCAGCAGCAACAGGATGATCGTGAAACGCACTTCGACGGGCGTCGCAGCCGAGAAGATCGCCGCGAAGGAGGTATGTCCCGTCATGAGCGCCAGCGTGGCTGTGGTGAGCAGCAGCGCGGGTTCGACCAGCGCGCCGTAGAGCGCTTCGCGGCTGGCACCCATGCCTTCGAACGAACTGCCCGTGTCCATGGCCGCCAGGATGAGCGCCGCGCGGCTCAGTGCGAGCAGGTAGATGAAGCAGACCAGATCGCCCGGGAACGAGACGACGGGCGGCAGGTCGCCTACCGGGATGAAGAGCAGCGCCGTGACGGCCGCCGCGAGGTAGAGGGCCGGTGCCGTGCGGAAGAGCGCCGAGGTCGTGGTCGAGTAGACGGCCCCCTTGCGCAGCAGCAGGGCCGTATTGTGGAGGTGCTGCGTGAAGTGCGGGCCGCGGCGGCCCGCCAGCCGTGCGCGCGTGCGGTTGACGACGCCCGTGATCGACAGGGCGACGGCGACGAGCAGCAGGATATTCAACAGCGTCGTCATCAGAGTAGGTTGAGGATGGAACATAGGAATACGAGCACGATGAAGAGCAGCGCGAAGAGGATATAGTGGTTGATCTTGCCCGTGCGCAGCCGCATGACGCGGGCGTTGAGCAGGCGGAGCGATTCGACCCACCATGCCGAGAAGAGCCGCGCGACGCGGTCTTTGCGGCGGATGTCGAAGTCGTGCGCCGAGGGGAAGATCTCCTGCTTGTCGACCGCTTTGCCCTCGACGACCTCCTCGGTGAAGGGGTGGACGATGCTTTCCAGCCCTTCGACGAACGATTCGCCCGTGTATTGCATACGGGTGTTGACGGCTGTGAAGCCGCAGCCCCACGTCGGCCCCGATGCGACGGTGCGGCGGCGCAGGGCGCGCCGTTTGGCGACGAGCAGCAGCGCGGTCGCGGCGATCAGCACGGCTGCGACGAGCGTGATCTGCGTGAGGCCCGCCCACAACGGCAGTTCGGCCGCCGGTTGCCGGCCGGCGCCGAGGCCGGGCAGCAGCGTCGCGGCTACCTTCGTCAGCAGCGGCAGTACCGTCCACGGCAGCAGCCCGATGAAGAGGATGCCTGCGGCGGGCAGCGCCATGGCGGCGATGCGGTAGTTGTCCGCCTCGTGCATTTCGGCCACCTCGTGCGTGCGGGGCGCGCCGAGGAAGACGATGCCGTAGAGTTTGGTGAAGGCGAACAGAGCCAGTCCGCCGATCAGGGCGAGCGCCGTGACGCCGGCTGCCGCCAGCAGCACTTGCTGCCCTTCGGCGATGCTGCGGAACATGCCGGTGTAGATAATAAATTCCGAGACGAACCCGTTCAGAGGAGGCAGTGCGCAGATCGCCGCCGTGCCGGCCAGGAAGAGGATCGCCGTGACGGGCATCTGGCGCGCCACGCCGCCGAAGCGGTCGAGTGCGGTGGTATGCGCTTCGGCGTAGAGGTTGCCTGCGCCGAAGAAGAGCAGCGATTTGAAGAACGAGTGGTTGAGGGTGTGTAGCAGTGCGCCGGCCATGCCGCACAGGGCCACCGCGTCGTTGCCTGCGCTGCGTCCGAGCAGGGCTACGCCGATGGCGATGAAGATGATCCCGACGTTTTCGATCGAGGAGTAGGCCAGCAGCCGCTTGATGTCGTTCTGCATGGCGGCCAGCAGCACGCCCCACAGTCCCGTGACGATGCCTGCTCCCAGCAGGATGACGCCTGCCGTAGCGAGCGTTTCGCCGGCGGGAAGGTACATCGCCGTGCGCAGTACGCCGTAGACGCCCGTCTTGATCATCACGCCCGACATCAGTGCCGAGACGTGCGACGGGGCGGCTGGGTGCGCTTCGGGGAGCCAGACGTGCATGGGGAAGAGGCCGGCTTTCATGCCGAAGCCCGCGAGGAAGACGAGCAGCAGCGGCAGCGGGCGGTGTGCGGCGAAGTAGCCCGCCAGCGCGCCGAAATCGGCCGATCCCTCGGCGGCTTGCAGGACCACGAAGCCGATGAGCAGGGCGAAGAAGCCGAGGTGCATCATCACCAGATAGGTCAGCGCGGCTTTGAGCACCTCCTTGCGTTCGGCGTCGAAGAGGATGAGCACGAACGACGAAAGGGTCATCAGCTCCCACCAGAAGAGGAACGTATAGCCGCCGCTGGCCGTGACGACGGCCATCATCGAGAGCGACAGCAGCGTGAAGGCGAAGTAGTGCAGCGAGATGTGCGCCGCAGGTTTGCGGTCGAGGTAGCGGTCGACGTACCCCTTGGCGTAGAGTGCGGAGGCCACCGACCCTGCGGCGACGAGCAGCGTGAAGAGGGCCGAGAGCGCATCCATGCGCAGCGACTCCTCGCCGAAGAGCAGCGTGGGCAGCGACAGCCCCGCCGGCGGCAGGATGCCGGCGAGCGCTCCGACGGCCGCGGCGGTGCCACCGAGGGCGAACAGGACGACGAAGGCCAGCGCGACCCACGCCTTGCAGCGCAGGGGTGCGGCGAAAATTGCAGCGCCCGTCAGGGTCAGCAGGATAAGTGTGGCGATCAGCATGATTTATGCGGTTTGGTCGGGTGTGTGATTGCGTGTGGCAGCCATGACCGTCGCCACGACGGCGGCCGTTTCGGTGCGCAGCCGTTGCCGGCCGAGGGTGATCTCCTCGAAGCCCGCCCTCAGCGCGGCATCGATTTCAGCGGGCGAGAAGTCGCCTTCGGGGCCGATGAGCACCAGCAGGTTTTCGTGCGGGCGGAGCGTGTCGAACAGATGGCGTTTTTCCATACGGGGCGCGTCGCAGTGGGCGATCAGCCGCCGCCCGTCGAACGGCTCGGCGAGCAGGTCGGCCAGCGGGGTGAGCGGACGCAGCGCGGGACAGAAGGCTTTGAGCGACTGCTTCATGGCCGAAACGACGACCCGCTCGGCACGTTCGATTTTGAGCGCACGCCGCTCCGAACGTTCGCACAGGAGCGGGACGATCTCGCTCACGCCCACCTCGGTCGCCTTTTCGAGGAACCACTCGAAGCGTTCGATATTCTTGGTCGGCGCCACGGCCATCGTCAGGCGGTAGGGCATCCGTTCGTAGTCGGGGAAGCGCTCCACGACGCGCACCGTGCAGCGCCGGGCGTCCTCCTCGGCGATTTCGCACCGGTAGAGCGTTCCGCGCCCGTCGGTCAGATGGAGCGTGTCGCCCCGTCGGAGCCGCAGTACGCGGATGCAATGCTTCGACTCCTCTTCGCCCAACGTATAGCGGGGCGTCGTAAGGTCGGGTGCGTAAAATAGTTGCATGACTCTGTAATAATTTTTAACTTTGCAAAGTTATAAAAAGATTGCCAATCGAATGGGACGTTTAGGACGATTGTTATTAATTTATTTTATTATTATGTCGCTTGCCGCCTGTCAGAAAAAGAAGGTCGAAACGGCCAACCCCTTTTTCGAGGAGTGGACGACGCCCTACGGCGTACCGCCTTTCGACCGGATACGGCCCGAACATTTCCTGCCGGCCTTCGAGCGGGGGATGTCGCTCCATAACGCCGAGATCGACGCGATCGTGAACAACCCCAAGAAACCCACCTTTGGCAATACGATCGTGGCGCTGGAGCGTCAGGGCGAGCTGCTCAATCGCATCGCGGGGCTTTTCTTCAACCTGCTCGAAGCCGACACGTCGGACGAAATGCAGCAGATCGCACAGCGCGTGCAGCCCAAGCTGACCGAACTGTCGAACGACATCTCGCTCAATCCCGAGCTGTTCGTCCGGGTGAAACAGGTTTACGAGCATCCGGGACGTCTTCGCAAAGAGGACAGGAAACTGCTCGAGGACACCTATCAGAGTTTCGCTCGCAGCGGCGCGGCCCTTTCCGACGCCGACAAGGAGCTTTACCGCAAGTACACCTCCGAACTCTCGGGGCTGACGCTCCGGTTCGGGCAGAACGCGCTGGCCGCGACCAACGCATTCACGCTCAACATCACCGATCCGAAGGTGGTGGCCGAGCTGCCCGCATTCGTCCGCGAAGGCATGGCCGCCGAGGCCAAGGCCCGCGGCGAGAAGGGCTGGACCGTGACGCTGCAACATCCCAGCTACCTGCCGTTTATGACCTATTCCTCGAACCGCGAACTGAAGGAGAAACTCTGGAAAGCCAGCAATTCGAGGGCGCTGGGCGGCGAGTTCGACAACACGGAGATCGTGAAGAAAATCGCCAATACGCGTCTGAAGATCGCCAACCTGCTGGGCTACAAGTGCTATGCCGATTACGTGCTCGAACGCCGCATGGCCGAGAATACGAAAACGGTCAACGACTTCCTCGCGGAACTGCTGGCCGCGACCAAGTCCTATGCCGACGCCGACTACCGCACGGTGAGCGACTACGCCGCTACGCTCGGTTTCAAGGGACAGCTGATGCCTTGGGACTGGTCCTATTACACCGAGAAATACAAGGATGAGAAATATGCCCTGAACGACGAGCTGGTGAAACCCTACCTGAAACTCGAAAACGTGAAGAAGGGCGTCTTCATGCTGGCCAACAAGCTCTACGGGCTGAATTTCACGCCCGACGACAAGATCGAGGTGTACCATCCCGACGTGACGGCCTACGACGTGACGGACGCCGACGGACGCTTCATGGCAGTCCTCTATCTCGACTTCTTCCCCCGCGAGTCGAAGCGTTCGGGGGCGTGGATGACCGAGTTCCGCGGCACGAAGATCGAGGACGGCAAGGAGATCCGTCCGCTGGTGTCGCTGGTGATGAACTTCACCAAGCCCACCGAAACGGCTCCGTCGCTGCTGACGTTCGACGAGCTGGAGACCTTCCTCCACGAATTCGGACACGCCCTGCACGGCATGCTGGGCGAGGGCAAGTACGAGTCGCAGACCGGCACGAACGTCTACCGCGACTTCGTGGAACTGCCCTCGCAGCTGATGGAGAACTGGGCGACCGAGAAGGAGTTCCTCGACCTGTGGGCCGTGCACTACGAGACCGGCGAGCCGATGCCCGCCGAGATCGTCGACCGCATCGTCGCCGCGCAGAACTATCTGGCGGCTTACGCCAACGTGCGCCAGCTGTCGTTCGGCATGACCGACATGGCATGGCATACGCTCACCGAGCCGTTCGAGGGCGACGTGGAGCAGTTCGAAGCCGTCTCGATGGCCCCGACGCAGGTGCTGCCCGTCGTTCCCGGAACGGCGATGGCTCCAGCCTTCGGCCACATCTTCTCGGGCGGTTACGCCGCCGGATACTACGGTTACAAGTGGGCCGAGGTGCTCGAGGCCGACGCTTTCTCGCTCTTCAAGGAGAAGGGCATCTTCAACCGCGAGGCGGCTTCGTCGTTCCGCGAGAACGTCCTCGCGAAGGGCGGCACGGAGCACCCGATGGAACTCTACGTGCGTTTCCGCGGCCACAAGCCCGAAACCCGCGCCCTCATCGAAAAGATGGGTCTGGGAAAATAAGCGATCCGTTCACCGATTCCGGAGGAGGGCCTGCACAGGCCCTCCTCTTTTCGTATCCCGGGGACCGGAACGGCAGGCTGCGGTTCCGGGTCGGGCATTCGGATCTTCGGCGCCGCGGGCGCCGACGCGTCTGTCCACCCCCCCCCGCCGGGCGCGACTCTGTTTTGCAACCGTCCGGTTTTTTCGTATCTTTGCGACTTGGGAAGAGAATTTTTTTGTTGACTACATCTATGCTTGAAAAATCGAATGCCGCATTGATCGAGGCGATCCATGCGCATACTCCGCAGCATTCGAATCCGGCTTCGCTGCTGATGGACATGCTGAACATAGGCCGCGAGGCCGCTTACAGGAGGCTGCGCGGCGAGGTGCCGTTCACCTTCGGCGAAGCCAGCGCGCTGTGCGCGCGGATGCACTTCTCGCTCGACCGGGTGGTGGGGCTGGCGGCTACGGACAAGTTGTCATTCCAGCTCAAGTTCAAGGAGTTCACCGCGCTGCTCGAAACCTATAACGAGATTCTGGAACGCGACATCGCCTTTATGCGCGAGGTGGCGTCAGACCCCACGACCGAATTTGCCACGGCGACCAATTCGCTGCCGGCGGAGTTCTACGGCAAATACGACAACCTGAACCGGTTCAAGCTCTTCAAATGGCTTTACCAGCACGAAGTGGGCAACCCCGCCGTGAGGACCTTCGAGGAGCTGAAGCTCCCCGCGGAATTGCGGCGCAACTGCCGGGAGTATGTCCGGTGGGTGCAGTCGGTCGCGACGACCTACCTGATCTTCGACGACAGCAATTTCAAGCACTGGCTCAACGCCCTGCGCGCCTACCGGGAGATGCACCTGATTTCGCAGGAGAGCGTTCGCGTGCTCCGGGACGAACTCTTCGCCATGCTCGACGAGATGGAGACGGTGGCGGTCAAGGGGGAGTTCGAGAACGGCAACAAGATCTTCCTCTATCTTTCGGACATCGACCTCGAGTCGTCGTACAGCTATGTCACGACCAGCAGACACCAGGCCGTGAACATCGGAATGTTCTCGCTGAACGGACTGCGGACGCCCGATCCGCTGATGTACGAATATGTGAAGAAATGGATCAAGACCCAGAGCCGGTTTTCGACGCTCATATCCGGCAGCGGAGAGCTGCGGCGCATCCACTATTTCAAGCGTCAGCGCGAGATCGTCGCCCAGCTGGGCTGACGCCCCGTTCCCGATGCGGAGTCTCTCCGGCGGGCACGAAAGGAAAGGGGAGGGTTTCACAACCCTCCCCTCGAAGCCTCCGGATGTGCGGAACATAGTTGCGTCACTGTCAAGCAATCCTTCCAACTTCTGTGGGCGTCACTACATGCAAACTGAATTCTTCATAGCCCCTTTCGGAACTGGTACAAACGTACGCCATTTCAGCGGGCGAACCAAGACGAAAATCGAAACAATCCGAAATGCGATGTTCTAATTTCGTGTATCGAACGGATTATCGCCGCTCCGGTTTCGATAATCGGTTATTCCGGGAGGCGGCGTTTCGATTATCGAAACGAAAGGCCTCCGGCGTCTGGAATCCGAAA
>OGQA01001296.1_pt1 | contig 11930 bp, 8 predicted proteins | sample 1553011 | NCBI WGS metagenome assembly OGQA01 (sample SAMEA2580256, study PRJEB22360) | human gut metagenome | biome: human gut; feature: human-associated habitat; material: faeces | place: Denmark | collected 2008/2010 | reverse complement strand
GCGGCCGACGTCCGGGCCCTGCCTGTCCAGCTGGGTGGGATCGTGGACTTCGAAAAAGCGGCGTACGATGGCCTCATAGCTGATCTTTTTGGGATCGAAGCGCACCAGCACGGCTTCGGCATGGCCGGTATCGCCCCGGCAGACATCCTCATAGGAAGGCCGGTCGGTATGGCCGCCCGTGTAGCCGGAACGCACGTCCACCACACCGGGGAGCTTGCTCAGGGCATCTTCCACGCCCCAGAAGCACCCGCCCGCCAGCACGGCCACCTGGGTGTTGCGCACCTGCTCGTACAGGGCCAGGCCCAGCTTTTCCTTTTCGCTGCCCGCAGGGGCGAAGCGCATGGACAGGGAGTTGACGCAATGGCGGGTGTTCTTGGCCGTCAGGCCTTCGCCCTCAAAAACATGCCCCAGGTGGGCGCCGCAGTGCTCGCAGACGATCTCCACCCGGTGGCCGTCGGCATCGGGCTGGCGGCGCACCATGCCCGGCAGGGCATCGTCGAAGGCGGGCCAGCCGCACCCGGAATCGAACTTGTCCGAAGAACGGTACAGGGCCACGCCGCACTGGCGGCACAGGTAGGTCCCGGCGGCCGTGTTCTTTTCGTACTCACCGGACCACGGGGCTTCCGTGGCCTTGCGGAGGATGATGTCCGCCTCGCGGGGCGTCAGGGGCGGCACCGCGGCATCACCGCGGGCAATGATCCGGAATCCGTCATTATTCATGGGGGCTTTCTCCCGTAAGGGGTCAAAGGTGGGGCGGGAAAGTTCCGCAGCCGCGGCACCGGTCCCGGAAAGGACCAGGACCAGCATCAGGATGAAAAAGGAAAAGGCGCGTCGCGCGCAGGGATAGCCGTACATGGCACCTCCTATCAGTATAAGTTATCAATATTAAGATAGCGGCGCCTCAAAAGAAAAGCAAGCCCGCGCGAGGCCATAAAAAAAGGGAGGCTCATGCCTCCCCGGATAAAACGTTGTCTTTTCTGGCAGGCCAGCCTGCCACTACCGTCCTTTGCACGGTTCCTCCGCCACAGGAACGGCGCATGGCGGACGCCCCGCCAGGATGCCGTCTTACTGCCGTTCGCCGTAACCGTGCGGATGTTCCCGGTGCCAGCGCCAGGCCGATTCGATGATGGCCTCCACACCCAGCTGCGGCTGCCAGCCCAGCACCTGCTGCGCCTTGCGGGCGGAAGCCACCAGACGGGCCGGATCGCCCGCGCGCCGCTGCCCCATGACCACGGGGATCTCGTGACCGGTCACCTTGCGGGCGCAGTCCACGATCTCGCGCACGGAAAAGCCCTGCCCGTTGCCCAGGTTGCAGATGAGGTCATCACCGCCGCGCTGCAGATGGTCCAGGGCCCTCATATGGGCGTCCACCAGGTCGGTGACGGCGATGTAGTCGCGGATGCAGGTCCCGTCGGGCGTAGCGTAATCATCACCGAAGATGGTGATATGCGGACGCCGGCCCAGCGGCACTTGCAGGACCAGGGGGATGAGATGGCTCTCGGGGCTGTGGTCCTCGCCGATGCTGCCGTCGGCCAGGGCCCCGGCCACATTGAAATAACGCAGGGAGACATAGCGGATGCCATGGGCCACCGAGACCCAGCGCATCATGGCCTCCATCATCAGTTTGCTGTGCCCGTAAGGATTGGTGGGCCGGGTGGGGGCATCCTCGCTGATGGGCACGCTGTCGGGCTCGCCGTAGACCGCCGCCGAGGACGAGAACACGATGCGGCCCACGCCATGACGGACCATGGCTTCCAGCAGGCTCTGCATGCCGCCCACGTTATTGTTGAAGTACTTGAGGGGATCGACCATGCTCTCGCCCACCTGCGAATCGGCGGCGAAGTGCATGACGCCGTCGATGCGGAAACGGCGGAAGATGCCGTCCAGACAGGCGGCATCGCGGATGTCGCCCTGCACGAAGGCAGCCTTGCCCGCCACGGCGGCGGCATGGCCCGTCTGGAGATTGTCCACCACCACGACTTCCTGCCCGGCCGCTGCCAGGGCATGGACCGCGTGGGAACCGATATAGCCCGCACCGCCGCAAACAAGGATCGCCATACAGACCTCCACAACAAAGATGATGGCGGCACGCTACGATGTTTGCCTGCGGCTGGCAAGGCCCGGGATGCCCAAGGCCTCTTGAAGGCGGGACAGGACATAAAAGAAGCGCGGAGTCCATGGCCAGACTCCGCGCAAGGCACAGGACGCGCCCCGGCGAAGGCCGGGGTCCCTTTGCGGCTACAATGCTGCCAGAACAGCAGCCGCAAATTCCTGCACGGCATCAGGGGCATCGCTGACGGTACCGTCCACTTTCAGCCCCTCAGCCACGATCTGCGCACCCAGGTCCTTTCCTTTGGCCTCGATGGCGTCCACCGCACCGCAAAAATGCGTGTAGGAACTGTCGCCGGAGGCAAACGCCGACAGTTTGACGCCCGAAAGGCCCATGGCTTCCATGTTCTCATAAAGAGGGATGAAATCGTCCTGCAGCTCCAGCTCGTCGTCACCCCAGGCGGAGCAGCCCAGCAGCACGGCATCATAGCCTTCGGCCAGACCGTCGGCATCCACGTCGGCGGCGTTTTTCAGCGTGACGTCATGGCCTGCGGCGGCGATGATCTCTTCGTCGGTTGCATCCAGTTTGCCAAAGCGGATGTTATCCGCCACTGTGCCGGTGAACAGATGGGTGTCCTGCAGCACCACGCCAAGGCTGCGGCGCAGATCACTTTTGCGGATCTTGCGCACATCAATGCCGTCATAGGTGATGGTGCCGGAGGTGATATCATAAAAGCGGTTGATGAGGTTGGTAATCGTGGTTTTGCCCGCGCCGGTGGAACCGACAAAGGCGATCTTCTGCCCCGGTTTGGCGTACAGCGTAACATCATGCAGGGTGGTCTGGCCCGGAATGTAACCAAAGCTGACATCCCGGAACCGTACATCCCCGCGCAGGGGAACGAGAGGGGCGGCGGGGTCGGCACTGTCGCGCCAGGCCCACAGGCCGGTGCGGCGGCCGCCGGCGCTGGGCACAAGGGTGCCGTCCGCAGACTTTTCCACACGAACGATCTCGACGGTACCCTCATCGGTTTCCGGCTGTTCGTCAAGCACATTGAAAATGCGCTCGGCACCGGCAAGGGCGGCCAGCAGAAAGTTGCCCTGCTGGGTGAATTGGTTGATGGGCAAAGCAGACTGGCGCACAAACACCAGATAGCTGGCCAGGCTGCCCAGGCTGGACTGGCCGTTCATAACCATCAGCCCGCCCAGCACGGCAATGACCGCATAGTTGATGTAGGAGATGGAAACAACGGCGGGGATCATGGTGGCGGAATACCCCTGGGCGCTGGTTCCGGCGCTTTGCAGGCGGGCGTTCAATGCCTGAAAACCTTCCAGGTTGGTCTGCTCATGGTTGAACACCTTGACCACCTTTTGCCCGGCGGCCATCTCCTCCACATAGCCTTCCAGATCGCCAAGAGCCTGCTGCTGGCGGGCGTAGAAGAAACGGCTGCGGTTGGTGCTGAACCGGATGTACCAGAACATGACGGCGTACCCCACCACGACCAGCAGCGAAAGCCGCCAGTTGAGCACAAACAGCAGAACCAGCGTGCCCACCACCTGGATAAAGCTCTGGATCAGCAGAGCAAAGCTGTTGTTCAGCGCGTCCGAGATGGTGTCCACATCGTTGGTGAACAGGCTCATCAGTTCGCCGTTGCGGCGGGAGTCAAAAAAGGAGAGGGGCAGCGTTTGCAGGTGGGCAAACAGGTCCCGGCGGATATCATGCAAGACCTTCTGCGCGGCGCGCACCATGGTCTGGGTGTAGCCCAGGGTAGAAAGCGCGCCCACCGCGTAGATGGCGGCGGTCAGGGCAACACCGCGGACAAGGCCGGGAATGCTGCCGGTTTCCAGAATACCGTTGACCACCGGCTTGATCATGTAGGTACCCAGCAGGTTGGCGAGTGCGCTGACAGCGGTAAGCACCCCAACCAGCCCCAGCATGAACTTGTGGCGGCCCAGGTAGTTCAAAAATACCCGGATGGTGTTGCCAAAATGCTGCGGCTTTTTACCGCTGAATGCCTTTGCCATCCGCGTCATCTCCTTTCATCTGGGATGCATAAATTTCCTGGTAGATGGTGTCATTCGCCAGCAGCTCCTTGTGGGTGCCCACGGCGTGAACTTTGCCGTCATCCAGAATCACGATCATGTCGGCATCCATCACCGAGGTGATGCGCTGGGCAATGATGAGCTTGGTTACATCGGTCAGGGCGGCCAGCGCATGGCGGATCTTGCCCTCGGTGGCGGTATCCACGGCGCTGGTGGAATCGTCAAAAATCAGCACTTTGGGGTGCTTGAGCAGGGTGCGGGCAATGCAGAGCCGCTGCTTCTGCCCGCCGGAAACATTCACGCCGCCCTGGCCCATGTCGGTATCCAGGCCGTCCGGCATCCGCTCCAAAAATTCATCAGCGCAGGCGGCGCGGCAGGCGGCCCACAGGGTTTCGTCATCGGCGTTGGGATCACCCCAGCGCAGGTTGTCACGGATGGTGCCGGAGAACAGCAGGTTCTTCTGCAGCACAATGCCCACAGCATCCCGCAGGGCAGCAAGGTAATACCGGCGCACATCCTGCCCGCCGACCTTGACGGTGCCGGAGGTGGCATCGTACAGGCGGGGAATCAGCTGTACCAGCGTTGTTTTTGCCGCGCCGGTGCCGCCGATAATGCCCACCGTTGCCCCGGCGGGAATGTGCAGCGTAACGTGGGAAAGGGCATCCCTGGCCGCAGCGGCGCTGTATTTGAAGCTGACGTCCGCAAAATCAATGCTGCCATCGGCAACGGCGGCAACGGGGTCAGCCGGGGTGGCCAGCGCGGGCTGCTCCTCCAGCACGGCACGGATGCGCCGGGCGCTGGTCAGGGAGCGGGTAAGCTGCAAAAACACGCCGGAGAACATCATGACCGAGTTGAGCACCTGCAGAACATAGCTCAAAAAGGCGGTCAGCTCGCCGACCGTCATCCGGTCGGTCAGAATAAAATTGCCGCCGTACCACATGATGCAGACAATGGCCGTGTACATAACGGCCTGGAACGCGGGCAGGTTGAGCACGGCATACCGGAAGGGGTTGGTGCTGGCGGCGGCCAGCTCGTCATTGACGGTTTCAAACTGCTCATTCTCGTAATCGCCGCGCACAAACGCTTTGATGGCGCGGATGGCGGTTAAGGCTTCCTGTACGCGGCCGTTCAGATGGTCCACAGCAGTCTGCTGGCGGTCATACAGCGGGCCGACTTTGGTTACGATCCAGGCCAGAATAGCGGCCAGGATGGGCGTTGTAATAAGGAAAACGATGGTCAGCTTGGCATTGAGCAAGAACGCCATGCCCAGCCCCATGAACAGCATGACCGGGCTGCGCACCAAAGGCCGCAGGCCGGTGGCCACGGCGTTGAGCATGACCGTGACATCGGTGGTCATGCGGGTAACGAGGGACGGGGTGGAAAAATGGTCCAGGTTGGCAAAATCGAACTGCTGCAGCTTGCGGTACTCAGCTTCGCGCAGAGCAGCGGCAAAGCCGTTGGCGGCGCGGGCGGCGAACCTGGCGTACAGCAGGCCGGTGATCAGGGCCAGCACAGCGCAGATGATCATCTTGCTGCCCTGCAGCATAATGACCTGCATATCATGGCTGGGCACGCCCTGGTCCACCAGGTCAGACATCAGCATCGGAATGACCATTTCAAAAATACATTCCACAAAAACCAGCCCGACGGCAAGGAATAAATCCCGCCGGTAGGGCTTTAAGTAAGAAAAAACGTGTTTGAGATCCTGCATGTGATTCCAGCTTTCTTGAACGGGCAGCGGCCCGGATAGATGAAATATTACCCTTATAATTATAATCTGCGGTGCGGGGCAGGTCAATCAAGAGCAGGCGACAGGTTGGATACAGCGTATACTTGCGCAGAAACGCAAAACAGGGTATACTAATAGAATACAGGGCAAGGCTGCGCAAAGCCCCCTGAAAGCTGAATTTACATTTCCGCCCATGCTGCGGCAGACCGGCGGCGCATGATGATAGAAAAGGAAAGTTGAGGCTGGATTTTTTATGAAAAAGGCATTGATCACCGGCGTTACCGGCCAGGATGGCTCTTACCTTTCAGAGTTTTTGATCGAGAAGGGCTATGATGTACATGGCATCATCCGTCGTTCTTCCGTTGACTACCGTGAACGCATTGCCCATCTGGAGGGCAACCCGCATTTCCACCTGCATTACGGCGATATGGGCGATTCGATGAGCCTGGTTGCTGTGATCGGCTCGGTGCGCCCGGACGAAATTTATAACCTGGCGGCCCAGAGCCATGTGCAGGTCAGCTTTGATGTTCCGGAGTTCACGGCCGATGTGGACGCTACCGGCGTGCTGCGCGTGCTGGAAGCCGTGCGCCTGTGCGGGCTGGCGGATACCTGCCGGGTGTACCAGGCTTCGACCTCGGAGCTGTACGGCAAGGTGGAGGAAGTGCCCCAGAACGAAAAAACGCCGTTCCATCCGTACAGCCCCTATGCGGTGGCCAAACAGTACGGTTTCTGGATCACCAAGGAGTACCGTGAAGCATATAACATGTTCTGCTGCTCCGGCATTCTGTTCAACCATGAATCCGAGCGCCGCGGCGAAACTTTTGTGACCCGCAAGATCACGCTGGCCGCCGCCCGCATCAAGCAGGGCAAGCAGGACAAGCTCTACCTGGGCAACCTGTCCAGCCTGCGCGACTGGGGCTATGCCAAGGACTATGTGGAGTGCATGTGGCTGATTTTGCAGAACGATAAGCCGGATGATTTTGTCATCGCCACCGGCGTGCAGCATTCCGTGCGGGAATTCTGCCAGCTGGCGTTCCACTATGTCGGTATTGAGCTGGAATTTGTTGGCGAGGGCATGAACGAAAAGGGCGTTGATAAGGCGACCGGCAAGGTGCTGATTGAGGTAAGCCCGGATTTCTACCGTCCCACCGATGTGGTCAACCTGTGGGGTGACCCCACCAAGGCACGCCAGGAACTGGGTTGGAACCCCACCAAGACCAGCTTTGAGGAACTGGTCAAGATCATGGTGGAGCATGACATGGAAAAAGTAGCTGTAGAGCGCGCAGAGGAAAACATCCGCTGCAACCTGGAAGAATACCTGGAAAAAGGCGTTGTAAAATAAGAAAGAAGGCCATTTGTTATGATGGAAAAGAACGCTAAGATCTATGTGGCAGGCCACCGCGGTATGGTAGGTTCCGCCATTGTGCGGGAACTGGAACGTCAGGGATATACCAATATCATTACCCGGACCCATAAAGAGCTGGACCTGTGCCGCCAGGATGCCGTGGAAGAATTTTTTGCCGCCGAAAAGCCGGAATATGTCTTTTTGGCCGCAGCCAAGGTGGGCGGCATTGTTGCCAACCAGAACGCTTTGGCGGACTTTATGTATGACAACATGACGCTGGAAATGAATGTGATTCATTCCACATGGAAAAACGGCTGCAAAAAGCTGGAATTTTTGGGCTCCTCCTGCATTTACCCGCGCATGGCACCGCAGCCCATGAAGGAAAACTGCCTGCTGACCAGTGAGCTGGAAAAAACCAACGAAGCTTATGCTCTGGCTAAAATCAGCGGCCTGAAATACTGCGAGTTCCTGAACCGCCAGTATGGCACCGACTACATCAGCGTGATGCCCACCAACCTGTACGGCCCCAACGATAACTACCATCCCACCCACAGCCATGTGGTGCCCGCGCTGATCCGCCGCTTCCATGAAGCAAAGGTCAACGGGGTGACCAGCGTGACCTGCTGGGGCGATGGCAGCCCGCTGCGCGAGTTTTTGTATGTGGACGATCTGGCAAACCTCTGCGTATTTTTGATGAACAACTACTCCGGCAACGAAACGGTGAACGCAGGCACCGGCAAGGAGCTGACCATCAAGGAACTGACCGAGCTGGTAGCCAAGGTTGTGGGCTACACCGGTGAGATTAAGTGGGATCCCACCAAACCCAACGGAACACCGCGCAAGCTGCTGGATGTTTCCAAGGCAACGGGCCTGGGCTGGACCTACAAGACCGAGCTGGAGGACGGCCTGCGCCTTGCCTATGAGGACTTTTTGAATAACCCCATGCGTGCTGAGCGCTGAGAAAGGCGAAACCATTATGAATATTGTGCTGCTTTCCGGCGGGTCCGGCAAGCGCCTGTGGCCGCTATCCAACGATATCCGTTCCAAGCAGTTCATTAAAATTTTCAAGTGCCCGGACGGAAGCTATGAATCCATGGTGCAGCGGGTGTACCGCCAGATCAAACAGGTAGACAAAGGGGCGACTGTGACCATTGCCACCAGCAAGACCCAGGTTTCCGCCATCCACAACCAGCTGGGGGAGGAAGTGGGCATTTCGGTGGAACCGTGCCGCCGCGATACCTTCCCCGCCATTGCGCTGGCAACGGCCTATCTGGCCGATGTGCAGGGCGTGGACCCGGAGGAGCCGGTGGTGGTCTGCCCGGTGGACCCCTATGTGGAGGATGACTACTTTGAGGCACTGAAAGCCTTGAGTGAGCAGGCTGCCAAAAGCGAAGCCAACCTGGTGCTGATGGGCATTGAGCCGACCTACCCCAGCGAAAAATACGGCTACATTATCCCCAAAAACAGCAGCGCCGTGAGCGATGTTGCAACCTTTAAGGAAAAGCCGGACGCCGAAACGGCAAAGGCTTACATCGCCCAGGGGGCGCTGTGGAACGGCGGCGTGTTTGCCTACAAGCTGCGCTATGTGCTGGATAAGGCCCATGAGCTGATCGACTTTACCGATTATAAAGACCTGTTTGATAAATATGCCGAGCTGAACAAAATCAGCTTTGACTATGCTGTGGTGGAAAAGGAACCCAAGATCCAGGTTATGCGGTTTGCAGGCCAGTGGAAGGACCTTGGCACCTGGAACACCCTGACCGAAGCGATGGGCGAGCCCAGCGTGGGCAAGGCCATGATGAACGATACCTGCACCAACGTGCATGTGGTGAACGAGCTGAACGTACCGGTGCTGGCCATGGGCTTGCATGATGTGGTGATCTCTGCCAGCCCGGAGGGGATTCTGGTATCGGATAAAGAGCAGTCCAGCTACATCAAGCCCTATGTGGATAAGATCGACCAGCAGATCATGTTTGCCGAAAAATCCTGGGGCAGCTTCCGCGTACTGGATGTGGAGGACGAAAGCCTGACCATCAAGGTGACGCTGAACCCCGGCCACAGCATGAATTACCACAGCCACATGAACCGCGATGAGGTGTGGGTGGTGATTTCCGGCACAGGCCGCACCGTGGTGGACGGTGTGGAGCGCCCCGTGCATGTGGGCGATGTGGTGCAGATGCAGGCCGGCTGCCGCCCTACCGTTCTGGCAGACAGCGAACTGCAGCTGATTGAAGTACAGCTGGGAAAAGAAATCAGCGTGCATGACAAACAGAAGTTCCCGCTGGAACAGGAAACAACAAGATAACACGAAGATACAGCAGAGCACCGTGAGCTGATGCCGATAAGGCAGCTTACGGTGCTTTTATGATGCTTCCTGTACTGCCAAAGAGACAAAATATCCGGCGGAGACGGTTTGTGAGATATTTCATATCATATACGGCAAAATCTGAGTAAAATCAAAACAAACAGGCCCGAACCTGCCTGCACCATTGCGGTGCCGGGGTTCGGGCCTGTTTGCTTGCTTGTAACTACACATTCCATGCGGCAGAGCAGCCAGGGAACGCTGCATGCCGCAAAAGGCTGAATTAGTGGATGAAGAGGCTCAGGATGCAGATGATGACGGAACCGAAAACGGGAACCAGGATGGAACCGATGGTCCAGGTCTTCAAGCTGGTCTTGATATCCATGCCGCTGAAGCTGGTAACCACGTGGAAGTAGCTATCGTTCAGGAAGGACGGACACATGGCGGTCAGGCAGACTGCCAGGCCAGCCAGGTAGGGGTTGATGCCCAGGGTAACCAGCATGGGGGCGATGATGGCAGAACCGGTGATCATAGCGGTGGTGCCGGAGCCCTGCGGGAAGCGCATGATGGTGCCGATGAGCAGGGGAACCAGGATGCCGGGGATGCCGATTGCCACGATGCCGTTGGCCATCATGCCGGCAGCGCCGGTAGCCTTAACGACTGCGCCCAGGGCGCCGCCGCCGGCGGTGATCATAACGATGGGGCCTGCATCGCGCAGAGCATCGTTCATCATGCCAACAACAGTCTTGTTATCCAGGTCCTTGGCCAGCAGGAATGCGCCCAGGCACAGGGAGATGAACAGAGCGATAACGGGGTTGCCGAGGAAGGTGATGATTTCGCCAACGATGGTGGCCTTGAAAGCGGTCTGGCTGACGAGGGTGTTAGCAAGGATCAGGAAGACGGGGAGCAGCAGGATGGTGAAGGACAGGCCGGCGCTGGGCAGCTTTTCGGTGCTGAGCAGCTCGGTGAAGTCTTCGTTTTCCAGCTCTTTGCCGGCCTTGATCTTGGCGTCGATCTTATCCAGAACCTTCAGCTGAGCTTCGGTGTACTTGCTGCGGTCGATCTCGTAAGGAACGACGAACTGCGGATACTTGTTGCCGAACCAGCGGAACAGGAACACGGAGAAGATGAACAGGGGGATGGAGAACAGCAGACCGGCGATGATGAACATGCCAAGGTCAATGTTGATGCCTTCGTTCTGGAAGGTGCTGACAACAGCCAGAGGGCCGGGGGTGGGGGGAACCATGAAGTGGGTGATATACAGGCCCATGCCCAGGATGCCACCCAGACCGACCATGGATTTCTTGGTCAGACGGGAGAACTCTTTTGCCAGGGAGGACAGGATGACGAAGCCGGAGTCACAGAAGACCGGGATGGAAACAACAAAGCCGGTCAGGCCCAGAACAACGTCTGCGCGCTTAACGCCGACAAGCTTCAGAATGGTGATAGCCATACGCTTGGCAGCGCCGCTTTTTTCCAAAAAGATACCCATGATGCAGCCGAAGCCGATGACGATACCAATGCTTGTCATGGTACCGCCAAAGCCGCCGGTCACGGTGCTGATGGCAACGCTTAACAGGTTGCCGCCTTCATTGCCGGTGCCAACCAGCAGGTAGTTGCCGGAAAGAACAGCGATCAGGATAGCAGAAATAATCAGGGATGGGAACGCGTGCATTCTAGTGCAGATAACCAGAACCATCATGACGACAACGCCGATCAACATGGCTATGACTGGATTCATAAAAACATCTCCTTGCTTTTAACGTTTAGGCACCACCGCACAATTCCCGCCTTGCGGCTTAAGCACCGCTCCGGCAGCTGCGGCACGGCATCTGCGTTGCCAAAATGCTCGATAAGACATCCAGTATTATCTGCGCTTTTGGCTTGGCATCTGCCGCCCCTCGCTCGCCGTATCGGCACTTAGAATTATGCGGTATTGCCCTTGCTTGCGTCCGCATTTTCAGCCGGCAGTGCATTCAGGCGCATATCGAAAGTGGCGTTCAGCTGCTTCGCCTGCGCAGGAAAGCGCTGTGCCGCAGTATCCCGGAAATCACGGGAAAGATACGTTTCTTTCCTCTTCATCGTCCGTTACCCTTTCTTTTTGTACCCGCAGTCACAGCAGGGTCCGCCGGAGGCAAGGGTGTACTGCCGCACAAAATCCGTCACGCCGCCCGCCTCGCTCATGGTGTAGTCCAGATGGCACAAAGCAGGGGTCAGGTCGTACAGTCCCAGCTCCTTCATCAGCACACAGATACCGCACCTGGTAAAGCGTCCCTCGTAGCCGCTGCCATCCGGGTACTCGTAAAACTCCATGTTCCACGAGTAGGGGTTGCGGTCGGCGGCTTTCAGGGCGGCAGTGGCTTTCATAGCAGCAATATCCTTTGCGGTGAATTTGCTTTTTCCGCTCTTGCGGCAGAACCACTGCATGGGCTTTGTCATCATGGATTTTGCGTAGTAATCCGTTA
>OGQA01001287.1_pt1 | contig 11963 bp, 9 predicted proteins | sample 1553011 | NCBI WGS metagenome assembly OGQA01 (sample SAMEA2580256, study PRJEB22360) | human gut metagenome | biome: human gut; feature: human-associated habitat; material: faeces | place: Denmark | collected 2008/2010 | reverse complement strand
ATGCTGGGGTCGGCGTTGGCAGCGCTGGGGGAATCCTTGGTCACCAGCACATAATTGCCCCGCACCACAGCGGCATTGGGGATGGAAAGTGCGTTCTCGGCGCTGGCCGTCGTGATCTCGGCGGTGGCGTTCATGCCGGGCAGCACCTGCCAGCTGGCGCTGATGGAGAGGGTCACATCATAGTAGGTGGCGTTCTGCTTGGCGTTGCCAATCAGGGAAATGCTCTGAACCGTTCCGGAGACCTCCTCCTGCGGGTAGCAGTCAAATACCACGGTGAGCGTATCGCCCACATGCACGCGCTCCAGGTCGATCTCGTCCACCTCGGCCACCACGTTCATGGCGCTGAGGTCATGAATGCTGGCCAGAAGCTGGCCCTTGTAGACCTGCTGGCCGGAGGCTGCGCCCGCCGCCAGCTCCACCGTCCCGTCGTGGTCCGCAGTGATGGCCGCGCCGGTCACATCCGCCTCCGCGTCCTGGCCGGACAATTCAAAGAGCAGCTGGCCCTTGCGCACGGTCTGGCCCGGCTGGACCGCGCAGCTGAGCACCCGTCCGGTGCCGCTGACGGTCACATCGGCGGCACGCTCGATGGTGCCGGAACCGATGCAGCTCTTGGTACCCATCTTTTCGTCACGGTAGATCTTGATGCTGTCGCCGTTTTCAAAGTCGCCCGCGGTCAGCTCCACGGTATAATCGGAGCCGTTGACGGCGGTCACGCGGCCCTCGCCCTCGTTGTCCTTATCGCTGGTCTGATAGAAATACACCGTTTCGCCCACGTGAATGAGCCGGTTTTCCTCATCGTTGTAGGCGCCGGAGGTGCTGGCCTGCGCCACCTGCGGCAGGGTGCGCTCGATGCAGGCGATCATCCCGTAAAGCGCGGTGACATCCTCGCACAGGTCCCCGGTCTCGGCAAATACCGCCTGTACCGTGCCGTCCACCGGGGCGTAGACCTTGACCGTATCCAACGCAAACAGCGTGTCGCCCTTGGACACCGGATCGCCGCTTTCCAGATCGAAGGGCAGCAGCACGCCGGAATAGGGCGCAGTGATCTTGTAGACGTTTTCGCTCTCCGCCACCGCGTTGGCGGTGACGTTGCTCACGGCTGCCGTCTCCACATCCTCCGCAAGGGCGCACAAGGGCGTCAGCAAAGCGACCGTCAGCAGCAGGGCGACAAATTTTTTCATGGTTGATTCCCTCCCGAAGATTATTCGACGCTCTTGAGCGCCTCCACCATGTCGATGGTCCGGACCTTGCGCGTCAAAAGGCCGGTGATGAGGCAGGAAAAGGCAAAGGTGACCGTGCAGGCCAGAAGCACCGAGGTAGGGGTGACGGTGGAGATAAACACCATCGTGTCCGTTTCGCAGGAGCGGAATACCACACCCGTGAGCCACCAGCCCGGCAGAATGCCCATCAGCACCCCCAGGCCGCTCACCAGCGCGTTTTCCGTCAGAATCAGGCGGCGGATCTCCCGCTGGTGATAGCCCAGCACCTTGAGCGTGGCATATTCGCGGCAGCGCTCCACAAAGTTGAGGATGCCCATGTTGTAGAGCACCACGAAGGCCAGTCCAAGCGCCGCGCCCGCCATCAACCGGAACACGCCCTGCAGGCTTTCCAGCACCTTGAGGGTGTCCGCCATCTCGCTGGGGGGATACTGGAATTCCTCGAATTCATCCAGCCCGCTTAGGTAGTCCAGGCCCGCCTGCGTGGGCGAGAGCACATGGAGCGCCGTGGGCACGAAATCGCCTTTCTTGCACCCGTCCCACACGGTGCGGCTCATGAACACGGTCTGGCCGATGGTAATTTCCGCCACGCCGCTGACCGTGACCGAAACGGGGTCCGAATCGCCCGTCAGCCAGAGGTTCACCCGGTCGCCCACCTGTGCGCCCAGGGCCTCCGCCAGCTGCTCCTGAGTCATGCCGTTTTCCCGGCGCAGCCTGCAGATGTTCTGTGAAAGCGAAGTTTTCATATGACCCCTCCCCTTTTTCCAACATTCTAACACGGGCCGCGCGCCAAATACATGCACGGGCAGTACAATCAGTCCAGCTTTTCCAAAACCGCCGGTTCAATCGGTGGGACAGTCGCCGGCTCCGGGCCCTTACCGCCCGTGCGGGCATAATAAAAGAAGCCGGCAGCATTTGCCGGCTTCCCTCGCGTCTGCCTGCCGCCGGCATCAGCCGCGGCAGAGCATGCAGCGCTCAGATCTTATGCTTTTTGTCGTACATCGGGAAGAGGATGATGCACGCGACGGTGCAGGCTATGAGGCCGTAGCCGGCGACGGCGAACTTGTTGCCGACATAGGCGACCATATCGTTCGGGTCCACGCCGATCTTCCCCAGGGCGTCGAGGATGTACTGGGCAAGGAACATGAAGCCGTTCATGAAGCCCATGAAGAGGCTCATTGCAATGGGCACATACTTGGGCGGGGTGCGGATGGAGATTGTCGCCACGAAGTAGGGCGTGAAGCAGCCGGTGCTGGCGCCCATGAGGAACTGAGCCACGATGAAAACCGTCACATTGGGGATGTAGGCTATCAGCAGGCTGCCAATGGCATAGCCCAGCATGCCGACCACAGGCACATAATTCTTCAAAGGCTTGCTATAATACCTGTAAAGCAGGCCGCTCACGAAGACGCCCAAGGTACCGGCGCTCATGACGACGCCGGCGAGCGATGCGTCGCCCAGCTGCAGGAGGTTTACGAAGTAATTGGACATGTTCAGGCCGGTGGCGTACTGGAAGACCATGCTTATCGCATAGAGCAGACAGAGGCCGACGGAGTAGGCCGGAAGCTTGGACTGCTTCTGCTCGAGGCTGCCAGCCGGGGCTTCGGCCGCAGGAGCGCCCGCCGCAGCCGCCGGGGCCTCCTGGGGCGCGTCCTCTTTCTTGTTGGGGAAGAGGATGGCAAACAGTATGGTAGTCGGGATGAGTATGAAGCCAAGGAAATAGGCGTGGTTCCAGTTCTCGCCGCCGTTGGCCGCAGCGAGCTTGCCGCCGACGATGTTGTAGAATATGGTGCCGCCGTAGGTGAGCGCGTTCACCACAGCCATGACATTCGCGCGCTTTTCTGCCTCAACGCGCTCGGCTATGAGCGAGTTCTGAAGCGTGCCGCAGCTTCCCTGGCACAGGCCGCAGAGCACGGCCGCCGCCATGAGCAGCGTTATGCTCTTCGAGCCCACAAAGGCATAAACGGCCACGGACAGTATCATAAAGCTGTAGCTCACTATGAGCAGGACCTTTTTGTTCGCCTTCATCGAGATGGGGCCTATCAGGAAGGATACCACCAGCCCCACAAGTGAAGGCAGCGTCAGCAGCAGTGTCACCGTCGAGGACGGGACGTTCGGGTAGGAATTGAGTATATAGGCCATCGAGACGATGGTTATATAGCTGGTGGAGACAAAGGTGCAGGCTAAGTAAATAGCCGCGACCGTCATTTTGCTTTTCCGCAACTGCATTTTCTGTCCTCCTTTTTTCAGACACATTCCCGCTGTCAGGCCTGCGGGATGGCCTCGCACAGCTGGATGAGGTTATAGTCGGAATCGCGGAAGATGAAGCTCTTGGTCACGTCCCCAAACTTCCATATGAAATCCGTAGTGGTCTCGTAGCCGGCCGCACGGACTTTTTCAAACCATTCCTCTATGTTGCTGACCGTGAAGGCCAGCTCGTTGAGCCCGGTGTACGCATAGCTCAGGTACTCCCTCGGGGTCTTTTTGCACTCCGGCGTAAAGGGCTCCTGCAGCTCGATGATCGCGCCCTCGTCGCTGGCCAGCAGGATGAGGTGCGTGTTCACATTTTCAACGCCATAGCAGGTGTCCTGGGTCTTCTTGTCTATGAATACACCGTCGGGGCAAGGCGAGTCGAAGACCACTTTGAAGCCAAACAGATCCCTCCAGAGCTTCAACGCCTCTTCCATGTCGCTGACTACCAACATTACATGGTTAAAGTTCATTTTTTGCACTCCTATTACGTTTTGTTGAGTTTTGCACATGGCCATTTCATTGACATACTTTTAACCTTGTTTTATGATTTCATCGTAAGTGTCGGGTTTTCCTACAGTTTTAATGACATATGTGCGAGAAAGGAGCATACGACGTTGCAAAACAAGACAAGGTCAAAGGCCAGCGGTCGAACGAAAAAGATGATAGCCATGTCGCTCAAAGAGCTGTGCAAGACAACTTCTTTGCGCAAAATAACGATACGCGACATCGTGGAGCATTGCGATATCAATCGCAGCACGTTCTATTACCACTTCGTCGACAAGCAGGACGTCATAAACTACGTCTACCATGTCGAAGTCACGCAGCCGCTCCGAGAGTGCTTTTACCCGGGTTCAGAAAAGTGGGACGAGCTCACTCTGTATTCCCTTCAGCTGATGTATAAGTCCAAGGATTTTTACAGCCAGGCCTTCAGGATAACAGGCCAAAACGACATTCAGAGCTTTATACTGAGCGAAGTGCTTGAAAATTGGCGTATCGTTGCGGACAGGTCACTCCGCAGTCTGGATCTCATCGCCGAGGGCTCAAACCTGAAAGACCTGTATTACCTCTCGGATTATCTTGCCTACGGCGCTTTCTCCATGATGAAGACCTGGGTGCTCGGCGGGATGGAAGAGCCGCCCGAGCGCATTGCGGGGCTGCTGGAACTCGCCGGGACCATGGGGATGAACGCCTACGGCGTGGTCGTTAACCCACCGCAGGAAGACTGAAGGCCTATGCGTCGTGGCCGGCGTAAAAGCCGCTGTTCACGGCGCTGAAGACCTTGTCCACCCTGACAGCGTCCCCGGCCCTGCAGACGCGCACTCCTTCGGCCTCGAGCTTGCCGGCGAAGTCCGGGCACCAGCTGCTTTGGCCTATGGCACAGACGTAGATATCCGCCTTGAAGCACTGCTCGCCTTCGGCCTCATTCCTGTAGTGGACGCCCTCCTCGTCCACGGACAGTACGGTCGTGGAGACCTTGGAGCTTATGCCCTTTTCTGCGAAATACACTATCGTGTCAAGCAGGTTCAGCGGCGCGGCCCCGGTGCCGACCATGGGCAGCATCTCAAACACCGTGACTTCACAGCCGTGTTCGTTAAGGTATTCGGTCGTCTCGCAGCCCACCATGCCGCCGCCGAGCACGGCTGCGGTTTTGACCCCGCTCAGGTCGGTCTTCCCGCTCAGGACGTCCCAGGGCCTCACGAGCTCTACGCTTGAAGGCAGCTTGTCCATCATCGGCACGGCACCCGTTGCCATGACCACGAGGTCAGGTTTCAGGGCCTTCACGTTTTCATAGTCCGCCTCGCAGCCCAGCCTCATGTCAACGCCCAGCTTGGTGAGCTGGCGCTCGTACCAGTCCACGATCAAGCCCATGCGCGACTTATTCGGCGGCATCTTGGCGTAGTTTATCTGCCCGCCCAGCCTTTCGGCCTTTTCAAACAGGGTCACCTTGTGCCCTCTCAGGGCCGCGGCACGGGCCGTCTCCATGCCGGCGGCGCCTCCGCCTGCGACGACGATGTTCTTTTTCTCCGCGGCGGGCGCCTGCTCATCTATGCGGTACTCCTTGCCGACTATCGGGTTCACGGCGCACTGCAGCGCCTGCCCCTGGGCTACCTTGATGATGCAGCCCTCAAGGCAGTTTATGCATGGGCGCACATCCTCCCATTGCCCGGCCGCGACCTTGCTGCACCAGTCGGCGTCGCAAATGAGCGGCCTGCCCAGGCAAAGCACGTCGGCCTTGCCGCTTTCGATATACGAATCCATAAGATCCGGGGTGCGGAGCTTGCCCGTGGTAAACACGGGTATGTTCAGCACCTTTTTTGCTGCCAAGGCGAGATAGACACGCGCGCCCTCCGGGTGCTTGTGCGTCTCTACAAGGCGCGAATCCACAAAGGCAGTATGTCCGAGGCTGGCGCTTATGTAGTCTGCGCCGGCATCTGCCATCATCTGAGCCAGCTTCAGGCCCTCGTCCATATTGTAGCCGCCCTCCACGGTCTCCTCGATGCCGAGCCTTATGCCGCAGACGAAGTCGGCGCCGCAGGCGGCCTTTATGCCGCTTATTATCTCCACGGCAAATCGCGCCCTGTTCTCCAGGCTGCCGCCATATTCGTCGCTGCGGTGGTTGCTGTACGGCGAAAGGAAGCCGTTGACGAGATAGGCATGCGCGCCGTGTATCTCTACGCCGTCCGCACCCGCGACTTTTGCGTAGACCGCCGCGGTAACAAATGCGGACACCAGTTTTTTGACCTCGTCGTTTGACAGCTCCCTGCATGTACCTCCGGCGGCGTTCGGCATCTCCGAGGCGCTCTCGGGCTGGCAGCCGTTGAGGAAAAGCGGGTTTGCCGAGTTGCCGGCGTGCATGAGCTGTATGAACAGCAAGCTGCCGTATCTGTGTACCTCCTCCGCAAGCCGGCCCCAGCCTGGGATATATTCCGCTTTGTCCAGCCGCAGGTGATGCGGAACAGAGCGCCCGGCGGGGTAGCTCACATTGGCGGAGCCGGTGATGATTATGCCGGCCCCGCCGCGGGCACGGGCGGAGAAGTATTCAAGCGCAGCCTGGCTCACAGAACCGTCGGCATTCTCGAGGTTAACGCCCATCGGAGAAAGCGCGATCCTGTTTTTTGCGATTTTAGAGCCGATCTTGATCGGGGTGAAGATGGCCCTGTCTCTTGCGTTGCCCATTTTGCCCTCCAAAAGCCGGATGTCTTACATGACGCCCAGGCCGCCGTCAACAGTTATGTCGGTGCCGCTGATGTACTCGCCGTCCTTGGAGGCGAAGAGCAGCGCGACCCTCGCGATGTCCTCAGGCACGCCCACGCGCTTGCAGGGGAAGATCTGCGCAAATTTCTCAAAGTGGTTCTCGTAATCAAAAATCTCCTTGACTTCGGGAGTGCACCACTGGAAGATCGGCGTATCAATGATGCCGGGACTGATGCTGTTGGCGCGCAGCCAGTGGTTCTGTTTCGCGGTCAGCCTGGTGAAGCGGATGACAGACTGCTTGCCGAGGCAATACATCCACTGCATGGCGTCGTCGCCGTGGCCGGAGGTGGACGCGATGTTGATGATGTTGGGCACGGAGGGGCACTTGGAATTCTTCATCAGGGGAATGGCGTATTTCGTGGTGAACTGATACGCGCGCATGATGAGATAGAAGTTCTCCTCCCACTCAGGCAGCTCGAAGTTCTCGATGGTGCCATAGGTGCCGCGGCCCGCGCAGTTTACGAGGACGTCGAGCGATCCGTCAAATTTCTCTGCGGCGAAATCGAAGATCGACTTGAGCTGGTCAAGGTCATACAGGTCGGCCTTGTAAGGGATATAGCGCTCGCCCAGCTCGGTCGTGCGGTGGAAATCACGGCCGACGCCTATTACGGTGGCGCCCTCCTCGATGAACTTCTTGGTAATGCCGAGCCCTATACCGGAGGTGGAGCCCGTTATTACGCATTTGTAGCCTTCAAGTTTTCCCATTTTGATTGCTCCTTTTCTATAGTTTTTTGATCTTGCGCGGTCTGTGCTTTGCAGGCCGCGATCACATGAACTGGGTCATGGAGGTGTGGGATGTGCCCCAGCCGCCGTCGATGAGGACGACGGAGCCGGAAATGAACCTCGCCTTGTCGGAGGCCAGATAAGCAAAGAGCCTGCCCACCTCTTCGGCGTCGCCGACACGACGGCTGGGTATCTGCCAATTGAGCTGGTCCGAACTCAGCGCGTCCCACATCTCGCCGGGGAGAAGGTTCGTGCGTATGAGGCCTGGGCACACCACATTCACGCGGATGTAAGGATTGCCGCCCTCCTCAATGGGGTCGCGAGGCGCTACCGGAATATTGTAGATGGACTGCCCGTGCAGGTTTATATACCACTGGGCGGCATGGCGGACGTAATCTACCTGGCCGGCCTTCAGCGACTCGTAAGGCACGCAGATATCGTCGATGGCGTAGGCGCCCTGCGACGCGGTGTGGAGTATGCTGGGGTTATCCGAACGGCGCAGCAGCTTCTCACAGTATTTCGTGAAGAGGGCCGGAGCCAAAACGTACATTTTAAAGCCGTTGGTATAGCCCTCCGAGGTCACGTTGCTGGGCGTCGCGGCCTCGCCCGTTGCGGCGTTGAGTATCAGGGTGTCCAGTTTTCCGAACTTCTCTTCGGCAAATTTGGCGGCGGCGATTATCTGGTCCTCCTCGCGGATATCGCACTTGAAGGGGATAAAGTGCTCGCCCAGATCCTTTGTGCGCTCAAAATTGCGGCCTATTCCGATCACATCAGCGCCCTGGGCTATGAACTCCTTTGCCGTGGCCAGGCCCATGCCGGAGGTGGCGCCGGTGATCATTGCTTTATAGCCTTTTAGCATTTCTTTTACCTCCCTGTTGCCTATAAACTACCAAATCTTGATGGTGGACAGCGCTCCGTCGATGGTAAACTCCGTGCTGTTGATTATCGGCGCGGCGTCGGATGCCAGGAAGCAGATGAGCTCCGCGACCTCTTCGGCCGTACCTACCCTGCCGCAGCCCTCTGCCGCGCACTCGGCAAAGAATTTCTGCACTTCCTCAGGGCTCATGCCTCCGCGCTCATACATGGGCGTGTCTATTACGCCGGGCGATACGCTGACCGCCCTCACCTTCCGGCCGCCGTAGCCGAGCGTGAGCTGCTTGGTGTAGAGCGACAGCGCACATTTTGCAAGGTTGAAGACCGTGTTGTTCGGCTGGACGTGCTTGTTCGTGGCGGACGACACGTTCACCACCGTGCCGTTCCCGCTCGGCGCCTTCTCAAGCAGCGGGCACAGATAGCGGCACATGAGCATCGGCGCCAGCAGGAGCAGGTCAAAGCCGTGGTGGAACTGCTCGGGCGTGATGTCGTATATCGTCGTAGGCACGCGGTCCCCTGCGCAGTTCACCAGTGTGTCCAGCTCGCCCCCGAACTTTTCAGCGACGAATTTGCAGGCCTTCTCGATCTCGTCTGCGTTCAGCAGGTCGCAGGGGCAGGGTATGAACTTCTCTCCGAGCCCGTCCGTCTTTGAGAAGTCGCGGCCAATGCCTATCACGGTCGCGCCGCGCTCCAAAAACAGCTTGGCAGCGGCAAGGCCTATGCCGGAGGTGGCGCCTGTTATCACCACTTTGTAGTTGGCAAACATTTTTTACCCTCCTGTGTTATAAAATCGTTATTTCAGCTTCCCGAGAAACTCCATTATTACATCGAAGGTGGCGTCCGCGTCCTCTATGGCCGTCATGTGGCCCAGGCCCTTGAAGATGTGCAGCTCGGCGCCGGGCACGCAGCGTGCTATGGCCTCAGTGAAGGGTACCAGGGCGTAGTCCAGCTCGCCCGCCATGGCAAGTACCGGGAAGCCCAGCCGGCGGAATTTTTCCACATAGCGGTCCTGGTCGTTGAACATGAAGCCCTCTGCAAAGTCCGCGCCGTATTTGAGAAGTGCGGAATCGTAGATCTCCTCAGTCCACCGCCAGCAACGCTCAGGCTCGCTGTTGCGCAGGAAGCCCTGGAAGAATATCCCGAGCGGGTGCTCGTTGGTCTTGGCAGACAGTTCCTTCATCATGTAGTCGTAGCTCGGCTGGCTCATGAGCCACATCTTGTTGAGGGCGCCCGGGTTGCCCTCCATTTTGGGTATCGGCTTGTCGTCCCAGTCGGCGGAAGCATACTCAGGGGTCAGGGCCGTGGAGGCTGAGGTATCGGAGGCAATCATGGACAGCAGCCTGTCCGGGTGTGTGATAGCGTACCTGCATCCGACCATGCCGCCCGTGGCGTGCGTCAGCAGGTGGAATTTCTCAAATCCCATGTAGTCTGCCACGGCGGATATGTCCTCAACCATCGCCTCGATGCTGTAGTCCGGCGCTTCGCCCGGGAAACTCTTGCCGTGGCCGCGCATGTCTATGTCGCAGACGCAGAAGCCCTTTTCCGCCAGCCTTGCGGATATGCCCGTGCGGCCCCAGTAGCCGCCGTTTTCGATCCAGCCATGCAGGGTCAGGATGCCAACGCTGTTTTTGTGGCCGGTAATGTCAAAATACAGCTGCTGGCCGTTTTCTCTCTCAATGAACGGCATAACTCACCTCCATGTTTCTTCAGGGCTCGAAGCAATAGGCCGCTTCAAAGCCGTCGCTTATCGCCTCCGCTATTCTGCCGGGCGCCCTGCGGTTTTCACCGAGCGTAATGACGTTATTGAAGCAGGCGTCGAATGCGCGCAGGACGTCATCGCGCTTTTTGAGGCCCAGGGCCAGGACGACATAGTCGGCTTCGACCTCCACGGTGCTCTGGTCGGCGGTCTTCGTGAATACCGCGCCGCGCTCGGTTATGGCGCTCAGCATGTGCCCGGGCAGCTTGGCCGGGTTGTCGAGGTGGTGCTCGATATCCCGCATCATGACGTTGAAAACGCCCATGCCGATCTCGGGCAGCATATCTGCTATGGTCAGCTCCGTGACCTTGCCGCTGTGAGTCAGCATCTCCGCGGTCTCAAGGCCCGTAAGGCCGCCGCCGACCAGCACGACCCTGCCGCTCACCTCGCGTTTGCCGGTGATATAGTCGTTGGCCAGCACCACGTTTTCCCTGTCTATCCCGGGGATCTGGGGAACGAAGGGCTCCGCGCCTCCGGCGAGGAATACCGCCGTCGGGTCAAGCTCCTTGACCAGCTCAGGCGTGGCCTCGGTATTGAGCCGCACATGGACCCCGGCCCTCTCGACCTCGCCTATGAGGACGCGGGTCAGCTTGGTAAGCTTGTCCTTATAGGGCATGGTCTTGTCCGCGAGGTTCATCGAGCCGCCCAACTCCGAGCCCTTGTCAAACAGGGTCACGTCAAAGCCGCGCTGGCCCAGGATGATGGAGGCCTCGATGCCGGCCGGCCCGCCGCCGACCACGGCCACTCTGCGGCCATTGCCGTTTTTCCTGGGCGGCTCGCTGAAAGCCACGCCCTTGCCCATCCTGGGGTTCACGCTGCACCTGGCATGGGCCACTATGCCCTCGGATTCCAGGCAGTAGCAGCAGCTCAGGCAGCGCCTTATTTCCTTGCTGCGCCCTTCGCGGGCCTTGAGGCACCATTCCGGGTCGGCTATCTGCGCCCTGCCTACGGCTACGAAGTCGCTCACGCCCTCGGCCAGGAGCTCGTCGGCAAACTCCGGATCCTTAATGGTGTTCGTGCCGATAACCGGAATGCTGACGGCCTTCCGTATCGTAGCCGCGTCATTCTTGCGCCAGCCCTGCTCGAAGGAATACGGCTCGCAGGCAGTTTCGTTCGTGAAGTAGTTCGAGCAGCTGACATTGATGGCGTCAGCTCCGTTCGCCTCGAGCATTTTGGCCACTTCGACGGCCTCCGGCAGCTTGAACGAGTTCTCGTGCTCGTCGTCGTACTCGCTGGCGTTCAGGCGGACGGATACCGGGAAGTCCTTGCCGCAGGCAGCCTTGATGCCGCAGAGGATCTCGATGAGCAGCCTGGCCCTGTTCTCAAGGCTGCCGCCGTACTGGTCTTCGCGCCTGTTGAAGTAAGCGCTCAGGAATTCGGACAGCAGGTAGCCGTGAGCCGCGTGGATCTCGACCCCGTCAAACCCGGCGAGCTTGCAGAGGAAAGCCGTGGTGATAAAGCCGGTCTTGATCTCCTCTATCTCCTCCAGCGTGAGCGGGTGCGGGACGACGCCGGACAAGCCCGGGATATCGCTGGGCGCGACGATATAGCCGTTGTTGAAATCGGGCGAAAGGTTCAGTCCACCATGGTTGATCTGTGCGAACATCTTCGCCCCGTACTTGTGGACGCGGGCCAGCATTCTCTCATAAACTATGGTCCCCAGAGGGTTTGCCCTGAGCTCGCAGGGGACGAGCACGCCGTGTTTGGGCTCCACGCCGAAGCACTCGGTAATGATGAGGCCGCAGCCGCCCTTGGCTCGCTCTTCGTAGAAGAGCATCATCTCTTCGGTCGGAAGATTGTCCTGCCCGGCAAAGATCGTGGTCATAGCCGGCATGACCACACGGTTTTTTATTCGGCAATTTCCGATGTAGCCATGTTCAAAAAGC
>OGQA01001276.1_pt1 | contig 12030 bp, 16 predicted proteins | sample 1553011 | NCBI WGS metagenome assembly OGQA01 (sample SAMEA2580256, study PRJEB22360) | human gut metagenome | biome: human gut; feature: human-associated habitat; material: faeces | place: Denmark | collected 2008/2010 | reverse complement strand
AATTAAATCATAAATTTTTCTCTCGCGGCCATATTGACATTGAATTTCATTTTCATCATATACTTGAGTCGTGCGGGGCCTACCTGCCGCTGAGGAGGATCTTGTATGACTCTTGACGACGTCCACTCCATGTCCCGGTGCACGGTAAAACGGGTCACGCAAAAGGTATGCTGGGGCAACGTCTCAGTGACATGGGATTTTGTCCGGGTATCTGCTTTCTGTTTGTAAGGCGTGCACCACTCCGGGATCCTATCCACGTGCAGATCGGATCCTATCATGTGGCACTTCGCAGCGGTGAGGCCAGGCATATAGAGCTGGATTCCTGCTCTCCGTGCCCGGCAAGGTAAGGAGCCAAGTCATGGAACAGATCCTTACCGTTCTGGCCGGGCAGCCCAATTGCGGCAAATCGACCATCTTCAACATGCTCACCGGCGCCCGCCAGTATGTGGCCAACTACCCCGGTGTGACCGTCGAGAAAAAGGCGGGAAGTTTCGTGTGCGGCGACACGCGCGTCGAGCTGGTGGACCTGCCCGGGACGTACAGCCTGGCTTCCTGGTCGCCGGAGGAGATGGCCGCCCGGCAGTTCATCGTGGAAGAGGATCCGGCACAGATCGTGGCGGTGCTCGATGCCTCGACGCTGGAAAAAAGCCTGTATCTTTGCCTGCAGCTTCTGGAGATGCGGCGGCCCACCCTGGCCGTGCTGAACATGATGGACGTGGCGGCGAAGCGGGGGATACGGGTGGATGCCGATGCCCTTTCCCAGGCGCTGGGCATCCCGGTCATCCGGGCCCAGGCCAGCAAGGGGATCGGGAAGCAGGAATTGTACAGCGCCATCGCCGCGCGTCACGGCCGTTCCGGCAGCGCGGAGATCGTCGATTACGGCGAGCTGGAAACGGATATCCGGGAAATCACGCGCCTGCTGCCCCGGCAAGGGGTCAAGGGCTATCCTTCCCGCTGGTTTGCCATCAAGCTGCTGGAGCAGGACAGCCTTGCCGAGGGGCTGCTCGCTTCCGTGGATACGGAAGACGGCCGCATCGCCTCCCCCGCCAATGCCGCGAGTCCTGGGCGACGCGGCACGGTGAGGATATGGTCAGGAGCATCGCCCATGCCCGTTTCGCCCAGGCGCGGGACATCGCGGCACGCTGCTCGGAACGCCTGGAGTTTGTCACCTCGGTGACGGAAAAGGTGGATGCCGTCCTCTGCCACCGTTTCTGGGGCCCGCTCATCCTGCTGGGGATACTGTTCGTTTTTTACCAGGCCTCCGTCACGCTGGGCAATTATCTGGCCGCCCAGGTCTGGCCGGTCTGGGGCAAGCTGGAGGTCTGGGCCGCCGCCGTCCTGCCGCAGCAGGGCTTTCTGGAAGATCCCGTCCTGACGGCGCTGGGGTTGTGGATCGTCAAAAGCATCACGGCAGTGCTGAACTACCTGCCCATCTTCGTCATCATGTTCGCCCTGGTGGCCATCCTTGAGGATTCCGGCTACATGGCGCGCATCGCCTTCATCCTCGACAGGATCTTCCACCGTTTCGGCCTGCACGGCCAGTCCACGCTGCCCCTGATCCTCGGCGGTGTCTATGTGGGCGGTTGCGCCATCCCCGGCGTCATCGCCACGCGTGCCATCCCCGATGAGCGGGCCAGGATGGCCACCATCCTCATCGTGCCCATGATGAACTGTCTGGCCAAAGTCCCGCTGTATCTGCTGCTGGTGGGGGCCTTTTTCAGCAGCCACGCGGGCTGGGCCATGTTCTTCATCGGGACGGTGACGCTGCTCATGGGCCTCATCGTGGCCAAGATCCTTTCCCTGACCCTGCTGCGCGGGCACAACCCCGCCCCGTTCATCATCGAGCTGCCCATCTACCACATGCCGTCGGTCTACGGGGTCATCCGCCAGACCGTGGACCGCATCTGGATGTTCCTGCGCAAGATCGGTTCCGTTGTGGTGGCCGTGGCCGTCATCATCTTCGCCCTCATCAATTTCCCCGATCTGCCGGCCGAACGGCTCGCCCATTATGAGGGGCAGCAGAAGGCCCTTGAGCAGGCCTTCCTGGCAGCGGTGGACAAGACCTCGTTCAAGGGGCGTCTTGAGGCCGCGGACATCGTACCGCTCCTGCTCTATCAGGAGGATCTTCGCGAGCGGAAACGCGGCCTGACGCAGGCCGAGGCCAATGCCGTCAACCAGGCCGCCCTGGAAGAGAATCCCGTCTATGCCGCCGTGGCCCTGCGTCAGGGCAAGGACGGCAAGCTGCTGGCCGGGGAATTGCGCAAGATCGACGGCAAACGCAAGACCCTGCGGCGCGAGATCCGCCAGGAACGTTTCGAGGACAGCTTCCTGGGACGTGCCGGCAAGGCGCTGGAAAGCGTCACTGCCGGAGCGGGCTTCACCTGGCGCATCAACGTGGCCCTGCTTTCCGCCCTGGCTGCCAAGGAGAACAGTGCCGCGACGCTGGGCGCCATCTATGGCCTGGACGGGATGAGCATCGGCGAAGGCATGGCCTCGGTGAGCGGTTTCACGCCCCTGCATGCCCTGGCGCTCATGCTGTTCATGGCTCTTTACCCGCCGTGCGTGCCTGCGGCCATCATGGTGAAGACACAGACGCTGTCCACGCGCTGGATGCTCTTTTCCATCCTTTTCCAGATGACCGTCGGCCTTATGGTGGCCACCCTGGTGTTCACAGGCGGATCCTGGCTCGGCCTGAGCGGCTTTGAAGCCATGTGGGCCTACTACGGCTTCTGCCTTGTCCTGCTGTTGCTCCTGGCACTGGTACCGGCCGGGGAGGAACAGCAAAAGCCCGGCCCCGTTGCCGGCCCCACTCGTCCATAACCCCAAACCCTGTTTGTGCATGAGGAGGAAATCTATGTTCAGGTTGTTTGCTTCCCTGGCCCTGGCCGCCGCGGTGGCCCTGCCCGGCGCGGCTTTTGCCCACAGCGCCATTTTCGACTGCTTCGACAATGGTGACGGGACCGTTTCGTGCCAGGGGGGATATTCTGACGGCTCGTCCGCTTCGGGCGTGAGCATCAAGATCAAGGACGCCAAGGGCGACGTGCTGCGGGAGCTCAAGCTGGACAGCAACAGCGAGGTCTCCTTCCCGAAGCCCGAAGGGGACTACAAGGTCATGTTCGATGGCGGTGAGGGCCATTCCATCGAGCTCGACGGCAAGAAGATCGTGCAGTAGCCCGGATCGTCCCACAGAAACATAAACGAGGTTGCTATGAAAAAAATGTCCTTTGCCGCGCTGGGCCTTGCCGGCGCCCTGCTGCTTGCCGCCCCCGCCCAGGCCCATTTCATGATGGCCTATACGCCGCAGACCGCTCTGGAAAAAGCCGCCGATCTGGATTTCCGCATCGTCTTCACCCACCCTGCCGAAGCCGGCCACATGATGGACATGGGGGGCGTGAAGGAATTCTATGCCCTGCACCAGCGCGGTGACGGTGAGGCCAAAAAGATCGACTTCAAACCCCTGTTGAAGGAAATCACCTGGAAGAACCCGGACTCCAGCGCCCCGGCCTTCTCCGCCCTGGTGCCGCGCAAGGAGCTGCGCAGCATGGGTGACTACATGTTCGTCATGGTGCCCGGCTACTATTATGAGAAGGAAGAAGACGTCTATATGCAGCAGATCACCAAGCTGCTGGTGAACGTGGGCGGCATCCCCGGCAACTGGAACACGCCGGCGGGCCTGCCGTGCGAGATCGTGCCCCTGGCCAAGCCCTACGGCCTGTGGACGGGCAACGTCTTCCAGGGCCAGGTGCTTTCCAACGGCAAACCCGTGGCCGGTGCCGAGGTGGAAGTGGAATACATGAGCCATGAGCCGAACCTCAAGAAGAACGGCCTGTCGGCCAAGTCTTCCGTCAAGTATCCCAATGGCGTCATGGTGACGCAGGCCATCATGACGGATGCCAACGGCGTCTTCACTTTCGGCATCCCCAAGGCCGGCTGGTGGGGCTTTGCGGCCCTCGGTGTCGGTCCCGACAAGAAGCACGACGGCAAGGAACTGTCCCAGGATGCTGTGATCTGGGTACAGGCCGTCGACATGAAGTAGCTCATCCGAGCACAGCACTCATTCGCAAGGGGCACGGGTGGTCCGTGCCCCGACTGCGGCCTTACGGCGCCCTCCTTCAGTGAAAGGGCCGGAGCAGGATCCCTGCCCCGGCCCTTTTTTGCCGTCGTGGCGGAAGCTTGCAGCAGAGGAAGGCCGCCCCCGGATGCCCGGATGCGCGCAAGGGCGTTCGCGCCGTCTTGCGACCGTGGTTCCGTCCGGCAGTCCCGGCCGCATCCGACGAAGGCGGTGTCCGTCTGCCTCTCCGGTACCGTCCGGGACAGGCTCCCGGGGCGGCAGAGCGCCCGGCAGTTCGGCAAGCGGAGATAGAAGGTGCCGCCTTTACGCTTCCACGGGGCGTTACGGCCGGCAAAAGAAAGGCGGGACAGCCAGGCTGTCCCGCCTTTCAGGAACAGGGGGCCCCTGCCGGCATCAGCTCCGTTCGTCAAGGAGCAGCAGAGGGATCAGGCTGAAGATGCCGCCCCCCAGGATCATACCGACCTCAAGCCAACGGCTGCCCGTGAGTTCATGCCGCCGTGCGAGACGCAGGCCATGGAGCAGGGCCAGTACCAGGCAGAACGGCAGGGGAAGGGAAGCCCAGCGGGGAGAGAGCGTGATCTCGGGCGAGAAGGGCTCCCGGTCTTCATGGGTGAACGTCAGGCGGAAGGGGAAGATGGTGTCGGCAAGGTGATGCTGCCAGACGCGTTGGGCACGGGACATGTGGTGCGAAAAGGTCCGTAACGGGAGAAGCGGCGTGTCCGTCAGTGCCTGCGGCAGCCTGTAGACAGCGGCATGCAGGTGTGTCGCGTCCGATACGACGGCCGTGAGGTAGAGGGGATCGAAGATGAGCTTGCAATCCATGCTGTCAGGCTCGTAATGCGGTATGGACAGCGGCAGCAATGCCGGCGGCAGTCCGGCTCCGCGCTCCTTCATGAGCCAGACGGTCTTCTCATCATCCAGCATCAGTCCCAGCCAGCGACGTTCCCGGCTTTCGGATACCAGAACGTGGCGGGGCGTGACGCCGGACGGTAATGGCACGGCCGTCACTCGCGGCTGGTCATGGTATCGCAGCAGGTGGAAGAGCGCCCCTGTCCCGTCCACCAGAAAGACGCCCCCCTCATATGGCTTGAAGGTGGTGAAGTTCCCCCCTACATGTCGGGCGGGAAAACGGAATCCCGCCGCGAGCAGAGCGTCGGTAAAACGCCTGCTCAGGCCCTGGTCCGGTGTGTTGCTGTCGGCGTTGAGGAACTGCATCCCTGTTGCCGTCAGGCGGAAGCGGTCGTCCGGGTAGACCAGCGCCACCTGTCCAGGATCGGCTTCCAGCAGGGGCAGATATTCCCGTGCAGGCCCCTTGCCGTCGAGCTGGCGTGCGGGCAGTTCCAGGACCCGTCGTGAGCGCTCGATATCCTCACGTTGCAGGATCCTGCCTTCAAGGCGGACGGGGAGCAGCCCGCGGGCCTCCATGTTGCGGAAATAGATGAAGGGCAGGGCCGCCTCGAATTCCAGCCGGTCATGGTAACCGCCGTCTTCGTCCTTGTAGACGATATCGGCATGGTGCCCGTCGGATTTTTGGGCGGCTTTTTCGTCCTCGCTGTGGACCTGTTCCGTATAAATGAATTTTTTCAGCACGGGACTGAAGAAGGCATGTGTTTTGTCCAGCGATTTGAGCAGGGCCATGTCATAGAGCTGTGGCAGGCCCCAGGACAGGATAAGAACGGACATTAGGGTAAGGCAGAGCAGGGCTGCGGCACGCATCATTCGATTCTCCTGTGCCGGTAGTTCAGGGCGGGCAGCAGCAGGCCCGTGGCCAGGACAGGCAGGCCCGCTGCGAAGAAGGGCAGGCTGGGGGCGAAGGCTCCGGGAGCTGCCCGGGCAAGCAGGAGAGGGCAGATGCCCGCCGCCAGCATCACGCCGAGGAGCCGGGCCTTGCGTTGGGGTTCCAGAAGGCAGAAGGCAAGGCACAGATAGGCATACAGGCCCGCGAGGAACCAGGGGGCAGTCGTCAGCAGGGCCAGGCGGGCCGCCTCAGGCGGGAACGCACTGTGGCAGAGGAGGACGAGAACGAGGGCATCGAGGCCATAGAGCAGCGTCAGAAAAAGGAGCCCGAACAGCAGATGGGCCAGTATCAGGGGAGCCATGCCGCAGGGAAGATGCAGGGAGATGCGGAATCGCTCGTCACGCATTTCCGGCAGGAACTGGAAGCAGCAGAAGACAAGGGCGCTGCACAGGGGAAGGTAGGCCAGAGGCGCGTAGGGGATCTGACCCAGGTCCAGCACCCTGTACCAGACGATTTCGGGATGGTCCTGCAGGAAAAGACGGCGGATGGCCAGCCAAAGCCAGGTCATGAAGGCCAGATTTCCCGCGCACAGCAGGGCCATGCCCGCGCGGGTCTTGAGAAATTCCTTGATGATGCGGCGCGCCAAAACTCCCCTGGGGAATGCGTTATAACCAGCGGCACAAGTGATTGCACACGGTGCAAAAAAATTGCAAAGGCGGGGCATGTCCCCGCCTTTTTTACGGTCTAGTCGCTGAGGCGCGTTTTGATGAAGGCTGGCTCGAAGGTGGCCAGCCGTTCGTCCTGCGGACTGGCTCGTGGTCGCTCTCCTTTCGCCAGGCGTGTCACACATGCGGTCAGCAGGCGGATGCCCATAGGTGCCAGCTCCCTTCGCCACAGCTCCGCGGCCGATTCTCCGGGCAGCACATGACACCAGTCCTGGGCCTCGATGGGGCCGGTATCCGCGCCGTCGTCCATCCAGTAGACCGTTCCCCCGGCCACCGGCTCATGCATGGCCAGGGTCCAGCGGATGGCGTCGCGTCCCCGGTGCCGGGGCAGCAGTGACGGATGATAAGCCAGTATGCCCAGACCGCAGCGGGCACGCGCCACCGCAGGCAGGTATCGCTGGCAACAGGCCGCCACGCCAAGGTCACACAAGGGTACGGCTTCCAGTGGGACTACCGGGATGCCGCACAGCCGGGCCTCTTCTTCCAGCCTGTCGTCTTTCCGATCAGGGCAGACACCCACCACCGTGACCCGGGGCAGGAGCAAAAGCTGCCGCAACACTTCTACCGCCAGCCATTTCTGGCCAAAGATCACGATGCGCATGTGGCCCCTCCGATATACCGAAAGCCCTGCACGGCCCGGAAATGGCCGCCATAGCCTGAGGTACGGCCCAGGTTTTTCAGCGTACCGGCCCGTTGCCGTGAGGCATTGATGGACCGGGCGCTCCGTGCCTTGTTTTCGCCGTAGAGGCGGGCCGCTACCTGCGTCCACAGGGGGGAACGCCGCAAGGCCGCGCACATGCCGGGATGCGAGGTATGGAACAGGGTCGGCAGACATTTGCCATAGCGGTTCTCCCCATCACGCCACATCTGGCAGACAGCGTTGAGGAAGCGCAAACCCACACCAGCCCCTTGCCATTCCGGCAGGACCACCAGACGGCAGGCGCGTGCCTCCACCAGGCCGGGGCGGGTACTGAAGGCCACATGCGCCACCGGTTGCCCGTCCACGAAGCCCACATAGTTGGTGGCCGCGATCATGTGCGGCAGCTTCAGATAGTGATGCGGCTCAAAGTACGGCCACCACTCCCAGCCTGTTTGCCGGATCTCCAGCTCGAAACGGGGGCGTTGAAGACACCCCCGTGTCCAGCGGAAACCGTCGCCCCCGGTATCAAAGATCCAGTCCGGGGCCAGCCAGTCGATGATGTCGTAATGGCACGAAAGCAGGACGACCTGCCCGCCGGTACGCCGCCAGGCTTTGGCAAAGGCGGACGCACCGATCCTGGCGATCTGCCGGTCCACCACGCTGGTGAACTCGTCCACCACGGCACGCTCCGGCCCTTCGCAGACAAGACGGGCCAGCGTGGCCCGGAATTTCTCTCCGGTACTCAGCACATGGTACGGGCGCAGCCAGGCAGGCACGTCTCCCAGCCCCACGGCGGACAGGGCTCCGGTGACGGCCTGCCAGTTGCCGCCCCCGTCCTCCGGAGAGATGGCATCGATGATGGGCTTGTCCCTGGGCCAGTCCTCTGCTCCGCGCAGTGCCTCAGGCCCCCAGATACGGGTGCCGATGCTGGATTTCCCGGAACCGGAAGGCCCGACGACCAGGCCGATCTGCCACGGTTCCGCATCGGGGCCATCGATGGGCAAGTCGGCGTCGAGGTCGAAGCCGATGCCGTCGGCATTGAAAAGAGAGCGCACCAGGGCGGCGCGGTAGGAATCAAAGGCCGGTGCAGGATGATGGATGGCGATCTTCATACGCGCACCACCTTGCAGGTATAGCCTTCGGCCTTGAGGCGTTCATAAACGGCCTTGTGCTCCGCCTCGTCCTTGCACAGGACGATGACGCCGAACTGCTCCTTATACCTGAAGCCGTTGGCTCCCAGCATGGGAGGTGCCGTTTCCTTGCGTTTCATGGGGATGCTCCTGATGGCCGTCTGGCGGCTCGGAGCCGGGGCGCGTGGCCCGCAGGATGGTGTACGCCCCGCAGCGGGGGCATTTGAACTCGATATGGGCATCGTCGGCCCGGCCTCTGGCCAGCAGTTTGCCGCAATGGCGGCAGCGGATCTCTGTGCTGTGCTCCTGTTTCATGGTGTGCAATCCGGTTGCGCCCCATGCCATAACCGCCTATGCTGACGGGGTCTCGCACCGAGACATCCGAACAAGGCGGGTACTCTGCGGATAGTGTTGCCTTTCTATCCGTGGGGCCGTGGTCTGGTGCCCTTACACCAGGCCGGTGGGGGCGTTGCCGCGCCCCCGCCACTTGTCGTCCGGTCACCAGGGAGGAAGATATGGCGACCTATGAGGAAATTCTGGCCATGTGCAAGGAGCTGTATGCGAAGCAGCATCCCGAGGCCCGGCGTAGGCCGGGAGTAGCCCCGTGCCATATCGCCCATGCCAAAGAATTGCTTGGCATGCCCAAGCGGCCCCGCACCTCACCAAATCCCCGAAAAAAGCCCTGTCCCCCGGAAAAGCTGCTGCTGATCCGGCAGGCCTTCATCGCCCTGGGCATGCTGCCGCCGGAAAACGGCCGGTAAGCTCCGCCCGCAGTCTTTCCCGTCTCTCCACCACTGCGGAAGCCTCTTTCCGGCTCATGCGCGGGCCACGGTGCCCTTCAAGGCGTATCCACCAGCGTGTGGCATGGCAGTTTGCGGCCCGGACCTGTCCGCTCGCTGTGGCCACCAGGCCCCGGCAGACGCCGGGCAGCCAGTTGGCCGGGCGCAGCAGGCCGCGCAGGCCTTCGTCGTTCCATGCCTGGCCCAGATGGGCCACCCAGTCCCGCACCATAGTCCGCCAGCCGCGCCAGAAACGGAGCTGGTCAAAGACGCAGCCCACGGCCTCAATGCGGCCGCCGTGATGCGCCCAGGCCCCGAAGGCCCGCACGTCGAAACGCTCCAGAGCGCCCCAATTGCGGATCAGGCAGCCCCGCAGCATGACCCGCATGCCGGACTGCGCTTCCGGTCCCCGCCGCCCGAAGTCCTCGAGGATACAGTCCTCGAAAGTGACGGTCTTGCCGCGTTCAACGTTCAATTTATCCGTATCCCCGGAGCCGCACAGCACCAACTTGCCCGCGCCCCGGATGACACAGCGTCGAAAAACGGCACTGCTGCCCCATACCACGCCCACAGCCTCATCCAGCTGATCCAGCGGGCAGGCCGACAGGTCGATGAGGCAATCCTCCACCAGCCAGTCCTGCCCGTTGCTCATATCCAGGCCATGCCCGCCCGCGTCCGGAGCGGTGATGGTCTGGCCCGCTCGTCTATACGTCATAGTCCACGACCACGGCCTGCACGGCCTCTACGGTCTCGGCGGCCTCCACGGCGGCCAGCAGCTCGTCACGGCGGGCGGCGTGCAGAGCCTGCACATACGCCAGCCCCTCCGCATCATCTACAGCCAACAGGGCCGCGCCGATGCTCACGTCCTGCGCCGTAGGAGAAGCGGCGGGCATGGTCAGGGAGGCCGCCAGAGCGGCGTCGTAGCCGTTCTGGATCTCGTTTTGCTTGGCGGACTTGGCATCGGGGAGCGCACGGGCGGCAGCCTCCTCGGCGGCTTTCTTCTCCAGGCGTGCTTTTTCCGCCTGCCAGAGCTTCACATACGGTACGACCTGCTCGTCATAATCTTCAGCAGTCAGCGGCTTGTTGGGGCCATCCGTCCACTCGGTATGGCCAGTGCCCCCACGCCATTGCAGGGCATGCAGATTTGTCGGGGCGTCAAACGGGAAAACGAGGGCCGCGCCATCGACGATGATCAGACTATCGGAGGGGACAACAGTAACAGTGGGCATGGTAGCAACCTCCACAGGGGTTTACGGTGTGAGAATGGGAAGGCATTTGCCAGGGGTAGAGCGTCGGGGGTGTTGTCTCGTGGCCAGCTCCGCCTTGCAAAGCGCGATGCGCCTTGATTTGCTCTGCCTTGGCCACAATTTCATCGTCCGTTATTTCCCGCATTCCGTGCGGCATCAGTTCAAACCACATAACGATTCTCCATTGTTGGACTTTTCAATTATCCAGCAGACTACCCGGAACTGTTCGCACTCATGGGCGGACAGGTGCCCGATCTGCGCGGCCTGTTTCTCCGGGGAGCGGATGCCGGAAGAGGGATAGATGCAGGTAGAACTGTTGGGACATATCAAGCCGACGCTGTTGGCCCCCATACACATCCCCTTTCTTTATGGAGACATAGCGCCGATGGTGGAGGAATTTATGCTTATGCCAAGTGGGATGGCTTTGATAATTCGATTTGGACACGGGAAAATACTGGCTCAGAGACACGCCCTAAAAATATGGCGGTACGCTACCTAGTGCGTGCCCGGCCATGAGCTACCCGGAACTGTTTGCGCTGGTAGGCGGACAAGTGCCCGATCTGCGGGGCTTGTTCCTCCGGGGGCACGGCGGAAATTCCGCAGCGCTGGGAGAGCCACAGGGAGATGCTATTAGAAATGTCACAGGAAGAGTGTTTTCGCTTGGGATGGCAAATGGTGGAACAGGGCCATTTTGGTCTTATGTTGACGGCTATTTTGGCATTGGAAGCGGAAGTTATACCAAGCACACCACCATGTTTGATCTTTCTCGTGTAGTGCCAACAGGAAATGAAAACAGGCCGGTGAATATGGCGGTGCGCTACCTGGTGCGTGCCCGGCCATGAGAAGGCTTGCCAAAGGGGGGAGAGGGATTTATATAAAAAGGGAACCCCGGCTCCTGCTGGCAGGCAGAAACCGGGGCTGGCACGGCGCGGTTTGCGCCCCCGTGCACGGCTACCACCGACGGACTATCTTTTACGACCCCGACCCACCGCATATGGGCCGGGGTCAACTGCTATCTGACGGCGGACGCCAGCAGCAGGACAAGGGCCATTGCGACGAATAGAGCGAAAACGATCTTCCGCATGGCAAGCCCTCCTTTTCCGTTTGCGCCGTGCCGACGCTCAGGCCAGAGGGTAGCCGTACAAAATGTGTATACCCTAGTCCTTTCTCGTACTCAAGGATTCCCCGTCTGAAGTGAGGGGATGAGCTACCCGGAACTGTTCGCGCTCATGGGCGGGCAGGTGCCCGATCTGCGCGGCCTGTTCCTTCGTGGATATGGCGCACAAAGCCATGCTCAGAATAATGGTTCCACCGTAGGCATAACGTCCACTACACACCGCTCCGGCATATTAGGAGAAGTCCAAGGAGACAGTTCACGGCCAATTAGCGGAGGGCTATCTAATGTACAAGGGGCAGCCAATCCAGCGGGGGTAGCGGCATCAGGAGTCTTTGAGCGACGCATTCACTCAGATAGAGCGGCAGGATCTTATGGAGGTAGTTATTTTACCAACCTGACTTTCTCATCTAGCCGTGTCGTACCAACCGCAGAAGAAAACAGGCCCGTGAATATGGCCGTGCGCTATCTCGTCCGGGCACGGCCATGACGGGCTTGCCAAAGGGAGGGGATGGTTTTATATAAAAAGGGAACCCCGGCTCCTGCTGCTAACAGAAACCGGGGCTGGCACGGCGCGGTTCGCGC
>OGQA01001273.1_pt1 | contig 12045 bp, 10 predicted proteins | sample 1553011 | NCBI WGS metagenome assembly OGQA01 (sample SAMEA2580256, study PRJEB22360) | human gut metagenome | biome: human gut; feature: human-associated habitat; material: faeces | place: Denmark | collected 2008/2010 | reverse complement strand
TGAACAGCGCTTAGCGAAAGGCCTATGTCCGTAAGAGAAAGTCTGGCCTAATATATAGCAAACTGCGTTTAACGAAGTGGAATATGGAATATAATGCTGCGGTCTGAACCGTTTGCCATAGAAACACATAGCCTGTTAACCCATTCCAGGTTAATATTAATGCAGGGCTCTTGTCATAACTATTAATCTCTTAAAGCCCTAAATGTAGCGTTGTGTTATCGAAAGTTTTGGACTCCTAGTTACCTATTATGTACTAAAGCTTTACTGGATAAATTTAATCGCATTTTTCTGTTAAGGGTAACTTGAATAAGAGTAAGGTTTATATGATTCGGCCTTCTAAATAAACCGCTTTCCTATTAAGCGCTTCATCGCAAATAATAAAATCCGCGAATCTGCCCGGCTCGATTGAGCCGATTTCATTCTCCCTCCTGATTTGCCTGGCCGGGATTAATGTTGATGAAAGCACCGCCTGCTCCCTTGGTATTCCAAAGGCTACAGCGGTTTTCATGCAGGTATAAAGGTTTGCCGCAGAGCCTGCAATGGTGCCGTCCGCAAGCTTTGCTACACCGCCCTTTAAATGCACGTCTTGTCCGCCCAACATATAGGTTCCATCCGGCATTCCGCAGCAGCGCAGGGCGTCGGATATCAGACAGATACGGCGGGGAAACAGTTTAAACGCCATACGTACCGCGCTTTCATGCACATGATGTCCATCGCAGATAAGCTCAGCGATTACATTGCTCTGTTCGGCGGCCGCGCCGATAACGCCTGGACTGCGGTGGTGAAGCGGCGGCATTGCATTGAATAGATGCGTAAGGTGCGTTGCGCCCGCTGAAAATACAGCCTTGGCTTCCTCATAGTCCGCATCCGTATGCGCGGCGGAAACCGTGCAGAGTTTGCTTACAAGCGCGGTAAACGTTTGAGCGCCTTTTAGCTCCGGCGCAATATCAACAATACGTAAAAGCCCGTTGCTCGCGTCATATAGCCGCTTAAACGCTATATAATCCGGCAGCTTTAGGAACGCTCCGTTCTGCGCTCCCTTTTTCTTTTCTGAGAAAAAAGGACCTTCCATGTGAATTCCCATCAGTCTTGAGCAATCACCGGCGCGTTCATGCTCAAATCCCGACGCGTTAATAAAAGCCGCTTCCAGTATTTCATAGGGGAGCGTCATAGATGCCGGCGCAAAAGAGGTAACGCCGTTTTTAGCAAGATATCTTGCCATTGTGATAAGTCCGTTGCGGTCGCCGTCAGAGAAGTCCGCGCCTGAATTGCCGTGGATATGAATATCTACCAGGCCCGGAATAACGAACGCTCCATTCAGATCAATGCCGTCTCCGTTGACGTCCGTGCAAAAAACCTCGGCAAATTTTCCGTTCTCCACCCGAAAGCTTCCATGGACAAAGGATGCATCCCTTGTAAAAATAAAGGCGTTTCTAAAAAACATGCCGGCCTCCTTAGCGAATTTCGGGCAAACTTGCCGCCGCAACCGACTGGCCGATTCGCCTCGTCCTCTCGTCGGGCAGCATAACGCGAATTGACTCGCTAAGCTTTGGATGTTCCTCTCTGAGGACGCGATTACATTCCGAAACAATTAGTTCTCCGCCAACGCCTGAGGCTACGCGGCCCAGCACGAGAAGATAGCTTATCGCATAAAATCTGCTGTATAAAGCCAGCGTATGGGCCAGATAAACGCCTATTGATGCAAAAATGGCCTGTGCGCATTCCTTTCCTTGACCGGCCAGCTCCTGCACTTCGCGTAGCTTTTCAGCAGGACTCAAACCGTTTGACAGCGCAATACCCGCCCTGGGGGCAAGCCTGATAACCGCATCCTGCGAAAAATACCCGCAGCCAACGCCAACATCACCCGACCAATCATCTCGCGCCGCCTCTTCGTTCAGATCAACGGGCGCAAATGCCAATTCATTGAGCCAGCCCGACATGTTGCCGTTGTGCGAAACGTACCCGGCCGCCTCTGACGTGCCCATGGCCAACCCCATTACATAACCGGATTTTAAGCTCATGCTGCCCGCAAGGGCGGTTACGTCGCCATCGTTTGCCACAGCAATAGGCACATCGCCTATTTCCCTTGCAGCGCGCTCGTAGATCGATTTTACCTCATCACGGCGCGAACGCGGAATTTTGATGAAAAGGGAGGAGACCATGGGACTGTTGCCGATTATAACGCCGGCAGAGGAAACCCCGATTGCGTCAACCCTTGGCATATGAGCGGCGGCGGTCTTAAACGCGTCTACGATACCGTCAAACTGATACTGTGGATCCTCAGAAAGTTTTGGATGCCAGACTACTTCCTCGGAATAGACGGTCTCGCCATCGACTACAGCGGATACCTTACGGTCAGAACCTCCGGCGTCAAACCCGATACGGCATCCGTTCAAATGGCCTCCAATCGGCAGGCTTAGCTCCTGTTGTTCAGGAAAATGGGCCTCATCGGTAATCACGATTTCAAATGGACGCTCATAGACGTCCTCCATGAAGCGCGAGTCAAAGGAGCGCGCATAACCCTCTTTATAAGCTTCTTTAAGCCTTTTTGCCTGACCGTCGCATCCGCAGAGATATACGCGGAACCCGCCTATACTCCATAACAGGAACTTTACCAGCCGCTCGACATAACGATCATTAGCCTCTGAAAAGGCGTCGTCCCTCAGGAAGGAATGGAATACGGAAACAGCGCCCTTATCACGCTGGATTGCCACCGAAAAAGGATGTTCCGCCTCTTTCAAATATGCTTCCATCCACACCCCGAACGGGACAAACGACTCATCCAGGAGGGGTTTATTCTCTATTTTATATTCGATTCCCAAGTAATTCATTGATACACCTCCAAATATCGTGGCTAAGCTTGCCGTTGAAGCGAACCGTATGCGGCCTCATCCGCAATCAAGGTAACATTGGGATGAAACTGCAGAATCGAGGCTGGAACCTCAGGAGTAACCGGCCCGAAAAATGCCCTATTTAAAATTTCCGCTTTATCACCTCCGGTAATCAGCATAACGATCTTTCTTGCCGACATAACAGTTCCAACGCCCATAGTGAAGGCCGCCTTCGGCACTTCATCCAATGACGGGAAAAACCTTTTATTGGCGTTTCTTGTAACTGCCGAAAGCTTTACCTCATGCGTATGGTTTGGAAAATGATCGCAGGGTTCATTAAAACCGATGTGCCCGTTATGTCCAATCCCAAGCAACTGAAGCTCAATGCCGCCCCAGGCCTCAATCCGCCGCTCATAATCCTTACACATAGCTTCGGCATTTAGGGTAAGGCCATCCGGGAAAAGGATGTTTTCCTGTTTTATTGAGATATGAGCAAATAGGTTTTCCTGCATAAAGCGGCGGAAGCTCTGTGGATGGTCGGGAGAAAGCCCCTTATACTCATCCAGGTTTACGGAGCGTGCGCGTGAAAAGTTGAGGCGCCCCGCCCTATCACGAGCGATCAGCTCACGATACAGGGGGAGAGGAGTTGAACCTGTCGCCAGCCCGACCACACACCAGGGCTTATTATTGATCACCTGTTCAAACAGGTCCGCCGCCATCCGGCCTACTTCCTTCAAAGAGCTTGCTATAATTATTTTAGTATGAAACATATTGCTTTCGTCCCTGTGTTTCTTTAGGTTAACTTTCGGTGTTTAAGCAGTCCGGCGTCTAACGCCGTATCCATTTATTCGCGCGTGCGTTTTGAGCGCAACCGCCATGCCAAATTATGCTCATACGGACGCTTGCTGCAAAATCGCCACGAACGGTTAATGTATGGCATGTCTAAGCCCATTACGCATATACGACGCAAAGTGCGTCAACAACACGCTCAAATGCAATCGCGCCTGCGCCGACTATATATCCGCTGATACCAAAGGCGTCAAATCTGAGCTTGAAGGCGTCTTGCATATATTCATTGAGGCGGTTTCTATAATTTCGTTCAACCATACTGCATAGAAGCGGATGATCCCAGATGGTACTGCCGCTTAACACTATCACTTCCGGCGCATAGGTGTTGGCGAGCAGATTGATTGCTGTTGAGATATAGCCCACCACCTGGTTGATCAACGCCGCCGCAAATGGCTCTCCACGTCTTGAGCGCGTCAACAGCTCATCCATTGTGATATCCGGATAAACGCTCCGCGCCTCGTTCAAAATGGCGCTTTGGGCCAGGTTGGTCTGCAGACATCCGGTCTGTCCACACTCACAGACCTTTCCCGCCGGATTCAGAATGATATGACCGATTTCGCCAGCCATGTTTTGAGCGGAACGGCAAATCTGACCGTTTAGAATAGCGGCCGAACCAATGCCGTCGCCCAGGCTTAGAAGCACCATATTTTGTGTGTCAGCCTCATTTCTAAAGCGATAGACAGCCTGAGCCAACGCCTTTGTATCGTTCTCAAGATAAAAGCAATAATCCGGCAAGCGTTCTTTGAGATGTTCGGTGACTGCGACATTCCTCCAATGAAGGTTGGCGGAAAAGAGCATATCGCCCTTATGGATATCAACAATACCAGGAACGGCGACGCCCACCTTATTCAGCAGACCCTTTCCCCTCCATTTATTGAGATATGCGCCGATCTGTTCCGCAATCCATGGCAGAACCCGCTCAGGCAGCAATTCCCCATCCGAAGCATACGGAACCGCTTCCATGTCCTTAAGGTTTCCCAAAGGATCCGTTATGCCCAAATACAGAATACGCTTATCCAAATATACGCCGCAGCACAAAAGCTTGTCTATTGGCAGCGACAGCGCCTTTGGCGGCCGCCCTGCCGCGTTTTGCTTTACCTCCGATTTTTCCCGCTCCTGTAACAGTCCCCGCCCGATCAGCTCGTCGGCGATACGGCCAACCGACATAGCGCTCATTCCAGTTGACTCAGCCAGGCATGCTCTGGATACTTCACCAGCCTTCAGCACCGAAGCTAGGATCAGCCTCATATTGTTCCGCCGCATTAGCTCGCGATCCATTCTCTGACTTAAGTTCAACTTAACCCCTCCGACTGTTGTTGTATGTAAAACGAAATTATTAACATAAAGTTATTAAAAATCCTCTTTTCAGTATGAAGTATATGATGATATTAATAATATGTCAAGCGTTATTGACATATTCAGCGATGATTATTATAATATCAATATTAAAAATAATTTTGATTTTATCGTGAGGTTATTAATGAAACGTCTGATTCTAGAAGTCTGCTGTGGCAGCGCTGACGATGTAATCCAGGCCCATAAAGCGGGCGCACAGCGGGTTGAGCTTAACAGCAACCTGTTCCACGGAGGGCTTACGCCTTCCATTGGTTCCCTGCGGGTGGCGAAGCGCGAAACTTCCATGAGCATCATGACCATGGTTCGGCCGCGCGAAGGGGGCTTTTGCTACACCAATGCTGAATTTGCAACCGCTGTCGAAGACGCGCATGCGCTGCTGGCCAATGGTTCGGACGGCCTGGTATTCGGCTTTCTCAATCCGGACGGCTCTCTTGACTACAACCGCACTCGCGTCCTGGCCGAAATTGCACAGGACGCTGGCAAGGAAACCGTATTTCATAGGGCTATTGACGTAGTTCCAGACTGGAAGGCGACGCTGGATGCACTAATCGACCTAAAGATCACGAGGGTTTTAACCAGCGGCCAGGAACCCGATGTTTTTTACGGCGCCGATACGGTACGGGAGATGATTCAATATGCTGCCGGCCGCATTCAGATACTTCCAGGAGCGGGGATAACCCTGCGAAATATGGACCGTATAATAGCTCAAACCGGGTGCGATCAGATTCATTTGGCCGCGCATAAATCCCTTAATGATACTTCCGTCAGCGGCAATCGCTCCATATATTATGGGAGCTGCCTTTATCCGCCGGAAGACCGGTTTAATATGATAGACTGTGATTATATAGGCAAAGTAGCGCGCGGCTTAGCTGATTAATAGCGTTAGAAACATGAATGCGCCCAGGATGCTGAAAATTGGCGCTATGTTTAAAACCGGCAGCTATGACCGCTCGTTGGGTCGGGTCTATATAAATCGATTGTACTCCATATTTCGCGATACATAACGAAACGGCGTGCAGAAGAATCATGCAAGCCAGGACCGCGGGAGTATATGATAACATCCACCGCAAGCAAAATTTGGCTGCAGGTAACGGAAGGCTCGTAGGTTAGTCGGCGCGTATGCGGGTCTTACCATTATCCCAGGGATAAAAGGGCGTTGCCAACCCTGCGGAAGGAATGCCCCTACCATATAACCTTAAACAATTTAGTAAGGCGCGGCGGCCTTGCGTGAGTTAGTACAAATTAAAGCTTTAACCAGATTACACACGGGGAGGTCAACTACAATGTACACTTTTAACCGCGATGCATATGAAGCTCGCATGAAATGGTTCCTTGACGCCCGTTTTGGCATGTTTATCCATTGGGGGCTTTATTCCATACCAGCCCGCGGGGAATGGGTACGCAGCTTTGAGCAAATACCAAAAGAAAAATACATGAGGTATTTCTACGAGTTCAATCCAAGGGATTTTTGCCCCAAAAAATGGGTGCGGCTTGCCAAAGAGGCCGGCATGAACTATGTCGTTTTAACAGCCAAGCATCACGACGGCTTTTGTCTTTTTGACAGTGAGTATACAGACTTCAAATCTACAAATACGCGGTGCGGCCGGGATCTGGTTGCGGAATTTCTTGAGGCTGCCCGCGCCGAGGGACTAAGAGCAGGTCTGTACTATTCGCTGTTGGACTGGTATCATGAGGATTATCCACATTACGGCGATAGAAACCATCCAATGCGCAATCACGCCGAGTGCGGCAACGAAGGCAGGGATTGGAGCCGTTACTTGACGTTCATGCATGGCCAAATACGCGAACTATGCGCCAATTATGGCAAGCTGGATATTCTTTGGTTCGATTTTTCTTATGACGCGATGCGCGGCGACGCATGGAAAGCCGCTGAACTGATTGAGATGGTTCGTACGCTTCAGCCGCAGGTTATAATAAACAATCGTTTAGAATGCAGCGGTGAAGGATATGGTTCCCTTGCACAGGGAAACCCTACAACTTATCATGGCGATTTCGTTACCCCCGAGCAGTTTATTCCGCCTTATGGGCTTATGGATCCAAACGGGCTGCCTGTTTATTGGGAGGCTAACGCGACAATGAACCGCAACTGGGGATACCACGCGACCGACCGCGACTTTAAACCTGCCTCCATGTTGATTCACAAGCTGGTAGAATGTGTATCCAAGGGCGGCAATTTTTTATTAAACGTCGGCCCCGACCCCAATGGGAACCTTCCGGAAGCGTCCGTGAAGGTTCTTGGGGAAATCGGCCGATGGATGAAATTCAACAGCGACAGCGTCTATGGCTGCGGGCCTTCCGGCATTGAAAAGCCGGACTGGGGGAGGATAACAAGAAAGGGGAACGAACTCTATCTCCATATCTTTGAAAATACCCTGGGTCCGCTTCCGTTAACGGGTATCGATCCAGAACAGCTGGATTCAATCCGTATGCTTGCGACAGGATGCGAGGTTCCTGTTTCCACCAGCTGGGTACACAGCGACTATCCCGAGCTTGCCTTCGCCGACTTAGGCCCCAGCCCCATTCTGCCGGATAATGTGGATACTGTGCTGAGGGTTACACTAAAACCATAGATGATAGAGCGAGGTATGTATCCATGTTTTCGGAAGCAATAAAATCCTATTCAGCCGCCAAATTTCAGAGCGCCCTGCAGTCAATGCCGGTTTTGATACGCAAACGGATTGAGCACGGTGTCAGCCGCGCTTATGGCGATCTTAAGCTGTGCCTTGAATATTTATACGGAACGCTTCCATATACCGACGCCGTTACAGTGCCCTTTGTTGAGATGGAGCGTGAAGCCGCGCACTCGCTGAGGGTGTTTCAGGAGAATATTTGGAACCAAGTGATTCCTGAGGATATATTTTTCCACTTCATCCTGTGTCCCAGGGTCAATTCAGAGACGCTTGAGCCCTGCCGTGACTTTTTCTACGCGAAAGTCGTCGAACGTGTTCGGAACCTGCCGCTGGAACGCGCTATACTGGAAATCAATCTCTGGTGCTGCGAGCACGTCACATATCAGGCGTCCAGCGACAGGACCGAGGGGCCGATGACGGCCTACCGTTCCGGAAAAGGCAGGTGTGGAGAAGAATCGGTATTTGCGGTAACAGTCTTTCGCAGCCTAGGCATTCCGGCGCGCCAGGTTTACGCGCCCTTATGGAGCCATTGCGACGATAACCACGCCTGGGCGGAGGTTTACGTGAACGGAGAATGGAAATTCCTGGGGGCATGCGAGCCGGAACCAATTCTTGACCACGGCTGGTTTGTTCGCGCGGCTTCCAGGGCAATGCTGATACATACCCGCGCATTTTCGGATTACATCGGACCAGGGTTAAAAAAGGAAACTTTGATTGAGCGCCGGGCCGGTGCGTATCTTTACAATGAGACCCATCGCTACGCAGTAACCCGCGAAATCTCCTTTACTGTGCAAAACGAAGACGGAACGCCGGCTATGGGCACACTGCTGCGTCTACAGGTTCTTAATATGGCGGCCTTTCAGACCATTGCGGTCCTAAAGGCTGACAGGCATGGCAAAGTGTCGATAGCCTGCGGGTGCGGCAGCCTGCATATTGAGGCTGCTTTTGAATCGCGCTTAGCTATAGCGGACATTCCTCCGGGCGGAGACATCCATGTAAAGCTTGTGCTAAAAGGATTAAGAGAGGCTTACGTCGGCTTCAGGGAGTTTTTAGCACCGAAGGCGGACGTTAAAATTAAAACAGCGGACTCGATTAACTGCGTCCAGCAACGTCATAACCGTGAAAGGATCAGGACTGCCAATATATTGAGAGCTAATAGGCTGGCTGGATACTTTAAAGACTTTTGTGATCAATACGCGCCTAGTGAGGACTTAGAGCAGGTATTGAAAACCGCGTGTGGAAACGTTGCGGAGATCGGGCGTTTTATGCTTTGGCAGCCTGCCGAACGTGTTTATTGGGCCAAAAGGCTGTTGGATACGCTGGAAGAGAAGGATTTGCGCGATACATCCGCTGATGTTCTGAATCATCACCTGGATCACGCGCTGCGCTTTCTTCCGTTATATCAGGGCAATGAGCCGGTCTATGTACATTATCTGCTATCACCGCGCATTGGGATTGAGTTAATCCGCCCATGGCGTGCGGCATTGGCTGAAACGCTGACCAGCGCAGAGCGGGAGTTCTTTGCCGCTCATCCTCAAATGCTGGCAAAAACCATTGTATCCGAAGCAAACAGCGGTAGGGGCAGGGAGTGGTATGCCATAACCGGCCTTGCGCCTGGAAACGACAATGCCTTGTTTGTTGCGCTTGCCCGCGCGATAGGCCTTTGCGCACGCCTGAATCCGGTTACCGTAAGGGCTGAATTCTTTGGTCCTCAAGAGGACTGGGTTTTGGCCTGGCCTGATCTCCCATACGCGTCCAGCGCAACGCTGGCGCTGCGCTCCGAGGCTCCGTTTACATGGAGTTACGGCATTAACTGGAGCCTTAGCCGCCTCACCGGCACGGCGTTTGAGCTTCAGCGGTTTAATGGACTAATCCTGAATGAATACGACGAGATTAAACTGGCGCCAGGAACCTATCGCCTCGTCGCTGTCAACCGGCTGCCAAACGGTAACCAGTTGGCCGATGTTCAGGAAGTTTGCCTTGACCCTTGCGATAGAATAGAATGCAATATAAATATGCCAAAGGCCCGGCTTGATGATATGCTCCAGAAAAACGCCCTTCAAGATTTTAGTCTTGTTATGAAGGACGGATCCAGGCTTACAGCGTCTTCCTTGTGCGGGGAGGGGTTAACCGCCATGCTCGCCTTTTTACAGCCAGGATCTGAACCGACCGAGCACTTTCTAAATGAACTTAGGGAGAGCGGACTCGTGTTTGAGCGCAGTATAGAGCTGGCGCTTATTATCCGCGACTGGTCCGAGCTGGACGATCCCACGCTTAAGCGATTCCTGTCGGTATATCCTAATGCGAGGGTTTTTAGAGATTCATTCGAGGAAAATCTCAATATGCTGGCGCGGGATATGTTTTTAGATCCGGATTCCTTGCCAGTGGTTTTATTAGCAGTTCCCCCTTTAACCGGAGTTTATGGATATTGCGGCTACACCGTAGGCGGAGTAGATATGGCGATAAAGCTTTCGCGGCTTATAATTGATGGCCAGTAGATATCCTGTGCCAATCCGGATCAGTACGGAAGGTTCCGTTCAAAGCCGCGGCCGTATGTATATGAACTTTATTTTCAACGCGATTTTCTTTGGATATGCGATTGGAAGCGCGCCTGTAGTCGGTTATCATTACGGAGCGGAAACATGCATGTGCCTGAAAATGCAAACCTGCTTGACAATGTGGGGCTAAACTGTACAATAAAGGAAGGCTGGAACACGGCCAAGCAATATCTGCTCGACCACAATCTTATCAGCAATCAGGAGATGAATGAGATAAGGGACGTTGAGGTGATTAAGGTGACGGAGCAAAGCCTGGATGTTACCGGCGCGCAAAACAACGCTCCAACAATCGATATCGGATACATCTATGTCATCAACAGGTATATTGATAACATCCCCGTCAATATTTCAGGCGACGGTCTAGTGGTTTACGTAAGTCAAAACGGGGTCAACTGGGTATCCAGGCAGTGGAGCGACGTGAATGCCGCGGGGGAGAAAATAAATCTCATCCCATCGCGGAATATAATTCAGGGCATAGGCGGCATCTTATCCGTAGGGAACGTGACGAATGACATCAAAATAACTGGAATAGAGCTTGAATATTATCCAACCGCTACGGATTCGGGAATCAGGTTGAAACCCGTATGGCGGTGCGATTCCGACAACGGCTCTATCATAATCGACGCGGAAACCGGAACGTTAATCAGCATGTAGTGTAAAAGGAGTGGTGTACTATGAAAAGATGGATAACTGTCGCGTTCGTGCTATTATTGATAATCTGTGCGGTTGGCTGTTCATCAAAAAGCCTGCGGTTTGCGAAAACCGTAACGGTGGACTATGGCAACTGGAGCGAAATAGTAGCACACGCCGATGATGGCAAAACCGTTGTAATCGACGATCCGGAAGATGTCGCTGTGCTGGTAAAGATTTTCTCCAATATGAAGAGCGACAATGGCAGTGATTGTGGTTACTATACGTATCAAATCACCTTTGAGGGAAACGGAAAACAGGAAGTACTGTATCCTGCTGGGGACAACTGCGACACAGTTTCAAACGAAAATGGGAAATATTATGTTATGGGGGATGAAAACAAAAACTTACTTGCAGCCCTGCTGGGGAAATATGATATTTACATGCCGGACGCCGCTATCTATCAAGAGCCGTCTGAAACAGATTAAAACCAACACGGCCTTATCGCTGAAGATGAGGCCGTTCCGCTTTCAAATTGTAGTGTTTACAGATTGAGGGAAGAGGCTTAGTATAGGGTTTAGAGGTATTACGTATGAAAAAGAAGGGATTAATAGTCATTATAGCGCTTGCAGCTATTATATCGGCGGATCTTATTTTTAACTTAACGGCGAAACGACCGGATAACCCCCAAAAAATAACGATGAATTAACTACGGCAGGCTACGATTTTTCAAGCCTGGCCACAGACCCTGTCGCGCTGGAAAAGAGGATAGAGGAGTTTGTAATCAATGTATCTGAGGTGGAAGTATTTACTGAATATGGATATGATACCCCAACACGCCCCGACCAGCTGTTTCCCGAGGATCAGGCGTTTTTGGAATGGCTTAAGCAAAACCCGCAGCTTGGCATAACAATGGATTTAAACAAATATGGACTGCCGCTGCAGATAGGCGACTGGATAAAAGGTCCGGACTCATATGACCATATGGATGATATAGCCAGGATAAACGATGAAGAGGAGAAAAAGCCGCTGGGAACCACATCCCCTGAGGTAATAGCGTCCCTGCAGGAACAGAAAGAGGCACGCGAGGCGCTTATAAAGCTCCTTGACGAAATAGACTATGAAGCGGCTGAGATATACAGCAGCTATAATAACGGGGAACAGCTGAAC
>OGQA01001267.1_pt1 | contig 12061 bp, 9 predicted proteins | sample 1553011 | NCBI WGS metagenome assembly OGQA01 (sample SAMEA2580256, study PRJEB22360) | human gut metagenome | biome: human gut; feature: human-associated habitat; material: faeces | place: Denmark | collected 2008/2010 | reverse complement strand
CTCTCAGGGTGCCGACGGGAATGCCGCCGCTTCCGACCCTGCCACCGCTCCCAAGCCCGTGACGCTGACCGTCACCTTCGCCGGCGACTGCACGCTCGGTACCGACATCAACTACGAGAACGAGCGGTCCTTCAACAGCCGCTGGCAGGCCGAGGAGGGCGATGCCACCTACTTCTTGCGCAACGTCGCCGACCTGTTCGGCTCCGACGACCTTACCGTGGTGAACATGGAGGGAACCCTAACCACCTCCTCTACACGCCAGGATAAGACCTTCGCCTTCAAAGGCCCTGCCGATTATGCGCAAATCCTCGTGAAGGGCAACGTTGAAACAGCATCACTCGCCAACAATCACTCACGTGACTACGGCGAGCAAAGCTACACCGACACCATTTCCGCTCTGGAAAACGCAGGAATTGGAACCTTTGGCTACGACCGCATTGATTATCGCGAGGTCAACGGCGTGAAGGTTGCCCTCATTGGCACCTACGAACTGGCAAAACACCTCGACATCCAAGACGAGCTCAAGCAAAACATCAAAACCGCCAAGGAAAACGGAGCTCAGCTTGTTGCCGTCTATTTCCATTGGGGCACCGAAAAGGAAACAGTCCCCGATGAAACGCAAATTCAACTGGGGCACATTGCCGTTGACGAGGGAGCCGATCTTGTTATCGGATCCCACCCTCACGTAATACAGGGATACGAGAAGTACAACGGCCGTTACATCGTATACAGCCTGGGCAACTTCTGCTTCGGCGGCAACCCCAACCCATCCGATAAAGACTGCATGATCTTCCAGCAAACGTTCACGGTAACGGGCAACGATGTTGCCACCGACGACAACATCAACGTTATCCCCTGCTCGATTTCTTCTGTTTCCAATTCGAACAACTACCAACCCACTCCGGCAACGGGCGACGAAAAAACCCGCATTGAAGCTAAAATCAAGAAGAGCAGCGACAGCATCGCAACGCTCTCAAATAAGGTGTCGCAGTCAAGTTAACCCGCAGAGCATGAATACGAGCGACTGCCCGGCTTCTTGTTCTTCGCAGGCAGACGCGCGAAGAAAGGAACTGAAATGGAAACTCCCGTTTGGCTTATCACCGGCGCAAGCCGAGGATTCGGCAAGGCATTCGCTCAGGCAGCGCTCGATCATGGCTGCCGCGTCGCAGCAGGTGCCCGCAAACCGGAAGCGGGACAGGCCGCCTTCGGGGGATCCGAGTATGAGGTAGGGTTAACTTAGGCTCGACGTGACCAACCAACCCGAAATCAAAGAAGCCGTAAATCAGGTAATTAAGGAATTCGGTCGCATCGATGTCTTGGTGAACAATGCAGGTTACGGGATCTTCGGATCGCTCGAAGAGACCACCGACGAGGAGACTCGCGCCATCTTCGACACCAACGTATTCGGCATGATGAATGTTACCCGCGCGGTACTACCTCATATGCGCAAACAGGGCTCAGGACGCATTGTAAACATTGGCTCCATGGCTAGTTTTGCCTGCGATCCTGGCGGAGCCCTCTACGACGCAACAAAGTTCTCCGTTGCCGCAGTAAGCGAAGTGCTTTCACTTGAAATGAAACCCTTTGGCATTGAAAGCATGGTAGTAGAGCCGGGCATGTTCCGCACCAATTTCTTCGACGGAACCTCCATCCACACGCCCGATGCCCCTCTTGAGGCATACGACAACACGCCTGCTCGCGGCGCGGAAGAGTTCTGCCTGGGCCACAATTACCAACAACACGGCGACCCTCAAAAAGCTGCCGAGTTTGTATACAAGGTGGTAAGCTCGTCGAACCCCCTGCCCTTCTGGCTACCCGTCGGCAAAGACTCCATTAAGAAATTCGAGAAAAAGCTTACGAAAATGATCGAATCCATCCAACCCTTCAAGGACGAAGCTTCGAACCTCTTCATCGACGAATAGACGCCAAATCCCATACATGAGCCATCCTCCTGCCTCTATCCGAGAAGCAAGAGGATGGCTTAAGCTTACTAAGCCTGATTGATGGATTTCGGCAGGACCTATCTTCCGCCTAGGCTTGATCGCGGACAAACGCTCTTGAGGTTGAACGCCTTGCATAGATTCTGCCTCCAGCATCGTTTGCCACCCCACCAACGGCACCGCCATGCGAAGAAGCAATTCCGATCAATCTAGAGAACGAAGTTCGCATGCAGAAATCACGGCTCCGATCTTCGATACCACGAACATCAGACTCGATGCTCCATGCGCACGCAACAGCAGCCAATCCTACAGCGCGCCGTGTCAACGCTCGTTTAATCGCCATCACTGTTGGTCAGCGGCAAGTCATCGATCTTAAGCCGTAGCTTGCTCGTAGTGCCCCTCAAGTGCGCAAAACGCTGCTTTTTGATATCGGAGTTCAAGAACACAATGGCATGGGCGGCGTCCATGGCGAACTGGTAATTCGCTTCAATAAGCCGCTTCACCTCATCGGCCATAGTATCGCCAACTTTATTTGCTAGCGAACCTAAAATCGAAGCATTCATGTGGAGGTAGTACAGCAACTGAATGCTTCGATCACTGTCGGCTTGCCCATGTTCGATATCGATTCGTATCTGATCCAGCAGCCTTTCGTCCACACGCTCCATTTCACTCATCTTGTGGGAAATCGTCATGGATCTGCGCGATTGCAAGAAAACGAAAATAATCGACAGCACCACGAGAGTTCCCAAAAGAACAAACACCAAACGCATCATCAGTGTATCCCCGAGCGACATGGTGGGATACAGGGCGGCAAGCGCCATCTGCGTACCAGCGGCCATAGAAACTGCAGGGCCAAAGTTCATCAAGATAACGCCATAGCCCATAATGAGAACGCAGAGTATCCGAACAGATTCGGGGATGAAATGGGTGACGGCCACGAACACCGCCATGCCAACCAGCATGCCCAAAAGCTGTTTTCCCATCATTCTCATCGTTTCATCGCGGTACGTGTTCATCATCAGGAACGAAGTGATGGGAATCCATGCGCCGAAGCGCGTATCCATATAGAGCAGCATGAGCTCAGAAACCGCGAAGGACACTCCAACGATTACGCCAAGCTGAATAGAAAACCTAAGCTGAGAATTCTTAAGACTGAAGTTGTCCTTGATAAAGTGCAGTCGGTAACGAACACCCAATCCAAACGGCGTTGAATTATCACGCGATGCCTTACTGTCGCTCAACGTGCACATCATCGCCTCTAGCGTTGCGCGCCACGCCGTATCGTGCTCAAGGTTTTCCAACCGATGCGTATCGAGAAATTCCTGAAGCGCCGATATCATGGCGCGAACCTGCTTGATGCGCCCTTGCCCAAAGCCCAGAAAGACTTCGGATAGATCGAGCAGATAGTCCCGTTCTGCCTGCTCCATGGAATGCACGTTGCGTGAGGCGCCGTGCATCATGTCGGCTATTTGCTCGGCGCATATCAAAAGCGAAAACGTATACCGCTGCCGTCCACTCAATACACCGCCTTGGCGAAAGACGTTGCCATACTCCCTGTTGCAATACTCTCGAGTAATGTCATACACCCTATGTGCATCAAGTTTGCTCACATCAAGGTTCGAAAGATCGATCAGCTGAAATCCGATGTCGTCGAACGCTCTCATAACGAAGCCTCGATCTTGGGTTATCTCGCTTTGCGCCGAGAAGTAGCGCATGGCATAAATAAACGCGGTGGTACAGGCAACGGCAAACAAGGTTGCCACCATGCGCATCGGTATCTCATGCGCAGAAATAGGATAGATCTCCAACAGCAGAAAGCCCAAACCCAGCATGAAGAAATTTCGAGGGAGGTAATCATCGGAATTCATCAAGGTAATGCAGAACATATATACCGCGCTACCAGACACCAGCAGCACAGGGCAAAGGCCCGCAAGCGACGAGCAAAGACTCATTACAAGAAACAACGCAGCATGCTTTAGGTAATTGACAAACGAAAGCCCCGCAGATTCAACCATTGTTCGAGCGAACGACTGGAAAATAACGCCCAACAGCGCATCTTCTACACCAAACAACTGCAGTTCCACGAAAAAGAGCGCAACAAGAAATGCTACGTACGGAACTACGTTTGCAATCCTGTCTAGCATGCGCCCTCCCCCCTGGGGAACTTAACTATAGACCCTCAAAAGCATGTCCGATGATCACGGAAAAGCAGGTTGGCAATTGGTCCCAATCCCGCAATTAGCTATCCGCCTTCGCACCCTTCTCGCGAAGCGTCTCGGTTGCTGGATCCCATCGAAGGCTCTCCGCAAGCGAAATGATGTTTTCTACCGCACGAGTTTTATGAGCGTTTTTGCGGTAAATCAAATACACCGGATGGAAACCGGGCTCGACTTCCTTGATTCGAAGCGTATGCAGCTGAGGGAATGGAGCAAGACCCAGCGTTTTCAGCGAAATGCCCACCAATTCAGGTTCAACATCAACCACGCTTCCCAAAGTGATCTCGTCGTCGCACCATTGACGCACAGTAAGGTCATGAGCGGAAACCAGTTCTTTCACCTCAGCGCCAACGGGCGTTTCGGGGCGATAGGTAACAATCTCGGTGTTCTTAAGCTCGTCAAGCGAAATGCTGTCCTTCTTAGCCCAAGGACTATCTTCGTGGGCAATGGCCACCAAGTCTTGAGGCGAAACCGGAACGAATTCCAAGTCGGGACGATTTTCGACATACGCACCGATCACGATGTCGTACATTCCGTCGGTAAGGCTTTCGACCAAACCTTGGGTTAGCCCTTGATACAGACGCACATCAACATGGGTGCCATACCGACAACGGTACTCCCTCAAAAGAGCCGGCAGATAGTCCGCCTGCAGAGTAAAAATTGTGCCAATATCGATAGTTCCCGACAGACTGTTCGCATGTTCCTGCGCTACTTGGATTCCCTTGTCTATAACGTCGAGACCCTCTGACACGTATTCGTTAAATTCCTTGCCGAATTTCGTAAGTCGAACGTTGCGACCGTGTTGTTCGAACAGGGGAATGCCAAGCTCGCCCTCCAACTGCTTAATGGAATTGGAGAGAGCAGGCTGAGTAATAAACAGCTCTTCCGCTGCCCGAGTAAAATGCTGGACCTGTGCCAGTTTTCTGAAATACCTTAACTGCGATAGATTCATTGCGACCCCTCACACCTCGCATAAAAAAAGGCCTCCGTCCCAGTTTATAGGACAGAGGCCTTTAAATGACCAGGTTTGTTAAAAGATTTGCAATCGCAATCTTTCAGGAAGCCTTAGTGCAGGTACTCGATGCGGCCGCCATGCTTCTCGCACTCGCGAGCGATGGTGATACGCTGAACAGTAGGAGCGCCTTCCTCGAGCCACATAGCGCGGCAGTCACGATACAGACGCTCGGTAGGACCGTAAGGAGAATCCTCGAAGTAGCCGTCGCCACCGAAGATCTCGAGCATCTCATCGGAAACCAGGCGAACCGTGTCGATGGAGAACAGCTTGCAGATTGCAGCCTTCTCGTCGATGAACTCGTTGTTCTGGTCGATGTCGAAGTCACGAGCGAAGTCGTAAACCAAGGTGCGCAGTGCATGAATCATCATCTGCATGTTAGCAATCTTCATCTTGATTGCCTGACGCTTGATGATCGGCTTGCCGAAGGTTACACGATCAGCAGCGCGCTTGAGGGAGATCTCGAGCATACGCTGTGCCATGCCCAAGTTAGAGCAAGCGATGTGTACGCGGGAAACGCTCAGGGAGTGGATAGCAACTTCCATGCCCTGACCCTCTTCGCCGAGCAGGTAGATAGGATCGAGCTTGAGGTTGGTGAACTTCAAACCTGCATGGCCAGCACCCCTGCAGCCCATCATGTGGGGCATAGGGATGATTTCAAAGCCAGGTGCGTCGTTGGGAACGAGGAATGCGGAAAGACGGGAGTCCTTATCGCTTTCCTGGTCGGTTACTGCGATTACATAGGTGTAATCGGAGCAGTCAGTGTGGGAGATGAGCCACTTCTCGCCGTTCAGAATATAAGAACCGTCAGGCTGCTTAACTGCGGTGGTGTGAAGGTCTGCGCCCGTACCGCCGGTCTTCTCAGTGATAGCGAAGTTGCAGTAAATAGTCTTGTCCTGGAACTTGTCCATGAGCTGATCCTTCAGCTCCTGCTTGCCGTAGTCCTCAAGGATACGCCAGTTCATGTCAGCAGCATGATGGAGATGCATACGCATTCCGCCAGGGCCACGAGAGAACTCTTCCTGAACCTTCAGGATCTCGAGCTCGTTGAGGTTCCATCCACCGTACTCTTCGGGAAGATAGAAGCGATAGAGATCGTTTTCCTTGGCGAGTTCATAGAACTTCTCCGGGAAAGTATTGGTTACCTCAATCTCTTTCTGCATCTCGTCGAATGGGCCCTCTGCCAATTCGCGGATCTGCTTGAGGTACGCCTGGAACTGCTCATCCGTAATGGTAGCTTTAGGATTCATTGGTCCCCCTAACCGTTGCAGTTTCATAAGCTTTTGCTTACAGGTCTTATTTTACGGTGAACAGGTTATATTTCAAATTCCGAAGGGTGTCAGTTTTCTTAAAAAGCTATAAGGCAAATGAATAGCTTTTGGTTGTCGTGCCTGAATAATTGGTTTATCGCAAGAAAATAGTTATTCAGCGAGCAAACAGGTAAAACACGTTCAGCTAGATCGTTTTAACAACAGCGAGCAAACCACCCTACCCTGCCTTTGCGCAAGACAGATCACCAATTGCAGACACAGGTTAACCGCCGTTCGTTTCGCTGGCGCACGTTCGGCGGCTCACGAAACGCAAAACTCTGACGAAGCCGCAGGAATGCCCCTATGACACCATCAGCACCTTGATCAAGATCGACTACCCACCTCACACGCAGCAGAACAACAAGAAAGGCGCCCACTAGGGGCGCCTTTCATCAAAGCAGCTTGAACTGTCAACTTCTATTCAACCGGAGCTACAGGAGCGCGATCCTCTTCGGGAACGATGTCGTCACCGAGGCGGATACCGCCCTCTGCCTTAAGACGAGCAATGGTCTCATCGTCTGCGCCGACCTTCTTAAGGTACTCAGCGGTATCGCCACCGAGGACAGAAGCCTCTTCGAAATCAGCGATGTTAACCGGGATGGTGGACAGATGATGAGGAAGACCAGTCTGAAGAACACGGCCTACGCGGGGGAAGTCAACCCATGCCAAAGCCTCGGGGTTCTCACGCGTAATCTGCTCAACTGCTTCGGTCTTGGTGTTGACCTTAGCAATGCAGAAGTCCTTGTCCTCAAGCCATTCCATCCACTCTGCCAGAGGCTTGCTCTTGATAACCTCTTCAACAGTCTTGAATGACTCAGGAGCTTCCCAGCGACGCTTCAAGCCGTCGCCCTTGATTTCAGGATGACCGATTGCATCGCAGAAGGGCTCCCAGAACTTGGATTCAACCATGCCAAGAGCAAGCTTGCCGCCGTCTGCCGTTTCGTACACGTTGTAAGCAGTGGAAGGATACTCGAGGTCGTCGCGCTTGCACTCGCCGTCGTTGAAGCACCAGCGAGAATCAAGAAGCGAGTTCCACCAAACGAAGCAATCGAACATCGAAGTATCAATGTACGTGCCCTTGCCAGTCTGCTCGCGAGCATACAGAGCCGCAAGAAGAGCCTGGCCTGCAACCATGCCGGAAGAAAGGTCGCACAGATGCAAAGGCGAGGTGGAGCCATGGTTTACGGACAGATAACCACTCGTTGCCTGCATGTTCAAGTCATGCTGGGCCTTCTTGGAGCGAGGATCCTCGGCGCCATAGCCGGAAATCGAGCAATAGATGATACGAGGATTGATCTCGTTGATCGTATCGTAGTCAATACCCAGCTTCTTGGTTACACCAGGGCGGAAGCTCTCAACGATAACGTCGGCTTCCTTGGCCATCTTCTTAAACCAATCAACAACTTCTTCGTTCTTGAGGTTAAGCGAAACCGACTTCTTATTACGACCAAGTGCGGTGATGTAGTAGGAAATGCCGCCGCCCTTGGTGGGATAGTCGTGACGCATGAAGTCGCCAAGACCAGTATCTTCAACCTTGATTACCGTTGCACCAAGGTCAGCGAGTACCTGGGTTGCATAACCGCCTGGCAGGTAACGGGAGAAGTCGAGAACGGTAAGTCCAGAAAATGGAGTGTTTGCTCGTGACATGTCAGTATCCTCCTAGTCCCTCTTAGAATTCGGTCCGTAGCTGGGCTCCAAAACGGAAGCGGGCAGCGGATCGCCGGTGTAGCACATTACTGCGCCGTCCTCAACAAGCTTGTCGACGGTTGCATCGTCATAGCCATAGTCGTTGAGGATCCTGCGCGTGTCGTAACCGGTAGGACGGGAGCGACGCAGAACGGGGTCGCCAATGCTGTCCAGACGGAACGGCATGGTGGTGATTACATAATCTTCCTCTTCGCCATAGGGGCTCGAAGGACCCTGCTTCTCGTATTTCATGTAACGGAGCTGGTCGTTGTCGAATGCTTCCTGATCCTGAAGAACGTCGGTAACGGTTTGGATCTTCTCGAACGGAATGTCGTTCTCGCGGAAACGCTTCTCAAGCTCTTCATAGGTGAACTTCTTGCATGCCTGATGCATCTCAGCTACGACCTCGACATACTTGCCATTGTCAGCCAGTGCTTCAAGCGTGTTGTACTGCTCTTCGGTATAGTACTTCGGATCCATCTCCAAAGTATCGAATACCAACTTGCAATACTTGTTGTAATTGCCGAAGCACATGAGGAACCAGATGCCATCGGAAGATACATATGAATTGTTGGTGGGGCACTTTGCCTCCATGCGATCCTTTGGGTAATCGCAACCCTGCTGTTGAGCGATCAGGGCAGAAGTCATGCCCCAAGTGCCAACATGATACAGAGAGCCCGTGACCTTATCGCCAACACCGGTGCGAAGAGCGCCAGCATAAGCGCCCAGAATACCTGCAGTCAGTGCGCAACCCGTGTTCCAGTCACCAAAAGCGATGGGGGAATTGCCAGGCTCGTAGTGTGCGTTTGCCTGGGGAATTGCGCTTACAAAACCAGAGCGGGCAGCAAATGCGGTTGCATCGAAGCCCTTAGCATCCTTCATGGGGCCATGCTCGCCATAGCCACGGTTCTGAGCCCAAACCAAACGAGGGAACTTCTCGTGCAACGTCTCATAGTCAAGACCAAGACGCTTCAGTGCGCCCGAGCGAAGAGAAGTAAGGAAGATATCTGCCGTCTCAAGAAGGTGATACATAACTTCCAGACCCTCAGGGCTCTTGCAGTTGATTGCGGTCCATTCCTTGTTGAAGGAACCGCAATCATATGCCACGTCGTCAAACTCGGTGCGGAATCTCATGCCCCAAGCCAAGCCCTGAGTACGCTGCTCATCGCCCGTAAACGGCTCAACCTTAATAACCGTAGCACCCATTTCAGCAAGGGCTCGACCTGCGGCCGGGCCAGCTGCATACTGGGTAAGCTCAATTACTTTAACTCCCTGCAATCCTGCCATTGGATTCTCCTAACGATCAAATATGCCTTTCGACACATCGAAATTTTGCGAAAAAGGGTGCCGGCACCGTGGTGTCAGCACCCTTTTTAAGTCTCTTGCTATTTCATACAACAAGAATGAGTTCTTCTTACGGCTCCAGAACTACGCGGAGGCCTTCGCCAGACTCGATGAACTCCATACCCTTACGCCAATCCTTCAGAGGAATGACCATGTTAGAGATCATGGAGATATCCAAGCCGTTAGCCAGCAGGCTCAGAGCCTGACGCCAATGCTTACGCTCGTAAGCACGGTTGCCGATGATGCTGATCTGACGCATAGCGATGTCGGTCATCGGGATAGAAGAAGGCTTTGCGGGAAGACCCGTAATACCGATGCGACCACCCTTAGCAACCATCTGAACAGCCTGCTCGGATACGGTCCAATGACCAGCTGCGTCGAAGATGCACTCGGGGCCCTTACCGCCGGTAAGTTCCTTAACCTTCTCAACAACATCGCACTCAGAGCCATTAACCGTGATAGCACCGAGCTGCTCTGCAACCTTGAAACGCTTAGCGTCTGCATCGAGGCCGGTTACGATAACCTTGCGGATACCACGAGCCTGTTTCAACAGAGCAACCATGAGCAGACCAATAGCGCCAGGTCCGATTACAACTGCGGTTTCACCGATCTGCGGATTTACACGCTCTACAGCGTTCATTGCTACGCAGAGAGGCTCGAGCAGAGCGCCCTGGGTGAAGGTAACGTCATCGGGCATCGGGATGATATTGGTTGCACGGATGGCCATGTACTTAGCAAATGCGCCAGGAAGGTCGGTGCCATAGAACGGACGATTGTCACAAATGTTTACCTCGCCGCGATCACAGTACTCGCAGGTGTTGTCGAAGAGTACCGGGTTTGCGGTTACTCGCTGACCAACCTTGAGGTTTGCAGGTGCATTCTTACCAACTTCAGCGATTACGCCAGAGAACTCATGACCGAAGATTGCAGGATACTGGATGTGATAGGAATTTGCGATTGCGGGATTCCAACGATAGAGAGAGTGATCGGTGCCGCAGATGCCTACAGCCTTGATCTCCATCAGTACTTCGTCATCCTTGATCTGAGGAATATCGAAATCTTCTACGTACTCCATTGCATCCGGCTCAGCGGCGGTCTTGAGAAGTGCGTTCATCTTACCTTCCATGGGTAACTTCCTTTCGAAGAGTTCAAACAGGAAGCCAGCGCTTGTAGCCCCCTCGCATCAAGCGCTGGCCAATAATTCGTTGTTACTGGATGGACCAGCCACCGTCGAGAACCAGAGTCTGACCAGTGGTGTACTCGGTAACGGGAAGAACGAGATGCAGAATTGCAGCACCCATTTCGTCGAGCGTACCGGTGTAGTTAGGCAGAGGAGTGCGGCTCTTAACGTATGCTTCCTGCTGAGGCTGCTCTTCGAATACCTTGGCAACCATCGGGGTGTAAACATAACCAGGAGCGATGCCGTTAACCAGGATCTGCTTCTTGGCGAAGTCAACAGCCAAGGAGCGAACCATGCCCATAACGCCAGCCTTAGCGATGCAGTAAGGAGCAATGTTCTCCATGGAGTTGATGCCACGAGCGGAAGCTACAACAACCATCTTGCCCTTGATGTTCTTTGCTTCCATTGCGCGAGCAACAGAAGTCATCAGGAAGAAGTTGCCCTTCAGGTTAATGCTGAACAGCTTGTCCCACTGCTCAGGAGCAACGTCAACAGCGTTCATACGAGGCAATGCAATGCCGGCGGAAGTTACGAGGATGTCGATCTGGCCGAAGTTTTCCTCTGCAACCTTGATTACGTTGTCGATGGACTCCTGGCTGGTTACGTCGCATGCAACGCCAACTGCCTTGGTGCCCTGAGCCTTCAGCTCTTCAGCAACCTCATGGCAACCTGCCTCAGGTACGCCAGCGATAACCATGTTAGCGCCAGCCGCAGCAATAGCCTCTGCTGCTGCCTTACCGATGCCGGAGTTGCCGCCAACTACGATGGCGCACTTTCCTGCAAGATGTTCCTTAGGCTGCTTTGCGAACCAATTCTCGGACATTTAAAACCCTCCTCTGTATTGCCAAGGGAACCGTACTCTTGTGAGTGTCCCTTGAATTACCTTTCGCTTTCGTTTCCGAAGCTGTTTGTATATTCGCCCAGAAGTGAAAGCGGGTCTAATTGCCGCGGAGTGCTTTCTAATAGCAAAGCCCAATGATATTCAGTTAGTTCTATCGGTTTTCTTTAACCTATAGAACGCGTTCTAATTTTCCCTATGGATTTGTTTGATTTTGGACAAAATCATAGATCGAAGATCGGCGATTCATTCACACCGAATCATTTCGTAAGTGCGCGAAATATAACGTAATGGCAACAAGGCATTCTTTTGCTGTATCGATATCAAGCAACCCATTTACTGCTGCTTATTGATGGGCATTTGCAACATAACAAGACTCACTAAAAACTTAGTACGACTACCGCAACACGAGCAAACCACACCACAAAGATGCACAATGTTACGACGATAAGAGAGAAAGGCGCTTTAAGGAATAAACAGACGAGTCGAATTACCGCATCACAATAGAGGCCCAATTTATACGACACCCCCAGCA
>OGQA01001262.1_pt1 | contig 12080 bp, 8 predicted proteins | sample 1553011 | NCBI WGS metagenome assembly OGQA01 (sample SAMEA2580256, study PRJEB22360) | human gut metagenome | biome: human gut; feature: human-associated habitat; material: faeces | place: Denmark | collected 2008/2010 | reverse complement strand
AAGGGCTTGACCCCGGAGATCGCCAAGAAAACCGGTCCCCCCGCCAGCCGGGTGGAACGCGCCATCCGCCACGCCATCGAGGTGGCATGGGATAGGGGAGATGTGGATACCCTCAATAGCTACTTCGGCTATACCATCCATAACCTGCGGGGTAAGCCTACCAACTCGGAGTTCATTGCGATGATAGCTGATAAGATGCGGCTGGATAAGCGGCAGAGAGTGGGGTAAAAAGCCGAAATAAACGGAAGCGGACATACAATTATAGAAACATGGGATAACCCAAAGGCTTCATCTGAAAAGGTGGAGCCTTTTCTCTTTGCATTTTCCTTCCCATCTGGTACAATGGTGCAGAAGGGAAGTGACAAAATGCCGGAAGTGGATGTGATCCGTGCGCAGCTGTTTGCGCTGCAAGACAAGGAATATCAGATCTTTCACAGCCGCCTGATGCCCACCCTGCCACCAGAAACGGTGATCGGGGTGCGGGTGCCGCTGCTGCGTAAGCTGGCAAAGCAGCTGACAGATACCCCGGAAGCGGAGGTGTTTCTGCAAGAACTGCCGCATTTTTATTATGAAGAAAACGCTCTCCACGCCTTTCTGCTGGAGCCTGTCCGGGATTACGGCACAGCGCTGGCGGCAACGGAGCGCTTTTTACCCTATGTGGATAACTGGGCAGTCTGCGATAGCTTCAGCCCCAAGGTGTTTGCGCAGCATAAGCCGGAGCTGCTGCCTGCTATCCGGCGCTGGCTGAGCTCTGACCGGACATATACCGTGCGCTACGGGATCGGGATGCTGATGCGGTATTATTTGGACGATGCCTTCCGGCCGGAATATCTGGCTTGGGTGGCGGCGGTGCACAGCGAGGAATACTATGTCAATATGATGCGGGCGTGGTATTTTGCCACTGCACTGGCAAAGCAGCCCGCAGCGGCACTGCCGTGGCTGACCGATAAGCGGCTGGACGTGTGGACGCACAACAAGACCATCCAGAAAGCAGTAGAAAGCTACCGCATCCCCCCGGAGCAAAAGCAGGCTTTGCGGGCGCTGCGCATTCGTTCACAAAAGCTTTGCGAAGAACGACGCGTTTGACTGTTTACAATGTGGCGAATTTATTGTAAAATAGAGTATAGCAAAAATGCCGGGTCTATCCGGCGAAAGATAAAATAGGTGGTGTTTGGATTATGGCATTGAAATATAAGCGTATCCTTCTGAAGATCAGCGGCGAGGCGCTGGGCGGCGAAAAGGGCATGGGCTTTGACGAGCCCACCATGGACGCTATTTGCGGCGGCGTGAAAAAGGCTCATGAGCTTGGCGTGCAGATCGGCATTGTTGTGGGCGGCGGCAACTTCTGGCGCGGCCGCTCCAGTGGTAAGATGGAGCGTACCCTGGCCGATAAGATCGGTATGCTGGCTACGGTGATGAACGCACTGGCTGTCTCCGATAAGCTGGAGCAGCTGGGCGTACCCACCGAGGTGTTCACCTCGATCACCATGCCGCAGGTGGCCCCTGCCTTTACCCGCAAGGACGCTCTGCGCGCCATGGATGAGGGCAAGATCGCTGTGTTCGGCGGCGGCACCGGCAACCCCTTCTTCTCTACCGATACGGCTACCGCGCTGCGCGCCGTGGAGGTAAGCGCCGACGTGATGTTCAAGGCGACCATGGTGGACGGCGTTTACGATAAGGATCCCCACAAGTACCCGGATGCCAAAAAGTACGATACCCTTACCTTTACCAAGGTGCTGGAGGATCAGCTGGCCGTTATGGACGGCACCGCAGCCACCCTGTGCCGCGACAACAAGCTGCCCATTCTGGTGTTTGATCTGGCCGACCCGGACAACATCGCACGGGCTGTGCAGGGCGAGAACGTGGGCACGCTGGTCTACGAGGGCTGAGCATAGCGCCCCGGTGCAACTGCATACGATTGGATAGAGCAGCAGCGGCGCAGTGCGCTGCCTGCATGGATCAATAGAATAAAGAAACAGGAGAACAACGACAATGAGCAGCAACACCAAGGTTTACGAAGATAAGATGAAGAGCTCTGTGGAGCACCTGAGCCGCGAGCTGGCCGCTGTGCGCGCAGGCCGTGCAAACCCCGCCGTGCTGGATAAGGTGGTCGTGGACTACTACGGTGCTCCCACCCCCATCCAGCAGTTGGCTGCTGTGGCAGTCTCTGAGGCACGCACCCTCACCATCACCCCTTGGGACCGCACCCTGCTGCGTCCCATCAGCAAGGCGATCATGGCCAGCGATGTGGGCATCACCCCCATTGATGACGGCGTTACCATCCGCCTGAACTTCCCCGCACCCAACGAGGAGCGCCGCAAGCAGCTGGCCAAGGAGGTCTCCAAGCTGGGCGAGGACGCCAAGGTTGCTGTGCGTAACGTGCGCCGCGATGCTATGGATAAGGCCAAGGCCATGAAGAAGGCCGGCGAACTGACCGAGGACACCCAGAAGACTATGGAAGAGGATGTCCAGAAGCTGACCGATAAGTATATCAAGAACATTGATGCTGCCGTGGAAGAAAAGCAGAAGGAGATCATGGCCGTCTGATCCGCAGCACACAATAACAACTGGGAGGTGCCGTGCGCTGGTGAAAGGTGCGCGGCACTTTTTGCAGGGCAGCCCTGCTGCCGGGAGGTATAAATGGCACACCCCAAAGAATTTGCCGAGGGGCTTTCCATCGGCATCATCATGGACGGCAATGGCCGCTGGGCGAAAAACCGCGGTCTGCCCCGCACCGCAGGACACAAAAAAGGTGCGGCGGTGTTCAAGGATATTGCCAACTACTGCGATGAGCTTGGCGTAGCATCGGTGTATTTCTATGCTTTCTCTACCGAGAACTGGAAGCGCCCGCTGGAAGAGGTGGGAGCCATCATGAAGCTGTTCGCCCAGTACCTCATCGAGGGCTTTGATTACAAGAACCGCAATATCCGCATTAAGTTTTTGGGCGACCGCACCGCGTTGGATCCCAAACTGCAAAAGATGATGAATGAACTGGAAGGGGACTCTGCCTGCAAGACCGGCATGACCCTGAACATCGCTATCAACTACGGCGGTCGCCCGGAGATCGTGCGGGCAGCACAGCAGCTGGCCGCAAAGGTTGTAGCAGGCGAGATCCGCCCCGAGGACATCAACGAGCAGATGATGAGCGATGCCATGTACACCGCCGGACAGAAGGACCCGGACTTTATCCTGCGTCCCAGCGGAGAAAAGCGGCTGTCCAACTTTATGCTCTGGCAGGCCGCCTATTCGGAACTGGTGGAGATGGATGTGCTCTGGCCGGACTTTACCCGCGCCGATCTGGATACCGCCATTGAGGAGTTCAACCACCGCAGCCGCCGGTTCGGCGGCATCTGAGCGGCAATCTGTCCGTATTGCAAACCCTGCACCTATGGTGCAGACCCGACAGACCCGGTACTTCCTCGGGTCGGAATGTGTTGCCCTGCAAGGGGCTGCTGCCGGAAGAACAAAGGAGATCAAACCTATGAAAACACGCATTATTACTGCGATCGTGGGCATTCTGGTGCTCATCGGCGTGATGTTTACCTTCAACACCATGGTGTTCAATCTGGTGATCGCAGCCATCACCCTGATCGCCATCCACGAGATTTACAGCGCCCTCGGCTTTGAAAAAAAGGACTGGCTCATGTACGCAGTGCTGGTACCCTACACATTGCTGGTCATGCTTTCCAGCTACAGCGCCATGCGCAAGCTGGTCATGCCCATGTCTTTTGTGCTGGTCACCTTTTTTGCCATCTATCTGGTGGTGCGCAACGGTACCATCAGCTACCAGAAGGCCAGCGGTCTTTTGGTGTTTTCGGGCATCGTGATCTTCTGCTTCTACTCCTTCGTTCTGCTCAAGGAGCGTCTGCCAGTGGAAAAATTCGGCTATGACGCGGTTTTCTTCATCCTGCTCATCCTCTGCTTTGCATGGGGCGGCGATACCTGCGCCTATTTTGCAGGCCGCGCCTTCGGCAAGCATAAGCTGTGCCCGGTGGTCAGCCCCAAAAAGACGGTGGAGGGTGCCATCGGCGGCGTGCTGGGCACCATGGTGTTCGGCGTGGTCGCCACCCTCATCTACTCCATAGCGGCAAACCGCATGGAGGCCTTTACCCGCTCTAATATCGGCGTTTCCATGTATGTGATTATCGCGCTGCTGGGCTGTATCGCCGCTGTGCTGGGCATCTACGGCGACCTGTTTGCCAGCGTGGTCAAGCGCCAGTGCGGCATCAAGGACTACGGCACCATCTTCCCGGGGCACGGCGGCATTCTGGACCGCTTTGACAGCGTGATGTTCATCGCGCCCTTCGTGACCATGGTCATTACCGCCGTGTTCTACGCCTGATACAGGGGAGGAAACTATTATGTCTAAAAAAATTACGCTGCTGGGTTCTACCGGCTCTATCGGCACTCAGAGTCTGGATGTCATCCGCGCTCAAGGGTACGAGGTCTACGGCCTTTCTGCCCATAGCCATGTGGAAAAGCTCTTACAGCAGATCGAAGAGTTCCACCCGAAATACGTCTGCATGACCGACCCGGACGCCGCCGCAAAGCTGGACGCTGCGCTGGCAGGCCGGGCAAATGCGCCCAAGCTGCTCACCGGCCCGGAGGGGCTGAAGGAGCTGGCTGCGCTGGACGGCCCGGACGTGGTGCTGAACAGTGTGGTGGGCATTGCCGGCCTTGGTGCCAGCCTGTGCGCCATCGAAAGCGGCCACGATCTGGCACTGGCCAACAAGGAAAGCCTTGTTACCGGCGGTCATCTGGTCACGCAGGCTGTGGAAAAGCACGGTGTGCAGCTGCTGCCCGTGGACAGCGAGCACTCCGCCATCTTCCAGTGCCTGCAGGATAAGGAAAGCGCTCCCAGCCTGACCAAAATTCTGCTCACGGCCTCCGGCGGCCCCTTCTTCGGCATGACCACCGAGCAGCTGCGCGGCAAGACCCGTGCAGACGCCCTCAAGCACCCCAACTGGAATATGGGTGCTAAGATCACCATCGACTCCGCCACCCTGATGAACAAGGGTCTGGAACTGATCGAGGCTGTATGGCTCTTCGGTCTGCCCCCGGAAAAAATCCAAATCGTGGTGCAGCGCCAGAGTATCGTCCACTCTGCGGTGCAGTTCAGCGATAATTCGATCATTGCGCAGCTGGGTGTGCCGGATATGCGTATCCCCATCCAGTACGCCTTGACCTACCCCAAGCGTGTGCCGGGCGTAGTGCCGGAGTTGGACTTTACCACCCTGAAGCTGCTCACCTTCGATGTAGCCGACGAAGAGACCTTCCGCTGCCTTGCCGCCTGCAAAAAGGCTATCCGCAAGGGCGGTCTTGGCCCCTGCGCCGCCAACGGTGCCAACGAGGAAGCCGTTAAGCTGTTCCTTGAGGACAAGATCGGCTTTTTGGATATCGGCCGCTTGGTGGAGGCTGTTGTGGACAGCGACAGCTTTGGCGGCGACTATACGCTGGCAGACGTGTACGAGTGCGACCGCATGGCGCGCGCATTCGTGCGGGCACACCTGTAACGCTTTATCAGCAATATACGCCTTGGCGCTGTTTTTGTAACGGTTCCGGGGCGGTATAGGAGAACGAATGTCATTTATTATCACCATCCTTGCCGCGCTGCTCGTGTTCAGTGCGGTGATCGCCATCCACGAGTTCGGGCATTTTACTGTGGCAAAGCTCTGCGGCATTCAGGTCAATGAGTTTTCCATCGGCATGGGGCCGGTGCTCTGGAAAAAGAATCATAAAGGCACCCAGTACAGTCTGCGCGCCCTGCCTGTGGGTGGCTTTGTAGCGCTGGAAGGGGAGGAAAGCCCCGAAAGCCAGCAGGCAGAAGCTGCCCATACTGTGCAGGAGCAGCCCGCCCCGGAGACGGAAGCGTCTGTGCAGCCCACCGGCGTCCCCTTGAACGAGGCGCCGGTTTGGCAGCGGGCACTGGTCATGGTAGCCGGTGCTGTCATGAATTTCGTGCTGGGCTTTGTGGTGCTGGTGGTTTTGATCGCCGCCCAGAATGAGCCCATCACCAGCAAGACCATCTACGCCATTCAGGACGGTGCCCTCTGCGGGCAGACCGGCCTGCAGGCGGGGGACAAGGTTCTGGCAGTGAACGGCCGCCGCTGCTTTGTGGCCAATGATATCCTGTACGAGCTGGTGCGCACCCAGTCTTACAGTGCGGATTTCACCGTACTGCGGGATGGCCAAAAGGTGCAGCTGCCGGGGGTGCAGTTCGACACATGGCAGGACGAACAGGGCGAGACCCACATGAGCATCGGTTTTTCCGTCTACGGGCTGGAAAAGACCCCCGGCAACGTGCTGCGGGAGGCGGGCAACAGCGTGCTGTACTACGGGCGCATCGTGTTCACCTCCCTTGTGGACTTAGTGCGCGGGCGGGAGAGCATCAACAACCTCTCCGGCCCGGTGGGCATCGTGTCGGCCATCGGGCAGGCCGCCAGCTATGGCTGGCAGGATCTGCTGGAGCTGCTGGCACTGATTACCGTCAACCTTGGCATCCTCAACCTGCTGCCTTTCCCTGCGCTGGACGGCGGCAAGGTAGTATTTTTGATCATTGAAGGCGTCACCGGCCATGCTGTGCCGGAAAAGCTGCAAAGCGTGCTCACCCTTGCAACCTTCGGGCTGCTGTTCGGGCTGATGCTCTTTGCAACCTACAACGATATTCTCCGGCTCATCACCGGGACAGTATAAGAAAGGGGAACCCTTATGCGGCAGAAAAAACGCGAAGTGAAGATCGGCAATGTGACCATTGGCGGCAGCAACCCCATTGCGGTGCAGACCATGCTCAATGTGCCGGTGGAGGACATCGAGGGCAATGTGGCGCAGGCCAAGCGGTGCGAAGCCGCTGGCTGTCAGATTTTGCGGGTCACCTGCCCCAGCCCGGCAGATGCAAAGTGCATCGAGGCCGTCAAAAACGCAGTGAACATCCCCATCGTGGCAGATATCCACTTTGACTATAAGGCTGCGCTGGCCTGCGCGGACGTAGGCGTAGATAAGATCCGTATCAACCCGGGCAACATCGGCGATGACGACCGGGTAAAGGCGGTGGTGGATGCCTGCCAGCAGAAGAATATCCCTATCCGCATCGGCGTCAACGGCGGCAGCCTGGAAAAGCACATTCTGGCCCGCTACGGCGCACCCACCCCGGAAGCTATGGTGGAAAGCGCTTTGTACCATGTGCGGCTGCTGGAAAAGTTCGATTTCAATAACATCGTCATTTCCATTAAAAACTCCAACGTGCCCCGCATGATGGAGGCTTACCGTCAGCTCAGCGCCGTTACCGACTACCCGCTCCATGTGGGCGTCACCGAGGCCGGCACCTACCAGATGGGCCTGCTGAAAAGCGGCATGGGTATCGGCGATACCATCCGCGTGTCGCTGGCTGCCGAGCCGGAAAAAGAGGTGGAGGCAGGCTTCAACATCCTGCGTGCCGTGGGCTTCCCGGTCACCGGACCGGAGGTCATCACCTGTCCTACCTGCGGACGCACCCAGTACCCCTGCACAGAGATCGCCAACGAGGTGGAAAAGCGGCTGCAGGGCTACAAAAAGTCCATCAAGGTGGCCGTGATGGGCTGCGTTGTCAACGGTCCCGGCGAGGCACGCGAAGCCGATATCGGCATTGCGGGCGGCAAGGGCGAGGCTGTGCTGTTCATCCATGGCAAGCCCATCAAAAAGCTGACCGGCGATAACATTCTGGATCAGTTCATGGACGAGATCTATAAATTGTAAGCATTTTTTTCCCTACTGCCACACCCGCAAAAACGGGTGCGGCAGTTTGTGCTGTAAAGAACCCACCAAAAAGGAGTACCATTTGTGAAACCACTTGTTTCCCAGCTGTGGCCGCAGTTTATGGCGGACCCGGATTTTGCGGCCTGTTTTGGGCAGGTGATCGTGGAGCACGCCCGGATGCTGCGGCAGGACCGGCAGGTCGAGTTTACCCTGCGCAGTGCCGCCCCGCTGGATCAGAACCTCTGCGCCCGGTTGCTGGCTTCCCTGCAGCCGGACTATGAAGGCTTTGAACTGAAGATCAAAAACCTGTTCGGCTATGCCATGCTGGACGAGCACGCTTTGCGCACCCTGCTGGAGGACATGAAGCGGGACGGTGTGCCCATCAACGGCTTTCTGGACAGGAGCAGCATTACCATCACCGGGCAGAACATCACGGTGGGGGTGTGCCACGGTACAAAGTTTTTGCAGGAGATGGGCTTTGAAGAACTGCTTGCAAAGCGCGTTGCCGAGCATACCGGCGTTACCCCCAAGGTGACGCTGCAAAGCGCAGTGACTGCGGCGGAGCAGCAGCAGATGGAGGAAAAGCTGGAGCGCAAGATCGCACCGCCGGTGGTCAAATTCGAGAAAAAGAACACCGCACCGTCCATCAAGGTGGAGGGACTCAACCTTACCGACAAGCCGGTCACCATCTTCCACGGCAAAATGTTCACCCCCAAAAACCTTACCCCCCTCAAGGATCTGGGCGGCGAGGGCGGCAAGTGCATGATCTGGGGCGATGTATTTTTTACCGAGGTCAAGGGCAACTACCGTAAGATCTACACCGTGTCCATCACCGACTATACCGGCTCAATCAACCTGAAAGTCCGCGCACAGGAAGGGGAGGACTGCTCCAAGTGGGAGGGCATCGGCAAGGGCAGCACGGTCATCGTGCGGGGCGACTGCTCCTACGATAAATACGAGCACGACTACATCGTGTACCCCTACGATGTGCTGATCGTGGAGCGCAAAAAGCGGGAGGATACTGCCCCGGAAAAGCGGGTGGAGCTGCATCTGCACACCAAGCTTTCCAGCATGGACGGCTTCTGCGACCCCGGCGGCATCGTCAAGCTGGCGCACCGCATGGGACACCCCGCCATTGCCATCACCGACCACGGCGTGTGTCAGGGCTACCCGGAAGCCATGCTGGCAGCCGATGACATCCACAAAAAGGACCCGGATTTCAAGCTCATCTACGGGTGCGAAGCCTATTTTGTGGACGACATGGTGCCCTGCGTTTACGGCGTAAAGGATCAGCCGCTGGACGGCGAGTTCTGCGTGTTTGACACCGAGACCACCGGCCTTGACCCCGGGGTAGAGTACCTTACCGAGATCGGCGCGGTCATCATCCGCAACGGCGAGGTGGTGGAGGAGTTTGATACCTTCGTCAAGCCTGGTAAGCCTATCACCCCCAAGATCACCGAGCTGACCGGCATCACCAACGAGATGGTAGCGGACGCCCCCAGCGAAAAGGACGCGCTGGAAGCTTTTCTTGCCTTTGCAGGTGACCGCATTCTGGTGGGACACAATGTCCACGCCTTTGATATGCGCTTTCTGCGGGCAGCAGCCAAGCGCAGCGGCATCAAGCTGGAGCCTACCTATATTGACACCCTGACCATGGCGCAGACTATGTACCCGGGCCTGCACAATTATAAGCAGGGCACCATCAATAAGCATCTGGAACTGCCCGCCTACGAGGCGCACCGCGCCTGCGAGGACTCCGCTGCACTGGGACGCATCTTCTGCGTGATGCTGAACGACTTAGCGGAAAAAGAGGTAACGAAGGTCAGCGAAATCAACACCGGTCTTGGCGGCAACCGTGAGGTGCTGAAAAAGAAATACTACCACCTGATCATTCTGGTCAAAAACCAGATGGGTCTGAAGAACCTGTACAAAATCGTCAGCGAGGCACACGTCAACTACTTCTTCAAAAAGCCCCGCGTGCCCCGCAGCCTGCTGAACAAGTACCGGGACGGCCTGCTGCTCACCAGCGCCTGTGAGGCAGGCGAGTTGTACCGCGCCATCGTGGACGGCACCAGCTACGAGGAACTGAAAAAAATCGCCGCCTACTACGATATCCTTGAGATTCAGCCGCTGGGCAACAACGCCTATATGGTGCGGGACGGCAAGGTGGACAGCGAGGAACGGATCAAGGAGTTCAACCGCACCGTTATCAAGCTGGGTGAGGATCTGCATAAACCGGTCATTGCCACCGGCGACGTGCACTTTACTGAGCCGGAGGATGCGATCTATCGCGCTGTATTACAGGCGGGCAACGGCTTTAAGGATGCTGACAATCAGCCGCCGCTGTTCTTCCGCACCACGCAGGATATGCTGGCGCAGTTCTACTATCTGCCCAAGGAAAAGGCCTACGAGGTGGTAGTAAAGAACCCCCGCAAGATCGCCGCCATGATCGACAACAATGTGCGCGCCATCCCCCGGGGTACCTACCCGCCCAGCATCGAGGGTGCAGAGCAGCAGCTGCGCGATGCCACATGGGAGCACGCCAAGCGGGATTACGGCGACCCCCTGCCCGAGATCGTGGAAAAGCGGCTGCAAAAGGAACTGGACTCCATCTGCGGCCACGGCTACGCGGTTCTGTACGTCATTGCGGTCAAGCTGGTGGCCTACTCCAATGCGGGCGGCTATCAGGTGGGCAGCCGTGGTTCTGTCGGCTCCTCCGCTGTGGCGCACTTTTCCGGCATCTCGGAGGTGAACAGTCTGCCGCCCCACTACCGCTGCCCAAAGTGCAAGCACAGCGAGTTCATCACCGACGGCAGCGTGGACGACGGCTTTGACCTGCCGGATAAAAACTGCCCTCATTGCGGCACCCGCATGCTGGTGGATGGCCACGACATCCCCTTCGAGACCTTCCTCGGCTTCTACGGTGATAAGGAACCGGATATCGACCTGAACTTCTCCGGTGAGTACCAGTCTAATGTGCACCGCTACACCGAGGAACTGTTCGGCAAGGCCAACGTGTTCAAGGCCGGTACGGTGTCCGGTATTCAGGATAAAACGGCCTACGGCTACGTTAAAAAATACCTGGACGAGCGGCAGCGCACCGTGAACCACGCCGAGGAAAACCGCCTGACGCTGGGCTGCACCGGTGTCAAGCGCACCACCGGCCAGCACCCCGGCGGCATGGTCGTTGTGCCGGACACCTACGAGATCTACGATTTCTGCCCCATCCAGCACCCGGCAGATGACGTGGCGGGCGGTCTGCTGACCACCCACTTCGAGTTCAAGTACCTGCACGACACCCTGCTCAAGTTGGACGAGCTGGGGCACGATATGCCCACCTTCTACAAGTATTTTGAGGAATACACCGGCATTCCGGTGGACAGCATCCCCATGAACGACCCCAAGGTGTACAGCCTGCTGACCAGCCCGGAAGCGCTTGGCGTGACCCCGGAGCAGATCGACAGCCAGACCGGCACCTTCGGCATCCCGGAGATGGGCACGAACTTCGTGCGCGGAATGCTGGTGGAGGCACGGCCTAAGAATTTCTCGGAGCTGATCCAGATCTCCGGTCTGTCCCACGGCACGGACGTGTGGACGGGCAACGCGGACGAGCTGATCCGCAGCGGTACCTGCACCATCGCCGAGGTCATCGGCTGCCGTGACAGCATCATGCTGTACCTGCTGCGCAAGGGGTTGGAGCCCAAGATGGCCTTTGATATCATGGAGGCCGTGCGTAAGGGCAAGGTGGCTAAGGGCGGCTTCCAGCCGGGCTGGGAGGAAGCCATGCGGGAACACGAGGTACCGGACTGGTACATCGAGAGCTGCCGCAAGATCAAGTATATGTTCCCCAAGGCCCATGCTGTGGCCTACCTGATGAGCGCTATCCGTCTGATGTGGTACAAGATCTACAAGCCGCAGGCGTTCTATGCGGTGTATTTTACCGTGCGCGGCGACGATATCGACTACGAAGCCGCCATCGGCGGCGCTGCCGTGGCGCGCGCCCACATGGAAGCGGTCAAGCGCCGCCTGAAAGAGGAAAAGAACGCCAAGGACGAGGATGTGCTGGTCAGCTTGCAGCTGGTCAACGAGATGCTGAGCCGTGGGTACGAGTTTTTGCCCATCGAGCTGGGCAAGAGCCGCGGTTCCAAGTATGTGGTGGAGGACGACAAGGTGCGTCTGCCCTTCAGCGCCCTGAAGGGCCTCGGCGGTGCTGCCGCCGATGCTCTGGAGCGGGTGACCATCCACGGAGAGGAATATATCTCGGTGGAAGAGCTGCAGCAGGCCTCCGGCGTGGGCAGCGGCATTCTGGATCGTCTGCGTCAGGTGGGCGCACTGGGCGACCTGCCCGA
>OGQA01001255.1_pt1 | contig 12092 bp, 8 predicted proteins | sample 1553011 | NCBI WGS metagenome assembly OGQA01 (sample SAMEA2580256, study PRJEB22360) | human gut metagenome | biome: human gut; feature: human-associated habitat; material: faeces | place: Denmark | collected 2008/2010 | reverse complement strand
CCCAGCACGTACCAAAAGGCCGCCGCTCCGATTCATTCGGAACGGCGGCCTTCTAGTATGGTCCCACCACGTAGCCAAACTTCCACCACGCAGTGAACCACAGAGTTACTTGATTACCCACGCAGAGGTGTCGGTGGGAAGTTGACCGTCGGGAGTCAGCGGGCCGGAAGTGAGCACCACAGAGCCTTCGGGCAGTGAGACCGGGGCAGTGCCAAAGTTAGTAACCGAGGTGAACGTGCGTCCCTCAACCGCCGCACGGCGGTACGCCACCACGTCCGCTCCCATATCCACCTGCTCGGCGGTGGTGTCGCGCGTGGCGGTCAGCGACTCCTGACGAATCGCCAACGCCGCATGATACAACGTGTACATCGAATCCGGGTCGGCCTGCTCCACGTCCACCGCGTAATCCTTGAACCACAGCGGTTGCGGCAGGTGCGGGTCGGCGGCCGGCGTCACGCCCTCAGCGCGCGTAGCCGGCGAGAAGCCGAAGGAAGCGCCCGTGCTGAACTGGCCGGCTGCGCACAGCGGCACATGGTTTTCGCCGGTACCGTCATCGGCCGGAGTCGGACGGCTGAAATCGGCCAAGGCCGGCTCATCGGCGGCGGTCCACGGCAGCGGCACGCGGCAGCCGTCGCGGCCCTTGTCCATCGTGTTGCGGGTGGTGTGGAAGGCGGTCGGATCCTCCAAGTGATCCCACGGAATATCGGCCACCTCAAACAGACCCAGCTCCTCGCCCTGATAAATATAGGCGGCGCCGGGCAGACCAAGCTCCATCAGCGCGGCGGCACGGGCACGGCGGGTGCCGAGCTCGCGGTCTTCGGGATATGTGGTGCCGTTGCGCAGTAGCCAGTCGTGCGGCAGCTGGTGGTAGGGCGCGCCCTTGACCTGCGGCAGACCGTAGCGGGAGGGGCTGCGCGGCACGTCGTGATTGTTCATGACCCACGTGGTGGTGGAGCCGCCGGTTTCGGCCGCCGCCTTAAGACCCGCGGCGATGGCCTTGCGGAACTCGTCGGCATACCAGTTGGCCTGCGCGAAGTCGAAGTTGAAGGACTGGCCCAGCTCGTCCATCGAAGCGTACAGGTGCTGGTGCTCAGGCACCACCCACGCCTCGGCCACGGCAAAGCGCGGCGGGTTGTATTCGTTGAACACCTTGCGCCACTCGCGGTAGATGTCGTGCACCTCACGACGGTCGAACAGCGGGTGGCTGAAGTCATGATTCAGCACGCCGACCACGCTGTATTCGCGGCCGAGCTCTTCCAACGGCTTGGATTCGAGATCCTTGGCCAGGCCGTGCGCCACGTCGATGCGGAAGCCGTCGGTGCCGTGGTCGGACCAGAAACGTAGGGTCTTCTTGAACTCCTCGTGGATGTCCGGATTCTTCCAGTTGACGTCCGGCTGCGCCTTATCGAACAGGTGCAGATACCACTGGCCGTCGGCCACGCGCGCCCAGGCCGGGCCGCCGAAGAAGGATTGCCAGTCGTTGGGCGGCAGTTCGCCGTGCTCGCCGCGGCCGTCGCGGAAGATGTAGCGGTCGCGCGCCGGGGAGCCGGGCTCGGCGGCGAGGGCCTCTTGGAAGAACACGTGCTTGTCGGCGGTGTGGTTGGGCACGATGTCCACGATCACTTTGATGCCGGCCTCGTGCGCGGCCTCGGCCATCGCGTCGAAGTCGTCCATGGTGCCTAGGCGCGGGTCGACGTTGCGGTAGTCGATCACGTCGTAGCCGCCGTCCGCCAGATCCGAGGGGTAGAACGGGGAGAGCCAGATTGCGTCGACGCCGAGGTTCTTCAGGTAATCCATCTTCTCGGTGACGCCGGCGATGTCGCCGAGTCCGTCGCCGTTGACGTCCTTGAAGCTGCGCGGGTAGATCTGGTAGACGACGGCCTGCTTCCACCAGTCGTCATTGAGGTTGTTGGCGGTCATGCCGATTCCTTCCTGTTCCGGGTGCGTTGTGGTTGGGTTGTTCCGGTTGTGCTCGAACTGCTGTGTGAAGGCCCAATCGTTGTATTGATGATGACAACGATATCATGTGAATTACGCATGCAAAAGTCGATTTATCGGCGTTTTGCGGTGGTAACGTAGTCACGCCTGCGCGGACGCTGCTGTTGCGGCAGGCGGCGCGGTGGTTTCGCGCAGTATTAGCGGAGTGTCCGGCCGTACGAATGCCGGTTCGATTGACTTGCCCGCAATGGCATCCAATACCATGTGCCCGGCGGCCACGCCCATTGCGAACGGGTCCTGATGCAGTGTGGTCAGTCCCACGGCGGCGGACAGGGTGGAATCGTCGAAGCCGATGATGGAGATGTCCTGAGGTACCCGCCGCCCGTATTGACGCAGGCGATACAGCACGGGTGCGGCCATTTCATCATCCTCAAAACAGAAGGCGGTGATGCTGGGGGAGGCGTTCAGTACGGCGTTCAATGCCGCGTTGCTTTCGCCAAGACCGCGTTGAATGCTCAGAGGCGTTAGTTCGATCCCCGGATGGGCGGCAGTAGCGTCGATGACGCCCTGCAGGCGAGCCTCGGCACTGTAGCGCATATTGGTTTCGGTCGGTGCGCTGCCGACGAATGCGATATGCCGGTGGCCGAGTGCAATCAGGTGCTCGATGGCCGAACGTGTGGCGGCGTAATCGTCAATGCTCACGCCTGCGTCGAACCCATCGGTGGAGGGAATGTTGATGCCGACAATCGGCACGTGCATATGCTTCAGTCGCTCCACTTCAGCCGGCTCAATGTCGAAGGAGCTGACAATCACCGCATCCGCATTGCGTCGCACGGGCAAATCCGCAAAGAAGTCATGGCGCTCGGCGGCGTTGCGCATGGGGTAGGGCACAGTGTCGTAGCCGGAGGGGCGCAGCGCCGAGTCAAGGCCGGCGAAGATGTTTGCATTGAACCAGGTGGTGATGGTCTCGCTGGCCAGCAGCGCAATGCGGAACGACTGGCCGGACTTCAGTGCGGCGGCCGAGCGAGAGACGGAGTAGTCGAGCTTTTCGGCCGCGGTCATCACTCGGTCTCGAGTCTCTGGAAGCACTAGATCCGGCTTGGCGAAGGTTCGGGACACCGTGGATACGGAAACGCCGGCCTCGCGGGCCACCGCTTGAATGCTTGCCTTGGTCATATGCCGTCGCTCCTTTGCCGTCGCGAACAATCATTGTCATGACAACGATAACATGCCCATAACAAGTCGTCGTCTTCGGCTATCTCGATTACGAGGGGCTGATTTAGACCAATTTCCCATTGCGGAATCGATCACCGCTTCTCTCGGCGCATCACGGCGGCTAGGGACTGCACGCGTGGCAGGTCGAAGACCTCGTCGGTATGTACCACGTGGCCTGAGCTGTCCGCCAGCGGCACGCGCCAGTTCGAATACTCTCTGGAAGTGCCCGGCTGATTCTGGGAGCGGCATTCGCCCACGCCGTCCACCAGCGCTGCCTGCAGCAGCAGCGACGGCGTATCGGTGAGCATGGCGTGCATCGCTTCCACGATTTCCTGCACATGGCCTTCCACATCATCCGCCACGGTCTGCGAGATATAGCCGTTCTCCACCAGACGGTTCATCATGGCCGTGCGCTCGGCCATCGCCGAGGCGGCGAATGCCTCCACCGGCTCGCTCAGGAGATGCAGCTCCTCGCGCAGCTTGACGTGTGCGAAGTTCAGGTAGCCGGCGGTGGGTGGCAGATCGTGCGTGGTCACCGAGGCCAATGCCTGTTTGCGATAGTCCTTGGGTGCGCGGTACGGGTCGCCGGCGTTCGGCGAATCGTCCACGCGGTTGAACCATTCCACGTCAGTGCCGAGCACGCCGTGATCGGCCAGAATGCGGCGCACGTAATCCGGTACGGTGCCCAGATCCTCGCCAACCACCATGCCTCCGGCGCGCGTGGCCTCGATGGCCAGTACTCCCAACATCGCCTCGTGGTTGTACGTCACGTATGCGCCGTTGCGGGCACCGAGCCCCTGCGGAATCCACCACAGGCGGAACAAGCCCAGCACATGGTCGATGCGCACCGCGCCCGCGTGCTCGTACATCGAATGCACCATCTCGCGGTACACCTGGTAGCCGGTGGCCTCCAGGTAGCGCGGGTTGAACGGTGGCTGGCCCCAATCCTGGCCCTGCTGGTTATAGAAGTCCGGCGGGCAGCCGACCGTGACGCCGCCGGAGGCGAAGCGTTCCGGATTGGCCCAGGCATCCGCGCCGAGCCCGTGCACGCCCACGGCCATGTCTTGCATCAGACCCAGTGTCATGCCGTGGTCCAGCGCCTCCTGCTGCGCGGCGTTCACCTGCTCGGCAGCGATCCACTGCAGCCAGCGGTTGAACTCGAACAGGTCGTGGTGCTCCTCGACGAGCTGGCGCACGGCCGGGTCGTCGATGGTCTTCTCGAAGAACCAACGGTTCTCGCCCCACGGCGCGCCCCATACCTCGAAGCACAGGCACCAGGTGGCGAAGGAATCGAGGTCCGGGCCGGCGGTGGTCTTGAAATGCTCGAATTCGAGCTCGCGCTTGTTGTTGCGGCCCGCTTCGAAGATCAGGCGCAGCGCCGGGCGCTTGGCCTCCCACGCCGCGTTGATGTCCATCGGGGTCGATTCGTCGTTGCGCGCGGCCACCGAATCATGCAGCGCATCCACCTGCGCGCGCACGTCGGCCGGCAGTGTGGCATATTCGGGGATATCCTGCGGCCGGATGTACGTCACGTTGAGGAATCGGCGCGATTCCGGTAGATACGGCGATGGCTCAAGCGGCGGAATCGGCGCGCCGGCGTGAATCGGATTGATGAGCATGAAGTCGGCCTTGGACTTCTCGGCGGCATCTGCCAAAAGACGCTTCAGATCGCCGTAATCGCCGATGCCCCACGATTCGCGGGACCGCACGGAATACATCTGCGTCATCCAGCCCCACCGCTGGTGCTCGGCGACCGCCTCCGGCACGGGAATGCGCGCGGGGGCGGCGATGATGGCCGCCTTGCCCTCGCGCCCGTCAACCGTGACGGTCAGCGTGTGGTAACCCATCGGCAGGTCGGGTGCGATGGTCAAGTCCGGCTTGCCGGAATTGAGGTTCGGCAGCAGGGCAAAGTGGCCAAACGCGGTGCCGTCCTCCAGTTCGATGGAGGCGGTGATGTCCGCGTCCGACGAGCAGTTCAGGGTGATGCCGGTCGGTTTGCCGGTGGTGGCGACGATGGTGGAGGGGAGCAAACGTTTGCTGTTTTCCACCTCAAGTTGGGTCATGGAGCGTACGATGGCCTCGTCGCTGGATGCGTCCACGTCGAGGGCCTTGAGTACGGCGACCAAGGCCGCGTCGCTGATTTCGGTGTAGGTGCCGAGCTGGTCGATGAATGAGGTGGCAAGTCCGCAGGCTTTGGCGAGCTTGATGAGCGGGCGGGCGAGTCGTTCCGTGCTTTCCGCGCGCTGCGGGGCACCGGAAGCGGCGTCGTTGGTGGTGTCTGCGATGGTGCCGGTGCTGGTTGCTGCGTCGTTGCCGTATGCGTCGGTCATGATGACTCCTTGCTTGCAAATCGGGTACTGCTAGTCGTTTGCATTGCTGTTCGAGGGCCGCTCTGCGTTGAGGTTCCGGCAACCTGACAGACCAATGTTCGAGCTGTTCTGCCTCTACCGTAACTCATATTGACAACGATTGCAATACATTCGGTGAGTTGGACGAGGCTAGAGGTGTTGGTGTTTGTCGTGATGGCCCGTTGACTATCCCCAGTCGACTTTGCCGACAGCCTCGCCGGCGGAGGTGAGGTCGAACGGGTTTAACCAAACACGACGAACGATTGCGGGGAGAGCGTCAGCTGCCCGCCGCTCACGGCCGGTTCACCAAGACTGAGCAGCACGTCGGCGTCGGAAGAGAGCTCGTCCGGAAGGTATTCCGTGAGGAATGAGGCGATTGAGGCACCTGAATCGGCGTTGAAATAACTGGAATCGCCTTCGTGCTCCATAGGCGTGTCGGTATTGCGCAGCAACAGGTTGTAGCCGTTCGGGTGGCCGTCCCGGCGCCAGTCGAGGTAGAGGTCCATGTCGAAGCCGGCCTGCATCGATTCGTTCGGATGGCCTGGACGCCATCGGCGGACCGACCTGGGTGGATTCCGATAAGGCGGCCGTATGGGTGACCAACTGGGACACCGAGCGCAACGGCTCCTCGCTCACCACCCGTGACGGCACCAGCTACCTGCTCGCCAACGCCTTCATGCTCGCCTACGATTACGGCCAGCCGCACATCTTCTCCGGCTACTACTACGCCGGCGTCGACGACGGCGCTCCCGGCGCCACCCGCACCTCCGTGCCGGACATGACCTGTCCGACCGACGGCATCGAAACCGCCGGCACCTGGCACTGCGCGCAACGCTGGACCGCCATCCGCGGCATGATCGGCTTCCGCAACGCCGTGGCCGGCACCTTCACCGCCACCGTGGCCAAGGGCTCGGCCGTCGCCCTATACGCCGGCGCGACGCCCGCAAACTGGGCCGGCACCCGGAAATACGATCCGTCCGATCCCGCCTGGTTCACCGGCGAAACACCGCATAAGGGCGATGACACCGCCGCCAAGTCCGCCGATTCCGCAGCGTCCGCCAAGTCAGGCGACGCCAAGTCCGGAAAGGCAACGTCCGATGCCATCCGCCGCGCCGCAACGCTCGCCGCCATCCTCCTGCCCGTCATCGTCGGCGTCACGTTCATGGCGATAGCTCGCAGGAACGGCAAAGCCCAGTCCGACAACAGCGGCCCGAATAACGACTGATTCGGCCCCGCTCAGCCGCGCACCCGCGGCGCGGCGGTGGAGTCGCGTACCAGCAGTTGCACGGGGAAGATCTCGTGCGGCTGGTCCAGGGTGCGCCCCTCGATAAGGTCCAGGGCCTTGCGCGCGGCGGCGACGGCCATGTCGTACGGTTTCTGGCGCACGGTGGTCAGCCCCACCTCGCCCGAGAACGTGCTGTTGTCGAATCCGGTGACGGACAGGTCGGTCGGAATCGCCATGCCGCATTGGCGCAGGCGGAAGAACAGCGGAATCGCCAGCGAATCCTGATGGAAGCACAGGGCAGTCGGGGCGTCGTCGCGCGCGAGCAGCGCGGTGAGGGCGGCGTCGACCGGATCGTCGCCGGCCTGCATGTCCATCGTCTGGCCGGTCACGCCGTCCAGTTCGCTGCACGCCTCCAGGAATCCGGTGACGCGGTTGTGCGAGCTGAAGCCCATCGTGGCATCGAACGTCTCGTACAAATACAACAGGTTGCGGTGGCCGAGCGTGGTCAGATGGCGCACGATCAGCCGGATGCCGGCCTTGTCGTCGATGCCCACGGAGGCGGTGAACCCCTGCGAGGCCGTGTTGATGCCGATGAGCGGGATCCGCGTGGTGTTGAGTCGCCTGATTTCGGCCGGGGTGATGGCGAACGACGAGACGATGACCGCGTCCGCGTTGCCGCGCACCGGCAGTTCGTCGAAGAACTCCTCGCGCGCGCCCGCGTCGCCGATCGGTTGGATGACCAGATCGTAGCCGGCCGATCGCAGCACTTCGTTGAGGCCTTCGATGATGCGCGAGGTGAACCAGTCGAGCTTGCTGCTGCCCACCAGCAGCGCCACGCGGTGGGAGCGGCCCGATTTGAGGATGCCGGCCATGCGGGATACCGAGAAGTCGAGTTGTTGGGCGGCCTCCATCACCTTGGCGCGCGTTTTGGCGGAGACCATGTCAGGGCGGGAGAACGCGCGGGAGACCGTGGCGGTGGAGACGCCTGCTTGCCTGGCGACGTCCTCGATGCTGGCTTTCATGGCCCCTCCCGGTTTTTCAAAGTTGACGGTGTGACAAACTTCTCTTCATTGTAAATCATTGCAGTACGTTTTACGACAGTCATAGTGCAATGGGTTGCGATATTGCGACACGCCGAAAATATAGACCAATATGGTCTCAATAGCTTTGGAATGTAACAGGTTGCAAATGTAACGGTTTGCATGGCTGAGAAAGCCGGGTTGCCGAACTAGTTCGACACCCGTATACTGAACCGTGTTCACTTAGAGCTTGCGCGGAAGTAAGGGAGATGATGAAGATCAAGAAATCTCTCGCCGCGCTGACTGCAACCGTGAGCATTATGGCACTTGCAACCGGTTGCAGTTCGAGCGGTTCGTCAGGCGTCGTCGACACCCAGGCCGACAAGGGCCTGGCCGTCATGGGCGACACCATCACCTACGACCCCAACCGCTTGGTCAACGACGGCCAGCCCATCGAACTGGGCTACTGGTCCTGGGGCGACGAAAGCACTGACCCGGTGATCTCCATGCTCCACGAGTACGAGAAGATCCACCCGAACGTCACCTTCAAGATCTCGCAGGTGGCTTGGAGCGACTACTGGGTCAAGACCCCGCTCTCGCTCAAGGGCAACAAGAACGCCCCCGTGCTGTTCAACGTCCACAACTCCGAGGATGCCCTGCTCCGCCCGCACGCCGTCCGCCTCGACGGCGCCAGCGACTGGCGCATCTTCCACCAGGTGGTGCTGCCGATGAGCCGCAATTCCATCGCCGCGCTCGCCATCTTCACCTTCCTGTGGAACTGGGAGGACTACCTCTGGCCGTTCCTCATGATCACCGATGACGACAAGCAGCTGTTGTCGGTGGGCCTCAAGATGTTCTCCGGCCAGTACGGCACCGATTACGGCGGACTGTTCGCCGCCACCTCCGTGACCATCATCCCGGTGGTCATCGTCTACCTGGTGTTCCAGAAGCAGTTCATCGCCGGCATCGCCACCGGCTCTGGCAAGTAAACCCGGCCGGTTTCGGCCGAATCCGAACCGCGCCGCAGTCTCCCACCAGTCCCGGGGAGCCGCGGCCGCATCACTCGTATCATCGTGAATAACCGTACAGAAGGGGTAACCATGGCACAGTCACCACAACTCAAGCAGTCGTCTCCGACCTCGCCCGATCCGCAGGACTTCCGCCTCGACGCCACGCCGGCCATGCGCGCCGACAATGTGGTGTCCGGCGAGCACTGGCGCATCGGACTCATCACCGATTCGCTCGTGCGATTCGAATGGTCCGATTCCGGCGTATTCGAGAACCGCCCGACCCAGACCGTCCTGAACCGCGATTTCGGTAGCCCAGTCGAACGCCGCGTCACCGAGCGTGACGGCCGCGTCATCATCGACACCGCGGCCCTGACCATCGTCTACGACCAGCAGCCGTTCAGCAAGGAAGGCCTGAGCGTGGTCGTCAAAGGCGTGGCCGACACCCAGTTCAACACCTGGCATTACGGCGACGCCCAGCGCGGCAACCTCAAAGGCACCGCCCGCACGCTGGACGAGGCGGACGGCGCCATCGAGCTTGACAACGGCGTGATCTCGCGCGATGGCTGGGCCGTCATCGACGATTCCGCCGCCAACATCATCATCGAAACCGACACGGTGAACGGCAAGGCGAACCCGTTCGGCACCTGGGTATCCCCGCGCGCCACCGCCGAAACGGACTTGTACTTCTTCGGCTATGGCCACCGCTACATCGAGGCCGTACGCGACTTCTATCGCCTGACCGGCCCCACGCCGCTCCTGCCGCGCTTCGCCATGGGCAACTGGTGGAGCCGCTACTACCGGTACACGCAGGACGGCTATCTGGCCCTGATGGACCGCTTCAAGCGCGAGGGCATCCCGTTCACCACCTCCGTGATCGACATGGACTGGCATCGCGTGGACGACGTGGACCCGAAGTACGGTTCCGGCTGGACCGGCTACTCGTGGAATCGCGAACTGTTCCCCGACCCGCCGGCCTTCCTCGCCGACCTGCACCGGCGCGGCCTGCGCACCACACTGAACGTCCACCCGCGCGACGGCGTGCGCGCGTTCGAGGACGCCTACCCCGAAGTCGCCAAGCGCGTCGGCATCGACCCGGCCACCGAGGAGAACGTGGAATTCGACCTCACCAACCCGGACTTCGTGGACGCCTATTTCGACATGCACCACCGCATGGAGGCCGAAGGTGTCGACTTCTGGTGGCTGGACTGGCAGCAGGGCGGCGTGACCCGCCAGAAGGGTCTCGACCCGCTGTGGATGCTCAACCACATGCACTACCTCGACTCAGGGCGCGGTGGCAACTGGCCGCTCACCTTCTCCCGGTACGCCGGCCCCGGCTCCCACCGCTACCCGGTCGGCTTCTCCGGAGACACGATCGTGACCTGGGAATCGCTCGCCTTCCAGCCGCAGTTCACCGCCACCGCTTCCAACATCGGGTATGGCTGGTGGAGCCACGACATCGGCGGCCACATGTTCGGCTACCGTGACGAGGAGCTGGAGGTCCGCTGGTACCAGCTGGGCGCGTTCAGCCCGATCAACCGTCTGCATTCCACCGATTCGCCGTTCAACGGCAAGGAGCCGTGGAACTTCCACGGCGATGCGGAACGTGCGATGACATCCGCGCTGCGCCTGCGCCATGCGATGATCCCGTACCTGTACACGATGAACCGTCGCGCCGCATTCGACAACGAGCCGCTCGTGCAGCCGCTGTACTGGGACTATCCGGAAATCGAAGCCGCATACAAGCTCACCGACGAATTCCGTTTCGGCACCGAGCTGCTGGTCGCGCCGATCGTCGATCCAGCCGAGCGTTCCGTGCAGCGCGCGAAGGCCGACGTGTGGCTGCCGCAGGGCGAATGGTTCGATTTCTTCGACGGTCGCCATTACACGTCTCGTCCGGCCGAAGGCCGCCGTCTGGAGGCTTGGCGCGATCTCGACCGCATGCCGGTGTTCGCTAAGCCCGGCGCGATCGTGCCGCTGCAGATGCCCGCCGAGGGTGAGGCGCTCAACTCCGTGGCCAACCCGCGCGCACTGCAGGTAGTGGTGTTCCCGGGTGCCGAAAACAGCTTCACGCTGTGGGAGGATGACGGTGCCGCACAGAGCAAGGATCGTTGGGCATCCACCGAAATGGCGCTGCGTTTTGAGGGCGATTCCGCACAGTTCTCGATCGCCCCTGCGGAAGGTGCGACGGACGTCATTCCGGCTTCCCGCGATTGGACGGTCACGTTCCGTGGCATCGCTCCGGAAGCGATGCACGCCGTCCGCGCGACCGTCGACGGCTCTGCCGCCGCTCCGGAAGTCGCGTACGATGCGGAAACGCTGAGCCTGACCGTCACGCTGCGTGACGTGCCGACGAGCTCCGCAATCGCCATCGATTTCGCCGACGGTCTTGCCGTTGCGGACGATCCGGTTGAAGCCGACGCGTTCGCCGTGCTGAAGGATGCGCAGATGCTGTACATGACCAAGGAGCACGCATACCGCGCGATCCGCGAGCTGGGCAAGGATGCGCTGCCGGCACTGAGCACGCTGGAGGATCTGCACGGCGTTGGCGCGCAGACCAAACACCAGTCCCACATGCCGCAGCCGGTCATCCAGGCCCTGGCCGAAGTGCTGACCCGCAACTGACCTCATCGCAATAATTCAAAATAAAACGCGTGCGCGTCCGGATGGTTTCCGCCCGGACGCACACGCGTTTTGTTTTATGTACGAAATTAGTATGACTCGACATTCCGCATAGATTCGAAGAAGAATCAATGACACGCCCATCGCAAATGCGATAATTCCATAATCACAACAGGCATGTTGCAGCTTCTCTCGCTTGAGAAAGGTAAAGCATTAAAACCCTAAAGTGTATACGTTTACAAATAACAATCTAGATATTGACTTTAAGACTTATATACTATAATGTTATCGTATACATGATAGCTTTATGAGCTACTCACTTCGACGAAGAAAGAAAGGAGCAAATATGCAGAACGGGGATTTTCGCTAAACCGGCTGCAGCGCCAATGATGTACGTCCAATTACTTCAGCCAGTACAACGCAGCAACATCTACAGCAGGTAACCCCGTCTGCCACCTAGCTGTTAAGGCAACGGTGCCTATGTATGCCATCGCAGCACATTTCAACAGCAATCATGAGGTGCTGCCCATAGATGAACAACACCTCTCATACAAACTGCATCTAGCAACGTCAAAGAAGAAGGCTTTCATGACTGATTTCAATCGTTCCAAGCTTCCCGACAGCGTCCGTTCGAACGGCGCGACCCCGAATCCGTGGTGGGCTAACGCGGTGGTCTACCAGATCTACCCGCGTTCCTTCCAGGATTCCAACGGCGACG
>OGQA01001253.1_pt1 | contig 12108 bp, 11 predicted proteins | sample 1553011 | NCBI WGS metagenome assembly OGQA01 (sample SAMEA2580256, study PRJEB22360) | human gut metagenome | biome: human gut; feature: human-associated habitat; material: faeces | place: Denmark | collected 2008/2010 | reverse complement strand
TCACGAAAGTGAAGTCCAAAGTGTTGTTTAACCTCACGAAGCGCCAGCTTGTCTGCTTCGGCGGCGGGGCGATCGTGGGGGTTCCGTTATTTTTCCTGCTCAAAGGGCCGCTGGGGAACAGCTCCGCGGCCATCTGCATGATCGTCGTCATGATGCCGTTTTTCCTGTTCGCACTCTATGAGAAGAACGGTTTGCCGCTGGAGAAGCACCTTCTGTACCTCATTCGGACGTGCTTTCTGCGCCCGAAGCGGCGGCCATACATGACGGACAACTTCTATGCGGCCCTTGAGAAGCAGGACAGGTTAGATCGGGAGGTGCATAGAATCGTTCGCAAAACTTAACCGCCGCAAGCGGCGCGAGGTGCGCGCGGCCATCGCCGCCGCCAAGCGCCCGGCAAACGTGCTCTCCGCGCAGGACAGCATACCGTTCGAGAGGATGTTCCCGGACGGCATCTGCCGCGTGGAGGGCAAATTCTACAGCAAGACCATACAGTTTCAGGACATCAACTACCAACTGAGCCAAAACGAGGACAAGGACGCCATCTTCGACGGATGGTGCGACTTTCTCAATTACTTTGACGCTTCTGTACGCTTTCAGTTCAGCTTTGTCAACTCGGCCGCGAATAAAGAAACCTACCGTGATCGCATCGCCATACCCCTGCGCGGCGACGAGGACGACAGCCTGCGCATCGAGTACAGCACAATGCTCCAAAACCAGCTCGAGCGCGGCAACAACGGCCTCGTCAAGAGCAAGTACCTGACCTTCGGCATCAAGGCCGAGAGCTGCAAGACCGCAAAGCCGCGGCTTGAGCGTCTCGAGCTGGACATCCTCAACAACTTCCGCAAGCTCAGTGTCAAGGCCAAGCCGCTGGACGGCAAAGCCCGCCTTGCCCTGATGCACGGCATCTTCCACATCGACGGGCAGGAGACTTTCCGCTTCGACTGGAAGCAGCTTGCGCCCAGCGGTATGTCTGTGAAGGACTTCATCGCGCCAAGCAGCTTTGCGTTCGCGTCCAGCCGCCACTTCAAGATGGGCGCGAAATACGGCTCCGTGTCCTTCCTCAACATCATCGCGCCGGAGCTGAATGACCGGCTGCTCGCTGACTTCCTTGAGATGGACAGCTCGCTCGTCATAGGGATGTACGTCAAGCCCCTCGACCAGATGAGCGCCATCAAGACCGTGAAGCGCAAGCTCACCGAGCTGAACGCGACAAAGATACAGGAGCAGAAGAAGGCAGTCCGGGCCGGCTACGACATGGACATCCTGCCCTCTGACCTCTCAACCTACGGCAGCGAGGCGCAGAAGCTCTTGCAGGAGCTGCAAAGCCGCAACGAGCGTATGTTCCTGCTCACCTTCACCGTGCTCAACACGGCAAACACCTTGCCGAAACTCAAGGACACGGTGCTGCAAGCCAAGGGCATCGCGCAGAAGCACAACTGCCAGCTCGTCAGCCTGGACTTCCAGCAGGAGAACGGGCTCATGTCCCTGCTCCCGCTGGGAATGAACCGCATAGAGATACAGCGAGGCCTGACCACGTCGAGCCTCGCTATTTTTGTGCCTTTCACCACGCAGGAGCTGTTCCAGCGCGGCGCGGGCGCTTTCTATTGTGGAGTGAACGCCCTCAGCGGCAACCTCATCATGGTAGACCGGCTGAGACAAAAGAACCCCAACGGCCTTATCCTGGGCGTCCCCGGCTCCGGCAAGAGCTTTTCCGCCAAACGTGAAATGTTCAGCGTCTATCTGCTCACAAATGACGACATCATCATCTGCGACCCCGAGGCGGAGTATTGGCCGCTGGTGCGGCGTATGCACGGGCAGGTGATTAAAATCTCACCTACGAGCAAGCAGTATGTGAACCCGATGGATTTGAACCTGGATTACTCCGATGACGACAACCCCCTGTCGCTCAAGGTGGACTTCATACTCTCCTTCTGCGACATCGTCGTCGGCTCGAAGGAGGGTTTGAAGCCCGTGGAAAAGACCATCATCGACCGCTGCGTCAGGCTCGTCTACCGGAACTACCTCGCAGACCCGCGCCCGGAGAATATGCCCATTTTGCAAGACCTCTACAACTGCCTCCGTGCGCAGGACGAGAAGGAGGCGCAGTTTCTGGCGACGGCGCTGGAGATCTACGTCACCGGATCGCTCAACGTGTTCAATCACAGGACGAACGTGGACATCGACAACCGTGTGGTCTGCTACGACATCAAAGAACTCGGCAAGCAGTTAAAGCAACTCGGGATGCTGGTTGTACAAGACCAAGTCTGGAACAGGGTCACTCGCAACCGCGAGGCGGGCAGGACCACGCGCTACTACGTCGATGAGTTCCACCTGCTGCTGCGCGGCGAGCTGGCCGCGTGGAGCGTGGAGATATGGAAGCGCTTTCGCAAATGGGGCGGCGTGCCGACGGGCATAACGCAGAACGTGAAAGACCTTTTGGCCTCTCCGGAAATTGAAAACATACTCGAAAACTCGGACTACATCTGTATGCTCAACCAGGCTCCGGGAGACCGGCAGATACTCGCCAAGAAGCTCAACATCTCACCGCATCAGCTCAGCTACGTCACTCAGGCCAACGAGGGCGAGGGGCTGCTGTTCTACGGCAACGTCATTGTCCCCTTCGTTGACCGCTTCCCCAAGGACACAGAAATGTACCGACTTATGACCACAAAACCAAACGAAATACAAGGAGGAAATGCAGCATGACAAACACCAACATGGAGATTTTCAAGAACGAGGAGTTCGGCAGCGTCCGCATCATCGAGGAGGACGGCAAGTATCTGTTTTGCGGTTCGGATGTTGCCAGAGCATTGGGATATGCCAGACCGAATGAGGCTGTGTCTAAGCAATGCAAGGGTACGCTAAAGCGGCGTACCCTTACTAACGGTGGCGCTCAGGATATGCTTTTCATCCCCGAAGGTGATGTCTACCGCCTCATCGTCCACAGCAAGCTGCCGTCAGCCGAGCGCTTCGAGCGATGGGTGTTCGACGAGGTGCTGTCGTCCCTGCGCGCCAACGGCATCTATATAACCGACCCGCTTGTGAAGCAGATAGCCGAGGACCCGGACTACCTCTACGCACTCTGGGATACGCTCAAAAGGCAGAATGAACGGCTGCGATCTCAGGACGAAATAATCTCCGCGCAAAGCGAGGAGCTTGACCTGAATGACAGCATAATTGACGACCTGAGCTGGAAGGCCAGCTACTATGACGACTTCATAGATGAAAGCGACGGCGTGACCATCCGCGTTGCCGCAAAGCAGATAGGCGTCCCCGAACGTGCGCTTGTCTCCCTGCTCATCGGTTGTCACTACCTCTACCGCTGCAACGGGCGGCTGCTGCCCTATGCGGACACGCGCTGCGCCGGGCTGTTTGCCGTCCGCGAGCACCGGACGCTCATCACGCCGAAGGGCAAGGCACGCATCCTCGAGCTGCTTGAATTCATAGCCAGTGAGTCGGAAGCTGCATCCTGAGCCGAAGAAGCCGCGCCCGTCCTCCAAGCTGACCGAGCTGCCGAGCGCCGCCGTGCACCGCGAGGCGGCGCAGTACGAGGACGACAACGTCGGCGTCGAGGCCGCAAACCGCACGACGCAAGCGGCGGAGGGCGGCGTCCGCTATGCGGCGAAGCTCTCGGAGCGCCCGGCACGCAAAGCGAAGGCCGAACCGCAGGGCGCAAAGCAGCAGCAGAAACGCGGCATCAAGGAGGCTTATGCCAAGGCGCGGCAGGGCAAATCCACGACCACCGCCACGGCTAAGAGCGCAAAGAAGGCTGCGGAAAAGGAAAAGAAGACGGCGCAGTTCATCTACCGCCATAGAAAGGGCGTCGGCATAGCCGTTGCCCTTTTCCTTGTTGCCGCCTTCATAATGAACACGCTCACGTCCTGCTCCGTATTCCTGCAAGGCGGGCTGAACAGCGTCGGCCTCACGACCTACCCAAGTGCCGACGAGGATATGCTCGGCGCAGAGGCGGCGTATGCCGCGATGGAGGCCGAGCTGCAAAACTATCTCGACAGCTACGAGGCCACGCACGACTACGACGAGTACCACATGGACATCGACGACATAGAGCACGACCCCTATGTGCTCATATCCATACTCACCGCGTGGTTCGGCGGGGAGTGGACTATGGACGAGGCAGAAGCCGTGCTCGGCACCCTCTTTGACAGGCAGTACATCCTCACCGAGACCGTCCAGACCTACGGCGAGGGCGAGGATGAGTACACGGTCTGCACCGTCACGCTGGAGAACTTCGACCTCTCGCACCTGCCCGTATATATCTTCCCCGAGGAGAAGCTCTCGCTCTACGCCATGTATATGGGTACGCTGGGCAACCGGCCCGACCTGTTCCCGGACTCAGAGTACATCGCCAAATACGAGAACGCCATCCTCGAACTTGAGATACCCGAGGAATACTTCGAGGACGAGCGCTTCGCCGCGATGATGGAGGAGGCCGAAAAATACCTGGGCTACCCCTATGTCTGGGGCGGGTATAACCCGAACACGTCCTTCGACTGCTCCGGCTTCGTGAGCTGGGTCGTCAACAACTGCGGCCTCGGCTACGACATAGGCAGGCTCGACGCCGGAGGTCTGTACTACCTCTGCACCCCAGTCAGCGAGGCCGAGGCGAGGCCCGGCGACCTGGTGTTCTTCGAGCACACCTTTGAAGGCCCCTGGATAACACACGTCGGCATCTACGTCGGCGACGGCTGGATGATCCACGCCGGAAGTCCCATCAGCTACATCAAGTTTATGGATTCGTATTACTCAGATAACTTTGTTGGATTCGGCAGGCTTCCTGCCCCCTGAAAGGAGAGATAACTTGGACGCAAGAATACCGAAGCTGCGCGCCGAGGCCGCGAGGCTCAAGACGCGCATAGAAAACCTCACCACACGTTACAACGACACAATAGATAAAGTAACGGAGCTTGAGAATCTTGAGATAGTGGGCATGGTTCGCGCTCAGAACATGAGCATCGAGCAGCTCGCCGCACTCATAAATGGGGGTGACACCGATGTGTAAGCTCGCACCGCTTCTGTGCGCCGCCGCGCTCACTCTCTCGCTCGCCCTGCCCGCTGGCGCGTACTATGCCTCGAACGAGGACGGCGCTAATGAGCCGGGCGGCCCCATGACGAGCATCAGCGTCACGACGGAGCCGGTCTCGGAGCCTGAGCTGCCCTCGCTCGGCGGGCTGACGCCGGACGGCAACCTCGCGCTCATTGACGACATCCTCGACGGCAGTTACTACTCCAGCGAGGAGATGGGCGAGGGCGGCAAGATGCAGTTCGTGACGGTCGAGACCAAAAGCGGCAACGTGTTCTACCTCGTCATCGACCACAGCACCGGTGACGTCTACTTCCTCAACCTCGTGGACGAGTCCGACCTGCTCGCGCTGCTGGAGGACGAGGGCTACGAGGCCGAGTGCGACTGCAAGGTCAAGTGCGAGGCGGGCGAAGTGAACACCGACTGCCCCGTATGCCGCAACGACCTCAAGGGCTGCAAGGGCGAGGAACCCGAGCCGACGCCCACTCCGACCCCGGCTGCGACAACCGAGCCTGAAGATGAAGGTGGCTTCAACGCGGCAGCCATTCTTCCCATCGTACTCATCCTGCTGCTCATCGCGTGCGCTGCCGCGGCCTTCCTGAAGCTCCGCAAGAAGAAGCCCGCCACCAGCGGCGACACCGACCTCGACGACTACGAGTTCCCCGAGGACGACGAGGAGGACGAGGCCAAGTGAGATACCGATTTACCAGCAACCCTTTCGAGGCCCTGATGACAAAGATACCGCCCGCGCCCAAACCCGCCCCTCCGCCCAAACCTCCCGAGGGCCACTTCTGCTACGGCTGCGCAAGATATGGGCTGGGATGTGTCAGGCCGTGTTACAGGGACGCAGAGAGGAAATGAAACAACAAGTGCCGCCCGCACGGGCGGCACTTCTATTCACTACAGCTTCAGAAACTCGGCGGCGGTCACTATCTTCGGGTGCTCGATGCCGGATTCGAGGAAGTCCTTGTCTCCGGTCAGGAGCACATCCGCACCGCAGGCAATGGCGGCACGGAGTATGGGCCGGTCTGCTGCATCGCGCAGGCTCTGCTCCGATTCGATCTCCGGCTCTGGAACCGGCACAACCTCAATGGTCATAAGCGAAAGCGCAAGGAAGCTGTCCAGCGCGTACAGCTTTGTCGGAAACTTCCTGTTGAATACACGCCGCAGCTCGTCAAGATTCTGCTCGCACACCACGGCGTGATTCGGCTGCGAGACCGCCTTGACATAGGCCAGAAACGGCGTGCCGCCGGAACTGAGCGCCGCAGAAATGAGGATGTTCGTGTCTATGAGGACTTTCATTCGTCAGCACCCTCGCTGCGCATATCTGCGATGAGCGTGTTCACGTCATCCTCGTTCACAAGGCCGCTTCTCTGCGCCTCGCCAGCCATTTCGTTTTGCAGCATCTGCATCGCATACACAGCCGAGTTCACCATGCGCACACTCTGGCCCTCGACGATGAAGGTCACGCGGTCTCCACTGGATACGCCCAGTGCGTCGCGCACGTCCTTGGGTATCGTTATCTGCCCCTTGGCCATAACTTTGGCATTGTCCATGAACACATCCATCTGTATCACCTCGGTATAGAAAGTAGAGATTACCCTACTTGTATTATATGCCGAGGCCTTTAATTATTCAAGGAATTTATATGAACAAAGGAGAACTGCAATTGAACAAACTCATAATAACCGAAAAGCCCTCCGTCGCGCAGGCTATTGCCGCGGTGGTCGGGGCGCTGGCGCGTAAGGACGGGTACTTTGAGGGCAACGGGTATGTCGTGGGCTGGTGCCTTGGGCATCTGGCGCAGCTCGTAAGCGCCGAGGCATACGGCCCGCAGCTCAGCCGCTGGCGCGTCGCCGACCTGCCCATACTGCCCCAGGACTGGCTCTACAGAGTGCCGCAGGATAAGCGAAAACAGTTCGGAATCCTGCGCGGTCTGATGCTCAGAGACGACGTCTCCCAGGTCATAAACGCCTGCGATGCCGGACGCGAGGGCGAGCTTATCTTCCGCAACCTCTACGAACTCACGGGCTGCACCAAGCCCACGGTGCGCCTCTGGCTCAACTCTATGGAGGAAGCCGAGATACGCCGCGCCCTCGGCGATCTGCGCCCCGGTGCGGACTATGACAGGCTCTTTGCCGCCGCCCGCTGTCGGGAGCGCGCCGACTGGCTAGTCGGCATCAACGCCACGCGCCTGCTCTCCGTCACCTACCATCGCACCCTGAACACTGGCCGCGTCGTCTCGCCCACGCTCGCGCTGCTCACTCAGCGCGAGGCGGACATTGCGGGCTTCGTACCCGAAGCCTTTTACACCGCCCAGCTGCACCTCGGAGATTTTTCCGCTGAGAGCAAGCGGTTCAGCAACAGGGCTGAGGCTGAGGAAGCTGTGGTCTCTGCCGGCGGCAAGTGCGTCGTGACAGCGGTCAGCACCAAGGAGAAGTCCGAGAACGCCCCCGCGCTCTACGACCTGACCATGCTCCAGCGCGAGGCCAACCGCGTCCTCGGCTACACCGCCCAGCAGACGCTGGACTATGCGCAGAGCCTCTATGAGAAGCGCCTCTGCACCTACCCGCGCACGGACAGCCGTTATCTCACGGATGGAATGGCAGACGGCGTGAAGCCCCTCGTCCTCTGCGCGGCTGGCATCTGCGGCCTTGAGCCGCCGTTTGCCGTCTACGCTGAACAGGTCTGCGACAGCGCCAAGGTCTCCGACCACCACGCTCTTGTCCCGACCATGAGCGCTGCGGACTGCGAGCTTGACGCCCTGCCCGCTGGCGAGCGCGAGCTGCTCCGGCTCATGGCGGCGCAGGTGCTCCGGGCCGTCTCCGCACCTTACCGCTGGCTGGAGACGAGCGTCGAGCTTGTCTGCGGCGGATTCACATACAGCGTCAAGGGTAAGACCGTCCTCGACCCCGGCTGGCGCGTCTACGACAGCGCTGAGCGCCGGGACAGCTCCCTGCCGGAGCTGCATGAGGGCGACGAACTTCCCGTCCTGAGCGCCGAGGTCAAGGAGGGCCAGACCTCGCCCCCGGCGCATTTCACTGAGGGCAGTTTGCTCGCTGCCATGGAAAACGCCGGTGAAACACCTGACGAAGCCGAGCGCAAGGGGCTGGGTACGCCCGCTACGCGGGCCGGAATCATCGAGAAACTGGTGGCTGCGGGATTTATTGAGCGAAAGAAGGCAAAGAAGAACGTGTCTCTCATACCTACGCAGACGGGCGCGGCGCTCACGGCTGTGCTTCCTGAGCAGCTCGCATCGGCGGAACTCACGTCCGAGTGGGAGCAGAAGCTCAGCCAGGTTGAGCGCGGAGAGCTTTCTCCGGAGGCGTTCATGGCGGGCATAGAGGACATGGTGCGCGAGCTGTGCGGCAGTTACACGCCGAAACTGGCCACGCCGCAGTTTCCCGCGCAGGGCGAGGTAATAGGAAAATGCCCGCGCTGCGGCTGCAACGTCGTGACAGGCAAGAAGGGATATTTCTGCGAGAGCAGCGTCTGCCGCTTTGCCCTCTGGACAGACAACAAGTTCCTCGCCGCCAAGCGCATCCGCCTGAGCAAGTCACAGGCGGCCCAGCTCCTGCGCGACGGGCGGATACATATAAACGAGGTCTACTCCGCCAAGCGCGACACCTACTACCCCGCCGACCTCATCCTCAAGGATGACGGCGAGAGGGTGATCTACTGGCTGGATTTTGGGAGGAAGGAGAAATCCAATGCCTGAGCAGCAGCAGAAAAGCACCAGGGAACGTATTCAGGAGTTGACGGACGGCATTGACCGCGGCATCCGGGAGATGTTCGGTTCGGGCAGATACAAGGAGTTCCTGACGGTCATGTCCCGCTTCAACAGATACAGTCTCAACAACAGCATACTCATCTTCATGCAGAAGCCGGATGCCGTAAGGGTCGCAAGCTACGACAACTGGAAGAACAAATACGGACGCGGAGTAGTACGCGGCGAAAAGGGCATCACCATCATAGCCCCGGCCCCGTACAGGAAGGTCGTGGACACGCCAAAGCTCGAACCCAAGACCGGCAGACCCGTCGTCGGTACCGACGGCAAGGCTGTGACCGTGCAGCGTGAAGTTACCGTCCCCGCCTACAAGCCCACGGTTGTTTTCGACCAGTCGCAGACAGAGGGACGTCTGTTCCCGGAGGCCGAACCGTATAGCTATGGCCTGCTGCTCGATGCGCTGCGGCGCAGTCCCTTTGCATCAGTAAAAATGGCCGGAGGCGGGTTAAGCGAAGTACAAATGGTCAGCGACTGCATACACGGCATGGCGCAGAACGCGCTCAGCATCAAGGGCCGCGCTGAAAAGGACGAACTTACAAGGCAGATAGAAGTCGAGAGCGTCGCCTACGCCGTCTGCCAGTATTACGGCATAGAGACTGATGAGGCCAGCTTCGAGCGCGTCGCAGCGTGGGCCGAGGGAAAGGAACTGCCCGAACTCAGGGCCAGCCTTGGAGAGATAAACCGCGCATCCTCGCGGCTTATAGGCAGCATAGAGCGAGATATACGCGAGCTGAAGGCTGAGCGCGAGGCGCTGCTTGCGACGGAAGGATATTACCTGCACATTCAGCAGAGCGACGAGGGCTGGGACTACACGCTCTACGGCAAAGACAGTCTCAAGCTGCTCGACGGCGGCAGGCTGGACGCTCCTGAGCTGCGGCTCTCCGAGGCCGCGCAGCAGCTCTGCGAGGACATGGGCATCACCGGCCCTATGGAGGCGCTGCCCCTCTCCCTCGCCGAGCTTTTGAAGGAGGAAAAGGCCGAGGCGAGGCCCTCCGTGCTGTCCAAGCTCAGCGAAATGCAGAACAGGCCCACCGCAAAAAGTACAGCGCGTGTGAGCGCAGAAAGGGAGCTTTGATGGAACATCTTACTTTTGAGGAGGAGACCCTCGCCGCTATCTACAACGGCGGCAGCCGCGAGGGGACTATTCTTAATCTCCGGGATATGCGCGGCTGTCTTGCAGCCGACGAGACGGAGCTGCTGGAGCTGACTGACAGCACGATAGGCAAGCTCGAAGCGATGTCCGACGCGGACTTCGCAATTTAATCCAACAGGAAGGAGGCGGGCGCGATGCCTGCTAAGGTGGACACTTACCTGGCCTTGGCCCGCGAGACTGCGCAGGGGCTGGCGGGCAGTGCGGGCGCTTGGACGGCGTTTTTGGACACCGCATCGCGGCTGTACAAGTACCCGTTTCAAGACCAGCTTATGATTCACGCCCAGCGGCCGGGGGCCACGGCCTGCGCGAGTTACGAGGTGTGGAACGACACCATGCGCCGCTATGTCCGGCGCGGCGCGAAGGGCATCGCGCTTGTGGACAACTCCGGCGACGCGCCGAAGCTGCGCTACGTCTTTGACATCGCCGACACCGGCACCCGTCGCAGCTCGCGTCCATTCTCGCCGAGGGCGGTCAACGATGCAAACCTCACGGAAGTGCAGCTTGGCTTGAAGCAAGACTTTGGCGCGGACGGCAAATGGCTTTCGAGCCAGCTGCAAGATGTGGCGCGCGACCTCGCCGAGATGTATTTCGACGCACACCGGCACGACATAGGCGGTATCATTGACGGCTCGCTGATGGCCGGGTATGATGAAGGCGAGCTGAGAGACAGCTTCATAAAAGCCGCCTATGCCAGCACAGCCTACGCCCTGCTTAGCCGCTGCGGCTATGACCCGGCGGCGTACTTCGATGAGGCGGACTTCGCGTTCCTCAGCGAGTGGACACCCCCGAGGCTGTTACCGCCCTCGGCACGGCGGTCAGCGAGAATACACAGATGGTGCTGCGCCAGATCGAGCGCACGATACGAAGCTACGAAAGGAGCCAAAGCCATGACAGAGATAACCTACACGACCGTGAACGGCGTCCAACTGCCGAACCTCACCCTGCCCGAGACGGAGCCAATAGGCCGCTACGGGAGGCTGAGACAGCGCTACCTCAAGGAGCACCGGCCCATCCTGTGGAACCAGATGGTACTGAACGGGACGCTGTGGCCGCACCTGCACGAGATAGAAGCGGCGGCGCAGAGCCGCATAAACCTGATGCTGCCGAAGCTGGCGGCGGAAACGGGCGCAACAGAGGCACTGAAAGCCGCCGACCCGCTGAAGTGGACGGGCCTCATGAACAGCTGCAAAGCCCAGGCCGAAGAAGCAGTTCTGAACGAATTGATCTACAACTGAATCTCTTTGACGAAGCGGAGGACGCGCAAGCGCCCTCCGCTTTCTCTTTTCCGCAGAAGGTCATGGACGACGTGCTCCGGCTCGGCGGCAACACGGACGAGCTGCGTATGCGCGTGGTCGCGGAGTTTGAGAAGCGGCGCTCAGTTGATGAAATAGCCGCTTTCCTTCCGGCGGTCTACCAAGGCGGCAACGGCTTTACCGTGGACGGCGTGAAATACGCCGTGTGGTACGCAGAGGACGGTATCCGCGTCGCCCAGGGCGAGCAGGCGCGGTACGAGCGCGGGGCGCAGCTCATACCGTGGTCGGACGCCGCAAAGCGCATAGGTGAGCTGCTGGACGAAGGGCGCTACGCCACAAAGGGCGAGGTCGCCGGGGCCGAGGACTACGAGCGCGAGCTGATCGCACAGAAGCTCTGGCACCTGTGCCGAGACCTCAGCGAAGGCAACGAGGGCCTGTTCCCGAGCTTTGCCGATGTGGACGGCGGCTACCCGGAGGCCGTGCAGCAGATAACCGCAAAACTCGCAGACCCGGAGGGCCGCGAGGCGGTCTTGGGAGATTATCTCGACTTCCGCGAGGCTTACAAGGCTGATCCCGATGTGTTGTACGCCCACTACCACGACGTTGACGGCATCTTCGTCTCCCTCGCCGCTCAGCTGCTCGAACGGCGCAAGTTTGCGTCGGACATGGAGCGCCTGCCCAATGCCTATGGTTTCATCACGCAGGACGAGATAGACAAGGAGCTTTGCCGGGGCGGTGGACGCGCAGGCAAGTGGCGCATTTTCAGGTATTTCACCGAGGAACACTCTCTGAGCGAGAAGGCCAATGTGCTCAAAGACCTTTATGGCACCGGCGGGCGAGGTCACGCGCTCTCAGGTGCATCGGGAAGCAACGA
>OGQA01001250.1_pt1 | contig 12127 bp, 10 predicted proteins | sample 1553011 | NCBI WGS metagenome assembly OGQA01 (sample SAMEA2580256, study PRJEB22360) | human gut metagenome | biome: human gut; feature: human-associated habitat; material: faeces | place: Denmark | collected 2008/2010 | reverse complement strand
CGTTACAGGCGGGCATGTTTGCCGCGGGTTCGGAATTTTTGCCTTGCTTGTTGGTAGAAGCCGTAGTGGGCTACATTGTGAGCATCGCTAGCAATGTAGGTGTAGAGGTTTTCTTCGAACAAGCGCTTGGCGGGCTTCTTTTCCGCCCCTGTACGGCCACCCACTATGAAATCGGCTGAAGCTTGCAATTTGCAGCCCATTTCAACCAGGTTGTAGGCAATTTCAACATTCTCTTGAATAGCCTTGTAACGCTCTGGATGGGCAATAATCACATCCAACCCCACGCTTTGCAGCTGGTAAATGGTGCTTTCGTACTCCCTGAAGTGGTATTCCGTAGCCCGCGTGGAAAGCTCCAGCAAAAACTCGTTACTTCTCTGAAAAGTCAACTTCGGCGCCCATTCAATACCCAAGTCCATCAGCTTTGCATGATTGACTTCAAAACCCATGGTTAAGGGAAAACCATTTGCATGCTGCTCCAACAAACGAAAAGCTTCCCACATGGCATCGAAATCGAAGTACGGGTCGCGGCAATGGGGCGTGCACACTATGGAAGTAATGCCCACTTGCTTTGCTGCTTCCAGCATTTCAAGCGATTCCTGCAGGTTATGCGCGCCATCGTCTACCCCAGGCAGTATGTGGCAGTGCATGTCGCGCATTTATCTGCCGCCCCTTTGGTTAGCGCCAGCAGAACGGCCTGTAACCCGCGGAGTATTCGAACGACCAGGCATCTGCGGAGCATTCGCCCTATCTTCCGGCTTCGCTCGCTTACCGTCCTGCGTGTAATAGGCGTAGTAATATTCGCTGCCCGTACCCTCACAGAAGGTTGCGCATGTGCCAATTACGTTAGCGTCAGCCTTTTTCAGCTGCTCGTAAGCATCTTGTAATTCCGCACGTTTAGTAAAGCCTGGCTTAACTATCAATACCGTTCCGTCCACCAACGTGGAAAGAATGGCAGCGTCCACGAACGTGCCTACCGGAGGCGTATCGTAAATCACGTAATCAAAGCGATCTTCCAGTTCACGCGTTAGATACGCATAGCTCTTTGAAGAAATAATGTCCGCCGGGTTCGGGATGTTCGGTTCGGAGTCCAGCAAATACAAATCATGCACCTTGGTAGGTACTACCGCCTGCTCGATTGTTGCAGCATCAGTAAGTACCGAATACACACCTGCTTGGGCGCGAACACCCAAAGCGTTTGCCAAGCTTCGGCGGCGCATATCCGCTTCTACCAAAAGCGTTTTCTTGCCAGAAGTGGCAATGGCTTTTGCCAGCTCTATTGAAGTGGTACTTTTGCCTTCACAGGGCACAGAGCTCGTCATAACAATAGTGCGCAGCGGACAATCGGGCGACATAAAGCGGATGTTCGCAAACAGCGTCTTCGCCGCGTTTTGAACCTCCTGCATGTTGGAGGATGCCTTTCTCTTCTTTGCCATGGGTACCCTCCTTTACTTGATTACGGGGATTCGGCCAATAACCGGAACGGACAACAGCTCTTCCAGTTCGTCGGCATTGCGTACACGGGTGTTCGCCATGTCCATAAGGACCACTGCCGCAATGGCAATGAACAAGCCAGCCAGGAAACCTACAGCCGTGTACATAATGCGGTTGGGACCGGAAGGAGCGCTGGCTTCAACGGCTTTGTCGATAACGTTGATGCTTTTAATGTCCATAACCTCGCGCGCAACACTATCGGCGGTTTCCGCCAAACCGTTTGCCACAATGGCCGTGGTTTGAGCCGATTTGCCCGTTACCGAAACAGTGATAACGCGCGTGGTGGTTTCGCTGGACACCCTAACGTCGTAGCCCTTCAAGCTATCCATCTGCAGCTTCGATGCCGTATCAGATTCAATACGATCACTTTTGATAAGCGTGGCTACGTCGTTGGTAAGCATCTGGCTTGCCGTAAGGTCGGTGCTGGTAAGCACCGAAGTATTCTCATTGGCGCGTGTAAGCACGTACATAGAAACCGTAGAAGTGTAGGTGTTCGGTAAAAACGCCCAAGAAAACACTGCCGTTGCCAGTGCGCATGCAATGGGGAGTGAAATTACCAACTTCAAATGCTTCTTAAGAAGCGCGAACAATTCTAGGAGCGTCATTATCGAGCCGTTCCTCCTGTAGTGTCAGAGCTTGCAGAAAGAGAACTTTGACCAGCTGCTACCTGGTCTACCGTGCTTGGGTCTTTACCTTGGTTAACAAGGCCCATCATTTCGTCCCATTTGTCTTGCACGGTAATGGTGTAGGAAACACCATCGATGGTCTGCGTAGTGGAAGGCACGGTTGCCGAATAGAACGTTACGCCCGTGCTTTGGAATTGCTGAGCCAAGGAAGCAATGTCTGAAACGGAAAGATCGGTGGTTACACAGCCGGCCAATTCCTGAATGGTGCCCGGCAACTCTGTGGGCTGCTGATCAAGCACCTGCTTGACGATAGCCTGCGCTACCAGCTTTTGATTGTCAGCGCGTTGGAAATCGCCACGGGTATAGCCGTAACGTTCACGGGGAAGGCCAAAGCCTGGCTGCCGTTCAACAGCTGATAACCAGAGTTCAGCTTTTGACCTGTATTACTAGCACCAGTTTGATTGTTGGAAACGGGAACATCTACCCAAACGCCGCCCAGGTCGTCTACCAACTGTTCCAACTCATCGAAATGGACTTCGGCATAATGGAGAATAGGCACACCGGCGAACTGAGATACCGCCGTTACGGCACCGGCTGCCCCACCGAAGGCGTAAGCGGCGTTGATCTTCTGAGTGCCGTGGCCTTCAATTTCAACCTTGGTATCGCGCGGGATGGAAACCATGGTAATTTTGCCGTTGGTAGGATCTACGCGCAAAAGAATCATCACGTCGGAACGGGATGTTGCGTCGTTGACGCGAGCATCGGAGCCAAGCACCAGCATATAGAACGCTTGGCTTTTATCCTCTACCGGGTTGGTTTTCAGCATGGCAGCCCTCATGCTGTCTTTGTCTTCCTGGCTTTTGAAACCCATGGCTGAATCAAGAGAATGCAGGTACAGCGCGAATGCACCACCTACAATGGCGAAGATGGCAACAAGAACGCCCAAAACAGCAAGGGCTCGGTTGCGTGCTTTATGAGATTTGCGCTTCTTACGAATGCGCGTTAATTCACTATTGGAATTTAGGCTTTGGTGGTCTTGAAAGCTTGACTGCTTAGAAGCGCCCCTCCCCGCTAGGTTATTTTGGTTTGAAGCATTGTTCAGCGAATCGTTGTTCTTGTCGTGCAACACGCTTTGTAACTCCTTACCACCTAAACGGGGACGAACCTGCTGAAACCAAATGGTTTGGCAGGGCTCAGTCATTTCGATTTTGCGGCATGCTCTTACCGCTTAATGTTTTAGCAGAAGCTATATTAGCGCCTTCAACTGGTGTCTTTCAACCAAAATTGGCAGTTTCCATCCATCCGAATTTTCCGAATGCATCCGGAAAACCTAATGGTGTCGGGGGAATTGGCTTTCTTTTCCAGTACAAAGTTGCAACATATTCGCTTTTGAATTGCCCCCCCCCGAGCAAAATTCGGCATTTTGGGAGGTGGGACATGTGTTGGTGTTGTTCGCTTCGAATGGGGTGTACCCGCCCTTTTGGTTAATGGACGCGTGAAAGCGTTTTCTTTGCTGGGAATTTACGCAGTGATTAATTGCGCAAAAATGTTGTCGCCGAACATTTGTTGCACCACATTCAAAAGGGCGATATGAAAATCCAGGCATGCGCCAGTAAATCAGCGAGCGGGATTCTGGCGAGTGCAGGAAGCTTGAGTAAACATGCCAGTGGCATGTTTAGTTCCAAACTATGCGCCCGAGCGGGTGCATCCTGCTCGACAAAATCGAGCAGGATTGGCTGGCCTTTTCCCCGCCCCGACCGATTGAAAGCTTCCTGTACCGCTAGAATCCCGCGCAGCGTCATTGCGTTTCGCGAGAACGTACGCTGGCCGTAGGCCAGCGTAACTGCTAGTGACGGAAGTGACGGTGACCAGTGAACACCATGGCAATGCCGTGCTCATCGCACGCTTCAATAACCTCTTTGTCACGGATGGAACCGCCGGGTTGGATAATGGCCTTGACGCCATAGCCTGCCAACGTATCAACGTTATCGCGGAACGGGAAGAACGCATCGGATGCGCATACCAGGCCTTCTGCGGGAACACCCATGCGTTCGCACGCCTCATGCGCACGTTCGCAAGCGAGCTTCGCAGAGTCAACACGGTTAGGCTGACCAGGGCCCATGCCAATCCCAGCATGATCCTTCGAAACCAAAATCGCATTAGACTTAACGCCCTTGCAAACCTTCCAGGCAAAGAGCATTTCATGCAATTCGTCTTCAGTGGGCTTCTTCTTAGTAGGCACCGTGAACTCTGAAGGATCCTCATCCACGCGATCTACCTGCTGACAAAGCATACCGCCATCAACAGAACGGAATTCAATAGCCGCAGGAGCATCTACCCCACCAGTCTCCAAAACGCGCAGGTTCTTCTTCTGCTGAAGCAGCTCAAGAGCAGCTGACTCATACGAAGGAGCAATGAGTACCTCTACGAACTGCTTGTTCTCATTAATATGCTCAACCAATTCGAGGGTGACCTCGGCATTAACAGCGATGATACCGCCAAAAGCGCTCTTCGGGTCACAAGCAAACGCCTTGTCGTAAGCCGTAGCAACATCGGCTGCGGTTGCGGAACCGCAGGGATTCTGATGCTTCAGGATCACAACAGCGGGCTCGTCAAACTCACGAGCGAGCGTCCAACATGCATCGGTGTCGAGGATGTTGTTGTAAGAGAGTTCTTTGCCATTGAGTTGCTTAGCGTTAACCAGAGAATGCGGCGTAGCGAACTCAGGAACGCGGTAGAACGCAGCGCTCTGGTGTGGGTTCTCGCCATAACGAAGACCCTGCTGCTTAACGAGGTCAACAGAAAGAGCCTCAGGGAACAGCTCGTTTACCTCGCCCAACTGGTTGCCGAGCCATGCAGCGATAGCGCCGTCGTAAGCGTTGGTAGTCTGGAACACGCGAAGAGCAAGCTGGGTACGCGTTGCGAGTGTGGTTGCGCCATCGTTTGCACGCATTTCGGCGAGAATGCTTCCGTAGCTTGCAGGATCGGTAACAACGGCAACACTTGCAAAATTCTTTGCAGCAGAACGCAGCATAGAAGGGCCACCGATGTCGATGTTTTCAATACAGGTACCGAAATCGGCTCCGGACTCTACCGTTTTCTCGAATGCATAAAGGTTTACCACCACCATGTCGATCATCTCGATGCCGTGCTCAGCAGCCTGAGCCATATGCTCGGGGTTGTCGCGCTTAGCAAGAAGACCACCATGAACTGCCGGGTGAAGCGTCTTCACGCGACCATCCATCATCTCTGGGAATTGGGTTACCTCATCGATGGGGGTAACGGGAATGCCCGCCTCCGCAATAACGCGAGCCGTGCCACCCGTAGAGATGATCTGCGCACCGAACTCTTCGGACAGAGCACGAGCGAATTCCACTACACCCGTCTTGTCCGTTACCGACATAAGAACACGCTTTACCTTAGGATCTGCCACCTGGTACCGCCTTTCCGAATTATCTGGCTATTGATATTCGTTACGTTCAGCATAGCAGCGCCAGCCAAACGCAAACCTTCGAAAGTGAAAATGCCCGCCCAGCGGGCAGTACTGTTAGTTAGCTTGAAATGTGCACCTTACGCGTTTCAGGGCAAACGCCTACCCGCCCTTCGGCAAGAAGCTGGATCACGTGAGGATACAGCTCATGCTCGACCGAATGAATACGCTCTTCAAGAGCCTCGATGGGTTCACCTTCACGAACCTCAACAGGCTGCTGAGCGATAATGGGGCCCTTATCGTAATCGGCATTAGCGAAATGAACCGTAACGCCAGTTACCTTCACGCCGAAATTGTATGCATCCTCAATGGCATGCGCGCCTTTGAAAGAAGGAAGCAGAGCGGGATGAAGGTTCACCACCCTATCAGGGAAAGCGTCGAGGATTTCTGCGGTAACCATACGCATGTAACCGGCCATAACCACGTATTCAGCACCAGCTTCCTTCAGGGCGTCAGCAATACGCTGGTTAGCCGCCGAAGTGTCGGCATACGCCTCGCGATTCATCACCAAGACGGGAATTCCTGCCTTTTTGGCGCGTTCAATGCCAAAGGCATCAGGACGCGAAGAAACAACCAAGCTGATTTTCGCACTGAGCGTGCCTTCTTCAATATGGTCGATGAGCGATTGGAGGTTAGAGCCGCTACCGCTGATCAAAACGCCGATGTTCAACGGTTCTTGCACTTGAGCAGTCATGCCCTTCCTTTCGTTGCTAGGCAAGGCATCGATAAGACACCTTCATTTGTCGCTACCGCAATGAACGTGCCAATCGATGCCCCGAAGTTGGAAAAGAACCCTTCGACGTGCATCGACCGGCATCAACATAAAGCGCGATTGGTTGCTTGAGCCAATCGCGCATAATGATTACCTACTCTTCAGCAGACGGATTGTCGGCAAAGAGCTTTTCCTGATCAACATAGGCAACCTCGCCCGAGCCAGGAATGATACGGCCTACAACGGTAGGTGTTTCACCCTCGGCTTCCAGGATGTCCATAACCTGATCAACCCTGGAAGGATCAACAACGAGAACCATGCCCAAGCCCATATTGAAGGTCTTCAGGGCTTCGTGCTCATCGAGATGAGCCGCACGGCACACGAACGGGATAACCGGTGGCATGCTCCAGGTTCCTACATGAAGCTCTGCGTCCATGTTTTCGGGAAGCGCACGATTCAGGTTCTCAGTAATGCCGCCACCCGTAATGTGGGCAAGGGAACGAACGGCGCCAGGGAGCTGGCGCAGAACGGAGCGAACAGGCTTCACGTAGATGCGAGTGGGCTCGAGCAGCGCGTCGAGCACGCTCTGGCCGCCCAGAGACTCCTGAGGCATACGCAGCTCATAGAGCGTCTTACCGTCGGTAACCACCTTGCGAACCAAAGAATAGCCGTTGGAGTGAATGCCGGAGGAAGCCAGGCCGATAAGCACGTCGCCCTCCTGGACCTTAGCAGGGTCGAGCATTTCAGGACGATCTACCACGCCTACGCAAAAACCGGAAAGGTCATACTCATTGGGATCCATTACGCCAGGATGCTCAGCCATTTCGCCACCGATAAGAGCAGCGCCCGACATCTGGCAGCCATCAGCAATGCCGGAAACGATTTCGGCAACCGCTTCGCTCTTAAGCTTTCCGATGGCAATGTAATCGAGGAAGAACAGGGGCTCAGCGCCTGTTGCAAGAATGTCGTTCACGCACATGGCAACCAGGTCGATGCCCACGGTGTCATGCTTGCCAGCGAGCTTAGCCAGCTGAATCTTAGTGCCAACGCCGTCGGTACCGGAAACCAAAATCGGATCGGCCATGTTCTTCGCCACGTTGATGGAGAACAAGCCGCCGAAACCGCCGATATCGCCGCGAACCTCATCGCGGTACGTGCGATGAACCGCATCCTTGATGGCGTCTACTGCACGGGCACCCTCTGCCGTATCAACTCCCGCTTCGGCATAGGTGGTAGCGCCCTGAGCCGTCCAGCTGGGCCACTTGGTTTCATCGTTATTCATCGCGTTGACCTTAATGCGATCAGTCATAGCATCTCCTGGAACTCAAATCCCCTGTTCGGGGCTTACAAACAACGTATTGCCATAATTCGAGGCACTATGGCATGCCTTCGAGCTGGCCGCTAATCGAGCACTGCCTTCCCTTCGGGAAGGAAGCTCTTGGCCTTCATGGTATCAGGAATATCCACAGGGTATTCGCCGGTAAAGCAAGCGTCACAGAAACCAGGGTGTTCGCACTGAATTGCCTCGTGAAGGCCCTCAACTGAAATAAACGCAAGCGAATCACAGCCGATGAAATCGCACATTTCCCGATTGGTCATGTTTGCCGCGATAAGCTGATCCTGCGTGTCGGTATCAATACCGTAGAAGCAAGGCCAACGGGTTTCAGGCGAAACAATACGCAGGTGAACTTCCTTGGCACCTGCGCTTCGCAGCATGTCAACCAGCTTCTTGGAGGTGTTGCCGCGGACGATAGAGTCGTCGATAACCACCAAACGCTGGCCTGAAATTACAGACGGAAGCGGATTCAGCTTCAAGCGAATGCCAAGCTGGCGCATCTCATCGGTAGGCTGAATGAACGTACGGCCGACATAGCGATTTTTAACGATGCCGTTGCAATAAGGGATGCCGCTCTCCAAAGCGTAGCCCATAGCAGAAGGCAAACCAGAATCGGGAACGCCCACAACAAGGTCGGCATCGATCGGAGCCTCGCGCGCAAGGATACGCCCCATCTGACGGCGGGCAACGTATACGCTCTGTCCGTCCATCACGGAGTCGGGACGAGCGAAATACACGTATTCGAAAATACAGCTAGCGCGCTTCTTGGGCTCAACGCCCATCTCGGAGATCATGCCATCTTTGCCGAAGCGGATAATCTCGCCAGGGGCAACTTCACGCATAAGCTCCGCGCCCACAATATCAAGACCACAGGTTTCGGAAGAAACAACCCATCCACGATTGTTGGGCAACTTACCTACAACCAGAGGACGAATGCCGTTTGGATCGCGGAAAGCGTAAAGATGGTCAGGGCTTGCCAGCAGCATAGCGTAAGCGCCCTTGATCATTTTCATGGCCATACGAATGCCCGCACGAAGGGAATTCGTGGTTTTGGTTACCTCGCCAATGATCTTCGCTGCTGCTTCCGAGTCGGTGCCCGCACGCAGATGAACACCGTAATCAATGATTTTCGCCTTGAGGTAATTGGTGTTCACCAACGTTCCGTTGTGGGCAAGCGCAATAAGCACTTCATCGATTGCCGAGATATGGGGCTGTGCCGCTTCCCACGAATCGACACCGCCGCTCGTGGAGTAGCGAACATGGCCAATAGCCAAATCGCCCTTCAACGCAGAAAGGTCGCCTTCGGTAAATGCCTGGGTCACCAAGCCCAGATCCTTGGAAGCCATGATGGTGGCACCATCGCCAACGGCAATGCCGGCAGATTCCTGCCCACGGTGCTGCAACGCCTGCAAACCGAAGCAGGTCATGCGCGCTACATCTTCACCAGGTGCGTAAATGCCAAAAACACCGCACTCTTCTTCCATTCTGTCGGGGCGCTCTCCGGGAAACACCGACATGCTCATCTATGCAGCCTCCTCATATTTGCGATCCATGACCGCGTCCTGACTTGACGAAAGACCAGTTGTCCCCGAGGTGCTCGAGCTCAGGTAAGGGTCGTTTGCTGCCGTGGTTTCCACCACAGCGGCAAACAGCACCGCACGGCCGTCGTTTTGCGAATATTCGCAGGTAGAAAACAGCACTGACTGCTTGATATCGGTAGCGGTCAGCGTGTCCCCCTTCTGGCTTACCACGCTGCGGTTAAGCTTGTCCTGCACGTATGCCTGGTAACTTGCGTCGTTGGCAAACGACGTCTGAACGATGGCGTCGCTGCCCGTTGTCTTTACCAAAGCAAACGTTTTAAGGCGATAATTGCCCTGTGGGGTTAACACGTAGATATCGCGATGCGAATCAAAGGTATCCTGGTTCTCGAAATCGGCCAAAGAAGCAAACATCGAACCATCGTTCATGTGGTGGCCGTATAGCGCATTGTTCTGATCGGATAAGTCGCTCGCATTGGAGGCATCCAGGAAGATGGTGCCTGCCGAAGCAAGCCATCCGGTAGATCCGTCAAAAGCTTTATGCAAGTATTCCTGATTATCAGACCCCTGAACCACAGGATAATTGATGGGCGTTCCAGGTACGTATACCCACGCTACGATGTCGGGGTTGATAGCGCGCAAACCATCCCAATCAACTTTCAGGTCGGAAAGAGCAAGATTGGAATTGTCATCCACCTCTGCATATTCTTCCAGGCCACTGTAAGCGTTTTGCTGCGCCCAATACTGATAGCCGATAGCGCCCAAGGCAGCTAAAGCGCCCACGAACACTACAATGGAAACAATAAACACCACACGCCATATGCCGCCCTTTTTGCTTTGGCTTGCGCACGCAGCTGAACCGTAGGAATCGCGGCTGTACTGGGAAATGCTCTGGCTGGAAGGAACCTGTTGGGAACGATACGTAGCAGGCAGGGTGCTCTGAGAGCGTTGCGGGGCAGCATGGAACCCCCGCGATGGACCGCGTCTGTTTGCGCCTTTTGGCATGAACCACCTTCACACATTTGGTTCTGAAACGAACTGCCATCGCAGCATGCAACGCAGCGATGTAACTAAACTATAGTAACAAAAAGAAATCCCTCATACGAAGATTCGTAAGAGGGATTTCAAACGTTCTGCCAACAGGCAGAAAAAGCAAGTGAGCGGGTTAACGATCAGCCCGCAGAAGCAACCCACAACGCACCGCGCTCGCCCGCTCCGTCAACTCTTCGAGCAAGGCTGGGGCAGACCATTAATGCCAAAGCGGCATCCTGGCAGCAATCGCAGCTCTATACCGAGCTAGAACAGCCCCAACCGCTTTTCAATGGCCTCGTTGATGATACGCAGTGCCTTCACGCGGGCGTAATACTTATCGTCGCTTTCCAAGATTATCCAAGGTGCGTTGTGCGTAGAAGTAAGGCGGAACATGTCGTCTACCGCCGCACGATACTGGGGGTACTTGTCGCGGTTGCGCCAATCCTCTGCGGTAATCTTCCAGCGTTTCGCAGGATTGCTTTCACGCGCCTCAAAACGCTGAAGCTGCGTTTCTGGGGAAACGTCCACCCAAAACTTAAGCAGGATGGCGCCCCAATCAACCATGTCGCGCTCGAACTCGTTGATTTCCTCGTATGCGCGGCTCCATTGGTCGGTGCTGGCAAAACCCTCTACGCGCTCAACCAACACACGGCCGTACCAACTGCGATCATAAATACCTACATGCCCCGCCTTCGGCAAGCGCGTCCAATAGCGCCACAGATGAGGGTGCAGCAGTTCGGGCTTCGTAGGTGCCGGACTGGGGAAAATGGTGTACGAACGCGCATCCAACGCCTGCGCCACACGCTTGATGCTGCCACCTTTTCCAGCCGCATCCCAACCTTCATACATGATCATCATGGGTACGCGCCTAATGTACATTTCCAGCTCAATACGACGAAGACGTTCCTGTTCTGCTTTCAGCTGGAGCTTGTATTCGTCGTGAGTTAGAGCAAGCGAATGATCTACCTCATCAAGCGAAGGTATATGTGCACTAGGGATAAAGCGTGTCATCGTGGGCGCATGAGCGCTCATCGCTGCGGCCTCATGTTCTGCCTGCAAGCGCAGAAGCTGATTTTCCTCGTCGGAGCGTTCGCGCTCATCGTCTGCCTCCGAACCAGCAACGGCAGCAGCAGAGTTTTCCTTTGCCTTCGCTTCCGCTTCCAAAGCGGCATTGTTCTTCGGCCTGGAGAGCTCACGTTCCAAGGCGGTTACCAACGTTTGGGCAACGCTCAGGTTTACCCGACGATGATCGGAGGCATCAAGCAGGATCCAGGGGGCAGCCTTGAAGTTAGAGCGCTTCAGCATCTCGTCATAAACACGGTAAGACTGGCTATAGTGCTCGAGCTGTTCAAGATCGCTCTGGGTCACGCGCCACTTGGTTGCAGGGTCGCTATACAAACCCACCAAACGCTCGCGTTGGGTCTGCTCGGAGATATGCAAGAAGAATTTGATTACCAGATAGCCATCGTTGCGCAGCTGTGTTTCGAAGTCTTCAATGGAGGGAAGCATGCGTGCCGTATGAGCCTCAACCGCAGCGCGTTCTTTCTTGGAAAGCTTTCCCTTCTTTGGGAGCATGTTGATCACATGCTGCGCCGCCACCGAATACCAACCGCGATCATAGAACGTCATACTCCCACGCTGACCAAGCGCTTTCCAAAACTGCTGCATAACAGGGAAATAGCCAGTGGAGCCGAACTCTTCGCTCAAAACGTTTTCGGCTTCTTCGCCTTCGAAATCTTCCGTAACGTATACCGAAGTGTCGCGCGCATCCAAGTGATACAGCAAATCTGAGATTCGACTGCCCTTCCCGGCGCCCTTCCATCCCTCGAACAACACCACCACGCCAAGCTCCTGGCGCTTCGCTTCCTGCTGAAGCACGACCAACTTATTGATCAATTCTTT
>OGQA01001248.1_pt1 | contig 12133 bp, 7 predicted proteins | sample 1553011 | NCBI WGS metagenome assembly OGQA01 (sample SAMEA2580256, study PRJEB22360) | human gut metagenome | biome: human gut; feature: human-associated habitat; material: faeces | place: Denmark | collected 2008/2010 | reverse complement strand
CAGTGTATAAATTATTATCGTCAATATGATAATATCTGAATCCCGGACGCGAAATCCCGTGATAAAACAGGTGATAACCGGTTTCATCAGCCAGATTTTCATCTTCAGGAACAACACATAGCTCGTCCCATTCCATATTTTTGGGTCGCAATCCGCCATCAGGAGCTTCCTCAAGTATTTTTCGCATAAAAGCTATTCTTTCCGGGCTGTCACCTTTAAGCTCTCCGCCATGAGACCACCATACCGCTTTATCGTCTATGTAGGTTTCGCCATGACCACCGTAGCCGCCGCGGCAAAGTGCTTCCCAGAACCTCCGAACAAGCTCTTGCGGCGAAATATTGCCCCACGCATACTGGATATTTCCCTCGTATAGCATTTCGTCAATTACTATCGGTTTGCCATAGCTTTTTCTCCACTCGGATGTTCCCTCCGGAGAACGCTGAATGCTGCAGTGCGTTATCCATGACTTTGTATGATCGTAAAACTGATTACCGTTATGTATTGATCGCAGGTGATCATACGGGTCGCTTTCTACGATTATCTGCGCATATTGTTCCCAGTCCTCAATGCTCTTGTTTTTTATCAGGTCATATTCATTAGCAAATGACCACCATATATTTCTGAAAGCCGAAAACCTTGCCGCTGTGTATTTCAGATAAAGTTCGTTTTGCTCCGGTGTCATTGTTGAGAAGCCCCAGCGGTCATACGGGTGAAAGAGGATAATATCTGCCTCAATACCCAGCTTTTGAAGCTCGGTGATACAGTATTCAATATGCTGAAAATGCTTGGGGTTAAACCTCTCGAAATCCCAGTTGTTGCCCTTGGAGTCCGGAGTGTAGCCCCACACATTGTCCTCTGTGATAGCACTTCCGTCAACCGGAGTACCCTCGTATGGATAGGAGCGAGGCTCACGTGAATTGTAGCAGTAGCTTTTAGGAATATGCAGAAACGTATCTTGTTGAACGGGGAATTTTTCAGAGTTTCAAGAGTTTGTGCGATAAGGTCATCGCTTTGCAGATTCCATACATAACAGGTCGTGCCGACAGGATAATATGGTGTTCCGTCGGAATACTGAAAATGATATTTGTTATGTACCTTTACGCAGCCGTGATTATTTTCCGACGGCGGCGTGACAGAAAAAGTTCCTTCGTATTTACTGTCAGAAAAATTCCCGCAGACCGTAAAATGGTATTCTTCCTCAAACGATGGCATGAATCTTACTTTGTATATTCCGTTCCCATCGTAAAAACCATTTACGGTTTTGCGCTCGGAATCGCTTTCAAATAGCGCAGTGATACTGCGTTCCATGAATGGGTTGCCAGCGGTGGTTCCCTCGGAGCAAAACTCGAAAACGCCCCATTTTTCAACTGATTTTGTATAATTCATAATGGTTCCTCCAATGCCTTTACACATAGACTGACGGATCACTGTGCTGGTGGAATCCGTCGGTTAAGATTTTGAATATCACAGGTAATCTGATTTATGGCGCTGAATAAGTGAATGTTATTTCCAGCGTCGAAAGTATCTCATTGTCTTTGACGGAAAGAAGAGTCGCAGACAGACCGGATTTGTCGCCATCGGCACATCTGCTGTCATCAGGGATAGATGTTACCCACTGGTTATAGAGGTTTACTCTCGTGCAGTTATCGTCGTCGGAACAGGTATATTCCTTGCCGGATAGCTCACGGACTTCGCCGTTTACCTTAACCTCATCAATAGAGATAGTATAACCCGGGAAGAACTTCTCGCCGTTGTAAATCCCGAGAGCCGAGAAAAGCACTCCGCCCGAAAGTATTACTCTATCTGAGCCGACAGAGGAGGATAATATGAAAGCGCTCGAATGGGAAAGCGGTAAGAGGTTTGGCGGCGGAGCCTCAAAAGATGAAATTAACGAATGGTTGCAACAATTTAACTGAATATGAACCACCCGCCCCATTATGAGGTGGGTGGTTTTTGCAGCCGTATTCTTTGTTTAATGCGGCTCAAATTTTGACTTTACTTTTGCTCCTTCTTAGCAGTATTGCAGTTTCTGCCGCAGTACTGTACTTAAATTATAACACAAAGCCGCTTTTTTTCAATGGAAAAAACTCTTTCCTCCCGAAAGAAGAAAAAACAGTAGCCCGAAAAAGAAAAAGCCGCACAAGGTCTGACCCCCTGCGCGGCTGAAACGCATTGAATCTATCAGTTTATTTGAGCAGCTTGTTTTCCACCCTGAAAAAGTCCACGTCAACATAACCTCCCGACTGCTTTGTCGGGAAATTGAATATCGCGTAACGGTATCCCATAAAATGCAGACCGTAATAATTCATTTGCAGCGTGTTTCCTATTTTCGTCCAGTTATCGCCGTCGAGGCTGTAATAGAAATACGCCTTGTCCGCCGCATTTTTGAAATCGCAGTCGACCCGCAGATACACTTCGTTTTCCGTTATTTCGACCCTTTCCGTTTCAAATTCCTGTTCAACGTTGTCGTTATCGTCATACCAAACCGTTACGATATATTTTTTCCCGTCCTCGATTTTTACGGCGACATAACCGTATTTTTCCGCGAAGGCGGCAAACCCCGCAACATCGCCCTCTTTCATTTCCGAAACGTCGAGCTTTATATATGCGCCGCATTCCGGTCCGAAGGTTCGCTGCGTAAGGGTGTTTCTCGCATTGGCAACAGTGCCGCAGACATCGCCCGTTCTCAGCCTAAGATAGCCTTTCCTCTCGGTGAGCGACCAGAGGCGGTTGTCGGGATTGTGGTTCCATTGCCATTCCAATGCGAGGTTAGAGCCGTTATAATCGCTCTCGCCCGCTTCCTCGGGCGTGTCGGCAAAGCTGTGATAGGATCTCACTATCTGTGAGTTGATAAATTCGTCGCTTGTGACGACGCTCTTTTTCTCGTGACCCGCGATAGGAATCTTGGCGGTCTTGGGCACCTTTCCGTCAACGCCGACGACCGGCCAGCCGTCCTCCCATGTCATGGTCGACAAAACGGGAGTTCTGCCCACCGCCCCGTGATCCTGAAATACAAAGCAATACCAGTTGCCGTCCTTATCGTCGACGATACCGCCCTGTGCGGCACCGTCATTTCTGAAGCCCATATTATCGTCGATTATCACTTTCATTTCCCACTCGCCGTCGAGCGCTTTGCTTCTGTAACAAAGCTGCGTTCTTCTGCCATGAGGAGGCCATGTTATGATAAAAATATAGTAATATCCGTTCAGCTTATAGACGTGAGAACCCTCGGCAAGGCAGCCCTTGACAAGTCCCGCGTCGTTGATGAGTTTTCTCTTGGTTCCGGGCTTGACTGCGCTCAGATCCTTTTCCAGTTCAACGTACCATATCTGTCCGCCGCCGTAGACAAGATACACCTTGCCGTCGTCGAACAAAAGGCTCATATCATGGAAGCACTCGTCAAACACGAACCTGTCCCATTTCCCGTTTTCTATATCGTCGGTATGATAGATATAAGTTTTTCCGGTGGAGAAGGAAGTGAAGCCGGCGTAATACACACCGTCGTTATATCTGAGGGTAGTCGCCCACTGACCCTTGCCGTAATTGTTTTCCCCGTTTCTTAAGGCAAGTTTATCACTGTCCTCCAGTGTATCAAAAACGTAATTTACTATTTCCCAGTTTACAAGGTCGTAGGATCTCATTATGGGGCACCCCGGAGACAGGTGCATGGTCGTCGAAACCATATAAAACGCGTCGTCAACGCGGATTATATCAATATCGGGCACGTCGGCGAAAATAACGGGATTTGTGTAGTTTCCGTTGCCGTCGTCGGTTGAAGTTATCGTGGATTTTATGATATCCTTATCAAGCATTGTGGTATCCTCCTCTTTTTCGGGCTCGGCGGTGACGCACGGTAGCAGATTCGACGTCACGGTGCCCGTGCCAACTTCCGCCGTGCATGCCGTCAGCGACAATACAGCCGTCAGCGCCGCAGCGAACCTAACAAGTCTTTTCATTTTTGTCTCCTGATTTTCTGCTGCCGACGTCAGCCGTCAAGCTCAAGACCGCTTACGGTGACATTGTAAGTGATGGATGTGAACGGCGTCTCTTCGCCGTTTATTTTAAGTGCCAGACGATAGTTTATCCATTCTATGTCAGTTTTCACCGCGAATATTCCGCATTCCTCCGTGCCGTAAATCAGCGATCCGACCTCGGAGCCGCCCCAGCCGTTTTCAAGCCCGTTTTCCGTCGAGCTTGCGGGATCGAGTTCCTTATTTACGGGAATTTCAACCTCTCCGTTTTCGGTTGCCAGCGTCAGCGATCTCACAAGCACCTTATACTTCGCATCGGTATCGGTATTAATAAACCCGAGGTTGACTATGGCGCTGTCCTTGTCAAAAGAAGAGGATTTTATGGAATAGTCCCCGTTCTTCGGAACGTCGAGCATCGCAGAGGGGCTCGGTCCGGGCTCGGTCTGTCCCGAAAATACCAGCGTCTTGTAGGGTATATCGGTGGAGGCTATGCTCTCTTCGGGACGAAGCTGCTCGTCGCCCTTTGAAAACTTCCACGACTTAAGCTCTATATCGGAGCCGGAAAATACGAAATAAACGTTATGGTTTCTTCCGTCAAACTGCGCAAAGCCGTCCGAGCGTATTTTGGTATAATCCGCGCAGTCGAACTCGACGAACGCGGCGGTTTCGGAGGAAATATCGTCAAGACGAACCTCTATCCTTCCCTTGCCCTTGACCTCGGCGATAAACTCTGATGCCCCGTAGCCGAAGTCCGCTCCTCTTACATATATCCACGCGCCGTCGGCAGTGCTTTTTGCGGCAGGATCCGTTACCTTGTCGTATCCGATATCCGCACTGGTGAACATTAGCGCGCCGCTGTTATAGGTATAGGGGTCTACCAGCTTTATCTGCGCTACGCCCTTCTTGCTTGCCGCAGTTATGGGGATATCGCCCGTCGCCTTGTCCATGGGCAGATAGTCTGCCATCATACTGCGGAAGCCCGCTTTTCCTCCCATAAGCTCCTCCAGAAGAAGCGTATGGTGAATGATGTAGTTTACGCCCTTATATTCAATGAAATGAGTGTGGTTGTTAGCCCAGCGAAGTCCGGAGGCCCCGTTGGCGTTCTCTCCCGCATTATAGAAATAGGGTCCTCTGCATTCCCAGCTATCCGCATCGAGAGGGGTCTTGGTGGTCATATACGCCATGCTGCACGCGGGCGGAACGTCGACCCCCTCGTACTCCTTCCAGCCGGTCTTGTGATCCTGCCAGTCAGTGCAGTATGTATAGTAATATACTCCGTCGATATAGTTCAGCTCGCTCGCCTCAAAAAAGTAGGGAGCGTCAATGGAAACAAATTCGCTGTCAAAGGAAAGCATATCCTTTCCCAGCTTTGCTATCTTCGGGATCTTGCTGTGCATAGTGTTGCCGTCTGCCGGTGTGCCTCCGCCGAAGGAGAGCCAGCCTACGCCATTTTCGTCAATGCACACGCCTGGGTCAAAGGGCGCGGGGCAATTCTCCAGCCCAGGCATATTCTGATAAACCAGAGGCTCGCCGAGCGGATCGGTCCACGGTCCCACAGGGTCGGTGGAGGTAATAACTCCCACACCGTTGCCGCTGTTTGAGAAGTAAAGGTAAAAATGCGTAAGTCCGTCGTCTTCAACGCGGGAAACTATCGACGGTGCCCACGAGTTATATATCCACGGCGCGATCTCTCCGACCTCTATCCTGCCGTGATATATCCAGTTTACCATATCGTCGGTGGAAAATACCACAAGCGATTTGATATGGGCATAGTCGTTCTTTGTTCCCTCTTCCGACTGCTGTTGGTCGTTCGTGCCGTAAACGTAAAGCCTTCCGTTATATTCCACCGCGGTGGGATCGGCGCAGAATATGTTCGGCGAGATGGGATTTGCGTTACTCTCGTTTTTGTAGACATTTCCGCTTACCTCGTCGATTATTATTCCGTTGTTAAGGCTGTCGATTATTGTTTCGTTGTCAGGTTTGTCGCTTGTTTCCGCTTTGCTCACACTGTCTACGCTGTCGGCAGAGCTTTCTGTCTGCACAGATGAATCATTCGAGCCGTTCTGCTCGGAACAGCCGGAAACAAGCAGCATAGCCGCTGCACAAATCAAAGCCGTTATCTTCTTGTTCATGGTTACTCCTTTCATTCAGCCTGCCATCTTTCAAGGCAGATGTCCTTGCTTGAAAATGCAAAATATACATTGTGAATTCCTGTTATTTTTGTGGGAAGAACCACAGGAATTTTATCAAATCCATCATTTGCGAGTTCAATCACTCCCAACGGTTCGGCATTCCTGTCATCAAGACGAAGCTCGATAACGCCCATGCCCTTTGCGGTAACGAGCAGCTTTTCTGTGCCCTTGCCGAAATCAACGCCCTTTATGTAAGTCCATGCGCCCCCTGCCAGCGACTTCACAGCCATTTTGCCGGTGGATATCTGTTCGTACCACATATCTGCGCAGGTGAACATCTCCGCACCGCTGTGAGCTTTATACGGGTCGAGCGGCTGAGTCTGCGTGACGCCTTCGCGTGTTGCCTTTGTGACGGGGAATTCCGTATCCGTGTAAGGCAGTAGATCCACGCACATACAGCGGAATCCTCCCTTTGTTTTCGTGCGCTCCTGAATGTGAAGTGTGTGGTGAAGAATGTACCTTGTTCCCTTATATTCGATAAGGTGGGTGTGATTGTTGCACCAGTCCATTCCGGAATCACCGGCGTTCAGGAAGAATCCGCCCTTGAACTGCCAGCTTTCCGGGTCAAGGGGAGTTTTGCTCGTCATACAGCCCATGCTGCATATTCCCGGCGCCGGAACGTCCGTTCTGTTCCAGTTTTCTCTTGACTGCCAGTCCGTGCTGTATGTGTAGATAAACGTTCCGTTTTCGTAGTTCAGCTCGCTTGCCTCGAAGAAATACGGAGCGTCTATCGGAACAAAATCGCTGTCAAACGAAAGCATATCCTTTCCGAGCCGCACTATCTTAGGTATGTTTGTGTGCAGCGTATTACTTGTAGGTGGAGTCCCTCCGCCGAACGCAAGCCAGCCTGTGCCGTTTTCGTCGAGGCATACTCCCGGGTCAAAGGGCGCAGGACAGTTTTCAAGCCCCGGCATATTCTGATAGATTAGCGGCTTTCCGAGAGGGTCGCTCCACGGTCCGAGAGGGTGTTCCGCCGTAAGCACTCCTACACCGCAGCCGCTGTTCGAAAAGTAAAGGTAAAAATGAGTTTTTCCGTCCGCCTCAACTCTGGAAGTTACGGACGGCGCCCATGAATTCACTATCCAAGGTGCTATTTTTGCGACGTCTATGAAGCCATGGTATTCCCAGTTCACCATATCGTCAGTTGACAGCATAACGATGGATTTTATGTGAGCATAGCCGTTCTTTCCGTCATCGCCGACTGCCTCGTATTCCTGATGGTCGTTAGTGCCGTAAATATAAAGTCTGCCGTTGTACTCAACGCCTGTCGGGTCGGCGCAGAATACATTCGGCGAAATTGGATTAGCCGTATTTTCCAGCTTGTAGCAATTTTCGCTTATTTTCATTAGCATCACCTCATTGTTTTTGGGCAACACCGCACAAAAACCATTTATTGGATTTTGTGCGCGTCTTGCTTACATTTTTTTCGTCATATTGCACAATACACGCACAATCTTTGCACGGTATTGCTTTAATTTTATTATACACATTGCAATGTAGAAATTCAACAGCGTATATTCGTTTAATCCACCTTTTAGTCATAATATGCACTTTTGCTCTTGACTTTAGTGCGGAATTAAGCTATACTGTAAACGGGGTGATATTATGCGCAGAAGAATAGCGGTCATTACCGCAAGAGCCGATGCATCCGAACAGCGAGATATATTATACGGAATATCCGAGGCCGCATTCCGGAAAGACACCGATGTTGTGGTCTACTCAAACATATACAACCACTGGCAGGACGATAATCTGCTGAATTATGAGAACATAATTTACTCACTGATTGAGCCGGATTTATTTGACGGTGTTATTGTCACAGCCGAGGCATTCCGGGATATAAAAATAATCAACGATACAATCGATAAAATCAGAGCTGCAAAAATCCCCGCCATTGTTATTGACGGGGAGTTGGATGGATTTAAGAGCGTTTATTCCGACGATGAAACCGACCTGGAGAAAATGACGGAACATCTGATAACGGTTCACGGTTTTACGGACATCGACATACTGACGGGAAGCAGAGACAGCGCCGCTTCGCAAAAGCGTCTGAACGGCTGCAAGCGCGCATTCGGAAAGCACGGAATAAGTTTTGATAATATCAGAGTGTATTACGGAAACTTCTGGAACGATTCAGGCGAGGAACTTGCCCGGCGGTATCTCAGCGGTGAAATTCCGCGACCTCAGGCGGTGATATGTACCAACGATTTCATGGCGTTCGGGCTGTGTGATGTTCTTTCGGAGGCAGGAGTGGATATTCCCGGCGAGCTGACAGTAACGGGCTACGACCTGACCGGCGGCGACCATACCGCAGGAAGAATATATCACTATCCGCTGCTGACGACTTACCGCAGAAACCGCCGTAAAATGGGACGGGACGCTGTGGATGCTATTCTCGGCGGCAGTCCTATTCAAGACAATTCCGACAGGTTCGTAAGCGGAAACACCTGCTCCTGCGGCGTCTGCCGTTTGCATCTTTTAGATGAGCTTGTCGCGGAAAAGATAGACCAGTATCACACCATTATGAGCACCGTGGCACAGTTTTCCGGCAGGCTCACCACATCGCGTACTCTTGAGGAATACACCGGAGCGGTAAGTGAGTTTTTCTACCTGCTGCACGGTGCTGACAGGCTGTTTCTGTGCCTTGACAGCGCATGGAACAGTGAACGTTTCAACGGTGGTGAGTTCCTGTGCTGTGCGATAGATAACGAGTATTCGGAACCTCCGATAAAGTTCAGCAGTGGCGAAACTCCCGTGCCGTTCATTACGGAGCACGATTCCCCTGCGATTTTCTATGTGAATCCCGTGTGCTTTCAGACAAGGCTTTACGGGTATACGGTGCTGGAATACAACCGCCCGGCGAGCTATGATTTCAGCTTCCGCGACTGGAACAAGACTGTTGCGGATACACTGGAATTTCTGCGAATGAAGAATGATATCCACTATCTCACGCAATGCCAGCGGCAATCCGCACTGTATGATTCGCTGACGGGGTTCTACAATCTTTGTGAATTTGAAAGCATTGTGGAGGAAGCCGGGCATAACTTCTGCATTCAGGCGGTAAGGCTTAGTTTCCCGGACGGCGGAGAATACCTGTTTGGTGAAAACCACCGCAGCGATATAATCGCAGAAACAGCGTCAGCAATAAAACGTGTATGCACTAAGCATGAAATATGCTGCCGGACCGATGACAACACATTTCTTATCCTGTTCAAAAGGGAAAACGGAATGTTTCCTGAGAAACTGAAAATATCGCTCCACAACGAGGTTTATTCACGGCACGATGAACGGCAGGTTATTATCACATACCACAGTTCCGATAACACGCTGGTCGGAGAGCTGCGCTCAGCCGTATTGTTGAATGCAGAGCACGATGTCGGTCTGATAAGCGAACGAAGAAGACTTCCGCATTATAATGAGCTTGCCGACATAAGGAACAGGATAATTTCAATGCCTAATAAGATGCCTAAGCTTTCGGAAGTCAGCAGAAAAATGTGCGTCAGCGAGGGGCATTTCCGTTTGATTTACCGGCAGTGCTTTGATGTAAGTTACAACCGCGACTGCATAAATTCAAGGGTAATGAAAGCCTGCTACTTACTGTATTCTACCGCCATGAGCATTTATGCGACAGCAGTAAGCTGCGGTTACGATGATGAAAAATTCTTCTCACGGCAGTTCAGGCAGGTGACCGGATTTTCTCCGGCAGAATACAGAAAAAAGATACTGCAGTGACGGCAAGAATATTGTGATGATCAATAAACGACAGACAAAGGCACTGTAAAAAAAGACTGCCATCTCAAAAAATGAGCTGCGGGAAAAGCTTTTTTTCGCAGGTGGTAGAGCAGTTCACAGCAAAAGGACTGATCATAAAAAGGGAGCGATAGTAGATTCAACGATAATAGCAGTGCAGACTTCCACAAAAAACAAGGAACGCAAACGCAACTCTGACGCACATCAGACGCACAAGGGAAATGCGTGGTATTTCGGCTTTTAGAGCACGGGCTAAACGTTCCTTTTGTTCCTCATTTAAAACCGAACATCAACAGCTTCCGGTATAACAATACCGTTATGTCACATTTATCCGCTTCTCTGAACTTTAGCTTTGCGTATTTACAAATACGGACATAGTAAAAGGGCTGCTGCGGCAACCCTCAGAATGTTGAAAAAGTCAAGCAGAAACACTTGTTTTATTACTGCACGAATTAATTAATTTGTACCTTTCGCAATTTCCCCATCCGAAAGCTCGATGACACGCTTACAGCGAGCGGCAATGTCTTTGTCGTGGGTTACGATTATGACGGTTTTTCCCGACATATTGAGGCGCTCGAAAATCTGCATTATTTCATCTGCGGTCATGCTGTCAAGTGCGCCTGTCGGTTCATCGGCAAGGATTATCTGTGGTTCGTTTACCACCGCTCTTGCTATGGCTACTCTTTGCTTCTGACCGCCCGACAGTCTGTAGGCGGGCGTGTTTGTTTTATCGGACAGTCCGACGCTTTTTAATACATCGTTTATCGCCTTTTCCTTATTGATGGGCTTATCTGTGTATATAAGAGGGATATTTATATTCTGCTTTACCGTGTATTTTTCGACAAGGGCGAAATCCTGCATTACAAAGCCTATATGACTGTTTCTGAGCTTTGCTTTTTCACGCTCCGGTATGGAAGAAACTTTTTTGCCGTCAATATAATAATCGCCGTCCGTTTGCTTGTCGAGAAGTCCGAGAATATTAAGAAGCGTTGATTTTCCGCTTCCGCTTTTTCCGATTATTGCGACAAGCTCGCCCTTGTTTACTTCAAAGCTGATATTTTTCAATGCTTGAACCTGTGTGTCACCGTCACGGAAAGTCTTTGATATGTTGTCGAGTCTGATCATTTACTTTTCCTCCTTTATCTGCATTATAAGCGGTTTTCTCTTAATGCTCACCATAACGGGCAAAATGGCTATCACTGCCGTTGCAATGCCTGTCAGCATAAAAACAAGTGTTGTACGGAGTGACATAAATATAAGAGATGAAACAACAACGCCGACAAGGTTTATAATCAGCACTTCGGCGCTTATCCTGAGCAGGATATCCGACTGTGAAGCACCGCAAATCATGTGTATGAGCAGTTCACGGATATTTTTTCTGACATAGAGCAGGGTTGACTGTATCATTGAAAATACCGCAAGAATAATGATTATTGATGATATGACGATGAGTGAAATATCGGCTTTTGTAGAAACAAGGTCGATAAGCTGTCTTGTTTCATCGGCAGATATGAAGTTATATGTATTCATGCCGTTTTCTGCGGCGTAATCATTTATTGCGGCAAGGTCGGATTTATCATCGGCATAGATAAGTGAGGTGGGGTAATCAATGCCTTGTGCTTTCATGCTTTCAATGCTCATGACAGGAGTGAACACTTTGTTGTCGGCGGAAACAACAGAGCTTTTGTCGCCTTTCAAAAAGGTTGTTTTCATGCCGCTTTTCAGTATACCGACTACCTCATATTTATCAAGGTACAAGTCGCCGATGTTATAGTCGTTTTCAAAGTCACTGCCGAGAACTACGGGCGGATTATCTGACAGATCTTTGCCGTATTCTGTATTTTGGAACAGCCGTCCTTTACTTACTTCAAAGCCGAATATATCAAAGTAATGCTCTGTAATTACCGTCAGAGAATATTCTGTGCCGTCTTTTTCTTCATAGAATTCGGAACGCCCCTCGGTTTTATAGTTTTCGGCTATGTAATAGCTGAGGTTTCTTTCCTTTTCTATGTCGTCATAATCAACCACTATTCCGCCGTCGGTGTAAATATCGGGGTTTGACGGACTGTAGCAGTTTTTGGGAAAATCAAAGCCGTCAAGGGCATTCACAGTTACAGTTTTATATGCGGTGATACTGCAAAGATTGCCTATAACAAAGAATGCTACTATCATCTGGAATGTAAGAAGCAGGCAGGAAAGCAGGTTCGATTTTATATCGAA
>OGQA01001243.1_pt1 | contig 12144 bp, 8 predicted proteins | sample 1553011 | NCBI WGS metagenome assembly OGQA01 (sample SAMEA2580256, study PRJEB22360) | human gut metagenome | biome: human gut; feature: human-associated habitat; material: faeces | place: Denmark | collected 2008/2010 | reverse complement strand
GGGGCAAAGCCCCTGCGGCTACTCGCGGTAAAAGCCGTTCATCGCCTTGTACACGTCGATCTCCCACTGGCGGCGGTGGCTCTTGGCAACCGTGTCCAGGATCAGGCCCGTCACGAAGGAGAGGGCGCCGCAGCCGGCGAGCGCCAGGCTGCCGAGCATCGTGGGGATGCGGGGCACCAGGCCGGTGGCCGCGTACTCGGCGACGACGGGGATGCCCGCCACCACAGCCAGCACCAGCAGGATCAGGGCCAGCCAGCCGAAGAACGCCAGCGGGCGGTAGTCCTTGAACAGGCTCGTGATGGCGCGCAGCACCTTCGCGCCGTCGCCGAAGGTGGACAGCTTCGAGTAGCTGCCCTCGGGGCGGTCGCGGTAGTCGATCGGCACGTCCTCGATGCGCCAGCGCTTGTCCACCGCATGGATGGAGATCTCCGTCTCGATCTGGAAGCCCTCGGAGAGCACCGGCATGGTCTTCACGAACACGCGGTTGAACGCGCGGTAGCCCGTCATGACGTCGTCGAAGGCGAAGCCGTAGATCTTCTTGATCAGCCAGCGCACCAGGTCGTTGCCGAAGCCGTGGAACGCGCGGTCGTTCTCCTCGCCGTAGGAGCCGTTGGACAGGCGGTCGCCCACCGTCATGTCGGCGCGGTCGGCGCGCAGCGGCTCCAGGAGCGCCGGCGCGGCCTCGGCGGGGTAGGTGTCGTCGCCGTCGACCATCAGGTAGTAGTCGGCGTCGATGTCGCGGAACATGGAGCGGACGACGTTGCCCTTGCCCTGGCGCCCCTCGAACTTCACGATGGCGCCGTGCTCGCGGGCGATGTCGGCCGTGCCGTCCTTGGAGTTGTTGTCGTAGACGTAGATGTCGGCGTCGGGCAGGACGCGCTTGAAGTCGTCCACCACCTTGCCGATGGTCACGGCTTCGTTGTAGCAGGGTATGAGTACTGCGACCTTGTCTGCCATTGGGCTCCCTTTCAAACAAGCAAACAGCAAGCGCAAAAGCGCGAAATGTATCAATTGCCGATTATGCACACGGCGCATACCGTCCAATACCCCTCAGGGCAGCAGCCGAAGCGCATAGCTATAAGCCACATTAGTTTACTCGCTTTTTACGTTGAATGAAATGGCTTCGGCAAGCGCATAAAACTCTCCACGAACAGGCAGGAATATAGGGACAGGTACCGTTTTCCAGCCAGCATACAGGTCCGCGCCCGCAATGAACGAACCGCCTCCCGCTTCTTGGACATAAAGAAACGGGAGGCGGTTCAAAACTCGCATACGAAGCCTTGCTTTTGTGCGCTACGGCGAAAGCGGGAATCCGATACCTGCCCCTATTTTCCTGTTCGGCTAGTTATGCGTACGATGATCGCGGTAATTAGCTAAATACGTTGCGAATTCAGCCGAGGTGTCAGAGTTGCCAGAACGCCACATTTTGTGGTCGATGATGGTGCTTTCGCTGCCGTAATACGCATCGATATAGGCAATAAGCCCGTCAATCGCTTCAAGCTGCGCTTCGGGATAGGTGCCCTGCCCGCCCACATGCACTATTTCGATGCCAATAGAATACGAATTCATACCGTAATCGGTAATACTCTTCGAAGGAGCTTTGGTGGTCCCCTTTTTGTCGTCGCGTCCATCTTCCAGCACGCCATACTCGCTGTTGTGACCTGCGTCGCCATAGCCGGCATGATGGGCAATGGCATCCATCGGCACACATTGCACGATAGATCCGTCTTTATTCACGATGAACTGCGAGGCCACTTTGTTGCCACTGCTCTCCCATGAATTAACGATAGAAGCCGCGCTGCTATCCACTTCGGTGTCATGCAGCACGATGTACTTCTGATAGCTGGCCCCTTTTTCGCCGTGGTTGAAGTCGGGACGATAGTCTTCCGTTATATCCAGCTTCGCGCGCAACTCACTTGCCGTCGGCTTAGCTTCCTCCGCAGAAGAAACGCCCCCTTCGGCTCCTTCGCCACTTTGGGCACCGCCATCCGAAGAAACGCCCGCATCATTCACCTTGAGCTGAGAGTGGTCGGGCTGTTGCTGCGGAGCTGCGCAACCCGCCAACGTGCACGCCAAAGCAGCGGCGGCAAGTATCCCTATCAGTCTCATACGTTTTCCTTTCAACCGAACGGCGTGCCCAACACAGCGGCGCCAACGTTCTCGCTAGGCACAAATCACAGCGAGCCTGGCCAGCTACCCTTTCGGCAACCATACCAGGCTCGCAACATATCAATGCAAGAAGATGGAGATCAACCCTATTTCCTCAGGTCAACGCCAAGTTCAGCATTCACCAAATCAAATGCCGCGTCGATGGCCTTGTCCATATCGTAGTACTTGTATCCACCCAAACGGCCAGCGAATACCACGTTGCCTTCCTGTTTGGCGAGTTCAACGTACTGCTCATACAGGGCGCTGTTACGATCGTCGTTCAGAGGATAGTACGGCTCGTCGCCGCGCTCCCAGTTTGCGGGATACTCGCGCGTAATGATGGTGGTTGGCTGAGTGCCGTACTCGAAGTGCTTGTGCTCGATAATGCGCGTGAAGGGCACCTCGCGCTCGGTGTAGTTAACCACCGCGTTGCCCTGCCAATTCTCGCATTCAATACGCTCGGATTCGAAGCGCAAAGAACGATACTCCAGCGCGCCAAGCTGATAATCGAAGTAAGCGTCGATGGTGCCGCAGTAAATAACGCGGTCGGCAATACCTTCGTTTTCAGCAACGAACTCACGATACTCGGTATTCAGCAAAATTTCCGTATCGCCGAACATGCGCTCAACCATAGCAGTGTAACCGCCCATGGGGATGCCCTGCCAACGGTCGTTGAAATAATTGTTGTCGTAGATAAAACGAACAGGCAGGCGCTTGATGATGGAAGCGGGCAGCTCTGTGCAGCTCTTGCCCCACTGCTTTTCGGTGTAGCCCTTGATCAGCTTCTCGAATACATCCTTGCCGATAAGCGAAAGCGCCTGTTCCTCGAGATTAGAGGGCTCGCCTTCGCCAATCTGCTCGGCTGCTTCCTGCTTCTGGCGCTCAATGATTTCCTTCGCTTCAGCGGGAGTCTTGATTCCCCACATCTTCGAGAAGGTGTTCATATTGAACGGCAAGTTGTACAACTCGTCCTTGTAGCTGGCAACAGGGCAGTTCACATAGTTGTTGAACTCGGCGAACTGATTTACGTAATCCCAAACGGGACGAAGCGACGTATGGAAGATATGGGCACCGTACTTATGCACGTTGATGCCATCGATTTCTTCCGTATAGATGTTGCCTGCAATGTGATCGCGGCGGTCGATGACCAAGCAGGTCTTGCCGATCTTGGCGGCTTCATGAGCAAAAACGGCGCTCGTGATGCCAGCGCCAACGATGAGGAAATCGTAATGGTTGCGCTGCATGCCATGCCTTTCTGTGTGTAACGTTTCAGCCAGCAAGCTGCCGGCCGCTCTAGCGTGTTTAGAATGCACCGCGCGGGCGCACTGCTTCTTATTCTAGACGATGCTGCTCTACTATCGAAACTCGGACCCAATAAAAAACGCCCGCAAGGACGTTAACGAGCTTTGGGGTATGCACCAGTAGAGTCAGCGAGTAAGATTCTGGCGAGTGCGGGGAGATTGGAAAGCCCATAGGGCTGGCCTTTGCGCCGCCCTATGGGCTTTGAAATTTCCCTGTGCCGCCAGAATCCCGCGCAGCATCGTCGCGTCTCAGGAGCATGTTGCGCTGATCGTAGATCAGCGCAACTACCTAATCCTGCTTTACAACAAGAACGTCGCAGCGAAGGTTCCTGATCAGATAAGTGGAAACGCTGCCAACGAATACGTAGGTGATGTTCGAAAGACCGCGCTCACCGCAGATAACCAGCTCGGGCTCGAACGGCTTGATCATCAGGTTGTGAATGGTTTCCTGAATGCGACCAACCTTAACGACAACCTCTACGGAAGGGATGTCTGGATCTTCCTCGGCTGACTTCAGCGTATCGCCCAAGGAATCGACCAAACGGTTGCGAACCGTTTCAGCAAGCTCCTTGTAGTCGGTGCCCGTCAAGGAATCGGGAACCGAATCTACTACATGGCCGAACATCAATTCTGCATGGTTGAGCTTCGCAATCTGAATTGCGCGCTCGGCTACTTCCTGCTGAGTGCTGCCGCCATCGAGTGCTGCAAATACGCGCCTGTACTGCTTCATAGCTCTCGCCCCTCTTTCTCCTTCGCCATACGGCAAAGGCCCCAGTATCGAAGCGCCCCTGCGCCTCGCTTATTATCTTTCTTTATTCTAGCAGGATACCCAAGCAAAAACGTCACAATGCTGTAACACGTTCATTCCTTCTTCCCCAAAGAAACCCCAAATGATGAGGGGATTGTGAATGGTTGCCTCTGCGAAAGCCATACCTGTCACGAAGCTGTTCCGGCACTCCCTCCCGAACCTGCATTGGCCACTCTTGGCTTAACTCCAGCTAAAGCACGGGCGTTCTGCATTGCCTCCAAATATGCTTGAGCATCGCCTGGATCGTCGTCGATAGACTCATCGCCCAAATCAACCTCGCGAGGAACGCGACGATACAGGATGTCGTACATAACCGGCACCACATACAGCGTCATGAACGTGGCGTACAGCAAGCCGCCCACAACCACAACCGCCATGCCGCGCTGCATCGACGATCCCACCGCATCGCTGAACACCATCGGCAACATAGCGAAGATGGTGGTAATTGCCGTCATCATGATGGGGCGCATGCGGGTACGTCCCGCAGCCACCAGGGCATCGTGCTTTGACAGGCCACCACGGCGCAGCTGGTTCACATAGTCAACGAACACGATGCCGTTATTCACCACCGTGCCCATAAGCACCGCGAAGCCCAGCAGCGAAAGCATGCTCAACTGTTCGCCGGCTGCCACCAAACCGAACAAACCGCCGGTAAAGGCAAGGGGGACAGTCAAGATCACGATGAAGGGAGAAAGCAAGCTCTGGAACTGCGCCACCATGACAAGGTAAATCAGCACAAAGCCCAAAATCAGAAGCAGCATCATTTGAGAAAGCATTGTGTTGATGTTTTCCAGTTCGCCACTGGTTTGAATGGTGTAGCCCTCGGGCAGCTGATAATCCTTGAGCTTGGTCTGCAGATCGCGCGCAAGCAAAGCATTGTTGTAACCATCTTCGACATCGGCCGTCACCGTAATAGCACGGGTTGAGTTCACATGAATCATCGTGGGAGAGGCAACTCCCTGCTCAACCTTAGCGAACTCGCGAAGCTTGTGCGTGGTGGTATCGCCCGTCTGCTGATTGGTTATCTCAATCTCGGTATCAAGAAGATTGTCTGCCGTAACAGGGTTTGTCTTATCCACTACAGACACATTCATCTTGCTGCCATCGAGCGTCATGGAAGGCGCATCGGCGCTTTCGGAAAGCTTTTTCGCCAAATCGCTATACAACTGAGCAACCGTATAGCCGTCCTTGGTAAGCTTGTCGCGATCGACAACCAGGTGAAGCTCGGTCGCAGCATCTTCCATGCCGTTTTCGATTTCGGTATAGCCCTCCACCTGGCCAACGATCCCCATCACATCTTCGCTGATACGCACCAGCTCATCCTGATCGGGACCTTGGATCCTCAACGAAAGCCCACTGCCGGTCATAGAGCTCATCGCCTCGGAAGAAGAAGCGTCGGTAATCACTTCGCAGTTCAGGCCAGAAGTACGCTGCTGCAGCTGATCCAAAATCGAAAGCACCTGGCCTTCGGTGGTCACTGAACTGTCGGTCTGTACGTAGAACGTGAACACCTGGTGGAACTTGTCGCTGCTGCTACTGCTGGAAATATCGCTAGCAACCATCGAGGTCGAAGACGTTCCGTCCATAGCGCCAACGAATTTCACTCCGTCGATGCCCATGGCTTCGTCCATAACCTTATCCGCCGTAGCGTACGCCGTCTCCTTGTCGGTATCTTCAGGCATGGTCACTGTCACCGTTGCCGTTTTCGAGGTCATGGTGGGGATCATAGTGATACCCATGTTCACCACGCCAATCACTGCAACAACCAAAAACACTACCGACACCACAAGAGGCAACGCCTTATGACGCAAGAAGAATGCCAGCGAACGAGCGTATTTCGTCTGCAGCGTCTCAAACCAGTTGTTGCGGCGAGGAATATAGTTCTTGAACAGGAACGAAGAAGCAGCGGGAACCATGGTCAACGCGATAAGCAGCGACGCGGTAAGCACGTAGGCAATGGTCAGCGCGAAGGGCAGCATCAGCTGGTTCACCATGCCCGTAGTAAACACGATGGGCAAGAATACACAAATGGTAGTAAGCGTGGAAGCAATTACCGCGCCCGAGATCTGCTTCGCACCCTGAACGGCTGCGCGAGCAGGCGGAATGCCGCGGCTGCGCAGGCGATAGATATTCTCCAGCACAACAATCGAATTATCTACCAGCATGCCAATAGCGATGGAAATACCGCCAAGCGACATAATGTTCAGCGAGATGCCCGAGAAGTACATCACCACCAAGGCGCAGAGCACTGAGAAGGGAATGCTGAAAGCCATGATGAGCGTGGGGCGCCAATCGCGAAGGAAAACGATGAGCACCACCACGGCAAGAAGCGCGCCCAAAAGCAGCGACTGCAAAATAGAGTTGATGTACAGCGCAATGAAAGACCCCTGGTCACTCACCACAGTTAGATGCAAGCCGGGATTGGCCTGCTCAATTTTGGTAAGCGCTGCTCGGGTATCCGCAGAAACTTCGCTCGTAGAAGCAGTGGAATTCTTGAACACCGAAAGCAATACGCCATCTTTGGCGTTGATACGCATGTACTGATCTCCGACATTGTCAACTTCGGTGATGTCGGCAACATCGGCAAGGCGGATTTCACCCACCCCATCGATGTCGGCGAGCAAAAGCGAACGCAGGTCGGAAATGGAAGAGATGTTGTCGCCCACACGCAACAGCCACTGATCGTCCGAGCCGCTATCAAGATAGCCAGCCGGCATCGAAAAATCCTGGGCTTTAATAATGCCTGCTAGCGTTTCCTTGTCCACCAAGGCATCGACATTCGCTTTGGAAAGAGCCTCTTCACGCGAGCTTTCGTACTGAGAACGGGCATCCGTCAGCTGTTGTTTGTTGGAGTCGATGGTCTGTTGGGCGCTGGCAAACTGAGCGCTGGCGCTGCCGAACTGCGTTGCTGCGGTAATAGAGCCCGATTGCACTTCGGCAAGCTGCTTTTGGTAGGCTTCAAGTTCTCCCGTTACCGTTTGCGCCTTCTGCACAAGCTGCCCAATTTTCGCCTGAACCTGGGGGTTCGCGCCGCTAGGATCGACGGCCTTCAGCGCTCCGATCTCCGCCTGCAGCGAAGTGATCTCGCTGGTTTTCCCGGAAATTGCCAGCGTTAAGCCAGAGCTTGCCTGACCAAGCTGATCGCTTGTTTCCTGCTGCTTCTGCTCGAGCGTTTCTTTCTGGCTGTTTAGCTGGCTCTCCGCTTCAGCCAGCTTCGCCTCACCTTCATCGATGCTTTTCTTGGCATCGTAAAGCTGGGAATTGACGCTGGCCAGCAGCTTGTTGTTGATATCTTCAATCTTGCTGTCGGAAAGGCGCACCTCTACCGATTTTTCCGCCGCTCCAACCGTAGAAACGTCGGCAACACCGTCAATGCGCTCCAATTCAGGAACAGCTTTGTCTTTCACCAACGAAGTGGTGTCGAAAATATCATGGTCGTCGTAGGATGCGGCAACATACAAGGTTGCCATCATATCCATGCTGATTTCCATGTAGTTGGGGCTGCCAGCAGTTTCAGGCAGCTGGGAAGAAACCTCGTTTACCGCAGACGAGGCCTTCACCATGGCGGAATCCATATCGCTTCCGTCCTCGAACTCGAGGAATATCATGGAATAGTTATCAGCACTTTGGCTTTGGACGGAGGAAACACCGCTTACTTTCGAAAGCGAGCCTTCCAATACATCGGTAACTTCGGATTCCACCTTTTCAGCGCTAGCGCCAGGGTCGGTGGTGATAACCGCCAGATAGGGCAAATCCATATCGGGCAGCAAGTCGGTCTTCATCTTGGTAAGCGAAACACCACCCAGAATCAGGATGATGATCACCGCAACCGTAACGATATATGGCTTCTTTACGCTAAAGCGGCTAAGCACAGCAACTCCCTTAATAGTGCAGTTGAGGTAGGTTTCGGGCGAGTGCCAAAGAGAGCCTATTGACTCCCGTATGTTTTATTTAGTAAACATTGTGATTTTATGCCGCATCACCACAGATCTCGGCCACGAATCCGCGAAGAAAGCCCCATACACGCCGATTCCACACTATGCAACGAAAAGTCGAACGATCTGCCCTGATTGCTGAAACGGCAAAGTAGGAATATAGGGACAGGTACCGTTTCCCACTTTAGCTTTGAGGCGCCGCCCGCACTAATCGTATGGAGTTGCCGGGCGACCCCCCCAGCCCTGCCTAGTGAGAAAACGGCGTCTGCCCCCATACCCCACTAATAAAGCTCCGGCCTGCGATGCTCAAGGACGGGCATGGCTACGCGAACTCCGTCAATCGCCGAAAGGTCTATGCGGGCAGCAACCAGCTCTTCGCAGACGCTGCCACTGGCCCGCATCACACCATCAGGCCCAAACACGGCACTTTGCCCGATGTAGCCCTTGTCAACGCGACTTAAGCCCGCAACAAAGATCTCGTTCTCGATGGCGCGCGCCGAAAGAAGCGTACGCCATTGTTCCGCCTTCAAGCGGCCATCCACCCAGGCGGCAGGGTTGATTAACAGCTGGCACCCACGCGTTGCCGCAAAGCGCGCCACTTCCGGAAAACGCAAATCATAGCAAATCGAAAGACCGATGCGCCCAAAGGGAGTATCAATGGGCTCGAACAACGCAGAGCCCGCCGCCATACGATCGGATTCCTTAGTGAAATCGGTATCGAACAAATGCACTTTGCGGTAAACCCCGTGCTTTGTCCCATCGCTTCCCGTAATAACAGCCGTATTAAAGGGATTCCCCTCATTATTTCGCTCATTCACGGTGTATACAAGCCAAAGGCCATAGCGCGCCGCAAGTGCATTCATTCCGCAGCAAAACGGCCCATCAATTGACTCGGCCTCAGAAGCGAACGACCGTTTATCCAGTTCATAGCGGGTCATAAGCGACTCGGGGAACACCAAGATATCCACCCCACGAAGAGAAGCTTCGGCACACCATTGTTCGGCCATTTCCAAAACAGCTTCCGTACCGCCTTCTTCAGGATGACGGCACTGAGCCAGCCCGAGGACAAAAGTCATGGCAACTCCCTTCACGCGCAATGCGGTCAAACGCAAGCTCAAATACGGGTTTGCTTCATTTTCCCACTAAAAAACGAATGGACCGGGAATAACCCAGTCCATTCGCCTGCTAGTACCTCTGCCTCAAACGGACAGCGTATGCATTAGCTAGTTGCTGCCACGGCGGCGAAGCAGCGCAGCAGCGGCAGCCAAGAGGCCCGCGATACCGCCAATGCCAGCGACAGCGGCAACGTTGGTGGCGTCACCGGTCTGAGGGGCGATGCTCGATTCATCCGCCGCTTCGGCGTCATCACCGGCAGCTTCCTGTTCCGAGGCTTCTTCACCATTAGCGGCGTCGTCCGCAGCAGCCTGGTTCTCGGAGTAGAAGGCGTAATAGGTTACCACACCGTCCTGGTCTTCATCCTCAACTGCCTTGCTGAAGTCAACGGGGGTGTACTCCCAGTTGCCCTCATCGTCCTTGAGGGTGGAAGACCAACCCTCGAAGGTCCAACCGTCATAGGTGGGGTCGGCAGGCTTGGCAACAGCCTCGCCCTTCTTGACCTCGGCGGAAGATTCGGTCCCGTTGAAGTTGTCAACAAACTTAACGGTGATCTGCTCAGCCTGAGCATCGGCGTTCTTGGTCCACTGGGCGTAGATGTTCACGTCGGACTGCACGGGCTGGGAGAAGTCCACCTTGTCGGCGGCCTTCTGCTCGTCGGTGTAGCCGGAGTAGTCAGCGTGCCAGTACCAGCCGTCGAAGGTGTAGCCATCGCGGGTGGGAGCCGCGGGCTGGCGCATCATGCCGTCGGAGTCGGTGACGCCCTGCTGGAAGGTCTCGCCGGTGGCGAACTGGCCGCCGTTAGCGACGTACATCACGGCATGGTCGTTCTGCTCCTGGTTCTTGGTCCACTGGGCGAACACGGTCACGTGCTCCTTGCCGGCAACGGACTGGCTGAAGTCGACCTTGTTCAGGTCCTTCTGCTCGTCGGTGAGGCCGGAGAGGTCGGAAACCCAGTACCAGCCGGCGAAGGTGTAGCCCTCGCGGGTGGGCTCTGCGGGCTGGCGCATCATGCCGTCGGAGTCGGCAACGCCCTGCATGGTATCGTTGCCGTCAGCGAACTGGCCACCGTTAGCAGCGTACAGGACATTGATTTCGTCCTGGTTCTTCACCCACTGGGCATACATCGTTACATGAGGCTTGGTAACTGGCTGAGTGAAATCGACCTTGTTCTGCTCTTTCTGCTCTTCGGTGAGGACGCTCAGGTCGGAAACCCAGTACCAGCCAGCGAAGGTATAACCATCGCGGGTGGGAGTCATGGGCTGGCGCATCATGCCGTCAGAGTCGGTGAGACCCTGCTGAACTTCCTGACCATCAGCGAACTTGCCGCCATTGGCAGCATACAGAACGTTGATCTGGTTCTGTTCCGTTTTCTGCTCGTCGGCCTTGTAATACACATAAAGCGTGGTGATGCCCTCCAGGGAGGAGGTCATGTTCACTTCTTCTTCGCTGGTTGCCGCACCCGGAACAATCTTTGTGGGGGTATACCCTTCGAAGCTCTTAACGCAATCTGCAACGCTGCTGTCTGCAGTAATGTCAATCGTAGTGGTTACGCTGGAACCATCACGTTCGCCGCCCTGGAAGAAGCTTACAACCTCAACACTCTGAGCCTGAACCTCTGCGTTCTTTTCCCATGCAGCAAACCAGCTGCCTGCCTTGGCGGAAGAAGGATCGAGCTTGTAATACTGCTGATAATTCTCAGGAATGCCATCCATGCTGGACTGAGAGTACCAACCCTTGAAAGTATAGCCCGCACGAGTAGGCGTAGGAGCATTGATGCTTCCGTCCTCGTTCGCCTTGACGGTTACTCCAGTGCTGCCATCGGTGAACTGTCCACCATTTGCCGAAAACGAAAGCTCGGCCTGGGTAGACTGCTCGAAAGTAGCTCCCTCGCTATTCTCCTCGGCGTCATCGGCCAATGCTACTGCAGGCACGCTACCAAGAGCAAGCGTCAAGCTCAGGCTTGCCGCAATTGCTTTCTTAGAACGCAAATCCTTCATTTATTCTCCTTTTCGCACTGCATTAGCCCGCGCTCTTACGCGTCAGACTAGTTATCCTTTTTATGCATTCGCTATTTAAAGGCAGTTTGAAAAGGATCCGTTGCGCAACATTAGTTACCGATTTGCTTTGTGCACAACATACGCAACTGAGAGGTTTACCCGTTAAAACTATTCAGAGATAATGGCATTGATCTCGTATTTCTGAGTTAGAATATGAATTACTTGCAGATAGTAACCGTTTTTATCGTTTTAACTTGCGGCGAAATTGCGCTCCGGACAAGGATATAGATGCACACACCGAGCTCCTATATGTATTCTGATCTACGCAGCTTTGGCGGCATCACCAATAAAGAAGCTGCAAGCGAGCTCCTTACCGGTCGAACTCTGTGCAGCAACGGTGCGCCCCGTGATCGAATTAATGAAAGAACCTTTTTATCAAGGCAGATCGTCCACGCAACCCCAAGCCAGGTACATCCTGAGTTTTTTGGCGACTTTCATCAAAGCGCCCAAACAATAACAAGCAAAATCGTTTCCAATTTAGCCAAACCCTGTGCGTACCACGAGGTTATAGAGCACTACGGTGGTGTAGCGGCAAAGGAAATGGGGGCTCTTCTCAGGCACTATTCCCTTGATGGAAATCTGTATGCCAACGTTATTCGCAGAATCAACGCATCACCTATGTCGGAAACATCCGATAAGGCCGTGCTTTTGGTGATGATGTTTCTGACTACTGGATGCCTCGCAGATCCCGAAATTGCGGCAAGAACAACGCACAGTTTCATGGAGAAGAAGCTTTCATTCACATTTTCAACGCTTCAGCCAACACTAGCGCAACCAAA
>OGQA01001240.1_pt1 | contig 12170 bp, 6 predicted proteins | sample 1553011 | NCBI WGS metagenome assembly OGQA01 (sample SAMEA2580256, study PRJEB22360) | human gut metagenome | biome: human gut; feature: human-associated habitat; material: faeces | place: Denmark | collected 2008/2010 | reverse complement strand
CTTTTTTTATCTCTTTCCGGCAGTGCGGTCAGAGCCGGGCGGTTATATAATCGATAATATCGAGGCAGAGATTGGTTGTCAGGTCATTTGTATCCAGATCGGGATTCAGCTCGACCAGGTCCATCGACTTTATCAGGTTCGTAGATAGCATATGTTCCACAAAATCTTTAAACTCGTCGGGGATCAGACCTTCGCTGACCCGCGTTCCCGTTCCCGGAGCAAAGCGGGGGTCGATACTGTCCACATCGATACTGAAATGGACGTTGCGTATTTTCCTTTCCTTCAGTTTCCGTTTAATATCTTCCGCTACAAAGCCGATGCCTTTCAAACGGATCGTTTCCATCGTGTAGACACTTAAATGTTCCCGGTCTATCAATGCCAACTCTCCTTCATCCAGGCTACGGGTACCTACCAGAAAAACATTCTGCGGATTCACCTTATTCCCTTGTCCGTATATATTGACCAGTTCCTCGCTACCCATGCCCATCAAAGCACTCAACGGCATACCGTGGATATTTCCGCTGGGAGAAGTTTCATTCGTATTGAGATCGCCGTGTGCATCCAGCCAGATGATACCGAAATCATCAAAACTTTTTCCAACCCCGGAGGCACTCCCCAGCCCAAGTGAATGATCGCCACCGATAACCAGCGGGAAAGCTCCTCCGCGTAGCGTATCATAGACCAGTTCCGCCAGGTTATTGTTCACCTCCACTATCGCATCGAGGTATTTCATACTCTTGCTCCGGGCAAACTTATCCGCTTCCGACACAAGCGGGACATAGAGGTTGCCCAAATCAAAGGCACGATGCCCATTCTTCCGGATAACCTGCATCAGTCCCCGTTCACGCAGATGGTTCGGGGCCCGTTCAACGCCTTCCCGGTCACAACCCAGGTTCAGAGGGACTCCTATTACGTTTATTTTCATACGATAATTTATTACGATTATTATCAAAACCGAGCAAACGTCTCCTTTATAATACCTACCGCCTCCATCATCTGTTCACGGGTAATAATCAGAGGTGGGGTGAAGCGGATAATATGGTCGTGCGTCGGCTTGGCTATCAGGCCGTTTTCTTTCAGTGCGAGGCAGATATCCCAGGCAACCTTTCCGTCATGCGGTTCGGTGACTACGGCATTCAGTAATCCTTTACCACGAACTTGTTTGACCATCGGATTGTCTATCTTTTCCATTTCACTACGGAAAAGTTCACCCATTGCATAAGCATTTTCAGACAGATGTTCATCGCGCACCACCTCCAATGCAGCAATACCGACGGCAGCAGCCAGCGGGTTTCCGCCATAAGTGGAACCATGTTCACCCGGAGCAATCGTCAGCATAATCTCATCGTTTGCCAGTACAGCGGAAACAGGAGTCACACCTCCTGAAAGAGCCTTGCCCAGTATCAGGATATCCGGATGAATATTCTCATAATCGCAAGCCAGCAGTTTCCCGGTACGACCGATACCGGTCTGTATCTCATCTGCGATGAACAGGACATTATGTTGTTTGCAGAGGTCGTAGCACCGGCGGAGATAACCGTCATCGGGAACAATTACGCCTGCCTCTCCCTGTACCGGCTCCAACAGGAGACCGACTACATCGGGATCTTGCAATGCTTCTGCCAATGCTTCTACATTATTATATTGTACTTTAATAAAACCCGGCGTGTATGGTCCGAAGTCTTCATAGGAACTCGGGTCGGTACTCATCGAGATGATTGTAATCGTCCGCCCGTGGAAGTTCTCGCTGCAAACAATAATCTTTGCTTTTTCGGGAGCGATACCCTTGATGCGGTATCCCCAGCGGCGTGCCAGCTTCAGGGCGGTCTCGACCGCTTCTGCTCCGGTATTCATCGGTAACAGTTTGTCGTAGCCGAAGAACTTACAGGCAAACTCCATATATTCACCCAATATATCTGCGTAAAATGCACGCGATACGAGTGTCAGCTTCTGCGCCTGTTCGGTTAATGCTTTGATGATTTTAGGATGACAATGCCCCTGGCTCAGGGCGGAATAACCGGACAGGAAATCAAAATAACGTTTGCCTTCCACGTCCCACACAAATACGCCTTCTCCTTTTTCGAGAACGACAGGCAGGGGATGATAGTTGTGTGCACCAAACTTCCCCTCACGGGTGATGTAATCTTCCGGTCTCATACTATTTCTGATTTAATTGTTTTTGTCAGACTGTAAGCGTTTCATACAGCCTTTGAGCCAAAGATAGTAATTTGAGTGACAGTATGTCACCGAAAGATATATGTTAAGAAACACACTATGACCGGACTTCTTCCACAATCCACCGTTCGATATTGCGTGTTTCTTTGCTGAAGTTAATACCAATCTTAAACAGCCTGCGACCGTCAGCCTCGAAAGGACGGGCATACTGTTTCCCATTGATCTGCCGGAGAGCCTCTTCGGCGGTACCATCCAGTTTAAACTCCATCACATAAATGAAGTGATCTGTCTTCAGCACCAGGTCAATACGTCCGTCGGAGGTATGATATTCCGCTTCAACATAAAAACCAATGAGCTTGAATACAATAAAAAGCACGTTCTGATAGTGGCGTTCCAGATCGGAAGCCAGCTCATAGGGCACATCGGCAAAGAAACTGCTAAGGCGGCGGAAGAAAGCATCATAGTCGCCGGCCATCACCTCATCTACAAACTTCTTGATCTGGAAAGGAGACTCCATCTTATCCACATTTGCATAAAAAGGCAACAGGAAGCGAATAAAACCTTCCTCCACTTCGCGGTTGGGGAAACCTAAACGATATAATCCGAAACGCCGGTCGTACCCCTTAATTGTCAGGTAGCCACTTTGGTAAATAACAGGGATCGGATTATCCGATGTAGAGTCGATGCTGTTAAGCGTATCGGAATCCGTTTCCTCATGCGCCATACGGTTAAGATCGTAATGATGCTTCTTCAGCAGTTCGACAAGATAGGTCGGCGTGCCGGTTTCAAACCAGTAACTATCCAATTGGCGGTACTTAAATGCATTAAGTAAACTGAATGGATTGTAGATACCGATACTATTCTCCACAAAATGATAACCGTCATAGCATTCCTTCAGTTCGGCACAGGCTTCATCATACGTCATATTTCGAGCGGAAGCCAACCCGTGGATATCCTCTTCAAAATAAGCGTGCAACTCCTCTTCGCTTATACCGCAAACAGAGACGAAAGGCTCCCGCATCGAGATATCGTCCAGATTATTCAAGTCACTGAATACACTTACCTTACCGAATTTTGTTACCCCCGTCAGCATGGCGAACTGGATAGAACCATCCATTGTTTTCAGTACGCCATAAAAAGGTTTCAGGGTGGAGCGGAAAGAGGCCTGCAATTCCTCGTTACCGATAGCCTGGAGCATCGGCTTATCGTATTCATCGACAAGGATGGCGACACGTTGGCCGCTTTGCTCGTGGGCCCGCTGGATGATACCGGCGAAACGCAGGGAGAGAGAACGCTCGGAAGGTTCCGCCCCGTACATTTTTTCCCATTGGGTCAGGGCTTTGTCCAGTATATTATCGAGGCTTTCCGGCTTATCGTACTTTTCAATGTTCAGATCGAGATGCAATACAGGCCGTTTTATCCACTCCTTTTCCAGACGTTCCATGGCCAACCCTACAAAGAGTTCTTTCTTCCCTTCAAAGTAAGCCAGCAAAGTGGAGATCAGCAGGCTTTTCCCGAAACGGCTTCAAAGCTGTCAGCCGATATAGTAACGGGTACCGAGCATAAAGACAGCATTGCGGATATGATAGACGTATTTACCGGCAACAAGGTAAAGCAGGTTGCCATACCGCCAAGACCCGTCAAAAAGCAATACGAAAAGCAGAAAAACGCCGATATGGGCAAGACGAGAGCGTTTATAAAGATTGAGGACGGCTGTGACAGATTCTGCAGTTACTGCATAATACCTACCGCCAGAGGCTCTGTAAGGTCACGTTCCTTGCAGGATATAACCGAGGAGGTAAGGTTTCAGGTATCGTGCGGTCATAAGGAGATGGTGCTTGTCGGCATCAACCTTTCCTGCTACGGTCAGGAAATCGGGCTGAGGCTTGCGGACGCAATAGAGGCGGTATGCTCTGTGGACGGTGTGGAACGTGTACGTTTGTCATCGCTTGAACCGGAGCTGCTGACAGATGAGGATATAGCAAGAATGGCGGCGCAGAAAAAGCTCTGTCCGCATTTTCACCTGTCGCTCCAATCCGGAAGCAGTGCTACATTGAAGCGTATGAACCGGCATTATACGCCCGATGAATACTATGATATAGTCCTGAGGCTGCGAAAAGCGTTTCCCGATTGTGCGATAACCACCGATATTATGGTAGGGTTTGCAGGAGAAACCGACGAAGAATTCAAAGAATCCTGCGAATTTGCCCAAAAAGTCGGTTTTGCGGCAATGCACGTTTTTACCTACTCGATCAGAGAGGGTACAGCGGCGGCAAGACGCACAGACCACGTTGCACATGATATTGCCGTAAAGAGATACCACGCTATGAGCAGCCTTGCAAAAAAGCTGAAAGAGGAATATTTCCGCTCGTGCGTGGGAAAGACGGAAAAGGTGCTTATTCAGCGCAGGGAAAGTGAAGAATACGCAAACGGCCTTACCCCGCAGTACGTTCCCGTGCGCATATACGGCAGTGACGCAAACAGGCAGGATATAATTACTGTACAAATTACAGGAGCATCGGGCAGTGATTTTTGTGTCGGAGAAGAAATAAAATGCTTGTAATCGGGCAGATATTGTAGTATAATTAAAAGGTATTGATAGTTTTGTGCCTTTACACGCTTGCAAAAGCCTGTGGCACTATCACAAAAAACGACGGAGGAAGTTTATGTCAGTTTATCGCATTTATGTGGAAAAGAAACCGCAGTTTGCCGTTGAGGGAAAAGCTGTTCTCTCAGACCTTAAAACCGCACTTCAGATTAAAGGTATCAAGGATGTGCGTATCGTAAACCGTTACGATGCAGAGGGTATCACAAAGGAGAATTTTGAAAAAGCTACTCCCACCGTATTCTCAGAACCGCCTGTTGACGATGTTTATTATTCACTGCCTGAGATTGAGGCTGATGAAAAGATGTTCGCAACCGAGTTTTTACCCGGTCAGTTCGATCAGAGAGCAGACTCAGCCGCTCAGTGTATACAGATGCTGTGTCAGGGCGAACGTCCCACAGTTAAATACGCAAAGCTGTATATCCTTAAAGGCGATATTTCAGATGAGGATTTTACTAAGATAAAGCACTATCTCATAAATGCCGTAGAAGCAAGAGAATGCGGCTTTGAGCAGTATGAAACGCTTGATGTAAAGTATGATATCCCGAAGGATGTAGCTGTGCTTGACGGATTTATCGGTCTTTCCGAAGACGAGCTTGCTCAGTTTATCAAGAAGTACGCACTTGCTATGGATCTTGGCGATATAAAGTTCTGTCAGGAATATTTCAAGAAGGAGCAGAGAGATCCTACCCTTACCGAAATCAGAATGATAGATACATACTGGTCGGATCACTGCCGTCATACAACATTCGGAACAATAATCGACAATGCGAAGATTGACGCTCCCTATATTGCCGAAACTTATAAGGAATACAAGCTCGACAAGGAGGAACTTGGCAGAAGCGCAAAGCCTGTCTGCCTTATGGATATTGCGACCGCCGCAGTAAGAAAGCTGAAAAAAGACGGTCTTCTCCCCGACCTTGACGAGAGTGAAGAAATAAATGCCTGCTCCGTAAAAATAACCGTTGACGTTGACGGCAAGGACGAGCAGTGGCTTCTTATGTTCAAGAACGAAACACATAACCACCCCACTGAGATCGAACCTTTCGGTGGTGCGGCAACCTGCCTCGGCGGTGCTATAAGAGATCCGCTTTCGGGTCGTTCTTACGTTTATCAGGCTATGCGTGTAACGGGCGCTTCGGATCCCCTGCTCCCTGTTGACAAGACGATCCCCGGCAAGCTCCCTCCGAGAAAGATAACAACAACAGCCGCACAGGGCTATTCGTCATACGGTAACCAGATCGGTCTTGCAACAGGTCACGTTGCTGAGATATACGACCCCGGATATATGGCTAAGCGTATGGAGATAGGTGCTGTAATAGGTGCCGCTCCTGCTGAGAACGTTGTCCGTGAACGCCCCGTCCCCGGTGACATAATCATCCTGCTCGGCGGCAGAACAGGCCGTGACGGTTGCGGCGGTGCTACAGGCTCATCAAAGTCGCACAGCGTTGAATCGCTCGAAACCTGCGGTGCTGAGGTTCAGAAGGGTAACGCTCCCGAAGAAAGAAAACTCCAGAGATTATTCCGTGACAAGAACGCAACAAAGCTGATAAAGCGTTGCAACGACTTTGGTGCAGGCGGTGTTTCCGTAGCCATAGGCGAGCTTGCTGACGGTCTTGAAATCGACCTCAACGCAGTTCCCAAGAAGTACGACGGTCTTGACGGCACAGAACTTGCCATCTCTGAGTCACAGGAAAGAATGGCAGTTGTAGTTGACAAGAACGATGTTGACAAGTTCATCGCTCTTGCAGGCAAGGAAAACCTTGAGGCTACTCCAGTTGCGGTAGTTACCGAAAACCCCAGACTCAAGATGAACTGGAACGGTAAGACTATCTGCGACATTTCAAGAGAATTCTTAAATTCAAACGGTGCAGAAAAGCACACGGATATATATGTTCCCGCTCCAACGGTAAGCTATTCTACAGGCAGACACAACACTAAGGAAGAATGGGAAAAGCTCGTTACCGACCTTAACGTATGCTCTCAGAAGGGTCTTGTACAGCGCTTTGACTCAACAATCGGCGCAGGTACTGTACTTATGCCTTATTCGGGCAAGACACAGCAGACACCCGTACAGGCTATGGCGGCAAAGCTCCCCGTACTTTCGGGCAACACAAAGACAGCTTCCATAATGGCATGGGGCTTTGATCCTTTCGTAAGCCGTCAGTCGCCCTATCACGCAGCCGCTCTTGCAGTAGTCGAGAGTATGGCTAAGGTAGTAGCCGCAGGCGGTAAGAGCGAAAAATGCTGGCTCACATTCCAGGAATATTTTGAACGTACACAGGGCGATCCTGAGCGTTGGGGCAAGCCTTTTGCCGCACTTCTCGGCGCATATAAGGCTCAGATTGCACTCTCAAGCGGCGCTATAGGCGGCAAGGACTCAATGTCGGGTACATTTGAGCATATAGATGTTCCGCCCACGCTCGTTTCTTTCGCAGTTTCAACTGCAAAGTCAGACAAGATAATTTCCGCCGAATTCAAGCTCCCCTGCAGTGATATTTACTACATTGCACCTGCATACGATGAAAACGGTATGCCCGACTTTGACAGCGTCAAGAAGGTATTTGCTACAGTAGAAAAGGCAATTGCCGACGGCACTGCCCTGTCAGTATGGACTTTGGCTCACGGCGGTATTGCAGAAGGTATCTTCAAGATGTCGCTCGGTAACAGAATCGGTGCAAAGCTTAAAGCTATGGACGATGAAAAGCTGTTCGGTCTGCACTACGGTGCATTCATCATCGAGGCTAAGGGCGCAATAGAGGGCGCAGAGCTTATCGGTGAAACGGTGAGCGACTACACGATTACGGCAGGCAATGTCAAGCTTGACATTGCAGATCTTGAGAAGAAGTATGACGCTGTTCTTGAACCTATCTTCAAGAATTCGCTCCCCGAAATGCCGAGGCCCGTATCGGTTGCTTACGACAAGGGTTGTGATCTTCTCACAAACAAGGCTCCCGGCACTATCGCAAAGCCTAAGGTACTTATCCCCGTATTCCCCGGTACTAACTGCGAATACGATATGGCTGCCGCATTCAACAGATACGGCGGTGAAGCTGAAATATTCGTTATCAGAAACCTTTCTGCAAAGAATATGGAAGACAGCGTAAACGAATTTGCAAAGAGAATCGAAGGCAGCCAGATGATAGCTGTTCCCGGCGGTTTCTCAGGCGGTGACGAACCCGAAGGCTCGGCTAAGTTCATCAACGCATTCTTCCGCAATCCTAAAATCAAGGATGCTGTAGAGAATATGCTCTATGCCCGTGACGGTCTTATGATTGGTATATGCAACGGCTTCCAGGCTCTTATCAAGCTTGGTCTTGTGCCTTTCGGCAAGATAGTTCCTCTGTCAAGCGAAAGCCCCACGCTTACATATAATACAATAGGCAGACACCAGTCACAGCTTGCTCTTACTAAGATTTGCACCAACAAGTCACCGTGGCTTATGCACTGCAAGGTGGGCGAGGTTTACAACATACCGATTTCGCACGGTGAAGGACGTTTTGTAGCAAGTGACGAGGTTATCGCAAAACTTATCGAAAACGGTCAGATTGCTACTCAGTATGTTGACCTTAACGGCGAGCCTACAATGGATCTTGCATACAATCCCAACAGCTCGATGTGCGCTATCGAGGGTATCATTTCTCCTGACGGACGTGTACTCGGTAAGATGGGTCATACAGAGCGTATAAGCTCAGACACCTGCGTTAATGTTGACGGCAACAAGGAACAGCTTCTGTTCAAGGGTGGCGTTGACTACTTCAGAATTTAACATTAAAACCGCATAAAATCTGCCCTGCAACGTATTCAGAACGTTGCAGGGCATTTTTGTCTGCAAAAATACAGAGCAGACTTCCGTCTGCTCTGCGATGTTTTTACTTACTTATTCTTTCTCTTTCTTGCCTTATACGTTACAGGAACTGCTCCGCCGGCAACAGCCGCTACCGCAATCCAGGCGGCAAGTGACGATGCGCCTGTTTCGGGGTTTCTCTTTCCGAATTCTTCGGGTGCTTTTTCAAATGCACAGGCTATACACTCATAATGGCCTATACCCGGCTCTGTGGCGGTAGGTTCTTTATCTACCACCCACTTGAACTCGTGGTCGTCAGCATCGATTATATTGCCATTGTCATCAACGTGCCAGTGCTTATTCTTATCGTGTTTCCATTCCTTCTTACCGCTAAGCTTAGGAAGTGCTTTCTCCTCCTTGATGCCGCAAACGTTGCAGGCTCTGTACTCTTTACCCTCAGATGTGATTGTCGGCTCAACGAGAGTTTTCCACTCGGACCAGTCGTGTCCCTTCGGAGAAATCTCCTTTATGTCTTTTCTTTCATCGCAATTTCTGCAATGTACAGAATCCTCGCCTTGCTCAGTGCATGACGGTGCAATATCAACAGTACGGGAATCCTCCCATTCGTGCGCCGGCTCTATAATTCCGGTCTGTTCGAAACCGCAATGGATACAAGCGTGTTTCTTAACGCCGTTTTCAGTACAGGTTGAAGGCGTTACTACCTCCCATTCGCCGTAGGTGTGATCTGTAACGGGGATAACCGTTGAATCCTTTGTTGCGTCACAGCGTGAGCAATGGATGGATTTAGAGCCTTCGGTCGTGCAGGTAGGTTCCTTGTCTATCGTGTAATCCTCTTCCCAATCGTGAGCGTCCGGGTCTATATCGGTATCTTCATATTCAGTGTATCCGCAGATCTCACATTTTCTTGTTTTCTGACCGCCTGCAACACAGGTAGAGTCTTTTGATACCGTCCACTCACCAAATGAATGTCCTGTCGGTTCGATCTCTGTTACATCCTTTGTCGCATCACATCTTGAACAATGTATCGACTTTGAACCGGGCTTTGTACAAGTGGGTTTTACATCTGTTGTGTATTCGGCATTCCAATCGTGTCCGAGCGGTGCTGTATCACGTTCTTCTTCAAATTGGCATACGGAGCAGATATGCTTTTCCTTACCGCCTTCTTCACAATTTGCCGCCTTGCTTTCTTTCCACTCACCGAATTTGTGACCGCTTGGAGCACCGCTTTCAAATACAAGCGTTGTGTCATTCGTGTGTGCTCCGCATTCGCACGAATAGAAATACTTGGCAGGATTTACGCAATCTGCAGGAAGTGCAAGCGTATCCTCGTTTACGGTCTTTATATCAAATGTATGATTTTCTTTATTGATTTTTGCCTGACAGTTCTTACAAAGACTATAGTGTCCGGTAAGATCGGAATAATACAGTTTACCGTCACTCTCGTGTTCAACCTTATAAGTCAGCGTGAAACGTGCCAGAGCCTTATCCTGAGTGCCTGCAGACGCATCCGCATAAGCGGTTCTGTCTGTTATAACGATGAAATCTTCGGTATAAGTTCCTGTGGCTAAATTGCTGTCGGGCTTAACTGTGAATGTTGCAGTTGCGCCCTTTGCAAGCTTTGAAGAGCCGTCATCGGCAGTACCCCAATCATCGCCGGCAGTGTATGATACTGTGAACGAAGAAGTATCAGTTATGACACCGCTTGCTTTATTAAGGTCTGATTCCTTTACTACTCTGTACTTTGCTATAGAACCGCCCTCTGTGACTTTCACCTTGAGCGAAACTGTCTTTGTCGGGTTGCCGTTATCAAAATCTGTACCGATGTCAACAGTTGACACAGGATTGTTTTCACTGTCTGTTACAGATATTTCAACATCTTTAAGACTTGCGTCTGCAGTCACGATAAGGTTGCGATCAACCGAAAGTGCTATGAACTCACCTGTCGTGCTGTCAAACGTGTACATATTGTCAGGTATCGCATTACCGTCAATATCTGTTACATTAACGCCTGAGAAACGGTATTCATCGGGATCGTTCAGTGCAAACGTAAACCTTGAAGAATCTCCTGCTACAGCAAAGACATTTCCGTCCGTTACGGTTGTTTCATTCGTATTATTTGCCTTTATGCAATAGGGCATTACATTTGTGCATGGCTCGCTGTCATCTATTATTTCACCGTCACCGATGCGGACAATATTAAGTCTGTTTGATTCCGATACTATTGTGTAGGCATCGGCAACATCGGTTAAAGCATTTCCGCCCGACAGCTTTATTTTATAGCCGGTTTCCGCAATGCACTTACCGCTTGCATAATCCAGCGTATATCCGGCACCGGAAGCAGGTGTGAACCTGCGGATAACACCGCCGTTCGTCTTTGTTATCTGTGCCGCACTGTCGGCTTTTGTGATACTGCCGTTTGTGAGTATCGTACCGTTATCGACAGACAGAGTACCTGCTACGGAAATATCGCCGTAGGTTTCAATAACAGTGCCGTCGGTTACCTTTGCCGTTCCGTGACCGATTATATCAAGCTTTGCATTTTCGTAACCGTTCACAGACAGGAGCTTAAAATCGCCAGAAGTATTGGCGGCATCGGAATCATCGAGCTTATTGACATTGAGAATACCGTTTACTGCGTATATTCCGCTTACCGATGTTCCGTCATTTCCCGGCTTGCCATTATAATTATCCTGCTGTTCAGACGGTACATTGGTATTTGTACCGGGGTTTCCGCCTCTGCCGGCTGTAACGTTAAGTTTGCCGCCATTAAGATACACCTTTGTGTTATCGGTTATAGCCGCACTGCCGTTACCGCCGTCGCCGCCAATGCCGTAATACTTTTCATTTGTATCGTAGTCAGTGTTATAACCTGCATCGCCGCCTTTACCGCCATTGCCGCCGATAACAGTTACTGTGCCGCCTGCAACCGTGAACGACGAAACATTTACCGCAACTTTGCCGTCCTCACCGTTTTTTCCGTTAGCCTCATCGGAACCGCTATCCGTAGTCCCCCATCCGCCATTATCACCGTACGCTCCGATAAAGCCAATAACACCGCTTGCGTTTTCACTCTCACTATAAAAAGTTATTGTTGCGTCTGTGCCGGCAATACCGTTCACTACACTTACCACTGCATCGTTCTTGAGTATGACATTTACATTTCCTTTAATTTCTACAGGATTATATATATTTTTTTGGTTGTCATAATCATAGGTTGTTGTGATGATATTAACGATACCGTCAGCCACATACCACGTTTCTTTGCCGGCAATGCCCCATGCAGTATCAGTTGAAGCTATCTTTGTATAATCAGTTACCGTTCCGCTTATAACAGTACCGTCTGCGGACAGTCCGTAATAACTCACCGCTTCATCGGCAATTGCGTTGATTACTGTAAATGACAACGTGCCGACTGCAAGCACAGCAGATGTTGCTATGCAAGTTATGATTTTATTTGAAAGTGTTCTTTTCATTCGTCTCTCCTTATCCGGGAAATTTCAAGTAATGATATGCATTACTTATCTATCATACAATTGTAACATTCCATAAAGAGAATTTCAACAAATATGGCACGAACGGTCA
>OGQA01001235.1_pt1 | contig 12200 bp, 11 predicted proteins | sample 1553011 | NCBI WGS metagenome assembly OGQA01 (sample SAMEA2580256, study PRJEB22360) | human gut metagenome | biome: human gut; feature: human-associated habitat; material: faeces | place: Denmark | collected 2008/2010 | reverse complement strand
CGGCTGCGGGCAGACTGAGCAGGGCGGCGACACGGTGAATGTCTGCGTCGTGGTCAGCAGCACCTTCGGCGACCGTTCCTTCAACGACTCGGCCAAAGAGGGCGCCGACAAGCTCGCCGCGGACTATGAGAACATCAGCATCTCGACCATCGAGTGCAACAACGAGAACTTCGACGCCCAGATGCAGAACGCGGCGGACACGGCAAATATCGTCGTCTGCGTCGGCTGGGAGTTCTACAACGTTGAGACGATAGCGCTCGACTATCCCGAGGTCCACTGGATCTGGGTCGACAACGCCACGGGCGCCCCGGTGGAGAATGTGCTGAACATCACCTATGCCCAGAATGAGGGCTCCTTCCTCGCGGGCTACATAGCGGCCTCCATGTCCGAGTCCGGCGTCATCGGCGCGGTCGGCGGCGAGGACAGCGACACCATCAACGACTTCATCGTGGGCTACAAGCAGGGCGCGGAGTACTACGCCTCCGAGAACGGCGGCACGGTCAGCGTCGAGGTGAACTACACGAACGACTACGACGACCCGGCCAAGGGCAAGGAGTGCGCCCTGGCGCTGAACGATCTGGGCGCGGACGTCATCTTCCAGATAGCCTCCAAGGCCGGCGACGGCGTGTTCGAGGCGGCGCAGGAGCGCGGCTTCTGGGCCATCGGCGTCGACTGCGACCAGAAGTATATCGCTGACGACGTCATCATCTGCTCCATGAAGAAGGAGGTCGGCAACTCCATCTACGAGGCGGTCAAGCAGTACATGGCCGGCGACACCTCGCTCTGGGGCACGACCTGGGAAGCCGACCTCGCCACGGGCTATGTCGGCATAGGCTACGGCGAGGAGGGCTCGACCCAGCAGGTCTCCGACGAGACCAAGACCGCGGTCGAGGACCTGGCGGCCAAGATAGTCTCCGGCGAGATAACGGTGGACACCGTCCGCTGAACGCGGGAGCAACGGGAGCGCCGCGCCCTGCGGCGCTCTCTTCTTGAATCTAAGCGTGAAAGGAGGCCTGCCGCTTGCAGGAGACCGTCATAAGGCTGGAGCACATCACGCGGGAATTCCCGGGCGTGCTCGCCAACGACGACGTATCGCTCGAGGTGCGCCGGGGCGAGGTCTTTGCCCTTGTCGGAGAAAACGGCGCGGGCAAGAGCACGCTCATGAATATAATCTACGGCATCTACCCGCCCACGGACGGCAGCGTGTATATCCGCGGCAAGAAGGTGGAGACGTTCAGCCCGAGGAACGCCATTGAGCTGGGCATAGGCATGGTGCATCAGCACTTCATGCTCGTCCCCTCCTTCACCGTGGCCCAGAACATAGTAATGAGCCGCGAGCCGCGCCGGGCGAAGGTGTTTTTCGACAACCGCCGCGCGGAGGAGATAACGCGGCAGCTCGTGAAGGAGTACGGCCTGAGCGTGGACCCCTCCGCCCGGGTGCAGGACATCAGCGTCGGCGTCCAGCAGAGGGTGGAGATACTCAAGGCGCTCTACAGAGGGGCGGACATCCTCATCCTGGACGAGCCCACGGCGGTGCTGACCCCGCAGGAGACGGCCGAGCTCTTCCGCGTCATCCGGCACATAATCCGGGAGAAGAACATGACCGTCATCCTCATCACCCACAAGCTGGGCGAGGTCATGGCCATCTCCGACCGGGTGGGCATCATGCGCCAGGGCCGGCTGGTGGGCCTTTCGGACACCCGGGACATCACGGAAAGGGAGATCGCCTCAATGATGGTGGGCCGGCCCGTGCTCTTCGACAAGCTGGAGCGCAGCGGCGAACCGGGCGAGACGATGATCTCGGTGGAGGGCCTCTCCGTGCGGGACAACCGCGGGCTGGTGGCCGTGGACGGCGTGAGCCTGGAGGCCAGGGCCGGGGAAGTGCTGGGCATAGCGGCCATAGAGGGCAACGGCCAGAGCGAGCTGCTCGAGGCCATCACGGGCATGAGGCCCGCCATAAGCGGGCGCGTGCGGATAAGGGGCAGGGATTCGACCGGCCTGGAGCCCGGGCAGATACGCGCCCTGGGCCTGGCCCATGTGCCCGAGGACAGGCTGGCCACGGGCGTGGACCCCTTGGCGGACGTCTCCGACAACCTCCTCGCCGGCAGGCAGCGGGACAGGGAATTCAACGCCGCCGGCGGGCTGAGGCTCAGGCGCTCGAGCATAGAGCGCTACGCCTCGGAGGTCTACAGGAAATTCGATATCCGCGGCGCGGGCCTGCACGGCGCCGTCGGCTCCATGTCCGGCGGCAATATGCAGAAGGTGGTCGTGGCGCGAGAGTTCTCGCACGAGACGCCCGTGCTCGTCATCTCCAACCCCTCGCGCGGCATAGACATAGGCGCCATTGAGTTCATACACACGGCCATCATCGAAAAGCGCAACGAGGGCTGCGCGGTGCTGCTCTCCTCCGCGGACCTGGACGAGATCTTCAGGCTCTCGGACAGGATAGTCACGATGTACGAGGGCAGGATAACGGGCGAATTCAAGCCCGACGAGATCACAAAGGAAGAGATAGGCTACTACATGACCGGCAGCCGGAGAAAGGAGGAGCTCGCGCCAAATGAGACTGCGGATTAACTGGTCCTACATACTGGCGCTGACCGTCAGCATAGCCGCGGCCCTGGTCATCGGCGCGGCCATCCTGCTGATATCGGGCTACGACCCGCTCAAGGCCTACGCGGCGATGCTCAGCGGCGCCTTTTCCAACGCCAGGCACATAGGCGACGTGCTGGAGTACGCCATGGTGCTCTGCCTCTGCGGCGTGGCCTGCGATATAGGCTCGCGGGTCGGCATCTTCAATGTCGGCGGCGAGGGCCAGCTGCTGCTGGGCGCCATCGTCGCCGCGCAGATAGGCGTGGCGCTCAACGGGCTATCGGCCTGGATAGTCATCCCCGTCGCCGGCCTGGGCGCCGCTCTGGTGGGCGGGCTCTACGCCCTGCTGCCCGGCTGGCTCAAGGTCAAGCACCGCGTGAACGAGGTCATAACGACCATCATGCTCAACAACATAGCCGAGTTCGTCTGCGAGTACCTGGCCAAGGGGCCCTGGAAGAACCCGGACAACAACATCGTCGCCGGTACGGGCAACCTGCCCCAGACCTATTGGTTCACCCGCCTGGCTACGGGCTCGAACCTCACCACGGTCTTTTTCGTCGCCACGGGCATGACCATCCTGACCTGGTACGTCATGCAGAAGACCGCCACGGGCTATGAGATGCGCCTGACTGGCGACAATCCGCGCTTCGCGCGCTTTGCCGGGCTTAAGACGGACAGGATAGTGCTCATAGCCATGCTTGTTTCGGGCATGATGTGCGGCCTCGTGGGCATGTTCAGGGTCTACGGCGCGGAGCACATCTACAAGGCCAGCATCAGCAACGACTACTACTTCGAGGGGCTCATGGTGGCCATGATAGCCAAGTACCAGGTGCTGCCCACGGCGGTGATCAGTGTGCTCTTCGCCATACTCAAGATCGGCGCGCAGGGCATGGAGACGGCAGCGGGCGTGCCGAACCAGATCTACCTCATCATCCAGACTGTGGTCATCTTCAGCATGGCGGCCGAGAGCGGCATAGTCAGCGATATCAAGCGCCGCATGGCCGACAAGTCTGCGCGGCTCGCCGCCAGGCAGAGGGCAAAGGAGGGCGCGGCAAATGAATGAGATACTCTCCCAGGTCTTTTCGGCGGGCACCTTCACCCAGATGCTGCGCAGCGCCACGCCGGTGGCCCTCGCCGCCATGGGCGGCTCGATGACAGAGCACGCCGGCATCATGAACATAGGCATGGACGGCATGATACTCATGGGCGCGCTCATAGGCGTGCTGGGCAGCTATGTCATAGGCTCCGCCGTGGGCGGAGTGGCCGCCGCCGTGCTCTTCGGCATACTCGTGGGCCTCTTCTTCGCGCTCTTTGTCGTGAAGCTCAGGAGCGACGAGTTCATCATAGGCTGCGCGCTCAACATCTTCGCCTCGGGCTTCACCGCCTACGTCTCCCGCGCGGTGTTCGGCCTGTCCGGCACCTCGGGCTACGAAATAGACTATATGCGGCCCATCGAGATCCCGCTCATAAAGGACATACCCTTCCTGGGCGAGATAATAAGCGGGAACACGGCGCTGGTGTATGTGGCCTGGCTGCTCATCCTGGTGATGTGGGCCTTCGTCTACCGGACGCCCTACGGCTTCTGGATGCGGGCCTCGGGCGAGAAGCCGGAGACCCTGCGCACGGCGGGCATCAGCCCGGAGAAGATGAAGTGGCTCTCGAGCGTGCTCTGCGGCATGCTCTGCGGGCTCTCGGGCGCCTACCTCTCGCTGGGTTACCTGAACGGCACCTTCGTCGAGGGCATGTCGGCCTCGAGGGGCTTCATCGCCTTTGCCTGCGTCATCTTCGCCGCGGCGAACCCGGCCAAGGCCTACCTCGCGGCGCTCATGTTCGGCTTCTTCGACGCCATAGGCCTGAGGCTGCAGAACTACATCAGCTCCGACCTCACCTCGGCCATACCCTACGCCATAACAGTGATAATGATGGTCTACGTCGTGGTGAGCAAGGAGCGCAAACGCAGGTCGCTCCAGCCCAGGAACGACGCCGCCGCGGCGCAGCCGCCGGCGGAAGGATAGAGACGGCGCCGGCCCTCCAGCAGGGCCGGCGCTTTGCCTTGGGCCGCACATGGGAAGATCAGGTTGTGAAATCCGCGCGGCTGTTATATAATATGAGGGCCCGGGGGAAGGCGAAAGCGCCCGGAGCATGTCGAAAGGGAAGATGAAGATGCTTTGCCCAAAATGCGGCGCAAACGTCCCTGAAAACGCCAAATTCTGCAACCGCTGCGGCTTTGAACTGAGCCCCGTGACCAAGCCCGCCCCGAAAGGCAGGCCGAAGCCCGTCATCCTGGCGGCACTGCTGCTCGTGGTGCTGGCCGCGGCCGGCGCCCTCATCTGGTTCGTGTTCCTGAAGCCCGGAGACGGCAAGGACGGCGGCAATGTTACGGCGCCGCCCGCGGCCTCCGCGCAGGCCAGGCCCAGCTTTCCGGCGGACACCATAATCGAGCCCGGCGCCGTGTCCACGTCCACGCCCACGCCCGAGCCCACGCCGACGCCGACGCCGGAACCGACGCCCGAGCCCACGCCGGAAGAGCCCGACGGCCTTGCCCGCAGCTACTATTACGAGCCAACCGAGGCGCAGCGCCTGAGCTTTTCATGGGCCGATGCCAGCAGCGAGATATATCACAACGGCATACACTACTCGGCCGAGAAGGCCATGGACGACGACCCCAACACCTCCTGGCAGGAGAATGTAGACGGCACGGGCGAGGGCGAGTACATCACCCTGTACTTTGACGGCGAGCAGACGGTGGGAGGCATAATGCTCTTCCCCGGCTTTGACCAGAGCGAGAGCGCCTGGCAGCGCAACTGCCGGCCGGCAAAGCTGCTGGTGGAGCTCTCCGACGGGCGCGCCTATGTGATGGAGCTCGACGACGAGCGCAGCTGGCAGGGCTTTGAGTTCCTGAGCCCGGTGGAGACCGAGTACCTGCGCTTCACGATACTGGAAGTGTACCAGGGCTCCGAGTGGGAGGACACGGCGATAACGGATATCCGCGCTTACGGCTGAGGCTGAAGGGGAGAACGCTGTGAAGAAGATAGTCATACTGATAGGCAACTACTGCTCCGGGAAGACGGAGCTGGCCATGAACATGGCCGTGCTGGCCGCCGGCCGCGGGCTGAAGACCCAGGTCATAGACCTGGACAGGATAAACGACTATTTCAGGATGTCCGACCACATCGAGACGCTGCTCAGCCGCAGGATAGACGTGGTGTCTCCATCGTTTGCCGGCAAGGGCGTGACGCAGACGGTGATGCCGGCGCGCGTGGCCTCGGCCTTCGACGGGGACTGGGATCTGGTCATCTTCGACGTGGGCGGCGACCAGGCGGGCGCGCTGTCGCTGGCGAGGTATCATCAGGACTTCGCGGCGCTGGAGCCTGGGCAGCTGGAGGTCTACGACATAGTGAACGTGTTCCGGCCCATGTCCGAGAGCCCGGAGAAGATAATAAAGCTCATGGGCGAGCTGGAGGGTTTCGCCCGGCAGAAGGTCACGGGTTTCGTGAACAACTCGAATCTTCTGAACTACGCGAGCGCCGACGACCTGCGCCGCGGCTATGACGTGCTGCGCGAGACCTCGGACATGACGGGCATCCCCGTGGTACACACGACGGGCCGGAAAAAGTACCTGGAGGAGTTCCTGGCCGACGGCCGCGACCCGAAGTACATAGGCCGGCCCATAGCCCTCGAGACCTACATGCACCGCAGCTGGGACACCTTTTCACACGGGAAGATCTGAACATTGCAAAGAGGCGGGACCCCGCAAAGGGGCCCCGCCTTTTTTGTCCTGTGCCGCTTACAGCAGGCTCCTGGCCTGGGCGACGATGTTTTCCGTCGTGATGCCGTTTTTCGCCAGCAGGCGCTCGTAGGGCGCGGACTCCCCGAACTGGTCCTGCACGCCTATCCTGCGCACTATGCCCCGGCCCGCCTCGGCCACGCACTCGCAGACCGCGCTGCCCAGCGCGTTTATGATGTTGTGGTCCTCGACCGTCACGATCTTCCCGATGTCCGCGATGCAGGCGTTCACGGCCTCGGTGTCGAGCGGCTTTACCGTGTGCATGTCGAGCACCCGGGCCTCGACGCCCTGCTCGTGCAGCGCCGCCGCCGCCTCGAGCGCCAGGCGCACCGTGTCGCCCACCGCGATGATGGCCACGTCCCCGCCCTCGCGCAGCTTCACGGCCTTGCCTATCGTGAACTCGGCGCTCTCGTCATATATGACCGGCACGGCGTCGCGCGTGAAGCGCAGGAACATCGGCCCGTAGGTCTCCGCCGCCGCGCGCACCAGCTTCTTCGCCGAGACGTAGTCCGCAGGCTGGATGACCGTCATGTTCGGTATGGTCCTCAGCACGCCCATGTCCTCTATCGCCTGGTGGCTCGCGCCGTCGTTCGCCGGCGTGAGGCCTCCGTGGGAGCAGGCGATCTTCACGTTCAGGTTCGTGTAGCAGATCTCCTGCCTTATCATCTCGCACATGCGCAGCGAGCCGAACACCGCGTAGGTGACGACGAAGGGGACCTTGCCCGTCGTCGCGAGGCCGGCGGCAAAGGCCGCCGCGTTCTGCTCGGCTATGCCCACGTTCACATACTGCTCCGGCAGGGCCTTCATGAACTTGCCCGTCTTGCAGCTCTTGCCGATGTCCGCGTCCACGACGTAGATATTGCGGTCTTCCTGGCCCAGCTTCACGATCTCCTCGCCGAAGCCGTCGCGCGTCGCTATCATATCACCAATGGCCATCGTTATATCCCCCTCTCGAGCTGTTCCATGGCGCTCTCGTACTGCGCCTTGTTCGGAGCCTTGCCGTGCCAGTCGAGGGAGTTCTCCATGTAATCGACCCCCTTGCCCTTGACGGTGCGGGCGTTTATGAACTTGGGCCTGCCGTTTTTCGCGGCCCTGATCCGGTCGAAGGCCTCCAGTATCTGGGCCATGTCGTGCCCGTCGATGTCGTAGACGTCAAAGCCGAAGTCCGCGGCCTTCTTCGACATGTCGAGCCCGGGCATGATCTCGTCGGTCGTGCCGTCGAGCTGCAGGCCGTTGTTGTCGAAGAGCATGATGTAGTTGTCGAGCTTGTACTTGTTCGCGCACATCATGGCCTCCCAGACGATGCCCTCGTTGACCTCACCGTCGCCGACCATGGTGAAGACGCGGTAGTCCTTGCCGTCGCGCTTGCCGGCGAGGGCCATGCCCACGGCGCAGGCCGCTCCCTGGCCCAGAGAGCCGGTGGAGATGTCGATGCCGGGGCATTTCACCATGCTCGGGTGGCCCTGCAGCATCGAGCCCTCCTGCCTGAGCGTGTGCAGCACCGCCTCGGGGAAGTAGCCCCTAAGCCCCAGCGCCGCGTAGAGGATGGGGCAGACATGGCCCTTCGAGAGCACGAACCTGTCGCGCTCGGGCCAGTTCGGGTCCTTCGGGTCGATGTTCAGCTCGGAGAAGTACAGCGCCGCTACCATGTCAGCCGCCGAGAGCGAGCCGCCCGGGTGCCCGGACTGGGCCTCATAGATCATCGTCACCGCCGTCTTGCGCAGCTGCTTTGCCCGCTCCTTGAGCTGCATTACCTTTTCTTCGTTCATCATGTTCGCTCCTTTCAAAGCGTCCAGTAGTCGCCCAGCTTCACGGTCTTCTGCTCCTTCGAGGACTCGAGCGCCGCCGTAGAGAGCCTGAGCACCTTCATGCCCTCGTCCAGGCCCGTGAGGATGGGCGTACCGTTCTTGAGGCAGTCCCAGAAATGCTCGTGCACGTGGAAGATGACCTCGTCCTTGTTGAGATCGTAGGAGTCGTTGAAGCGGATGGATTCCTCGTGGTCCATGTCCACGGTCTTGTAGCTTATCTCGTCAAACTCGAACATGTTGCGGCCCTTGAGCAGGATGCTGCCCTTCGTGCCGATGTAGCCCTTGAGGTTCGCGCCCGCGCCGGAGCTCCAGCTCGTCATGATGGAGGCCACGGCCCCGTTCTTGCAGCGCATGATGATGGTGGAGTTCGTGTCGTACTGCGGGATGGCGTCGATGGTGCCCTTCACGTTGCAGGCGATGGTGTCGAACTCGCCGGCGAGGGAGGTGAGGAGGTTGAATTCGTGCGAGACGGACTCGATGGTCATGCCGCAGGCGAGCTTGGGGTCGGTGCGCCAGGAGGCGCCGTAGTTGGCGTTGTTCTTGCCGTAGCCGAAGCCCGGACCCACGCGGTAGCTGAAGACGTTCACCGGCTCGCCGAACATGCCGCTTTTCACCATCTCGTGCAGCTTCACGAAGGCCGGACGGTAGCGGTGGGCAAAGCCGACGATGATCTTCGCGTCGTATTTTTTGGCCATGTCGATGATCTTCTGCGCGTCCTCCATCGTCGTGGCAATGGGCTTCTCAAGGTAGAGGGGCAGGTGCTTCGAGAGCACCATCTCGCAGTAGTCGAGCCGCTTCGTGGGCGGGGTGGAGATGACGGCGTAGTCGGCGAGCTCCACATACTCGGGTATCTGCTCATAGGTCAGCTGCGCGCAGTCGAACTCCTTGGCAAAGCTCTTCAGGCCCTCGGCGTTCACGTCGAACGCGCCCACTATGGAGCCGCCGAGCTTCACGGCAGCCCTCGCATGCGAACGGGCAATGTCTCCTGCGCCTATCATAAGTACCTTCATTTTCAGCATCTCCTTGTTGTATTGTAGAATCAAGTTGTGGTTTCCCGCTCAGGCCGCGCCGCCGCCGAGCAGCAGCATCGAGAGCGGCTCGAAGTAGGTGACGATGAGCAGCACCACCAGCGAGGCTATGATGAGCTGTATGACCGAGGACGATATCTTCTTGAGGCTCACGTCCGCTATGCCGCAGGCGACGTAGAGGTTCACGCCGACGGGCGGGGTGACGAGGCCGATGGCGAGGTTCACTATCATGATGGCGCCGAAGTGCACGGGGTCGATGTTCAGGGCCATGGCGACGGGGAAGAACAGCGGGGTGAAGATGTAGAGCGCGGAGGTGGAGTCGAGGAAGCAGCCGGCAACGAGCAGCACCACGTTCACGATGAGCAGGAAGACGAACTTGTTGCCGCCGGCAAACTCGGTGAGCGCGCCGCTTATGGCCATGTCTATCCTGCCGCGGGTGAGGACGTAGGCGAAGAGGGTGGCCGCCGCCGTGATGAACATGACCGTCGCCGTGGTGGAGGCGGAGTCTACGAGCAGCTTTATGAACTGCTTGAACTTGATGGTGCGGTAGACGAAGACGCCGATGACGAGGCCGTAGACCGCAGAGACCGCCGCAGCGTCGGTGGGCGAGAAGTAGCCGCCGTAGATGCCGCCGAGGATGATGACCGGCATCAGCAGGCCCCAGAAGGCCTCCTTGAACGCCTTCCAGCGCTCCTTGCCGCTGGCCTTGGGCAGGCGCTTGAGCTCCTTCTTGCGGCCGATCCAGAAGGTGACGGCGATGAGGGCCGCGCCCATGACGAGGCCGGGCAGCACGCCCGCGATGAACAGGTCGCCTATCGAGGTGTCGCTGATGGAGCCGTAGACGACGAAGGTGATGGAGGGCGGGATGATGACGCCGATGGCGCCCGCCGTGGCCATGAGCGCCGCCGCGAAGGCCACGTCATAGCCCGCCTTCACGAGGGCCGGGATGACGATGATGCCAAGGGCCGCCACCGTCGCCGGGCCGGAGCCGGATATCGCCGCGAAGAAGCAGGCGACCAGTACGCAGACCATGGCCACGCCGCCCTTGAGGTGCCCCACGCAGGCCTCGGCGAGGTTTATGAGCTTTTTCGAGATGCCCGAGGCATCCATGATATTGCCGCCCAGGATGAAGAAGGGGATGGCCTGCAGGACGGCCTTGCTGGTGGCGGCGGAGACCAGCTGCGGCACCGTGCCGAGGATGATGTCCACCGGCCTGCCCGCCAGCATGACCAGCATGGCGGCCACGCTCGAGACGCCCAGGCACACGGCGATGGGAGCGCCCATGAACAGCAGTATCGCAAAGACTATGAACAAAACGGCAGCTTCCATTACTTCGCGCCTCCTTCTCTCGCTTCCTCTTCCTTCGCGGCCTCGAGCGCGTCGGCCACGACGTCCTCTTTCTCCAGCTCCTTGCCCGCTATGAGCTTGTACAGGTTCTGCCCGAAGCGTATCGTCATAAAGAGCGCGCCGATGGGCACGAAGGAGCCGAAAATGCACTCGGGCAGCTGGGTCGCCAGCGTGACCTGGCCCTTCTCATACTGGTTGAGCACCATGAACACGCCGTAGTAGCAGATGAGCGCCGAGAAGGCCGTGGACAGGGCCATGGAGATGATGCCCAGCACCCTCGCAGTCTTGGGGCCGACGCGCTCCGTCACCAGCGTGAGGCCCAGATGCGCGCCCCGCTTGGCCGCTATCGCCGAGCCCAGCAGGCTCAGCAGTACGAAGAGATAGGTCGAAACCTCCTCGGAGAAGAAGATGCCCGAGCCGAGCTTCCTCAGCACCGCGTTGCCGAAAGTCAGCGCCGTCATCAGCACGAGGCAGAGGCAGACCAGGACCTCCTCGATCTTGTCAAGTATCTTGTTTACCACTTTCCCTGCCTCCTCTTCAGTCCAGCTCCACGCCGAAGGCGGCGCAGGCTTCCTCGCCGAACTTCTCGTAGAAGCTCTGGCACAGGTCGGCGACTATCGCCTTGAAGGGCTCGAGCTGCTCATCGGTCAGGATGTCCACCTGCATGCCCTCCGCGCGGAACTCCTCTATGAGCTCGCCCTCCTCGGCCTCGAGCTGGTCGCGGCCCCAGTTGCAGGCCTCCACGGCCTTCTCTGAGAGCAGCTGCTGCGTGGCCTCGTTGAGGTTGTCCCAAATGCTCCGGTTCACCAGGAAGAGGTCGTTCTCATAGGTGTAGTTCCAGATGGTCATGTAGTCCTGCACCTCGGTCATGCCGGAGGTGGCCGTGATGCTCACGCCGTTCTCCTGCCCGTCGATGACGCCCTGCTGCAGGTTCGTGAAGACCTCGCTCCAGTTCGTCGAGCTGGGCACGGCTCCGAAGGCCCGGAAGAAGCTCATGTAGATCTCGCTGCCCGGGACGCGGATGACCAGGCCCTTGAGGTCCTCCGGCGTGGTGACGGCGTGCTTGTTGTTCGTGAGCTGGCGGAAGCCGTTGTGGAAGGAGCCGATGACCTTGAGGTCCAGCCTCTCGAGCACGCTGTCGTAATAGGCGAGGCCCGTGGAGTCGATGACCTCCCTCGCCTCGGCGTAGCTGTCAAAGAGCCAGGGGATGGTGCCTATCGAGACCCTCTCGTCCAGGGCGCTCAGCACGCTCGTCGCGTAGGCCGCCATGTCCACCGAGCCGTCGGAGATCATCTCGATGCCCTTCGCGGCGTTGCCGCCCGCGAGCTGGTCGTTCGGGAAGACGTCCACGGTCACGACGCCGCCGGAGGCCTCCTCCACAAGCTCCTTGAATTTGTTTGCCACCCTCGTGTCTATCTGGGTGTCCGTTCCGTTTACAGCCATGGCCAGCTTTATGCTGTCGTAGCCGTTCGGGTTCTCGAGTTCCTCGTCCCCCGAGCCGCAGGCCGACAGCGTGAACACCATGGCCAGTGCCAGGATCAGGGTCAGCGCCTTCTTCATTCTCTACCGTCCTTCCTCTCTGCTCCGATTTTCTGCTCTTCTCTCTTCACGTTTCATCTGGTTTCATTTCCCTTTGCA
>OGQA01001229.1_pt1 | contig 12227 bp, 7 predicted proteins | sample 1553011 | NCBI WGS metagenome assembly OGQA01 (sample SAMEA2580256, study PRJEB22360) | human gut metagenome | biome: human gut; feature: human-associated habitat; material: faeces | place: Denmark | collected 2008/2010 | reverse complement strand
ATTCAGCGGTGCAGGCATGCGGCCGCCGCGATGAGCGAACACCGTGCCAGCATATTCGTTTACCGGCATGACCGGCGCATAACCAAGCAGGCCTCCGAAGTCGAGCTTGTCGCCAACCTTCTTGCCGATAGCGGGAATAAGGCGAACTGCGGTGGTTTTGTTGTTGATCATGCCAATGGCGCATTCATCGGCAATGATGCCAAAGATGGCTTCGACGCTGGTATCTCCTGGGATGGCGATCATATCGAGGCCAACGGAACAAACGCAGGTCATGGCTTCAAGCTTCTCCAGACGGAGCGCACCGGATTCTGCTGCGCGAATCATGCCGGCATCTTCGGATACGGGGATAAAGGCACCAGAAAGACCGCCAACGCTGCTGCTTGCCATAACGCCGCCCTTCTTGACTGCGTCGTTGAGCATGGCGAGAGCTGCAGTAGTGCCTGGGCCTCCGCATTGGCCAACGCCAATAGCTTCCAGGATTTCGGCTACTGAGTCGCCTTCGGCGGGCGTGGGCGCAAGAGAGAGGTCCAAGATGCCTTTCTGTACGCCCAGACGTCGACTGGCTTCGCGGCTCATAAGTTCGCCTGCGCGAGTGATCTTGAAGGCGGTTGCCTTAATTGCTTCAGCAATGGAGGTCATATCGGCATCTTTGGGCATGTTGCGCAGGACATTGTTCACAACGCCGGGCCCCGATACACCAACGTTGACTACTGCATCGGCCTCACCCGAGCCATGGAATGCGCCAGCCATGAAGGGGTTATCTTCGACGGCGTTGCAGAATACAACCAATTTGCCTGCGCCAATGCACTGTTTGTCTTTGGTTGCTTCTGCGGCCTGTTTGATGATGCCGGCCATTTTGAACGCGGCATCCATGTTGATGCCGGCGCGTGTTGATCCAACGTTTACCGATGCGCATACATTATCTGTTGCGGCAAGGGCGGCAGGAATTGATTCCATCAGGTTGTTGTCTGCGCGTGAGGCGCCCTTGTGCACAAGTGCAGAAAAACCGCCTACAAAATCGACCCCAACTTCTTTGCCGGCTTTGTCCATCGCAATAGCAATAGGGGAAAGGTCGGTAGCTTGGGTTGCAGCGCAGATTTCGGCGATGGGCGTCACGGAAATGCGTTTATTTACGATGGGAATGCCGTATTCGCGTTCGAGCTGTTCAGCGGTAGGAACAAGCTTTTCGGCAGCGGTGGTCATGCGATCGTATACCTTGCGGGCCATAACGTTCACATCTTCGTGAGTGCAGCCGCGCAGGTTCAAACCGAGTGTAATGGTACGAATATCGAGGTGCTGCTTGCTTACCATTGCAAGCGTTTCAGCGATCTCTTCCGGGGTGATCTGCATGGAAACGATCCCTTTCATTGCGGTTTCATCAATTTGGTAATTTTATCACTGCTAAATGCGGGTGGAGTTGCGAACGCGTGCCCTTCGATATAGAAACACGGCTACTGCAAGGCGTATGGGGCACGGATGGAATTATTGCCATGCTCTTCCTTCGGTTAATGGGTTCATTGTTCGTTTTACCTTGGAATTTACGGTGTGATTCTCTGCGAGCTGCTATTCAGGGTAGTCTTGAGAAGCGCGAATGGAATTACCGCCTGTCCATTGCCGTGTACTCTTCAGAAGGCCAAATTCAATAGAATGACTATCTGACATGGACTTAGTGGGAGGTTGCCATGACGGAGGAATCTACTTTAAGCGAAGATGGTTTGGCAAAGCGCATTGCGGATTTTGCAGCTTCTTTCGCAGCCAATCAAAAGGCATTGGCGGATCTTGCACCAATTGCTAATCCGAATATGGTTGCAATGCTTGCTGAAGCTGCATTGTCCGATAGAGGCGATGGCTTCGCCTGCTATGTTGCGGAAAACATGGTTGCCATTAGGGCTTCGGCATTGAGAAGCGAAGAGGTTTGCACTGTACTGGTAATGGGTTATGAGCTGGGCATTTCGGTAGGTAGTGCTGCCTGCATGAATGACCTTGGTGCGTTGTATTACATGGGAGAGCTAGTTCCTCAGGATTATGCACGGGCCGCAAAGCTCTACGAACAAGCAATGGACCATGGCTGCTTCCAGTCGATTATCAATTTGGGCTATATTTACGAATATGGTCGCACAGGTGAAGCCGACCACCAAAAGGCGTATCAATGTTACGCATTGGCTTCCGCTTTGCAGCCGTCTTGTGAGGCGGTATATAAGCTGGGGGATATGTATTCTCGTGGTGAGGCTGTGCCATCTAGCATGGGGAAGGCTTGTCAGCTGTGGGAGCGCAGTCTCGAACTTGCTGGGAGCGTCGTTGAAGCAGCTCAGCCATCTGTGCGAATCGCTAAGGCAATCGTCAACCCCTCATGCGAAGAGTGGGGAGAAGAATACGACCCCCTCCGTGCGCTGTCTTTGTTTCAGCAGGCCGAAATAGGGTTGCGTATAGATATCTCCAAGGGGGCAACCTATTATCGCAGGCGTCTTATCGAAGCGATCGAAGGTCAAGATTTGGCTCGCCAGCGTATTGTGGAAAAAGCTACTGCAGAGGCTATGGATTAAGCTAGATATTGCGCTATTCGTCGGGAATCGAGCAGCTTCGTGGTTTGAAGATGCTCGATTCTTTTTTGATTTTCGAAATGGGCTCTCGAGCGCCGATGGGACCTACTTGCTTTGTGGTTCTTTAGTTGTTGCCATATTGCTGTTTTTGGGTCCATTTCTTGCCCGAGTCGCAGCCCCTTGGTACTATGTTATTGCACACTGTGTTCATTAATGATCAGTGTGAATGATGTAACTGCGGGGAAGTTATTTGCGACCGTGCAAGGGGAAGGGGCTAACGTGCCAGCTGGTGTCAGTATGCACTCGCGTAGTGAAAACGCAATTTTAGCCATCGAGCCTTGCTTTGAGGATCGTCGTATTACGCGCAGTAAGAAAGCACTGCGCGGTGCGCTCATCACTCTGATGGAGGAAAAGGGGTTTGACTCCATCACGGTCAACGACCTGTGCTCTGCGGCTGACCTTAATCGCGGTACCTTCTACAATCACTTTCGCGATAAAGAACATTTGCTTGAATCATTCGAAGATGAAGTGATGCGAGATTTAGTCGCTATTCAGGCTCAGATGGAATCTATCGATATAAAAGAGGTAGTTGCGGCGCGATTTACAAAGCGTCCGCTTCCTTTTTTGGTTGACCTATTCGATTACCTGAGCAAACAAGGCGCTTTCCTGCATGCAGTATTGGGTCCCGGGGGCGATATTCGTTTTGGTCCCCGCTTGCGAGATTCGGTATGTGCTCACCTTATTCAGAGCGTGCTTCACGAGCAGTACCGCAATGACCCCACTGCATTTGTCGATTACTATCTTGCCTTCTATGCTTCAGCGTATTTAGGCGTTATAACCCATTGGATTGAAACCGGAATGAAGGAAAGCTCGGAGGAAATGGCGCTTATTGCTATGCGTTTGCTTTTTATCAAACCGGGGGAACCTATTCGAATGTGAGGAGATTCACCATGGCAACCGAAGCTGGAGTATCTAAGCTCCATCTGGGTATCGACGTGGGATCAACCACGGTAAAAGTTGCAGTTTTGGACGAAGACGATCAAATCGTCTATTCGGTCTATCGGCGCCACCACGCGGATGTACGTGCGACGGTGCTGGGGGTATTGCAAGAAGCGGCAGCACAATTTCCCGATAAAGAGGTTACGGTGGCCATCACTGGCTCCGGTGGTCTGTTGCTTTCCCAGTGGCTCGGTATCGAATTCGTTCAGGAAGTAATCGCTTCCAAAACGGCAGTTGAAACGTTTATCCCCAAGACCGATGTTGCTATCGAGCTTGGTGGCGAAGACGCTAAGATCATCTACTTCGATAATGGCATCGAACAGCGTATGAACGGTACGTGCGCTGGTGGTACCGGCGCATTCATCGATCAGATGGCCGCGCTTTTGGACACTGACGCAACGGGACTGAATGAGCTTGCTCAACATCATACGGTGCTGTATCCGATTGCTAGTCGTTGTGGCGTATTCGCCAAGACTGACGTACAGCCCCTTTTGAACGAGGGAGCTAAAAAAGAAGACATTGCTGCATCGATTTTCCAGAGCGTTGTTACGCAAACCATTTCCGGTTTGGCATGCGGTCGTCCGATTCGCGGTCATGTTGCGTTCCTCGGCGGTCCGCTGCAGTACTTGCCTGAACTCCGCAAGCGCTTCTATGAAACGCTTGAGCTTGATGATGAGCATATTATCGTTCCCGATAATGCTCATCTTTTTGTGGCGAGCGGTTGCGCGTTGGCTGGCTCTGAAGCTAAAGCTGAGTTGCTTTCTGACGTTGTTCGGCGTCTTGAAAATCTGGGTGATGTGCAGGGCAGCGAAGTGGTTCGTCTCCCTCCCTTATTTAAAGATGAGGCCGATTATCGTGAGTTCAAGCAGCGCCATGATCGCGAAAAGGTTCGTCGTGCTGATCTTTCAGCCTATGAAGGGGCTGCTTTTCTTGGCATCGACGCTGGTTCGACCACATTCAAGAGTGCCCTTATCGGCGAAGATGGCAGCCTTTTGTGGAGCAGCTATGTCAACAACAAAGGCGACGTTTTGGGGTGCGCGAAGCGTGCCGTTGCCGAGCTGTATCAGCAACTTCCTGTCGATGAATCGGGCAAGCCCAAGGTGAACATCGCCCATGTTACGGTTACCGGCTATGGTGAGGCGTTGTTGCTCGAAGCTTTGCGTGTGGATTCCGGTGAGATTGAAACGGTTGCGCATCTCCGTGGCTCTCAGGAAATGCTTCCAGGCGTTGAGTTCATTCTGGATATTGGCGGTCAGGACATGAAGTGCCTGCGCGTTAAGGACGGCGTGATTGACCACATCATGCTGAATGAGGCGTGCTCATCTGGCTGCGGTTCGTTTATCGAGAGCTTTGCATCGGGTTTGAATCTTGACGTGTCCGAATTCGCTCAGAGCGCTATCAAGGCCGAGAATCCTGTTGATTTGGGCAGCCGTTGTACGGTGTTCATGAACAGTCGCGTTAAGCAGGCTCAGAAGGAAGGTGCCAGCGTTGCAGATATTTCTGCCGGACTTGCTTATTCCGTTATCAAAAATGCTTTGTTAAAAGTGATCAAGCTGACGGATCCAAAAGATCTTGGTGAAAAAGTCGTTGTTCAAGGTAATCAAAATTCGCGACCCCCACGAAGTGGGCACTAAGGTTATCGTTCAGGGCGGTACGTTCTTGAATGATGCCGTTTTGCGCGCATTCGAGCAATTGGCTGAAACCAATGCAGTTCGTCCCGATATTGCAGGAAACATGGGTGCATATGGTGCTGCCCTGTTGGCGCGCGATCGTGCTCATGCCAAGGAAGCAGCTTTGGGCGTTCCTGCTCAAACGACTATGCTTGGATTGGATGCCTTACGTGCGCTTGAGCCTACGCATCGAAACGTGCGCTGTAAAGCATGCTCGAATCACTGCCTGCTCACTATTAACGATTTTGGCATTGATGAGGAGACGGGTAAGCACCGTCGCTTTATCACGGGTAATCGTTGTGAAAAGGGCGCGGGACTGGCTGAAGAAGCTGCCAAGGTTCCAAACTTGTTCGAATATAAGACCCATCGCCTATTCGATCATTATCAGCCCCTATCCAAGGAAGAGGCAACTCGTTCCACGGTTGGTATTCCTCGTGCCTTGAACATGTACGAAAACTATCCGTTCTGGTTTACGTTCTTTACCAAACTTGGTTTCCGTGTTGAGCTCTCTGACCCTTCAACCAAGAAAACATACGAAGCGGGTATTGAGTCTATGCCTTCCGAGAGCGTGTGCTACCCAGCCAAGCTATCTCACGGTCATATCATGAACTTGCTCGAAAAAGACATCGATTTTATTTGGATGCCGTGTGCTAAGTATGAGCGTCAGGAAGACGAGACCGCAGGCAATCATTTCAATTGTCCTATCGTAATGAGCTATTCCGAGGCGTTGAAGCTCAATGTCGATGCACTGAACGAGACCGATATCCAGTTCCTTAATCCTTTTGTCCCCTATCACATGAAGGACAAGCTGAAAGAGCGCTTGTATGTCGAGCTTGTTGAGAAACACCCCGAGCTTATGGGCTCCGGCCCTGCTCCCACGCAGGCTGAAATTGATGCTGCGGTAGATGCCGCATGGGCTGAAGACGAGCAGCTTCACGAAGACATCCACAACAAGGGCATGGAAACCCTGAAATGGATAGAAGAGCATGGGGTGCACGGTATCGTGTTGGCTGGTCGTCCGTATCACGACGATCCCGAAATCAATCACGCAATCCCAGAATTGCTTACCAGCTTCGGCTTGGCTGTGTTTACCGAAGATTCAATTGCTCATTTGGGTCAGGTTGAACGTCCTCTTCGCGCTGTTGATCAGTGGATGTATCATACGCGCTTGTACCGTGCCGCAAAGGTGGTAACCCAGCGTGATGATCTCGATCTAATTCAATTGAACAGTTTCGGATGTGGTCTGGACGCTGTTACCACCGATCAGGTCCAGGAAATCTTGGAAGGTTCGGGCAAGATCTACACCGTCTTGAAGATCGACGAGGTTTCCAACTTGGGTGCTGCTCGTATTCGAGTTCGCTCTTTGCTGGCTGCGTTGAAAGACCAATCCGATGAGCGCGCTGAGCAGAATGCAATTGAGGGCGGCTGTCCTGTTTGTGGCATTGACGCTGATAAGCTCGAGGCCGATGTTGCTGCACGCGAGGCCGTTATTAATGCCAAGACCGGTGCTCGCGAAGCTGAGGCTGGCGCTGCGGTTGCTGCAGAGATTTCCAACGGCAAGGGAAACACCTGTTCATGCGGGACGATTGATGAGCATGATGGCCCTCATGTTCGTGAAGCTGAATCCACTGCATTCCCGAAGGTTCAGTTCACTCAAGAAATGAAAGATGCTGGGTACACGATTCTTTGTCCCCAGATGGCTCCTATCCATTTCGACTTGCTCGTGCCGATTTTCCGCTCAAATGGATATAACCTTGAATTGTTGCCAGCGGTTGACCATGGAGCGGTGGATGCTGGTCTGAAGTATGTGAACAACGATATTTGCTACCCATCCATCCTGGTTACTGGTCAGATTATGGAAGCGGTTACATCTGGTCGCTATGACACCGATAAACTTGCTGTGATCATTACCCAAACAGGTGGCGGCTGTCGCGCAACCAACTACATCAGCCTCATTCGCAAGGCGTTGAAGGCTGCGGGTCTGGGCCATATCCCTGTTATCTCGCTCGCATTCAAGAAGTTGGATGAATCTAATCCTGGCTTCAAGGTGACGGCCACTATGCTGTACAACGCGATATTTGCATTGTTCTATGGCGATTTGCTTATGCAGTGCCTGTACCGTACGCGCCCGTATGAAATCGAAAAGGGTGCGGCAGAGCAGTTGTTCGATTACTGGATGGAAAAGTGCAAGTTGCAAATCGCCGAAGGCGAGAAATTCGGTCGTTATAAGAAGACGGTTCGCGCCATCGTAGACGACTTTGACAACTTGCCGCTGCAGGGCGAGGGAACCAAGCCGCGCGTTGGCGTTGTTGGCGAGATTTTGGTTAAGTTCCACCCCACGGCAAACAATCAGGTGGTCGATGTCATCGAGGCGGAAGGCTGCGAAGCGGTTGTGCCTGGATTGGTTGACTTCTTCCTGTTCGGTATTGCTGGTTCCATCTTCCAGCAGGAAGGTGTAGGCAAGTCGAAGAAGGGTGCGATGGGTGCAAAGGCAGGCTTGGCTGCCATTGCGAAGCTGCGTAAACCCATGAACGATGCCTTGGCGAAATCTACGCGCTTCGAGCCGCCCACGGATATCTTTGAGCTGGCAAGCTATGCAGAAGAGATCTTGTCTCTGTGCAATTCGATGGGTGAAGGCTGGCTTCTTACTGCTGAAATGTGCGAGCTCATTCGCAACGGTGCTCCGAACATCGTGTGTGCCCAGCCCTTCGCATGCTTGCCCAACCACGTTGTTGGCAAGGCGGTTATTAAGGAGCTGCGTCGTCGCTATAAGGGCACTAATATCGTTGCGGTCGATTATGACCCTGGTGCTTCCGAGGTTAACCAACTCAATCGTATCAAGCTGATGATTTCGGTTGCTAAGGCGAACCTCGCTGAAGAGCTCAAGGCCGAGCAGCAGCACTCGGAAGAGGGAAGTACAACTGAGTTCCATACCGAAAGTGAAGTGGAGACTACGCGCGCATAGTGCTCATGTTTCGCTTATGACGCTCTTTGGCCGACCCTTCAATCTGAGGGTTCTTTAAAGCGGCAAAAAGGTTTTGTTTCCTTTTTGCCGCTTTCTTTTTTCGGAATCGCTTTAGTACGGTGTAGAATCCATACGCTATGGATATGATATTTGAATTGATCTCTAACTTTTTTGGAATCGAGCCTCTAGGTTTAGCAATTGTCTGTGGACTTGTTTTTTTGGCCGGCTATGTCGATGCTATCGCTGGGGGAGGTGGGCTAATTTCCTTGCCCGCTTATCTTATTGCCGGTGTTCCGACTCATGCTGCTATAGCCACAAATAAGCTCAGTTCCTGCATGGGGACTACTGTGGCAACGTTTCACTATGCCAAATCGGGTTTCATTAATGCGCGCCTTGCGTTGCCAAGCATCGTCTTTGCTTTCTTGGGGTCGTTTTGCGGCTCCAACGTATTGCTGCTCGTTGATGACGGATTTTTGCGCCTATTTCTTTTGGTGGTGCTTCCGGTAACGGCGATTTATGTAATGAAGTCCAAAAGTTTTGACGCAGCGGGTCTTCAATCGTTTTCACTTCGTAAGACCACTTTGCTCTGTATGGGAATTGCCTTCGCGGTTGGTGTTTATGACGGCTTCTACGGTCCGGGAACGGGAACGTTTTTGATGCTAATGCTTACCGGATTGGCCCATTTGCGTTTGGACTCTGCGGCAGGCGTTACGAAATCGATCAATCTCACTACCAATTTAGCGGCGTTGATCGTGTTTTTGATCCATGGCCAAGTAGTTATCCTTCTCGGCCTTTTGGCTGGCTTGTTTAATATGATCGGCAACTATCTGGGGTCTCATAGTTTTACCAAGAACGGGGGTGCTATCGCGCGCCCCATTACAATAGCGGTATTGTTGATTTTCTTCGCGAAAGTTGTTTGGGATTTTATGGCATAGAGCCAATTGGGCGGCTTGAAGAAAACAGGTGCTTTGATCAAGCTGCCTTCTGCGCGCTATTTCTCGAGTGATCGATGGTGTAGTAGCTGTTCTCTTACGGAAATCGGCGTCTCAAAGCTCTTCATTCTGCATCTTTTAACGCTTTAGATTCTGTGGCTTGAAGTCTGCTTCCGAACCGGGACTAGTTGGCGTATTGATTGATTTATGATGGCGTATTCTCTATGTGAACGTGTTCATTCTTAATTGGGAAAGCGCTATAGTGGGGTCATAGTAATTGTGAACACGTTCAAATTTGCTGTTATTAAAGAAACGGCAATAAAGCGGGGTTAGCCCGTGCATGGAGAGGCGGTATTGCCATGAGTAAGATTCCAAGTGTTGAAACTATGGGAACTTGTCCGAAATGCGGAATCCTATTGGATCTTACCGTCGAAGTTGCCCCTGAAGAAGTTATATACCATGGCGTTTGTCCTGAACATGGGGCATTTACCCGTTCGGAGCCTCGAGCTGATTTGTCGGAACTTGGTGTTAAGGTTTCATCTACGGTTGGCATACGCGGTCAGCAAGCTTCTGTTGCGTAAGTTTTTGGTTGCAGCCTTAAATCAAACTCGGAACCAATTAGGGGCTGCACTGAAGACAGGAACGTTTAGGGTTGCAGTTCATAGGCTTCGACCCAGTATAGACCTCGCTGGTTTTAGCGGGGTCTATTTGTGTTTTGGGAGACTTGGGCAACCTAACTCATCTCGAGACAATAAGGCACTGTCGTTTTGGGCTTCGGTAAGCGTTTTGCGGTTGCTTGCTGTGCTTTAGCTTATGAGACCTTTGCGATAGCGCATTTTGATTGCTCGATGTCGCCGTAACGAATGGCGGCAGTGGGGCAGAGCCTTAGGCAGCCGAAGCACATTAGACACGTTTCTTTTATCCAGACGGGGTGCTCATCTTTCATCTTAATTGCTTCGGCGGGGCAAATTTGGCTGCATTTGCCGCAGCCAATGCAGTTTTTGCATACTGAGAAATTGTCAGTATAAAGAACCTCGTCAAGATCGACACGGGTATAGAGGCCTGCGGCGCTCTTGGTCTTTCCATCGTTCATGACGCACTCCTTGCCCTGATCCCTGTTGTCCATTGTATTGCTCGGTTAATCGAGAAAATAATGCAATCTGAAACAGCATGTATGAGTCAAATTCATACATGAATCATCAATTGCATCCATCGTTTTTTTGAGGCATGGTTTCTACTGTTGGCCTTCAAGATTGCGACTCGGCATTACGGACTGTGCGTAGTGTTGCTGTTTATGTAACGAGCAGGTTATTACGAAGGCGAAACGTGATGATTTAAGGTCGATGGGCTGCTTCGCAATTCAGCCGCTTCGCTATTTGGCTAAGTTCGGTATAATTTCATGGTTATACAAATACAAGGATGAAGAAAGGGTGCATCGTGGCCAACAGCTACAAGCAAACCATGAATCTGCCGCGCACCGACTTCGCGATGCGTGCGAACTTGCCTGAAAACGAACCTAAGCGCCTTGAGTATTGGAATGACATCGACATTTACGCAAAGGTGCTTGAAAAGAACAAGGATAATGCACCCTTCGTCCTGCACGATGGTCCTCCGTATGCAAATGGCCCTATTCATATCGGTCATGCCTTCAATAAGATCCTTAAAGACTTCATCGTTAAGTACAAGTCTATGCGCGGCTTCTACGCACCCTATGTTCCTGGCTGGGATTGTCATGGCCTGCCTATTGAAAACAAGGTTGAAGAGCAGCTCGGCGAAGAGAAAATGGCTAAGATTGATACGGCTACGTTCCGTAAGATCTGTCGCGAATACGCCACTAAGCAGCTTGACGGCCAGCGCGAGGGCTTCAAGCGCCTTGGCGTGCGTGGAGAGTGGGATAATCCTTACCTGACCTACTTGCCTGAATATGAAGCAGGTAACATTGAGATTTTCAAGAAACTCTACCTTGACGGTAGTGTGTATCGTGGCCGCAAGCCCATTCATTGGTGCAGCCATTGTCACACAGCACTTGCTGAAGCTGAAATTGAATACAGCAACGAAGTAAGCCCCGCTATCTTCGTCCGCTTTGAAATGACGACTACTCCTGCTGGTCTTGAGTCTTACGAAGGCAAGATGGATGTAGCCATTTGGACCACTACGCCATGGACGCTTCCTGCAGACCAATGTGTCATTCTTCACCCAGCGGCAGAATATGTAGCTGTTGTTGTCGATGGTCGCGCCACCATTGTCGCACGTGATTTGGTTGAGAAATGTTGCGAGCGTTTTGGCTGGAACAACGAACTTGCTTGTTGCGCTGACGGTAGCGAATGGTCTATGACTGGCGCAGATCTTGCTGGCAATGAGTACAAGCAACCTATTTTTGCCGACCAGGGCGAAATCGGTAAATTTATCTATGCCGACTACGTAACGCTCGAAGATGGTACGGGCATTGTACATGGCGCTCCTGGCCATGGTGTCGACGACTACAACGCTGGCATGAAATTCGATATCCCCGTTGTTATGCCTGTTGACGATGACGGCAAATTCTATGTTGGCGAGGGCATCGGTTATGGTGGCCCTTGGGGTGGAATGGATGTCAATGAGGCCAACCCCGAGATCATTAAGTGGCTCGATGAAAAGGGTCTCCTTATCCTTCACGAGGATATCGATCATAGCTACCCCCACTGTTGGCGCTGCCACGAGCCCGTTATCTTCCGTGCAACCACCCAGTGGTTTGTTTCCATGGATAAGACTGGTATTCGCGAAAAGGCATCTAATGCCATCAAGGAAGACGTTACCTGGTATCCTTCCTGGGCTTCTAATCGCATTGGCGCTATGGTCGCCGATCGTCCTGATTGGTGCATCAGCCGTCAGCGCTATTGGGGCGTTCCGATTCCAGTATTTACCTGCGATTCCTGCGGTGAAACCGTAGCAACCGAAGCAACATTCGATGCGGTTATCGATCTCTTCAAGACCGAAGGTGCCGATGCGTGGTATCGCAAGACGCCCGCTGAATTCTTGCCGGCAGATACCTGCTGTCCTAACTGCGGTGCCGGTGTTGATCACCTGGAATCCGATAAAGACGTTTTGGACGTTTGGTGGGAGTCTGGTGTAAGCCATACTT
>OGQA01001225.1_pt1 | contig 12245 bp, 17 predicted proteins | sample 1553011 | NCBI WGS metagenome assembly OGQA01 (sample SAMEA2580256, study PRJEB22360) | human gut metagenome | biome: human gut; feature: human-associated habitat; material: faeces | place: Denmark | collected 2008/2010 | reverse complement strand
ACAGTAATAGCGGCAACTGGAATAGTGGCGACGGGAACATCGGCAACCGTAACAGCGGCTCCTGTAACACCGGCTACAGTAACAGCGGCAACCGTAACAGCGGCAACTGGAATAGCGGCAACTGGAATAGCGGCGACTGGAATAGCGGCGACTGGAACAGCGGATACTTAAATACTTCGGCACAGAAATATACATTTATCTTCAACAAGCGAGTTGAAAAGTCAGTATTGGAAAGAGCTGAGTTTCCGTCATTCATGTTCTTTGCTTTGACAGAGTGGGTTCCTGCCCGCAACATGTCACAGGTGGAGAAGGAGCGCCATCCTGAGTATGTTACTACAGGCGGTTACCTAAAGAAGTACGCATACAAGACAGCCTTCAGGAAGTCCTTCAAGAAGGCCAGACGCAAACCTGACTGGCCCAAGCAGCGTCAGATGCTGTTGGATCTGCCCAACTTCGATGCCAAGATATTCGAGGAGATATCAGGCATCACACCTGAGGAGCTTGAACTGTAACAGAAAGGAGAAGTGAGGTGCTTATTCACTTACATAGTAAAGAAACAGACAAGCTCTTTGTGGTCAACACAGATTATATAGTCACAATATGCGATGATTCACCGATGCCTGGTGCAATTCTCATTATATTTGGGTATGAAGGACCTGTAGAGGTAGAGGAGAGCGTTGCAGATATTGAGCGTCTTATGAACCGTGACAGAGTCAACGCTGACAACGAAGAGAATTTGATATGAAAGATTTTAAATTTCGTGTATGGGATTCAGTGCGCATGTCGTACGACCCTCCGAATTATCCTGACTATGTGCTGTCCACAGAAGGTAAGGTGTACCGAGGCGTATTGGATATTCCTCCACACCTGGCAATAAAGTTCGCAGAGGAAGATGAGGCCGGTGTCGAGATCAGTCTTGGTATGAAGGACAGGAACGGCAACTACATCTACGAAAATGACATCTTGAAGTTGCCTGAGGAATCAAGGTTGTTTACCTATGTGATAAAAGAAGGCATCCCTTACCTTGAGGACGAAAATGAGCTGCTTGTACTTTCTGCAGTTCAGTTGTCGGATTGCGAGATAGTAGACAACATTCACTCAAAAGAAGATCATGACTTTTTCCACGGAAAGGAAAACAAGTGATAACAGCAAGCGATATTTATTGGATTTTCAGATGCGACAGCATACATGAGATGCTGACAGTAAGTCTTATTGTACTTGGTATCGCATCAGTAATAGGTTGTATCATTATCTTAGCTATGTGCTTTAGTAGCTCTTGGGATGATGACGTAATGTCGTGGTTCGAATCTAAGTCTGACAGTGATACAAGTGCCGAGCGTAAACAGATACTTACAGCTGTTAAGTGCGTTGCATGTCTGCTTGGTATTGTATGTATGCTGGCTGTCGGCAAGGTTATGCTGCCTACAACGAAAGAGCTTATACTGATAAAGGTACTGCCTGAAGTGGTAAACAGTAAGTTTGTACAGGAAGATCTGCCCAGTGATATCCGTAAACTGTACACAGCAGCGGTACAGTCAACTTTGAATACATTGACAGGCTCACAACAAAACACAAAGAAAGGAAAAGAAGATGCTGACCATTGACGACTACTTCGATAACTACGAGAACCCCGACTACACCTATAGCTGTCCCGAATGTGGAAGCACCGTTGAGCGTGATGACATTGAATGTCCTGAGTGCGGCTATCGGTTTGAAGACCCTGCAGATGTGTCAGAAATAGACGGCATGATATCTGACTCTGTCTCAGGTCAGCTGCTTGTAGACAGCGCATACAGTATGCCTGACAGCGAGGATCTTGATGACATCATGGACGATATCATGAAAGAGGCCCGAAATGAAGCATAAAGTCGGAGTACCGGTAGTAGCTCAGGTGCGTAGGTTTCTTGCACTGACAATCAAGGATCATACAGACATCAAACGTGACTACAGAACTCGTGATTCCAAGCTTGACGAGTATGCAGAAAGATGTACGAAGTACCAACGACGTATATATGCTTCAGTTTATTATGACAGCTGCAAGTTTATTTGCGCAATGAATACGTTGCAGAGATCGATCAACTACAGACTCAGACATAAGGATATGAGCAGATATGTCGACAAGATCACACAGGATAAGTGGTGCGCCGAGGTGACGCGCATTCTTCTCCGTTCACTCTTGTCTGAAGACACAATAGAGCAGTTCATCAACTATATGGAGGGCGGGAACACAAAGTAAAGGACACAGCCTATGTTGCAGGCAATCAAACGACTCATCAAACGTATCACAATCAAACTAATCAGAGCAGTAAGGAAACTGTTCACAACAAACACAACGGCAAGCGTTGCCACTAAAACAAAGAAAGAAGAAGCAATGAAAAACACGAAAACAACCGCAATTACTCTTGCATCCGCAACCTCCTACAATCTCCAGTTCTTCCGTAAGGACGGACAGCGCTGGTTCGCACAGAAAGACGTCACATGCGTCTCCGGGCCTAGCTACTATCCCGGAGCCAATATTGGACGCCCTGTGATAGTGTCCAAGACAGATTTCGAGTACTTCGTCAACAACAAGAGAGCCTACAGAGGCCGTGTGTACCTTCCCGAAAAGGAACTTGTACAGTACATCAAGGACAGAACCGAAGTCGCTCTGGACGCCAGGAAGATGCACATGAGAGGCAACCACACAACAGGCTGGTCGACTTTCGCAGCTGACGCAATCGAGCAGCTGTTCGGTATGAAGGTACCTGTCAGTGATGTGGCAACCAAAGCACTCAGCCCGTCTACCAACACGGAGAGAAGAAGAGTGGAGGAGACACTTGCCAACGACAGCAACGCACGCAGAGCGTATGTCTCCGGTCGTCGTGCGCGCGCGTACGCGAGAGCGATTACATTCAACATGGACAGACAGGAGGCGCTGCTGTACAGTGTCTTCGGAAAGGAAAGTAATGACAGTAATAGAAATCGCAATCGGCAGACCAAAGGAAAATGAAGCTTCTGAGACTGTGTTCGTCAGTGATACCTCTGTAGCTGCAAAGTGGCTGCTGGCAAAAGCCGCACGTACATTGGAATCAGGCAGCTTCAAGAGACTGGAGGGCAGACGGCGCTTCAATGTCGAGCTGACTCAGCAGTATCTTGACAAGCAACTGGAAGACGACAGCGTGTACCTTGAATTCGGAAAGCAGAACGACATTCTGTTCTGGGTCAACCTGAACACAGTCGACGTTATCGACGCTGCAGAAGTTTCCGAGGCATAACAGCACCAGTCGTAGAGATTCACTGTGCACACGTATAAGTGCACAATTCCTGCAGGGGCATCGGGTACAAGTCCGGTGTCCCTGCTCTTTAGTACGCTACAGCATTTGTTACCGGCTCACAAGACCGGCAGCAACAAAAAGAGGTATTATGACAAAGACTATTGTCAAAAGAGACGGACGCACAGAAGCGTTCGATGCCGCCAAAATCAAAGCAGCAATCGAAGCAGCAATGGTAGCTGTGCACAAAGGGCTGACAGGTGACCTCGCACAGAAAGCTGTGCAGCTGTCAGATCAGATCGCACAGAGCACAGAAGACGGCGCCAGCATAGAAAGCATCCAGGACAGCGTCGAGAAGGGGCTGATGGATGCAGAGCTGATAGAGGAGGCGAAAGCCTACATCAAGTACAGAGCAGAGCGCACGGATATCCGTGAGGCCCGTACGCACTTGATGAAGATCATCGACAGCTTCTTCACAGAGAAGCAGGACGACGGCAGCTCGCACAAGGAAAATGCGAACATCAATGCGTCCTCTGTTTCAGGCGCCTTCTACAGGATCGGCTCGGAGGCAAGCAAGGACTATTATACCCGGTGTCTGATTCCGTCTGAATTCGTAGAAGCACATACGAACGGATATTTGCATTATCACGATGCAGACTATTATGGTCTCAGTCTCAACTGCATGCAGCATGACCTAGGTAAGATGTTCAAAAAAGGATTCTCTACAGGCAACGCCTATATTGGAGAGCCTCAGAGCATCACATCAGCAATGGCGCTGACTTGTGTTATTCTGCAGAGCGGGCAGACGGACCTGTTCGGCGGCGAGAGCATTCCGGCATGGGACTTCTACATGGAACCCTATGTTGAGAAGAGCTTTAAGAAGTCGCTGAAGAAGCATCTCGAGAACATGGCCTTTGCGCCTGCGAACATGCAGGAGCTGTGGGTCAAGGAGAACGGGTACCAGGAACACACACCTGTGTTCGAGAACGACGACTTATACAAGGCCTACAAATGGGCCAAGCGTGATGTTGAAGCTGAGACGTACCAGGCTGCACAAGCTATGGTGTACAACTTGAATTCCTTAGCCAGCAGGGCTGGAGGACAAGTTGTGTTTTCGTCCATTAATCTGGGAACATGTGTGAAGCCTGGTGGTCGCCTGGCTACAAAGGCGCTGCTCAAGGCTATCGACGACGGCATCGGAAAGGGTGTCACGTCACTGTTCCCTATCGTAATCTTTAAACTGAAAGAAGGTGTTACATATAGTCCACAAGATCCGAACTATGATTTGCGTCTGTACTCAGAGCGTGTGACCGCCAAGCGCATGTTCCCCAATTACAGCAACCTAGACGCTCCGTACAACCTCAAGTATTACAAAGAAGGACATCCGGAGACAGAGGCTGCTTATATGGGTATGGCAGCTGGCAAGCATAAGATACTGCTGGTTGATCAGGAAATACCTGTGAAAGACCAACCTGCTTTGAAAGACTTCAAAATGTATCAAATAACTTTTGAAGACTTCTGGTACAGAGTTGTGTCTCTGGGCGGCGTTGTGCGCAAATTCGACGACACAACAGAGTACGTTGATCTGGAAGCAGACAACATCATGATGTCTGTAGTGTATGCAAAAGAGTTCTGCAGAGATTGCGTAGACGAGCATTCACAGAAATGTACACGTGTTCGCAAAGTTATGCGCTGCAGCAGACCTGCACAGGGACACACGTGGAAAGACGTGTATGTGTACGGAACTGAAGACGGAAGCTACACAAGTACAGAGAAACCTGTACGTAAAGTTCTGACGCTCACCAGCGATCATCCTCTGGCGCTTGTGAAAAAAGGCAGAACACAGGTATGCGACATTCAATCCGGTGTGGCTGGCGACAGCCTGCGTACGTATGATGGTTGCACGCAGGTACTGGACATCAAAGACAGCTCTTACACAGGATACGGCTACGACATTGAGACTTACTCGGATATGTTCGTGCTGGACGACGTCATCAGTCACAACTGTCGTACACGTGCCATATCCAACGTCAACGGTCCTGAGATCGTCACAGACAGAGGCAATCTCAGCTTCACGACGCTGAACCTTCCAAGGTACGCTATCGAGGCATCCAGAGAAGGCACCAGTGAAGAGGAGCGCATCGAGATCTTCTTCAAGAAGCTCGACAAGTACCTTGACATTGCACGCAGACAGTTGGAGCACAGATACAAGATCCAGTGCAACCGCAAGGTGTATAATCTGCCGTATGTCATGCAGCAGGGCGCTTACATGGGCTCCGAGCATCTCAGTCCTGATGACACCATACGCAAGGCCATTGAGAACGGTACGCTGTCATTTGGGTTTGTCGGCCTGGCAGAAGCTCTTGTAGCACTCACAGGCCACGACCACACCGAAGGTGAACAGTATCAGCAGTTGGGTCTGCGTATCGTGAAACACATGCGGGACTATGCCGACAAGCTCACTGAGGAGCAGCACATGAACTGGTCGCTGATTGCGACTCCTGCAGAGAGCGTCGCTGGCAAGATGCTTCGCAAGGATCGTGCCGAGTTCGGTGTGATACCTGGTGTGACAGACAAGGATTATTATACCAACAGTAACCACGTACCTGTGTGGAGGAAGATCCGGGCTTCTGAGAAGATTCGCTTGGAAGCACCGTATCACGAGCTGACAAACGCGGGAAGCATCCTGTACTGTGAACTAGAAGGTGACCCGAGGCAGAACCTCGATGCTCTGCATACTTTGATAAACATTATGCATGACGCAGGCGCAGGGTACTTCAGTTTCAATCACAAGATTGACACATGTACCAACTGCGGCTACAATGGTATCATCGGTGATGTTTGTCCGAGTTGCGGACAGAAGGAGACGCCGAGTCATCCGTTCGTACGTCCGAGAAGAATTACCGGGTATCTTAGCTATGAGAACAGATTCAACTCAGCCAAGACGGCTGAGCTGAACGCAAGGGTAACACATGCCTGAAATTAAAGTATTCGGTATCGTTGAGGAGGATGCTGTCAACTTCAACGATGGATTCGCGATGACAGTGTTCTGTCAGGGCTGCACGCATCCGAAAGGTACGCCTTTCATGGATGCTTGCGGACACTGCATAGGCTGCCACAACCCGGACACACACAGTCTGGACGGAGGCACAGTGTACACGACAGAGAAGCTGTTCGAACTGCTGCGCCTGAATCCCCTGCACAAAGCATTGGTGCTGAGCGGCGGTGAGCCTATGGTACAGGCTGAGGCTCTTGCGCCGTTGTGCGCAAGGGCGAAGGAAGCAGGTTACAAGGTGTGGCTGTATACAGGCTACACCTGGGAGCAGCTTCAGTCAGTGCCGGGGTGGTCTGACATAACGCCTCATCTCGATGTGCTTATAGACGGACCTTTCATAGGTTCCCTTAAGAGCCACCGGCTGAAGTATCGCGGCAGCAAGAATCAGCGCATGCTGAATGTGCAGCAGTCGCTTGCCAGAGGTAAACCTGTACTATACAGGAAACCGTCGGCGTAACCATGGCCCCCTGTGAGGTAACACTTGCAGGGGGCTTTTAATAAAGGAGAACAAAATGACTGACTTTGAAAAACAATGCTATGAAAAGTACCCTGTGTATCTGCAGGGACTGAATCCTGAAAACGAGCAGAATGATACATTTACAGGCTTCGAGTGTGGTGAAGGATGGCACGAGAACCTCGATAACTTCTTCGAATCGATGGAAAACCTGAACAAGATGCTCATGTTGACAGGCAACCCGGACTACTACTTTACCGCATGGCAGGTCAAGGAAAAGTACGGGATGATAACCGTGTACGACGGTCTTGTTGCTCCCGAACATGCTGACGACAAGCTTATGGACTGCCTTTTTGACCTGCAGGAAGTGATCCACAGCGAACTGGACCTCGCTTGCAGGCGTACTTGTGAACACTGCGGAAAGGATACTGTGCATCTGTGCAAGACTCATGGTTACGTGCAGTATCTGTGTGAACCGTGTGCAGAAAAGACCGGGAGGGTGTATGTCCGTCTCACCTAAGCTTATGATATGGTGCACCTGTGCTAACACAGACGACCTTCGGTACTATGACCGCGTGGTAAAGTGGTACAAGCACGTTAAATCGTTTCCAGTTGTGGCAGACTTGTATGTGTTCAATGATGGTCCTGTGTCCGATGCAGGAAAGAAACACATAGCATACGACAACAGCAACAACGATATTACTTGGATCGAGGAAGCGGAGCCTCTGTGCAGGAAAAGCATAAGAAATTTCCCCGGCTGGAGGCGCGCTTTTGCTCATGCGATGTTCGTCAGTCTGAACTATGACTACTGCTGTCATATCGAGAACGATGTTCGTATTCTCAATGTACCTGAGGTGTGCAGCTGGATGTATACAAAAGGGACCTACGCATTCTACGATCTTCATTATAACATAATCGAAAGTGCTATAATGTGTCTCAACGATGTTGACGTCAGACGTGCTTATGCGACCGTATTCAGTCAGACTGAAATGCAGCATAGTGATACTATGTTTGAGGAACAACTTGAGAACCTCACAGACTCTCCTGTAAGTATACTCAACAGTTACCGGCTGGAAGGCAGACTACCGGAAGCATTCAGAGGAAAGAATCTGGATGCATTGTGCCAGGTAGGTACTGATTATGACTAACGCTTTTATTGCCCTTTGCCTGTTATTGTCTATTTTCTTGTTCTGTGCGATAACTTATATATTGGCCAGGAGATTGAAATGTGTTGAGCAGGAATTTAAGAGTTATAGAGAGTTGCAGAAGCAGGCCCTCTACGATGCTTTCTTTAATCTGCAGTACAACTGGCCAGAGCGTGATAAACCCGATTTGCTTGAGCCCATGTATATTATGCTCAAGGCACTTAGTTTGGGTTATCCGAAATTAAGTGCTGAGATTTGGGACGAATATTGCAAATGCAAAGCCGTTAGGCAAAGTAAGACACCTCAAAAGAAAAAGTTTGCACTTGTACCTGTTGTCTTCAGCTTACCGGAATGTCCAAGTGATGCTAACTGGGCAGCTGTTGATGCTGATGGAAGTGCGTATTGGTTTGTTGACAAGCCGGTCATTTCCGGAAACCGCTGGGTACGACGTCAGACAAGCTGCGCGGCAAAGTGTATTCTCCCCGAAGCCTTTGATGCTACCGACTGGCAGCACAGCCTTATCAAGCGACCTGAGAAGGTACGCGAGGTTACCATGGCGGACATTGAGAAGCAGTTGGGTTGCAAAGTCAAGATCGTGAAGGAGAAGGGAAAATGACTACAAAATATTTTATCTCAAAGTACGGGGAACAACTTAGCGGCGATCTGGTTGAGGAGTTATCACACCATTCAGATGTACGCAGTCTCGTCCATTGGTTGCTGCATGAGTGTGGTTATCTTGAGTCTCTGAAGCTCGACTGGCTGGTCCAGTTGCTCAGAACCAGAGATGCAGACAGCTTGAGACCTTATGTTGCTGAAGCTGTGCTCAAATCCTGGCAGCAGCCAGTGTCCATCGGTATTCCGTCGCCATTGTCGCCTGAAGCCGAAGCATTGCTTACTGCAATGATAAATGATCATGAACATACGCAAGATGTGTATGCTCATGCAGTGAACATGAAAGAGCTCTCTGTGCAGAATGTACAGGTGGCTTATTGTGCATCACCCGATATCAAGCGCTTGTTGTGGCAAATCATGCACGGCATTGTTGTATGGAAGGCGCTTGATTACCGGTTAACAGAAGCTTATGTAACAAATCAGGTGCTGGAGTACATTCGCCCTGCTGTAGCTTTGTTTAAAGTCGACTGAAGTAACAGAAAGGAGAACACATGAAAAAAGGACTAGGAAACCTGCTGGATGCACTCAGTAAGGCAGACGGCGGCGTCAGTATGTCCATTACAGAATTCAAAGAAGCCCAGTATGGCATTCCGCTTAAGCATTACTGTCTGCAGTATCTTTTCGGCAGCACTGGGCTCAGGTACGGCGGTTTCTATCTGCTTGCAGGTAAGCCGAAGTCGTGCAAGTCGCCATTTGCTTTCTTCCTTGCGCATCTCAGCTGCGAGAATGATGGCATTGCATATGTGTACGAACTTGAAGGCAAGGCGTCACCGACGTTGCTCAACAGCATGTTTGCAGACAAGCCCGAATGGCGAGAGGATGGCGGCCCTTTCAAGCTCATCAGAGGACTGACATTGGATGGAGCCGAGAAGCACCTTACAAAGTCCGTGCTTAAATTATTTAAGCAGTACGCGGTCTACGATACTCCGCTGCTGATCGACTGGGACTCCATCTCAGGGGCTGCGATGTCAGATGTCGTGTCCAAGATCGAGAAGGAAGGTGTAGCCAGTAAAGGATACTATGAAAAAGCACACATCATGAAGCATCTGACAGAGAGCTGGGTGGCGCTTACCAACAACATGCCTGTCGTATTCGTCGGCGTCTTGCAGGAAAAAGAAAAAGCTGCAGAAGGCTGGGCACCCGCAGGCGGGCCGCAGAAGTCGTATGGCGGCGGCGATTCGCAGCTGTTCAAGGCAGGTACATTGCTGTCGTTCTCTCACAGTACGCTGCAGAATGGTGCTGGCAAGCTCGTTCGCATTAAGACTGCATTGAACGGATTTGCAGACAGCAGAGGTATTGAAGTGAAATTTGTCTGGGATCAGTTCGGCGATCTTGAGACTGATTCACAGGGACACAAGTGGCTCTTCGCAGAGGCGACGGCAAAGTGTCTCGCACAGCCGAAGATCGTCGGTGAACTCAGAGACATCATTGATGTAAAGATCAATGATTCCGGTGACCGGGTAACCTGCAAGACGTTCGGTCTTGATAAGGTTACAGCGACTGAGTTCGAGGAAGCTTTGTTCGCACCTGAGAACGACAAGGTACTGGAAGATCTCTACAGGTACCAGAAGATCGAGAAGATCAAGCTGCCCTCAGAGTACGCAGCTTACGCCGAGAAAGCAGGCGACAAGGAGGCAGCTTACAAAGAGGCGCAGAAGCAGGCACAGCTCGAAGAGCGTGAGGCCAAGGCTGCGGAAGCTGCTGCAAAGGAAGCAGCCAAGCAGGCAAAACGAGAGGCGAAAGCCAAGAAGGCCGCTGCAGCATCCAACCCGTTAGCGGCTTTAGCAGACATGGCTAAGAAAGCAGAGGCGTCTGATGCAAAAGCTGAATAACAAGCGTGTTTTCTGTACACCTTACGACGATCAGCGTATTGTGACAGCAAAAATTAAGAACGAAAAGCACTATGTACTGAAAGCGTGCCCATTCTGCGGACGCAAGCCGGTAATCGAGACAGTGGAACCGATATTTCACTTTGACAAGGTACAGTACTTTGTCTCATGCGCGCACCACGGCTGCGACTGCTACACAAGAACCTATCGCAGTCCGGGTGAGGCAATTGCGAAATGGAACAGACGCATCAGTCCACTTGACCGTATTGTAGCTTCTGACTTGAAACGCAGTCTTAAAGCAGCACAGAAAGAGGCGACAAATGAGTGATACATCAGAATGGCCCTTGACAGCACAGGCTGTCAAGGAAATGATGACCGAAGTCTGTGACAAGAATTTGTTCGACTCCGGCGGAACTTACGGCTACGCTTATGAACGCAGAGCCAATTGTGACAAGGAACCCGAATTCAAGATACATTACGAGCTCCTTGATAACGGGAAACTATGTATCGAAGTCACAAAGAGCATGTACTGGCATCTTGTGAACACCTGCCAGTACAGACACGACCTCACTGTTATGCTGGACGCATATGCAGATCTCAAAGACGAGTGCTACGGCGCATACCTTGGCGAGGACTTTTTCACTTCATTTGGTCTCAATGCAAGCTCTGATAATACATGCAACATCGAGACACTTCTGGATGGTACGTTTCTGTTCACACAGGCGTACACCAGCGATGAGTCGACAGGTCTGTTCGTGATCAGCACACATAATGGATGCGACGTGCGCTCTGGTTACAGCAGCGCCAAAGTCTTTGAGAGTCCGGACGCTGAAGTCCTGTACGGCTTGGACAGTGCAAGCCTTATGTGTCACGGATGTGATACACAGTTTGATCTGTCAGCCAGTGGCACTCTGACACTTGATCCTGACCAGTTTAGCCTCGAGCAGAACGACGGCTTGCCGTACTTTGTCGACGGCAAACTGTACTGTCCGAAGTGTCATGAGCCGATGGAGGTGCGCTGATGCCTAACGCACAACTCATGGCTGCGCTGCACGCAAGTACCAAAGCGTTGCGAGAAATGGCACGCGATGACGCCACGTACGACTTCGTATATGCGCACAAAAACATGTTCGTCAGCAACAGAGAAGCCTTCAAGGCTGCTGTAGCCGCGTGTCAGGAGCGCTCAGGCAGAGAGTTGCTTGACAGGCTGGACCTGCAGGAGATCGGCATCGAGAAAGTGACCGAAGCGGAGCTGCTGCACAGCTGTTACCACTTTGTCGACAGTCCATTGTACAGGCGTTTCATTCAGCTCGTCAGCAGGCACGGCGGCATAGGTACGGCAATCTTCGTCGTCAACAAGCGAGGCATTGTCGTAACCAATAAGTACAGTCTGGGCGCCTTAAGCTCGGCCTATGTACGGGTCAAGCACGTACTCGGCAGCACCGGTAAGTTGCCTGGCATCATGTGGGCGCCTGTAGAAGACCTTAAAGGCTTCACGTTCTACAACTAAGGAGGTGGGATGCTGGAAACAAAAGTTATGTTCAATGCTTCGGAGATCACAATCAAAGTGTCTGTGTGGGCGCGAGGTGATCCTTTCCCTGCTATTGGGCATGCTGTAGGTATAGACACAGAAACCGAACTTATTACAGACGCCGAGCTTACGCCTCCATTGGTTGTACTCGGCGTTTTCAATCCTGCTGACATGACCTGCTACCAGATATCCTGGATCGATGCACAGTACTTCATGCAGGAACTGCTTAAGCGTGACTGCAAGCTGTACTTCGCGAATGCAGGGTTCGACTACTTCGAGCTTGAAAGCGATGAGCTTCGGGATGCAGT
>OGQA01001221.1_pt1 | contig 12265 bp, 11 predicted proteins | sample 1553011 | NCBI WGS metagenome assembly OGQA01 (sample SAMEA2580256, study PRJEB22360) | human gut metagenome | biome: human gut; feature: human-associated habitat; material: faeces | place: Denmark | collected 2008/2010 | reverse complement strand
GCTTCTCCCCGTCTGCGTCATACACGCTTATCATAAGCGTGTATGGCTTTTCGGACGCCAGCGGAAGCTGCCCGCTTATCTCCGATATGTCATAGGAAAACAGGCGCTCCTCTATCACGGCGCAGTAGGCGGTCCCTCCGCCTCTCGTGAAAAACAGGACGTAGGTATCCTCGCCCGCCTCGTCCAGCGACAGCGTCTCGTTTACGTCCAGGCTGCCGCTGCTCATTATGAAGCGCGTGATATCCCTGCTCCCCGCCCTGAAGAGGCAGAAAAGCAAGGCTCCCGCGAGGATAATCAATGCGCCTATAACAATTGCCCTGCGCTTAAAACCATGCCGCGCGTCGTTCATTTTAGTAATACCTCCTCGAAACAAATTCGGAAGCCCGCCGCATCGCCGCGGGTTTATTCATAGAGGCCGTTCGCGTCCGCGAAGAGTATCTTCGCGCGGGTGCCGCGGCCGGGCTCGGACTCAAGCTCAAGCCGGTGCCCGAGCTTTTCGCAGACGCGGCGGGAGAGGTAGAGGCCGAGGCCGGTGGACTTCTTGTCCTCGCGGCCGTTATAGCCGGTGAAGCCGCGCTCGCCCAGGCGGGGCAGGTCCTCGGGCGCGATGCCGATGCCCGTGTCCTCGACGACGAGCGCGCGGCCCTCGGCGTATATCCGTATGCCGCCGGACGAGGTGTACTTGAGCGCGTTGGAGAGCAGCTGCTCTATGACGAAGGCGAGCCACTTCTCGTCTGTCAGTACCTCGAGGCCGGTTTCCTCGAAGTCGAGCGGCAGCTTCTTGAGGATGAACATCTGCGCGTACTTCCTCACGCAGCCGCGCACGACCTCGTCGAGGTCGCACGAGCGCAAGACGAAGTCGCTCCCGCCCTCCAGGCGCACATAGCCCAGCGCCATCTCCACATAGCCCTCGATGCGCAGCACCTCCGCCGTGAGCGCGCCGCTGTCCGCCCCGCCGGACTGCAGCAGCAGCCGCAGCGCGGCGACCAGCCAGAGCGCCGGCAGCACCCGCTTGGGCAGCGTCCGGAGCAGCAGCGGCCGCGCCAGGGCGATGAGCAGGCAGAGCGCCCCGCCCGCAAGGCTCATCTGCAGCAGGTTCAGCATCCCGGCTCCTCCAGCTCGTCCACGAGCCGCCTGAGCCTCGCGGCCTCCTCCTTCGTGAGCCGCCTGCCGCCCAGCAGCGCGGCGAAAAGCTGCTCCGGCGCGCCGTCAAAGAGCTTCGCCGCCAGCTCGCTGGCCTCGGCGCGCTGCACCTGCTCGCGCGTGACCAGCGCCCGGCAGAGGAAATTCGGCTCCGAACGCTGCACCGCGCCCTTCGCCACGCACTTTTTTATCACCGTGTAGCTGGTGTTCACATTCCAGCCCGCAGCCTTTTCCAGCGTCTCCGCCACCCGCCGCGCGGGCAGCTCGCCCTCGCGCCAGAGCACGTCCATGACCTTCAGCTCCGAATCGTACAGCTTCATATGCAGGCCCTCCATACTATCGCAGTAGTATAAATCTATACTATCACAATAGTATGGACGCGTCAAGGGAAAGCCCCGGACGCCGGTATGGCGCCGGGGCTCCTGTCATTTTTCCGGGGCCGGGACGCCGCCCTGGGCCATGCAGCAGTCGATGAAGTGCCGGGCGGGGCGCGAGAGCGGGACGTCGCGCAGGTAGGCCAGGTAGAGCGTGGTGCGCAGCTCCGGGACGATGGGCACGGCGGTGAAGGGGCGCGGGGAAGCGGCGTGCCGCTCAAAGAGCAGCGCCACGCAGCCGCCCTTCGTGACCATGTCGAGCACCGCGTCGAGGTTATGGCTGTTGAAGAGCACCTGCGGGGTGAAGCCCGCCTCGCGGCAGGCCTGCACGCAGAGGGAATAGGGCAGGGTGTCCTTTTTGATGAGGGCGAAGTGCTCGTCCCGCAGGCGGGCGAGCTCGATGCCGGCCGAGCCCTCGAGCGGGTGGCCGGGCGGCAGGACCGCCACGAGCCTGTCGGTGCAGAAGGGCAGCTTGACGAGCCGGGCTTCCTCTCCGGCGTCGTGCTCCAGGCGCCCGGCGCTGTCGCGATAGATGGCCAGGTCGCATCTGCCGGCCAGGAGCTCCTCGCGCACGACCAGGCTGTCCGCCTCGTTCGTGTGCAGCTGCACCTTGGGGAAGTCCTGCTGGAAGCGCACGAGCATGTCCACGATGTTATAGGGCGCGAGGGCTGGGATGGAGGCGATGGTCAGCTCCTCCTCGTCCCGGTGCAGCATGCTGTAGGCCGCGCTCTCGTATTCGTATTGCAGGCGCGCGATGGAGCGGGCATAGGGCAGCATGCGCCTGCCGAATTCGGTCAGCTCCACGCGCCGCGAGCTGCGCGCAAAAAGCGGGGCGCCCAGCTGCTTTTCCATGGTCTGGATGTGTTTCGAGAGGGAGGACTGCCCGATAAACAGCCGCTCCGCCGCCGCCCAGTAGTTTTTGGTCTCGGCCAGGGTCACGAACTCGCGGAAATAGGATATGTCCATCTGCCGCGCACCTCCTGTGAGCGAATCGATTCCGATGTGGAATCAATTGTAGCAGGAAAAAGAATTGCCTGTCAATATTGGCCGAAATATAATTTTGAAAAGGGGCTGCCGTCTGGCAGAAACCACAAGAGATCATGCGGAGGCGATGGGCATGGAGCTGGACAGGCTCAGGGACAAGCCTTTTTATTTGGACGAGGGCCGGCTGGCCTGGGTAAAGGAGCGCCTGGCCGGGATGAGCGCGCAGGAGAAGGCGGGCCAGCTCTTCTGCGTGCTGGGCGATGCGGAGAGCCCGGAGAGCCTGGCCGAGCTGGTGGGCGAGTTGAACGTGGGCGGCGTACTGTTCCGGCCGGCGCCGGCGCAGGAGCTGCGGCGCAGGTTCGCGGAGCTGGACGGGCTGGCGAAGCTGCCCCTGCTCAAGGCGGCCAACCTGGAGGAGGGCGGCTCGGGCGCGCTGTCCGACGGCTGCTGCTTCGGCTCGCAGATGCAGGTGGCCGCGGCGGACGACCCCCGCTGCACGGAGGACTTTGCCCTGGCCTGCGCGGCCGAGGCGCGCAGCGTGGGCATAAACTGGAGCTTTTCGCCCGTGGTGGACGTGGACATGAACTTCCGCAACCCCATCACCAACGTGCGCACCTTCGGCAGCGACCCGGACCGGGTGCTGGAAAACGCCCGGATCTATGTGCGGACGCTGCAGCGCTTCGGCATCGCCGCCGCCTGCAAGCACTTCCCGGGCGACGGCGTGGACTACCGCGATCAGCATCTCCATCCGAGCTACAACGACCTGTCCGCCGAAGACTGGTACGCCAGCTTCGGCCGCATCTACAAGAGCCTCATAGACGAGGGGCTTTTGAGCGTCATGGCGGGCCACATCGTCCAGCCGAACGTGATACGGGCGATAGACCCGGCCGCCGGGCCGGAGAAGCTGCTGCCCGGCAGCCAGTCGCGGGAACTGCTCACGGGCGTGCTCAGGGAACGCTTCGGCTTCAACGGCCTCATCATCAGCGACGCGACCATCATGGGCGGCTATACGATGAGCCAGCCGAGGCGCAGGGCCATACCCGCGAGCATAGAGGCCGGCTGCGACATGCTCTGCTTCGGCACCGACATCCGCGAGGACATAGGCTATGTGCTGGAGGGCCTGGAGAACGGGCTGCTGAGCGAGGCGAGGCTGGACGAGGCGGCGGCGCGCATACTGGCCCTGAAGGCCAGGCTGTCCGGGGAATATACCCTGCCCGATATAGACATACCTGCCGCGCGCCGGCGCTGCGCCGGCCGGGCCGCGACCCTGGTGAAGGATATACAGGGCCTTGTCCCGCTGCGGCCGGAGGCCTATCCCGACATCCGGCTCGTGAGCCTGGGCCAGGACGAGACGCCCGAGGGCTCGCTGAGCGGCATGGCCGCCGCCTTCCTGGAGGGCCGGGGCTTCCGCGTGGAGCGCTACGAGCCCCTGCGCGACGAGCTGCACGGCACACGCGGCCTGCCAGCAGGCAGGCTGACCCTGATGCTGTGCAACCTGCCTGCGGCCAGCAACCAGACCACCGTGAGGATACAGTGGTGCCCCAAGCACGCCCTGGAGATACCCCGCTTCGTCTGCGAGGAGGCCACGGCCTTCATCTCCTTTGCAAACCCCTATCATCTGCAGGACGTGCCCCGGGTGCGGACGTATATAAACGCCTACACCGCCACCCGCGACACCGTGGAGGCGGCGCTGGAGCGGCTGCTGGGCGAGGCCCCGTTCACCGGGCGGAGCCCTTCGGAGCCCTTCTGCGGCCTTTACGACACCAGGCTTTGAAACCGGAAAAGGAGGAACTTATGGACCATCGCACAGAGATACTCGACCTGCGCGGGGCGCTGGAGGCCCTGCGCGCCGAGCCCGGCCAGCTCATAGAGACGGAGGTGGAGGTCGACCCCATGGCGGAGCTCTCCGGCGTGTACAGGTACGTCGGGGCCGGCGGCACCGTCATGCGGCCCACCCGCGTGGACGGCCCGGCCATGCTGTTCAAAAACGTAAAGGGCCACCCCGGCGCGAGCGTGGCCATAGGCGTGCTGGCCAGCAGGGCAAGGGTGGCGAAGCTGTTCGGCTGCGGCAAGGAGGAGCTGGGCCGCCTGGTGCGCGACTGCGCGCAGGCGCCCGTCCAGCCCGTGGTGACGAAGGGCCCCGCCCCGGCGCAGGAGGTGGTGCACCTGGCCTCGGAGCCGGATTTCGACCTCTCCCGCCTCATACCCGCGCCCACCAACACCCCGGTGGACGCCGGGCCCTACATCACCCTGGGCATGTGCTACGCCACCCATCCCGACACCGGCCTGAGCGACGTGACCATACACCGCATGTGCATCCAGGGCCGGGACGAGCTCTCCATCTTCCTGCAGCCGGGCTCGCGGCACATAGGCGCCATGGCCGAGCGGGCCACGGAGCTGGGCCGGCCACTTCCCATCTCCGTCTCCATAGGCGTGGACCCGGCGATCGAAGTGCTCTCCTGCTTCGAGCCGCCCACGACCCCGCTGGGCTTCAACGAGCTCTCCATAGCCGGGGCCCTGCGCCGCAGGCCCGTCGAGCTCGTGGACTGCGTCTCCATCGCCGAAAGGGCCATCGCCCGGGCCGAGTACGTCATCGAGGGCGAGATCCTGCCCGGCAGCAACAATGTCGTGGAGGACCGCAACTCGCACACGGGCTTCGCCATGCCCGAGTTCCCGGGCTATAACGGCCCGGCGAGCCGCGAGTGCTGGCTGCTGAAGGTCAAGGCCGTGACCCACCGCAGGTCGCCCATTATGCAGACCTGCATAGGCCCCAGCGAGGAGCATGTGAACATGGCCGGCATCCCCACCGAGGCCTCGATCCTCGGCATGATAGACCGCGCCCTGCCCGGAAAGGTGCTCAACTGCTACGCCCACCGCTCGGGCGGCGGCAAGTACATGGCCGTCCTCCAGTGCCGGAAGACGGTACACACGGACGAGGGCAAGCAGCGCCAGGCCGCCCTGCTGGCCTTTTCCGCCTTCCCGGAGCTCAAACACGTCATACTCGTGGACGAGGACGTGGATATCTTCGACAGCGACGACGTGCTCTGGGCCATGAACACCCGCTTCCAGGGCGATGTGGACGTCGTGACCATACCCGGCGTGCGCTGCCATCCGCTCGACCCCAGCTCCAACCCGGCCTATTCGCCCTCCATAGCGGATACGGGCGTCTCCACCAAGACCATCTTCGACTGCACGGTGCCCTTCGCCCTCAAGGAGCGCTTCAGGCGCGCGCCCTTCCTGGAGCTGGACCCGGAGAAATGGCTCCATGGCTGAACGGCTCATAATAGGCATGAGCGGCGCGTCGGGCGCGCCGCTGACAGTGGAGCTGCTCAGGCAGCTGCGCAGCCTCCACCCGGAGGTGGAGAGCCACCTGGTAATGACCAGGGGCGCGGAGCTGAGCCTCAGGCAGGAGACGGGCCTGGGGCCCGAGGCGCTGGAGGCCCTGGTGAGCGTGCGGCATGCCAACGACGATATCGGCGCCTGCATAGCCTCGGGCAGCTACGCGGCCATGGGCATGCTCGTGGTGCCCTGCAGCATGAAGACCGTGGCGGGCATCGTGTCGGGCTACTCGGACAACCTGCTGCTGCGGGCGGCGGACGTCTGCCTGAAGGAGCGGCGCAGGCTGGTGCTCGCCGCCAGGGAAACGCCCCTTTCCACGGTACACCTGCGCAACCTCTGCGAGGCCAGCCGCCTGGGCGCGGAGATCCTGCCGCCCATGCTGACCTATTACGACCGGCCCGCCAGCCTGGAGGACTGCACCCGCCGCATGGCCGCGCGGCTGCTCTCGCGCTTCGGGCTCGGCGGCGCGGACGACGTCTGGACGGGCCTGGACTGAGCCCGGCGTTCAGCCGCCGAGGATGCGCCCGGCGGTGGAGATAGTCACGACCCGCCGGGGGATGGACTTGCCGCTCTGCTGCAGGGCGCGCTTGACGGCGAGCTCTATGCCGCCGCAGCAGGGCACCTCCATGCGCAGGACGGTGACGCTCCTTATGTCGTTTTGCCGCAGTATCTCCGTCAGCTTCTCGCTGTAGTCCACGGCGTCCAGCTTGGGGCAGCCGTTGAGCGTAATCTTCCCGCGCATGAACTCGTCGTGGATGTTCGCGTAGGCGAAGGCCGTGCAGTCGGCGGCGACGAGCAGCTTCGCGCCCTTGAAATACGGCGCGTTCACGGGCACGAGCTTGATCTGGCAGGGCCACTGGGCCAGCCCGGACACGGCAGGGCCCGCCGGGGCCGGCCTCTCGCCCTCGGGCTCGCGGCGCAGCAGCTTCGCCTGATGGCCCGGGCAGCCCTGGAAGCTGCGCTGCAGCCTCCGGTTTTCCATGTGCTCGCGCACCGCCTCGGCGTCGTAGGCCGCGGCCTCGCGCTCCTCAAAGGTGATGGCGCCCTCCGGGCAGGCCGGCAGGCAGTCGCCCAGGCCGTCGCAGTAATCGTCCCGCAGCAGCTTCGCCTTCCCGTCCACCATGCCGATGGCGCCTTCGTGGCAGGCCTCGGCGCAGGCTCCGCAGCCGCTGCACCTTTCCTCGTCTATGTGGATTATCCTTCTTTTCATACCAATGCTCCCTTCGCCTTGAATTCCTGGGCCCACTATACTATAATCAGAGGCGGAAGTCTGTTGTTTCTACAACATCTGAGGTGGGACATGGAGATAATTTTGCCGGAAACGGAGCTTTTTGAGGGCATAGACGAGGCGGGGCGGCTGGCGCTGCTGGACTGCCTCGGCGCGGTGACGGCGGAGTACCGGAAGGGCGGGCAGATCCTGGGCGAGGGCGGCGTGACGGAGGAGCTGGGGCTGGTGCTCTCGGGCATGGCGCTCATCTCGCACGCCGACGCCTGGGGCACCGAGAGCGTGCTGGGCCATGCGGGCCCGGGCTCGGTGTTTGCGGAGGCCTACGCCTGCGCACCGGGCGAGCCGCTGCTCATCCGGGTGACGGCGGCGGAGGACACGCGGGTACTGTTCATAAACGCCGGCAGGCTGCTGCGGCCCTGCGCCGCGGCCTGCGCGCCTCATTCCCGCGCCCTGCTCAACCTGCTGGGCATCTGCGCGCGCAAGAGCCTGCAGCTGTCGCGGAAGATACTGCACACCGGCCCGAAGACCATCCGGGGCCGGCTCATGAGCTATTTTTCCGACTGCGCCGGGCAGGCGGGCGGCGCCAGCTTCACCCTGCCCTACAAGCGGCAGCAGCTGGCCGATTACCTCGGCGTGGACCGCAGCGCCCTGTGCGCAGAGCTGTCGAAGATGCGCCGGGACGGGCTCATCGAATACGAAAAAAACCGCGTGATGCTCAAGACCTGAGCGCCGCGCGGCATTTTTTTATCCCGGTATTTACACTATGAGCCTCACGGCGGCGTGGGCGTTTTCTATCCTCACGTCCGAGCAGACCCCGCCCGGCTCGCCGTCGCGGGTGAAGGGCACGGGCTCGGCGAAGGTGAAGCGGACGCTCCGGGCCTTTTGGATGCTCAGCATCTCGCCGTTGTAGTTTTTCGACACGGCCTGGGAGACCAGGGCGTTCAGGTCGGCCAGCGTGGCGGGGTATTTCACGAGCGCGACCTCGAAAAAGCCGTCGTCCAGGGCCACCATGTCCGGGTCAAGCTTCACCAGGCCCGCCACGGAGGTGGAGTTCGTCACGCCGCCGAAGATGTAGTCGCCCTCGACTATCCTGCCGTCCAGCTCCACCTGCGCGAGGTAGTGCGGCAGCTTGGGCAGGCGGTTCATGCCCTCGAGCAGGTAGGCCAGGTGCCCCAGCGCCTGCTTGGACTGCTGCGGGGTCTCGTAGCTCACGTCCGTGAAGGCGCCGAAGGCCGCGACGTAGGTGAAGTATCTGTCCTCGCCGAAAACACCGATGTCCCAGGCCCGGGGCGCGCCCTCGGCGATGCGCCGGGCGACGGCGGCGGGGTCGTTCTTGGGCAGCTTGAGGGTCGTGGCCACGTCGTTCGCCGTGCCGAGCGGGAAGTAGCCTATGGGCGGGCGCTGCTCAGGCGGCAGGGCCATGAGGCCCGAGGTCACCTCGGAGAGCGTGCCGTCCCCGCCCAGGCAGCAGACCAGGTCGTAGCCCGCCGACAGCTGCGCCAGCTCGATGGCCTCGCCCGCGCGGGACGTGAACCTCAGCGTCGGCTCGTAGCCCGCCGAGTGCAGGGTGAAGAGCGCCTCGCCCAGGCCCTGCTTGTACATGCCCCGGCCCGCGACCGGGTTGATTATAAAGAATAAACGTTTCAATCCATACACCTCACATGATGCTCAGATAGCGCTCGCCGGTGTCCGGCAGCAGGCAGACGACGTTCTTGCCCGCAAACTCGGGACGCTTTGCCAGCTCGCGCGCCGCGAAGGCCGCAGCGCCGGAGGACACGCCGCACAGCAGCCCCTCCTTCACCGCCAGCTCGCGCATGGCCGCGAGCGCGTCCTCGTCCGTGACGGTCACGACCTCGTCGTAGACCGTCGTGTCCAGCGCCTCGGGGATGAAGTTCGCGCCTATGCCCTGGATGGCGTGCGCTCCCGCGCGGCCTTCGGTCAGCAGCGGCGAGGAGGCCGGCTCCATCGCCACGATGCGGATGGAGGGGTCGCGCTCCTTGAGGTAGCGTCCCACGCCCGTTATCGTGCCGCCCGTGCCCGCGCCGGCGACGAAGGCGGCGAGGTCGCCGTCCGTGTCGCGCCAGATCTCCGGGCCCGTGGTCTCGTAATGCGCCTGCGGGTTCGCGGGGTTTGAAAACTGCCCGGCCACGATGCTGCCGGGGTTTGCCGCGGCGATCTCCTCGGCCTTCGCCACGGCGCCGGACATGCCCTCCGCGCCAGGGGTCAGCACGACCTCGGCCCCGTAGGCCGCTATGAGCTTTATGCGCTCGGCGCTCATGCTGTCGGGCATGACTATGACGGCCCTGTAACCCAGCACGGCCGCTATCGCCGCAAGGCCGATGCCGGTGTTGCCGCTCGTGGGCTCTATGACCACGCCGCCCTTTTTGAGCCGGCCCTCGCGCTCCGCCGCGCGCAGCATCGAGAGCGCCACGCGGTCCTTGGCGCTGCCCGCCGGGTTCTGGCGTTCCAGCTTGGCGAGGACGCTCAGGCCGGGAGCAAATCTTGACAGCCGCAGCAGCGGCGTGCCGCCTATGAGCTCGGTGATGTCGGAATATATTTTTGCCATGGCGCGCCTCCTCTGTTAAATGGTGTTGAAAATTCGATCGACTATGAGTATAATACAGAGAAGCGGCCAAAGCAAGCCGCAAACGGTAAACGAAAGGGGACGCACCACATGGAGCGGCAGAGGATCTCGGGCATATACGCCGACGCAGCCGCGTTTGCAGACAGGGAGATAACGGTCTGCGGCTGGGTCAGGACAGTGAGGGACATGAAGAATTTCGGCTTCATCGAGCTGAACGACGGCAGCAGCCACAAGAGCCTGCAGGTCGTGCTCGAGAGGGGAAATCTGTCCAATTACGACGAGATCGCGCGGCAGAACGTGGGCGCGGCCCTCATAGTGAAGGGCACGCTGGTGCTCACGCCCGAGGCCAAGCAGCCCTTTGAGCTCAAGGCGGGGGAGATCATGGTCGAGGGCGCTTCCACGCCGGACTATCCCCTGCAGAAGAAGCGCCACAGCGTGGAGTTTCTGAGGACGATACAGCACCTGAGGCCGAGGACGAACCTCTTCTCTGCGGCCTTCAGGGTGCGGAGCGTGGCCGCGGCGGCGATACACGAGTTCTTCCAGGGCAGGGGCTTCGTCTATGTGCACACGCCGATACTGACCGGCTCCGACTGCGAGGGCGCGGGCGAGATGTTCGGCGTCACGACCCTGGACATGAACGAGCCGCCGAGGACCGAGGACGGCGCCGTGGACTGGAGCCAGGACTTCTTCGGCAAGCACATGAGCCTGACCGTCTCGGGCCAGCTCAACGCCGAGAACTTCGCCATGGCCTTCGGCGACGTCTACACCTTCGGCCCGACCTTCCGCGCGGAGAAGTCGAACACCCAGCGCCACGCGGCCGAGTTCTGGATGATAGAGCCGGAGATGGCCTTCGCCGACCTCTCCGACTACATGGACAACGCCGAGGCGATGATAAAATACGTCATCACGAGGGTCATGGAGCGCTGCCCGCAGGAGATGGAGTTCTTCAACAGCTTTGTGGACAAGGGCCTGCTCGAGCGCCTGAACCACGTCGCGAGCTCCGACTTCGGCCGCGTGACCTACACCGAGGCCGTTGAGATACTCAAGAAGAACAACGACAAGTTCGACTACAAGGTCGACTGGGGCAGCGACCTGCAGACCGAGCACGAGCGCTACCTGACCGAGCAGGTCTTCAAGAAGCCCATCTTCGTGACGAACTACCCGAAGGAGATAAAGGCCTTCTACATGCGCCTGGACGAGGGCGGCAAGACCGTCGCGGCGGCGGACTGCCTGGTGCCCGGCATAGGCGAGATCGTCGGCGGCAGCCAGCGCGAGGAGCGGCTGGACGTGCTCGAGGCGCGCATGGCCGAGCTGGGCCTCGACCCGGCGGATTACTGGTGGTACCTCGACCTGCGGCGCTACGGCTCCTGCCGGCACGCGGGCTACGGCCTGGGCTTTGAGCGGCTCATCATGTACCTCACGGGCATCTCGAACATCCGCGACGTGCTGCCCCATCCCCGCACCTGGGGCTCGGCGGACTTCTGATAAGGCAAAAAAACATCCCGGCTGCCACAGGCAGCCGGGAATTTTTGCGCCCTGAACTCAGAGTATGCGTTTAAACTGCTTGTCGAGCTCCTTTCGGCCCAGGGCCCAGGAGACGGGCCGCCCGTGCGGGCAGTAGCGCACCTCGCCCCGGCAGACCGCCCGGGCCAGGAGCCGCAGTTCCTCGGGCTCGGAGCTGCGCCCGGCCTTGATGGCGGCCTTGCAGGCCACGGTCTTGAGCACCTCGTCCCGCGCCGCGCTGCGGTCGGGCCGCTTGGAGGCCGCCAGGGCCTCGGCCGCCTCCTCGATGGCCCCGATGGCCTCGTCCGGCTCCATGCCGCCGGGCACCGCGCGCAGGATGAAGCTGCGCTCGCCGTAGGGCTCCGCCTCGAAGCCGAGGCCGTTCACAAAGTCCAGCTCGGCCCGCAGCGCGTCCGAGGCCGGGCCCGAGAGCGTGAAGGGCAGGGGCTCCAGCAGGCCCTGACTCATGTATTCCGCGCCCGACTGCCTCAGGCGGTCGTAGATCATGCGCTCGTGCGCCGCGTGCTTGTCGATAAACATCAGCGTCTGCGCGTCATATTCAAGGATGATATACGTGTCAAACACCTCGCCGATCACCTTATGCGCCGTGCGGGACAAATCACGCTCTGTCTCCGGCACAATGCATGTTGCCGGCTGTGCGTTGCTTTCCGGATTTTCCTGCACCGCTTCCGTCTGCACGGGTGTTTCCTCCCACGCCGGCGGCACGGGCTCCGTCTCGGGCGGCTGCGGTAAGGGCGGTTCTTCCGTTATCACTTCCGGCTTTGTCACCGGCTGCGGCTCCGCCTCCAAAACGCGCTCGATCGACGTACGAATACTTTCAAGCTGCGGCTTTTCCTCCCGCTCTGCGCTGTCCGAGAACGTATGCGGCATCGGCGGCATATCGACGGGCGGCTCATACAGCGCTTCCGCCTCTTTTTTGCTCGTGCTGATAACGGGCGCAGACTTCACGACCGGCGCAGACATCGGCTTCACCGTCTCCGTTTTCGGCGGCTGATTCAGCACCATCTGCTGCGGCTTTACGACCACATCCGGCTTATACGGGTCGACGGGCCGCCTTGCGTGCTGCGCAAGGTCAACGGACTTCATATC
>OGQA01001218.1_pt1 | contig 12294 bp, 8 predicted proteins | sample 1553011 | NCBI WGS metagenome assembly OGQA01 (sample SAMEA2580256, study PRJEB22360) | human gut metagenome | biome: human gut; feature: human-associated habitat; material: faeces | place: Denmark | collected 2008/2010 | reverse complement strand
ACGATCTGCTGATAGTTGCCGAACACGAACGGGGAGTCCTGCGTGCTGCCGAGGCTCAGCCGTCCCGTCGCCCTGCTGCTGGCCGTCCTGCACGCCTGCCGTGGCGCCATCCTGTGCGCACTTTTTGATCCCGGACGAGCGGGCGTTAAAGAACTGGACGGCATTTTATACCTGCAAAGGGGCTGACGCTGCTCTGCGCCGGGCAGGAATATGCCTGCACGAATCGACCCAGCCTGTTTGAAAAGGACGTGGTGCCCCACGCGGGCGCGCGCCGCTCTCGGGCCTGCTGGCCGCGCTCGCGCGCATCCGGAAGGGCCCTCTTTTGACGGACGGCAGCTATACGGTGCGCGCACTGCTGGGCGGTGCACTGCTCTGCCGCCTCCGGCACACTCGCGGGCGCGTTCAGCCTACGCGGCACGCCGGCCTTGCTCGACACCGGCCTGCCGGACGGCGTGTATGAAAACCGCATCGACGGCAGCCCCGCCGAGATTGACGGCAAGCACCTCCGCAGCACCGGCGGCCCGGTGATCGTGCGCCTCTGACATCCCGCGCCCGCCTCCGCGGCGGGTCCGCGACGCGGCCATACCGGCGGGACGCGTTTTCCCCAATATGGCGAATCGACGCCTTGCCTCCCATGTTGTTATGGTATATAATTATAGTGTTATGTTGTGCGAATTCGACGCGCACCTTGGCGAAAACCGGCAATGGCAAGCAAAACGACGCGGGGGTAACGCATGGCTCTGCGCTTGCGGCGCTGGCGCGCGGGTGTCCGGCATGCTGGGCAAGGCAGTGACGGCCGATAAATGGGGACATCTGAGATCGTAAATGGGGAGGAATGACGGAACATGGCCATTTTCAAGTGCAAGATGTGCGGCGGCGCGCTCGAGGTGCAGGAAGACCAGACAACGGCGATATGCGACTACTGCGGCACGCAGCAGACGCTGCCACGCCTGAGCAGCGACCGCCGCGCCAACCTCTACGACCGCGCGAACCACTTTCGCCGGGGCAACGAATATGACAAGGCGGCCGGCATCTACGAGCAGCTCCTGAACGAGGACGCCACCGACGCCGAGGCCTACTGGTCGCTCGTGCTGTGCCGCTATGGCATCGAGTATGTCGACGACCCGGCGACCCACCGCCGCATCCCGACCGTCAACCGCGCGCAGTTCACCTCCATCTTCGACGACGACAACTACCGCTCCGCCCTCGCCCATGCCGACGCCAGCCAGCGCGGCATCTATGAGCGGGAGGCTGCGGCGATCGACGAGCTGCGGCGCGGCATCCTCGAGATCTCGCAGCGGGAAGCGCCGTTCGACGTGTTCCTCTGCTACAAGGAGGCGGATCAGAGCGGGCGGCGGACGCCGGACAGCGTGCTGGCAGGCGAGCTGTATCGCGAGCTGACGGACGCCGGGTACCGGGTGTTCTTTTCGCGGGTGACGCTGGAGGACAAGCCGGGTACGGCCTATGAACCATACATCTTTGCGGCGCTGCAGTCGGCGCGGGTCATGGTGGCGCTGGGCACGCGGCCGGAATCCTTCCACGCGGTGTGGGTCAGGAACGAGTGGAGCCGCTACCTGGCGCTCATCCGGAACGGCGCCAGGAAGGTGCTGATCCCGGCCTACCGGGATATGGACCCGTATGACCTGCCGGAGGAATTTTCGCACCTGCAGGCGCGGGACATGGGGAAGCCGGGCTTCGTGCAGGACCTGCTGCGCGACATCGGGAAGCTGGCGGCCCCCGCCGCCGCACCGCCCGCACAGCCGGAACAGCCGATACAACCCGTGCAGCCGGAACAGCAGGTACAGCCCGCGGCGGCCAGCGCGCCGCTGCTCAGGCGTGCGTTCCTGTTCCTGGAGGACGGCGAGTGGGACAGCGCGAACGAATATTGCGAGCGTGCGCTCGACATCGACCCGGAGAACGCCGAGGCCTATGTGGGCAAGCTCATGGCGGAGCTGCAGTGCCCCCGGCGGGAGGCGCTCCAGGACTGTGCCAAACCCTTTGACGGGCTGGACAGCTACAAAAAGGCGCTGCGCTTCGGCGACGAGGGACTGCGGGCGGAGCTGCAGGGCGCGGTGGCGGCCATCCGCAAGCGGAACGAATCGGCTGCGGCGGCCAACAAGGCGGCGCAGCTCGCGGCCGCCTATGACGAGGCGGTGCGAAAGATGCAGGCTGCAGCCTTCCGGCAATCCTATCTGGATGCGGCGGCGCTGTTCGACCGCCTCCCCGGCTACCGGGATGCGGACGCGCTTGCAGCCGAATGCCGCGAGCGGGCGCAGCAGTGCGTCTATGACGCCGCCAGGGAGCTCATGCGGGCGGCAAAGACGGCGAAAGACTATCAGGCCGCGGCCCAGGAATTTGCGTGCCTCCCCGGCTTCCGGGACGCGGACGCGCTTACGGTCAAGTGCCAGGAGCGCAGTGCGGCGTTGAAACGCCGCCGCAGGCGCCGGCCGGCGCTCGCCGTAGCGATTGTCGCCGTGGTCGCCGTGGCCGCAGCCGCCATCGCGCTGTTCGGCCCCAAAGCCGTCTCCGCGCTCCGGTATCACAGCGCGGAAAAGCTGTTGAAAACCGGGCAATATGAAGACGCCATGGCCGCCTTTGAGGCGCTTGACGCATATGGCGACGCGGCCGACAGGGTCTTGGAATGCCGGTATGCCATGGCGGAGGACCTGGCGGAGGCCGGGCAATATGCGAAGGCGGCGATCGCCTTTGGCAAGGCTGCCGGCTATCGAGACGCCGGGGAGCGCAGCGCCGCCCTGTGGGAAGACATTGTCCCCAGGGCGTCCCTCGCCGTAGGACTCCACCACATCGTCGGCCTGTGCGCGGATGGCACCGTGCTCGCCGCCGGATGGGACGACGACGGCCGGTGCTACGTCTCCGGCTGGAAAGACATCGTCGCCGTCGCCGCAGGAGAATCTTACACCGTCGGCCTGCGCGCAGACGGCACCGTCGTCGCCACCGGATGGAACTACTACGGCCAGTGCGACATCTCCGGCCGGATGAACGTCGTCGCCATCGCCGCAGGAAGCTGCCACTCCGTCGGCCTGCGCAAAGACGGCACCGTGATCGCCAACGGATGGAACGACTACGGCCAGTGCGACGTCTCCGACTGGAAAGACGTCGTCGCCATCGCCGCAGGAGGCTACCACTCCGTCGGCCTGCGCAAAGACGGCACCGTGATCGCCACCGGGAATAACAGCTCCGGCCAGTGCGACGTCTCCGACTGGAAAGACGTCGTCGCCATCGACGCAGGGCTCTACTACACCGTCGGCCTGTGCGCGGACGGCACCGTGATCGCCACCGGATGGAATGACGAGGGCCAGTGCGACGTCTCCGGCTGGAAAGGCGTCGTCGCCATCGCCGCGGGGGACTACCACACCGTCGGCCTGCGCGCAGACGGCACCGTGCTCGCCGCCGGATGGAGCGAATGCGGCCAGTGCGACTTCGTCGGCTGGACAGACGTCGTCGCCATCGCCGCGGGGAACTATCACACCGTCGGCCTGCGCAACGACGGCACCGTGCTCGCCAACGGATGGAGCGGATGGGGCGACGACGACCTGCCTGACGTCACGGAGTGGACAGACATCCGGCTGCCGTAACCGCGCGACCGCGCCCGCCGCGGCGGCCCCGGCTGCCCGGCGCGCGGGGACAAGGCTGCGACGGCCGATAGACGGGGACATCTGAGATCGTAAACGGGGAGGAATGACGGAACATGGCCATTTTCAAGTGCAAGATGTGCGGCGGCGCGCTCGAGGTGCAGGAAGACCAGACAACGGCGATATGCGACTACTGCGGCACGCAGCAGACGCTGCCACGCCTGAGCAGCGACCGCCGCGCCAACCTCTACGACCGCGCGAACCACTTTCGCCGGGGCAACGAATATGACAAGGCGGCCGGCATCTACGAGCAGCTCCTGAACGAGGACGCCACCGACGCCGAGGCCTACTGGTCGCTCGTGCTGTGCCGCTATGGCATCGAGTATGTCGACGACCCGGCGACCCACCGCCGCATCCCGACCGTCAACCGCGCGCAGTTCACCTCCATCTTCGACGACGACAACTACCGCTCCGCCCTCGCCCATGCCGACGCCAGCCAGCGCGGCATCTATGAGCGGGAGGCTGCGGCGATCGACGAGCTGCGGCGCGGCATCCTCGAGATCTCGCAGCGGGAAGCGCCGTTCGACGTGTTCCTCTGCTACAAGGAGGCGGATCAGAGCGGGCGGCGGACGCCGGACAGCGTGCTGGCAGGCGAGCTGTATCGCGAGCTGACGGACGCCGGGTACCGGGTGTTCTTTTCGCGGGTGACGCTGGAGGACAAGCCGGGTACGGCCTATGAACCATACATCTTTGCGGCGCTGCAGTCGGCGCGGGTCATGGTGGCGCTGGGCACGCGGCCGGAATCCTTCCACGCGGTGTGGGTCAGGAACGAGTGGAGCCGCTACCTGGCGCTCATCCGGAACGGCGCCAGGAAGGTGCTGATCCCGGCCTACCGGGATATGGACCCGTATGACCTGCCGGAGGAATTTTCGCACCTGCAGGCGCGGGACATGGGGAAGCCGGGCTTCGTGCAGGACCTGCTGCGCGACATCGGGAAGCTGGCGGCCCCCGCCGCCGCACCGCCCGCACAGCCGGAACAGCCGATACAACCCGTGCAGCCGGAACAGCAGGTACAGCCCGCGGCGGCCAGCGCGCCGCTGCTCAGGCGTGCGTTCCTGTTCCTGGAGGACGGCGAGTGGGACAGCGCGAACGAATATTGCGAGCGTGCGCTCGACATCGACCCGGAGAACGCCGAGGCCTATGTGGGCAAGCTCATGGCGGAGCTGCAGTGCCCCCGGCGGGAGGCGCTCCAGGACTGTGCCAAACCCTTTGACGGGCTGGACAGCTACAAAAAGGCGCTGCGCTTCGGCGACGAGGGACTGCGGGCGGAGCTGCAGGGCGCGGTGGCGGCCATCCGCAAGCGGAACGAATCGGCTGCGGCGGCCAACAAGGCGGCGCAGCTCGCGGCCGCCTATGACGAGGCGGTGCGAAAGATGCAGGCTGCAGCCTTCCGGCAATCCTATCTGGATGCGGCGGCGCTGTTCGACCGCCTCCCCGGCTACCGGGATGCGGACGCGCTTGCAGCCGAATGCCGCGAGCGGGCGCAGCAGTGCGTCTATGACGCCGCCAGGGAGCTCATGCGGGCGGCAAAGACGGCGAAAGACTATCAGGCCGCGGCCCAGGAATTTGCGTGCCTCCCCGGCTTCCGGGACGCGGACGCGCTTACGGTCAAGTGCCAGGAGCGCAGTGCGGCGTTGAAACGCCGCCGCAGGCGCCGGCCGGCGCTCGCCGTAGCGATTGTCGCCGTGGTCGCCGTGGTCGCAGCCGCCATCGCGCTGCTCGGCCCCAAGGCCGTCTCTGCACTCCGGTATCACAGCGCGGAAAAGCTGTTGGAGGCCGGGCAATATGAAGACGCCATGGCCGCCTTTGAGGCGCTTGACACATATGGCGACGCCGCCGACAGGATTTTGGAATGCCAGTATGCCATGGCGAAGGATCTGGCGAAGGAAGGGCGATCTGCAGAGGCCGCGATGGCCTTTGGCAAGGCTGCCGGCTATCGAGACGCCTGGGAGCGCAGCGCCGCCCTGTGGGAGGACATTGTCCCCAGGGCGTCCCTCTCCGTAGGCGGCGGCCACATCATCGGCCTGCGCACGGACGGTACGGCCGTCGTCGCCGTAGGATTGTATGATACTAGACCGCGCGGCATCGCCGGCTGGACAGACATCGTCGCCGTCGCCGCAGGGTTCGGCCACACCGTCGGCCTGCGCGCGGACGGCACCGCGATCGCCACCGGGACAAACTTCGACGGCGAGAGCAACGTCTCCGGCTGGACAGACCTCGTCGCCGTCGACGCAGGATACTCCCACACCGTCGGCCTGCGCGCGGACGGTACCGTGCTCGCCACCGGATGGAACGACAACGGCCAGTGCGACGTCTCCGGCTGGAAAGACATCGTCGCCGTCGCCGCAGGATTCGACCACACCGTCGGCCTGCGCAAAGACGGCACCGTGATCGCCACCGGAAATAACGACACCGGCCAGTGCGACGTCTCCGGCTGGAAAGACGTCATCGCCGTCGCCGCAGGATGGGGCCACACCGTCGGCCTGCGCGCAGACGGCACCGTGATCGCCACCGGAGGGAACAGCAACGGCCAGTGCGACGTCTCCGGCTGGAAAGACGTCGTCGCCATCGACGCAGGGATCTCCTACACCGTCGGCCTGCGCAAAGACGGCACCGTACTCACCGCCGGATGGTACGACAACGACCAGCGCAGCGTCGCCGGCTGGTCCGACATCGTCGCCGTCGGCGCAGGGGCCAGCGACATCGTCGGCCTGCGCAAAGACGGCACTGTGATCGTCGTCGGAGATATATACTACGACACAGACGTCATCGCTGCCTGGACAGACATCCGACTGCCGTAACCGCGTCCCGCGCTCGCCGCAGCGCCCCCAGCTGCGGGTCCACGGGCATGCCGGAGAACGTCTCGATCGGGATGAGCACGAGCGTGATGAGGACGTGGCCAAGCACAATGCCGCACACGAGCGACAGCGCGCCCGAGAGCGCGCAGGCGAGCTCCTTGCCGAGGATATAGCGCGTAACGCTGGTGCGGGGGAGGTACGCCTTCAAATAGCCGCTCTTCACGTCGTCCACGAATGCGCCGGCATACGGGATGGGCGCGAGCAACGGCGCGGCAAAGAGCATCGCGCTGCCCGAGAGCGCGCGGAGGGTCACCGTCCGATGCTGGAACAGCATCGCGGCGGGCGGCTGCGCCTGGAACAGCAGCAGCACCTCCGAAAACGCGCCGAAGAGCACGCACAGCATGCTCCCGAGCATGGCAAACAGGAACGGCCTCCCGAACGCCCGCGCAAGGTCGCTCTTCAGTTCCCGCACCGGATCACCCCCCTCTCATTTGCAGTCACTTGTCCGGCCGCACTTCTCGTTGCCAAACGGGCCTGCGGCATCTCCGTCCCGGCCTTGCGCGGCCATGCGCGGTCTCATTCCATCGTCAGGACCCTATGCAGCGTTTCCTCCGTGATGCGCGGCTCGATGTAGCTGCCGTCGCTCATATCGAAAACGATCATATCCGACAACCAGTTTTCCGCCGCGTCCGCTTCATTGTTCCACTTGTACTGATAGCTCACATACCAGGCCGGCACATATTCCCCGGAGGCCGTGCCGCCGTCTCCGGCGATCAGCGCAATGCCCGGCTGCATGTCCGTAATGAGAATGTCCAGATACACGCCGTTCCCTTTCGTGTGGTCCTGATAGATCGCCGCAAGCTGCGCTTCGATGATCGGCCGCATGTCCGCCGGCGCAAGCAGCGCGTCATGGGCCGTCGTCCCCGTCGCCTCGGCCGCCCCCCTCCAGTTGAACACGCAGACGCCGTCCGCATCCACCGCCATCGTACAGACCTCCTGCTCCCACGGCCCCCCGGCCACGGGCGGCGCTTCCGGGTTCACATAGTACCATTGTCCTTCCCAGAACTGGGCGGGGTACGTCTCCGACCGCCGGGTGAAGACAAACCACCATCCGTCGGAACGGGTCGCATAGTCGGACACGATGGAGCAAGGCTCGCTGTAGAACAGCTCCAGCGGCACGCCCAGCTTTTGCAGGAGTTCCGTCGCAACGGCGAGGGCATCCTCCTGCGCAATGTCCGGCGTCCGGGGCATCAGCCAGGTTTGCTGCTCCCGCTCCGCTTCCGTGGTGCTCAGCAGGAGGTTCTGCTCGCACATGCTCTGCCCCGAGACCAACTGGGCCTTGGAGCGATAATAGGCAAAACTGTTCCCGCCGGTCTCCAGCGTGGTATAGGCGACGGAGCCGTCGCTCTTCACCACATACAGCGAAACACGCCCCGCATCCTCCAGCTCCGAAAGGGATAGGGGTTCGTACGCCGGCGCTTCGGGCGCGTTTGCCATGCCCTCTTCGGCCATGCCCACGCCGTCGCCGGCCAAAAGGTTTGGCTGTTCGCTGTTCTCCAGCCGGTGAAGCAGCTCCTCCCATTCCTGCGCGGAGCGCGTGTAGTCCCGGCACAGAACCGCATCGTCCCCCGCCAGCGCCGACAGCATGTCCGTCAACTGCCCGGCGGAGAACACGGCTTTCTCTACAACGATCCCGTCCATCGCTTCCGGGCCATCGACCGCCGCCGCATCCAGCCACGCGATGGTCGGCCCCGTTGCTTCCTCCGGCTGTTCCGTTGAGTCGGGTTCCTCCTCGGGCGGCTCCTCCGCATCCGGCACGGCGGAAGGCAGCGCCGCATCCGCGCTCTGTTCCGGCGCGCTGGCGGTCGGCCCCGTTGCTTCCTCCCCGGCCGGGAACTGGCACCCGCCGCCAAGGAGCAGGGCGGCCAGCAGGCAGGCAAGAGCGAGCATTGCAAAAGCCTTTCTTCTCATGGTAACTCCCCTTTCATTTGTTTTGTTTCCGCCCAGCATTGGCCATCAGAACCCCTGCTCGGGGTCGATGATGCTGCCGTCGAGCGCATTGACGATGAGAAGGGCGTCCGTCCCGTCATACCCTTCGCCATCCGGGAAGTAATCATCCAGCCTGTACGTCCCGAAGAACGTCCAGGCGGGCACCAGATAGCCCTGCTCGACCGCATCCTTCTCTGCCACGCGCGCGAGCCCCAGCCGGATCTCAGTCACGCGGATGAACGCTCCGTCGCACAGTTCCCGCTCCCCCGTCTCGTAGGCGGCGTACTGATACCCGATCCTCTGTTCGAAACTGGCGATTGCCTCCTCCAGTGAAATGATCTGCGCGCTTGGCGTGCTAATCTCCAGAACTTCATAGGGCTGACGGAACAGCAAGCCGAATACGCCTGCGTCGTCCACATACAGCTGAATCCTTTCGTAGGCCCATTCCGGCATATAATCCGGCGAGTCGTCCGAACGGTACTTCGTCTCGCCGCCGGAGGATATCACATCGTTATACGTCACGTTCACGCCCGCGATCTGGCGGGTGAACAGGATCTCATACGCGCACGGATACGGCCCGGCGTTCCAATCGATCGCGTCCGGCAGCAGCGGCGCGATCCGCGCGCCCACGCAGGTGAAATCCCCCAGCCCGAGATCGACGATCAGCTGTTCGGCATATGCCGTCGCGTCCTCGAGCGACCGCTCCGGCAGCTGCAGGCTGAGCTCCCCGCGCTCGATCGCGGGCAGATGCTGATTGATCGGATTGGCGCCGATCTCATAGGCGCGGAACGCCTCTCTGGCGTCTATGTCCCGCAAAAAGGATATCCTGCCGGCGGTGTTCAGCTGCATTTGATAAACCGTGCCCTGCTCCGACCAGCCGTTAAAACTGTTGATGAATTTTACCGTTCTTCCGTCGCTGAGCAGTCCCTCCTGCATCGCCTCCATCGGGTCCTGTTCCAGAAAGACGGGTTCCTCCGGCGCCGCTGCGGCCTGCGCCAGCAGTTCGGCGATGGCGGCGTCCATCTCCTCAAAGGAGCTGTACTTGTCAAGGTTGCCCGCATCGCGGTACTCCATCCACAGTTGCGCCTGTTCCTCATAGTACGAGCGTGGGAACCCATCGAGTATCCCGCTGCCGTTGCCGATCAGCTTCCAGATGTTTTCCAATACGCTTTCGTCAAGAAGCCCGCTTTTGATGTGCGCCACCGGCATGGCGTCCGTCTCGGGCAGCACCACGTCCGCGTCAATGGTGATGTCGATGCCCGTCTTTTGGGAGACCGCCTCCAGCTCGCGGGTGACGCGCTGTGCTTCCGAAACCCCTGCCATGTCGGAAATTCCCTCTTCGGTAACCTCGATGCGCTCGACCAGTCCCTCCGTGTCCTTCTGCGCCACCGGCTCCTCCTCCGGCGTGGGCTGGCAGGCAGAAAGGAGCGCGGCGCACAGCAGCAGCGGCAGCAGGGTGCAAATCGTTCGTTTCATATGCGTTCTTTTCTCCTTTTCTGAAATTGGGCGCCCTGTTTTCGCCCGGCATTGATTTGAAAAACTGAAAAAAGGTTGCATCTTCCCATTCTTTTACACGGATTGGTTTATGGGGCGGCTGTATGTGCGTCCGCTTTCGGTGGACTTTTCCTCTCGAGGTTCCCCAAATTTAAGCGACATACGCTATACCACCGCCCCTGTCATCACTTATACGCATCAAAGCGTGAACGCATCCGGGCAGGATGCGCGGCTGCATCTTGGCAATTCATCAGACGGCCCACCAGCCGTTGAAATACACCTTGTCAGATGTACTCCCACTTGCTATGCTCATTTTCATATCGCAATAGTCCGGATGCGACGTATACGTGGCTGCATGATAACCGGTGCCAGTGATTTGACACGCAACGGTACAGGTCGTATTGGTTCCCGCAACATAGCCACGGAAACGAAAATTGGACTGCCCATTTAGGTCCAACTGGCTGATGTGCACATCCATGCTGTTTGGTTCGTCTTTTTGGGCATTTGAGACCAGCTTCTGTGAGGGCCCTCCAGTCACGGCTGCGGCCCATGTCCCATATGTTTCACCAGGGAAGGTCCACCAATTATCGTTGTAAAAGCCATTGGATTCAGCCAATACAGGTGTGGCTGACAATACAAAGAATACTGCGAGAACTATACAAATCAATCTTTTTTTTCATTTTTGTTCCTCCTTTGATCATTTTTATTGTTTTAGATGTGTACCCATTCGGCACAGTTGCATTCTTCGCGTTCTAGTGGTCAAGCAAAACATGCATCCTCATCGAGGAGCCCTCGCATCGCTGTCTTTAACAGCGCGCCTACGCTCAGTCGCATATTATTGGCAAATTTAGGCATCCCTCCTCTTCCGCAGTAGGTCCGCAGTAGGTTTGAATTGCAATTCAACAATCCTATTATATAGACACCTAAAGATGGGAAAATCTGTCGCGAAACCATTAAAATTTTTAATTGTATTTTTGAAAATACAAGAATACTACCAAGCCAATGGCACAGCGCCGCAACCGGGTAGGCAGTCAAAGCCCTGCAAAGCGTGTTCGCTGCCACGGCTTGTCCGAATTGGTAGCCGGCTCCGGAATACCAAGCTCGATCCTGGTCTGGCGAAGCACCTCACTCCCATCGGGAATTTCCCTGTCCTTGAGCAAGGCTTTTGCCTCAGAAAGGGAAAGTAATCCGTGCTTTCTGCAAAAGAACGGATGTTCGGCAGCTAACCGCCTCATTTTATGCCACATGATTTGTTCGTGTATCTGATTCATTGCTTGATCTCCATTATAAGAGCGAGAGGGCATCGATATGTCGCAACATATCAGGTGCATTTTTAGCGAAAGCATTGCGCATCCGTTTGAGCCTCAACGATGCCGCGTTTGGCGTTATGCCCAGCTGCTGAGCAATAGTTTTTACCGGCACGCCATCCAGATAGTGTTCCATAAATATTTGCCGCATTTCCGGGCTGTACTTTTGCAAACTTGCCTCAATTGATATGATCCATTCCACGTAATCGTATGCAACATCGGAATCAGGATGTTGGCATATTTCAGATAAAACCGCGGGATCACAAGTCTCTGATCTGGATTCCTTCTGCAAAAAACTCAAGGTGGTACGGTAAACGCACCTAGTAATATACGCAAGCGGATGCCTCAAATCAGATAGCGCCTGCTGTTTCTTCAACAGGGCAACCGCAACATCATGCAAAATGTCCTGCGCTCTGTCAGCATCTTTGATCATTATAACAGTACATAGCAACAAGCGCGCGTAATTCCTTTCAAAAGATTTAACGATATCCAAGCTGCTCCCCCTCGCAAATGGAAATTACCATGAACACGCCGGAATGCATCGCCTTGTACATAGACACTGCAAGCGGCAAAATCTTTCCTGTTGTCTCCGCAAAGTAATGGTTATAACGATATTATTGATTATAACACATTAAAATGAAAAATTTGTTACAAATCAGCAAAAAGTTCCATGATAACGAGCATGTGTTTTTAACGACTATTTCATTGTCTTATGCCTCGGCAAGCCATCAACGTTCCACATATTCCCGCTTAAACCATCCATGCCAAGCAATCCGGTTCGTTTTCAAAAGGCAGCATAACAATCACTTCTTCTAAAGCAAATCGCATGCCGTACTGTCAAATCAGGAGAAGCAGTAACGGTGTAAACGAAAATGCTGACTTCAATCGAAAAACCATGCTATCTCCACATATTTCCCCGGTGCATGTCCCGAGTAGCGGAACGGATAGCAGGTTGCCAGCACAAGCGTATTTCCGTCCATAGTAGGAAGCCGGAAATCGTCGGTGCTGTCATAGATCATAATGTCCGAAACAGTATAGACATAAGCGACGCCA
>OGQA01001210.1_pt1 | contig 12343 bp, 17 predicted proteins | sample 1553011 | NCBI WGS metagenome assembly OGQA01 (sample SAMEA2580256, study PRJEB22360) | human gut metagenome | biome: human gut; feature: human-associated habitat; material: faeces | place: Denmark | collected 2008/2010 | reverse complement strand
CGCCCGCACCGCCAGCGACCCCACCTTCGGGGCGGTGAAGATCGCCCCCTATGAGGTGAGCGTCACCAGCTTCGTGGACCGGAACCTCTCCCGGCTGACCCCGGTGGCCTATGAGGAGAAGATCCGCTCCATCGCCATGCGGGCCCTGCGGCGGAAGGTGTCCGCCATGATCTACAACGGAGACGGCCAGGCCTCCAACAACGACATGTACGGCATCAAGACCGCCGTGGATGTCTCCGGCACCAAGCTGTACAAGACCGTGAGCGTCACCGCCATCGCCGCCGGCATCCTGGAGGACATCGTGTTTGCCTACGGCTACGACGAAGAGATTGGCGGCAATGCCCGGCTGTTCCTGAACAAGGCAGACCTGGCGGCCATCGGCAAGCTGCGGGACGGCGACAACCACGCCCTGTACAAGATCATCCCCGACCCCGGCAACGCCAACACCGGCCGGATCACCGACGGCGGCCTCATCGTGCCCTACACCATCGGCTCGGCCCTGACCGCCCTGAGCGGCTCCACTGCCGGCTCCGCTGACATCCAGACCATGCTGTATGGCGACCCCATGAACTACGAACTGGGCCTGTTCGGCCCCTACTCCATCCGCATTGACGAGAGCGTAAAGGCGGTGGAACGGATGAACACCATCCTGGGGGATGTGATGGTGGGCGGCAACCTGATCGCCAAGGACGGGTTCTGCATCGCCACCCTGGCCAAGAGCGGCAGCTGAGCCCATGGCAGTGGACCTGGAGGCGGTGAAGCTCTACTGCCGGATCGACGGGGATGGGGAGGATGATCTCCTGCTGATCCTGATGGACGCGGCGGCGGAGTACCTGGAGGGGGCCGGGGTGCCTGCCCCGGAGAAGCCGGACCCCCTCTATGACCTGGCGGTGAAGGCCCTGGTGCTGGACTACTACGACCACCGGGGCCGCACCGAGACCGGCACCCAGTCCCGCATCCCGGGGCTGGACAACGCCATTGTGCAGCTGAAACTGCGGGCGGAGGCTGCACGGATCCTGGAGGAGGCAGACGATGGCATACCGGATCAATCTAGCCTCTGACCTGCGCCACCGGGCAGTGATCCGCCGGATGGCCCAGGGCTGTGAGAAGGACGCTTTGGGCCAGTACCCGGTGGAGCCGGAGCGGGTGGCCACGGTGTGGTGCAGCGTGACACCTCAGACGGGGTCCCTGCTCTCCGGCCGACCGGCGGAGACCCAGCTGTCCCGGACCACCCACACGGTGACCATCCGGTACCGGAAGGGGATCACAGCGGACATGTGGCTGGAGATCGAGGGGGAGACCTACGACATCCTGTATATCCTGGACCCCTATCTCCGGCATGAGAGCCTGGAGCTATTCTGCGAGGTGAGAGCCAATGGCAGTACAGAACGGGTTTGACCTCCACGAACTGGACGAGTTTACCCGAAGCCTGGTGGACCTGGCCCAGAAGCAGTTTCCCAAAGAGGCCAAGCAGTTCATCCAAAAGCAGGGCAACGAGGGGCGGAAACGCCTGCGGGCCAACACCCGGGCGGTGACGAAAAAGCGGACCGGGAACCTGCTGCGGGGGATCCAGCGGGGGAAGGCCACCAAGTACAAGGGCAACTACCAGATCCGCATCATGAACACCGCCCCACATGCCCACCTCATTGAGTACGGCCACTCCAACATCAAGACCCGGGCCGGCAGCGGGAGCCAGGGGAAGATCCCCAAGGGCTCCCCGGTGCAGATGGTGCCGGGGAACGGGAGCCCGGTATTCATCGAGGGCAACCGGGAGAAATGGATCCCTGGAAAGCACCCCCTGGACAAGACGGCCGGGGAGATGGGGAAGGAATTCCCTTGGGCAGCGGAGGCTTTTGTGGATGAGCTGCTGCGAAAGGGGCTGGGCTGAGTGATCACCATCATCGACACCATCCGGGCCCTGTCGGACTGGATCGAGGGGCTCTTTGGGGAGCCGCCCACCACGAAAGATATCACGGAGGGGTTTGAGCGGCCCTGCACCTACATCCAGCCGGGAGGCCTGGACACGGCGGTGGAGGGCGGGCTGCGGCACGACACCTACACCATGGACGTGATCCGGTTCGCTGCCTGGACCCGGGCTGGCTGGCTGGAACTGCTGGAGTGGCAGGTCAAGCTGACGGAGGCCCTGGAAAAGCCCATCCCGGTGCGGGACCTGTTTGTCCTGTATCCAGAGGACGTGAGCTTTGACCTCCGGCGGGAGGACATGGTGCTGATCGCCTCCCTTACCCTGGAGAACTTCCAGGTCCTGCCGCCGGCAGACGCCGACGCGGAGACCATGGAAGAGCTGATTTTGAACGGAAAGGAGTAACCATATGGGTTTACCTGTGATCAGCGTGGAGTTCGAAAAATTGGCCTCCACGGCAGTGAACCGGTCCATCCGAGGGATCCTGGCGGTGATCGTCCAGGACGACACGGTGACCACCTTCGACTACAAAATTTACGCCACCCTGGATGAGGTGACGGAGGAAGAGTACACGGCGGAGAACTACGCCGCCATCTCCCGGGCCTTTTTGGCAGGACCCTACCAGGTGATTGCGGTGCGGATCGGAACCACGAAGACCATGGACGATGCCAAGGTCATCTTGGACAAGCTGTCCCCCAACTGGCTGTGCGCGGTGCCTACCGCGTTCCAGGCTGGGGTGGTAGCCTACGTCAATGGGGTGAACACCAATCGGCGGATCCGAAAGGTGAAGGCCCTGGTGACTGGCCAGGAGAGCGCGGATGACATCCACGTGGTGAACGTGGCCAACACGGCGGTGACCATCCGGGGCGAGGCCTCCACCACGGCCATGACCCTGTACTTGCCCAGGCTGGGCGGTGTGCTGGCTGCCTGCCCCATGAACGAGAGCGTGACCTACAAGGCCCTGGAGGACCTGGCCAGCGCAGAGCCGGTGGAGGATGTGGATGCCTCCATCGACGGGGGCGACCTGGTGCTGTTTGCCGACGACGACGCAGTGCGGATCGCCCGGGGGGTGAACACCCTGCAGACCATCACGGGGGACCTGACTGAGGACATGAAGAAGATCGCGGTGGTAGAGGCCATGGACCTGATCCAGGAGGACATCATCCGTACCTTCAAGGCCTATTACCTGGGCAAGCGGAAGAACACCGCGGACAACCAGGCGCTGTTTGTGGCCGACATCCTGGCCTATCTCACCAGCCTGAGCGAGCAGGACGTGATCTCCCGGGACGACCCCATCACGGTGGAGATCGACGTGGACGCTATGCGGGAGGCATGGGAGGGCATTGGGACGGACACCTCGGCCCTGAGCGACGCCCAAGTGAAAAAGAAGACGTTCCGGTCTTCGGTGTTCGTGCGGGCCCAGGCCCACATCCTGGACGCCATGGAGGACCTGTACATGATCTTCACCATGGCCTGAAAGGGGGAGCAGTATGCAGCCATTTGACCACAACAAAGTCATCCGCGGGACCTTCGGCAAGGTTTGGCTGGACGGGGAGCGGATGGCCAACGTGAAGAGCTTCGAGGCCAAGGCCACCATCGACTACGAGGACATGGACGTCAATGGGGACTTTGGTCAGAAAAAACGGTACATGGGGTACAGCATCGCCGGGACCATGACCCTGCACAAGTACGACTCCACCATCGCTGCCAAGTACCACACCGGCGTCATGAACGGCGAGCTGCCGGACCTCACCATCGTGGCCGCGGTGGACGACCCCACGGGGTACGGTGCGGAGCGGGTGGCTCTGTACGACGTGAAACTGGATGAGATCACCTTATCCCAGTTCGAGAACCGCACGGTGACGGAAGAGGAGGTCCCCTTCACGGCGGGGTCCTTTACCTTCCTGGACCTGATTGAGTGATGAGAAGGAGGATCCATGGACAACAGCAAACGACTGACGCTGGAGGCCCTGGTGGCCAAGGCGGAGCAGAGACGGCAGGAGAAGTTTGAGACACACCAGGTAGAGGTGCCCTCTCTGGGGGGCGCCCTGCAGCTGGAGAAGATCCCCCTGACCCGGATCGCCAGCATGATGGACGATCTGGGGGACACCTCCATGGCGGCCAACCTGGCCTTTAACGTGGACCTGATCTACGCCTGCTGCCCCATGCTGCACAGCAAGAAGCTCCTGGATGCGTATGAGGTGTTAGCGCCCACGGACATCGTGTGCGCCGTCCTGGGGGACAACATGGCGGAGATCAACCGGATCGTGACGGCCATCCTGGATATGTACGGCCTGGCAGACGCTACGGGGATCAAGGACGCGGTAAAAAACTGATCAAGGGCGACGCGGACCTTGCCGTGATCGCCCACTATCTCAACCGCGGGCACAGCCTGGAGGAACTGCTGGGGATGAACTTCCTGGAACGGATGTTCCTGCTGGCGGCCTGGGAGCTGGAGGTGGATGCCCTGAATGGCCAGTAAAAATATCAACATCCTGCTGAGCCTGAAAGACCAGTTTACCCCCAAGCTCAAGGGGACCACCAAGGAGATCCGGGCCCAGCAGAAACAGATCAACGCCGCCACCAAGACCATCAACAACTGGGGCAAGAACGCCAACAACGTATTTAAGCGGGTGATGTCCACCGCCGGGCGGGCCGCGGGGGTGCTGGCCACCCTGGGCGGGGCCCTCTCGGTGGCGGGGGTGGTGAACTTTGCCAACGAGGCCATCGCGGGGTTCAACGCTGCGGAAGAGGCGGAGACCAAGCTGGAGGCCGTGCTGGGGAACGTGCCCAGCATCATGTCCCAGGGGGCGGACGCCGCCCGGCGGGCCAAGGATGAATTGGTGGCCCTCACGGACCAGATGGAAGAGAACGGCGTGGTGGCCGGGGACGTGTCGGTGGCCGGGCTGCAGCAGCTGGCTACCTTCCAGCTAAGCCAGAAAACCCTGGAAAAGCTGGCCCCCGGCATGGCGGACCTGATCGCTCAGCAGAAGGGCCTGAACGCCACCCAGTCCGACGCGGTGAGCATCGGCAACATGATCGGCAAGGTCATGAACGGCCAGACCAGCGCCCTGTCCCGGGCGGGCATCATCATGTCCGACTACCAGGAGCAGATCCTGAAAACCGGGACGGAGGAGCAGAAAGCCGCTACCCTGGCGGATGTGCTGGCCCAGAACGTGGGCGGGGTGAACAAGGCCCTGGCAGAGACAGACGCCGGCAAGGTGGCCGTAGCCCAGAACCTCATCGGCCGGTCTACGGACCTCATCGGCGAGAAGCTGATGAACATCAAGGGCCAGTTGGCGGACCTGCTGATCCAGCACATGCCCCAGATCCAGGAGGCCGCTCTGGGCCTTGTGACCCGAGTGGGCCAGTGGATTGAGGACAACAAGGAGACCATCTCCAACGCCTTCGACACCATCATGAAGGTGGGCAAATTCGCCTTTGAGACCATCGGAGGAGCCATCTCGTTCTTTATCCAGAACGCCAACTGGCTGTTACCTGTTTTGGCGGGGGTAGTCAGTGGATTTGCGGCATTTAACGTGATCTCCAAGGTGGCATCCATCTTCTCCACACTGATCACGGTGATCCGCGGCGCGGCCACCGCCGGCGGGATCCTGAACGCCGTGATGGCAGCTAACCCCTTCGGGGCCATCGCCATTGCCATCGGCGCGGTGATCACGGTGATCACCCTGCTGATCGCCAACTGGGACAAGGTCAAAGAAGTGGCCCAGACGGTGATCGAAGCCATTGTTGGGTTTGTGACCACCCTGAAAGACGCGGTGGTGCAGCTGGCCACGGAGATCAAGGACGGCATCGTGGGAGCCTTCAACTGGGTCAAAGAGAAAGTCTCCGGCGTGTTTGACTGGTTCGGGGACAAGATCGGCGGGATCGTGGACGGGATCAAATCCATCCCCGACAAGATCAAGGGGTTCTTCGGTTTCGGCGACGCCGGCGGCCACGCCACGGGCACCCCCTATTTCAAGGGCGGCCCCACGCAGATCAACGAGGGCGGCCGGGGTGAGATTGTGGACCTGCCCAACGGCACCCGGATCATCCCCCACGACGTGGCCAAGAAGGTCCAGCAGGGCGCCCCCTCCATCGTGGTGAACCTCACCATCCAGGGGAACGTGATCGGCAACCGGCAGTACATGGAGCAGACGGGAGACTACATCGCCAAGAAGATCCTGGCAGCCCAAGGAGTTGTGTGAGATGGACTTCATTTTGAGCTACAACAACAACGAGGAGGTCATGACCTTCCCGGTGGTACCCAACGAGGGGATCCCGCTGTCCCGGGGGCAGGACAACGCGAAGTTTGATGGCATCAACCATGAGCTGCAGGCCATTGGGACCATGCAGCTGGCGTCCTTCGAGCTGTCCAGCATCTTCCCCACCAAGAAGTACCCCTGGATGCGGCCGGGTTCCTCCAGCGATGGGTGGGCCTATGTGCGGACCATCGAGGCGGTGCGAGAGCGGCGGATCCCCTTCCGGGCCATCCACCTGGACAACGACGGCACGGAGCTGTTTAACCTCCCGGTGACGGTGGACAGTTTCGAGTATGGCCGGGACCAGGCGGGGGACGTGGCCTACACCCTCCAGTGCACAGAGTACCGGTTTGCCAACGCCCCGGACCTGGACACCATCGCCATGCCGGAGAGCCCGACGGGGGAGATCGTGGAGACCGACCGGCAGGAGGAGGAAAACACCGGAACCTCCGAGGGTGGGAGCTATACCAAGCGATACACCCAGACGGATGCCACCATGATCGCCAAGACCATGTACAACGAGGCCCGAGGAATCGCCAGCAAGACGGAGATCGCCTGCATCGGCTGGACCGCCCTGAACCGGGTGGACGCCGGGAGCAAGGCGGGGTTCCGGGACACCATCGCCGGGGTGCTGACCCAGAAGGCCCAGTTTGCCTACACCCCCGGGGCCACCACCACCAGCGACTACGGCTATGACCTGGTGGCCCTGGCTACGGATGTGCTGGACCGGTGGAGCCGGGAGCACGCAGGCCAGAGCAACGTGGGCCGGGTCCTCCCAAAGGACTATTGCTGGTATGCCGGAGACGGGCAGCACAACTATTTCCGCAACGCCTACCGGGGCGGGACGCGCTGGGACTACTCCCTGCCGTCCCCCTATGGCAGTTAAGGGGGTGGCGGGATGGCAACGCAAGTGGAGCAGGCCATTGCCTGGGCCAGGAGCAAGCTGGGCACTACAAAGTACAGCGGCCGGTGCCAGGCCTTTGTGGCGGACTGCTACGCCTACGGGGCGGGGATGCCCCGAAAGTCGGCCAGCAGCGCCAAGGTAGCCCGGGCTCTGTGGCGGGTGAGCACCAGCCGGAACATCCCGGTGGGGGCAGCGGTGTACTTCGACAGCCCAACCTCCCCCCAGTATGGCCATGTGGGCCTGTACATCGGCAACAACCAGGTGATCCACGCATTCTCGACCGTAAAGCAGATGAGCGTGGACTCCATCATCGCCTGCGGGTATGCCTGGCAGGGATGGGGGTGGAACGGCGGCGCCAAGCCCACCGGAGCAGGAGAGGCCGTGTCCAGCGGCGGGATCGACGCCGCCGGCGGCACTACCATGGAGCCCACGGCGATCCACATCCCCCAGACAGAGAAGGTCTACACCGTCTATGAGCAGGACAGCATGGGCAAGCTCCCGGACCGGTACGCCATCCAGTGGCAGAGCTACGCCACGGGGCGGGTGCGGGACATCTCTGACCGGGTGACGGCCCCCACGCTGACCGACGACAGCGCCAGCGTGTGCACGGAGTTTTCCTTCCAGGTGCTGCAGGCCACGGGGGAGAAGTACTTCCCCCCTCTGGAGATCCAGCCGGGGGACCTGGTGAGCTGTGTGAACACCAGCAGCGGGGAGTGCGTGTTCTTCGGCCAGGTGCAGCAGGTGAGCGGCTCCTACCGGGAGAGCATGACCATCACCTGCCAGGACGGCGGGCGGATGCTGACCACCAACGACATCATCCTCCAGTTTGACAACGTGGCAGCCAAGACGGCCATTGAGCAGATCGCGGCGAAGATCGGGATCCAGAAGGTTTCCTGCCCGGACCTGGTGAGCAGCGTGTACTCCCTGGAGAAGCAGAACGCGGCCACCATCCTCCAGAACGTCCTGGAGACGGTGACGGCGGAGAACGGGGTGCCTTATTTCCCCCGAATAATGGGGGAGACCCTGGTGATCCGATCCTTTGCGGAGACCTGCCTGCGGGCCTACTGCCGGCAGGAGAGCAACCTGGCGGCCTTTGACGTGATGGACGAACCGGGGGACCCTCAGGTGAGCTGGGACATCGCCGACCTGCGCAACCACGTGATCGTCTACAGCGACATGGACAGCAGCGTGAGCGTGCAGGCGGAGGAGGAGGACGAAGCCTCCATCCAGCGGTATGGCCGGCGGACAGCACTGGAGACCTACTCCGACCAGGACAGCGTGACGGCGGCAGCCAAAGCCAAGAGCACGTTGCTGAGCAAGAATCAAGTGACAGAAGAGTTCTCCCTGACCACCTACGGGTCGGACCGGGTTTGCGCCGGGGTGCGGATGATGGTGGACCTGGCGGAGATCCGGGGCGAGTTTTGGGTGGAGGCGGTGACCCATGATCTGGGCCCGCCCCACATGATGACCATGACCATGAGGAGGGCAGAGTGATGGGCTGGGAACACCAGATCGCGAAAGAATTCAAAAAGCGGGACAACCCGCAGAATTACGCCTATTTTACCGGCGACGTGCTGTCCCCGGTGCCAAAACGGCTGCCAGATGGGACCATCATCTACGAAGGTCCCACCATCATCTCCTGCTTTGAGGGGGCCATCATGCTGCGGTCAGACCGGCTGCTGCAGATTCCCAAGGCAGACGGCACCCCCTACTGCGCGGGGGAGACGGTGGGCCTGCTGGGGGACCCCTTTGACCGGCAGGCCGGAGGCCAACAGATCCTGATCGCGGGGGTGGCACAACATGTTGTTTGACACACTGGAGACCGCCACCATGGCGGCAGCGGACCCACGGGATCCCCGGGAGATGGGGGTGACCTTTCTTTTCGACTGGGCCAACCACCGGTACTACATGGAGAGCGGCTCCCCGGCGGAGGTGACAGGCACCGAGGCGGTGCAGGCATGGCTCCAGCAGGTGCTGCGGACCAAGCAGCGGCGGTACGCCATCTACTCGGTGGACTTCGGGGCGCTGCTCCAGGACCTCATCGGGTACAAGGCGCCCAACGGGTTCCTCCTCTCGGAGCTGCGGCGGCAGCTGTTGGACAGCGCAGGGTACTGCGCGGCCATCCAGGAGATCGGCAAGCTGGAGTGGAACCGAGACGGAACCATCACCGGGGACCTCACGCTGGAGGATCCCACGGGAACGAGCACGGAGGTGATCACCTATGTCCCTTGAGTTAGAGCAGATCCATGAGGACATGCTGAACGCCATCCACGACCGGTACCAAAAGACCCTGGGCTTCCCCGCCTACGATTTTACCCGGGCATTTGCCCTGGCGGTGCTGTCCCTGGACGGTGATGTGGAGGTGGCAGAGCGCCGCCTTAATGTGGAAAACCTCACCGGCCAGGAGCTGGACTTGTTTGTCTTCCAGCACCGGGGGCTGTCCCGGCGGTATGCCACCTATGCCACCGCCACCCTGCGGGTGGTGACGGGGAGCGGGACGATCCAGGCCGGGGCCCTGTTCTCCACCGCCTCCGGGGTGGAGTTCTACGCCACCACGGACGGGTCCTACACCGAGGGGGACACCTTCCCGGTACGGGCGTACCTGGCGGGAGAGAGCGGCAACGTGGAGGCGGGCACCATTACCTACATGCCAGTGGCCATTGCCGGCATCGCCGCTGTGACCAACGACGCGCCGGCCACCGGCGGGTACGATGAGGAGAGCGACGACGAACTCCGGGGGCGGGATTACAAAGACCTGCGCAACCCCAACAACGGCGGCAACCAGCAGGCCTACATCGCCTGGGCCCTGTCGGTGCCCGGCGTGGGGCGGGTGCGGATCTTTCCCCAGGCCCTGGGGGCCAACACCGTGGAGGTGTGCATCGTGGACGCTACCATGGAGGCTGCGGATAGTAGCCTGATCTCCCAGGTACAGGAACTCATCGACCCAAACAACAACGGGGACGGCGCCGGAGAGGCCCCCATCGGGGCGGTGGCCACGGTGACCACCGCCGCAGAGGTGGCCATCTCGGTTTCCGCCACCATCGTGCTGGCAGAGGAGGCCGACCTGGGGACTGTGACGGAAGCGGTGAAGACCAATCTCACGGAGTACCTGCGGGAGATCGCCTTCGCGGAGGGCACCACCTACGTGAGCTACGCCCAACTCTCCAGCGTGGTGAGCAGCACGGAGGGGGTGCTGGACCAGAGCGGCCTGCAGGTGAACGGCGGGAGCGTCAACATCCCCCTGACGGACCGGCAGGTGCCGGTGCTGGGGGAGGTGTCTCTCACCACATGACGGTCAAAGAATGGGCCCTGCGGCAAATCCACTGGATGCTGCAGGAGGACCCCGGGGTCCAGGAGATCTTCCTGGCGGCGGGGGCCAGCCTAGATACCATGGCGGAGCGCATCCTAGCGGTGTACAACTTCATCGACTTCTCCAAACTCAACCTGGAGCAGGTGCGGTACTATGAGTGGCTGCTGGGGCTGGAAAGCGACGAAACCAAGAGCCTGGACGACCGCCGGGCGGCCATCCAGGCGGCTTGGCAGGCGGCCCCGACCCCCAGCCTGGCCTCCATCCGACAGCTGGAAGGACGGGGGTGTGATCGCTACCTATGACCCCGGGGTGGTGCACCTGAACTTCCAGGGCCCGGCAGGGATCCCGGCGGGGATCAACGACCTGAAGGCGGCCCTGGAGCGGCATGTGCCGGCCCACCTGATCCTGGAGTACCTGTACCGGTATCTGCTGATCAAGGAAGTCCATGAGGTGATGACCCTCACAGAGATGGACGCTACGGTGATGAATAAATTCGCGGGAGGTTAACCTATGGCATTGCAATCGGTGAAATTCACCCTGAACGGGCAGACCTATGACCTGACCCTGGACGGGGCCACGGGGCAGTACAAGGCCACCATCACGGCCCCGGCAGAATCCAGCTGGGGCGCGGCTGAGGACCACAAGTACCACGGCACGGTGGAGGCCAAGGACCTGGCGGGGAACACCGCCCAGGCCACCGTCACCCAGTTCCCCGGCCTGGGGCTGCGGGTGCTGGAGAAGACCAAACCCACCATCTCGGTGACCTACCCCACCAACGGGGCTTACATCCCCTCGAGCCAGCCTACCATCACGTGGACGGTGCTGGACGACGGCTCTGGCATCGACCCGGACACCATCCAGATCCAGGTGGACAGCGGGGCGGCCACTTCCGAGGGCATCCAGACGGAGGCCACGGAGGGAGGCTATACCTGCTCCTACACCCCTGCCACGGCGCTGGGAGACGGGCCCCACACCTTCCGCTTCACCGTCTCGGACCACGACGGCAACGCGGCGGACGCAGCCACGGTGGCTGTGACGGTGGACACCGTGCCCCCCACCCTGAACGTGACGGCCCCGGCGGAGGGCCTGGTGACCAACCAGGGCGCCCTCACGGTCCAGGGTATCACCAACGACGAGGCATCTTCCCCGGTGACGGTGAAGGTCCAGGTGGGCAGCGGCGAACCGGTGGCGGCTACGGTGGATGGCGAAGGCAACTTCCAGGCCCAAGTGACCCTGAGCGAGGGAGCCAACGCCATCACGGTGACGGCCACCGACGCGGCGGGGAAGAGCACTACGGTGACCCGCAACGTGACGGTGGATACCGTACCCCCGGCCATCACGGCGGTGACCCTGGCCCCCAACCCGGTGGACGCCGGCCAGACCTACGTGATCACCGTGACGGTGAGCGACTGATGGTTGCCCGGCTGTGGGGGACCTGCCAGGGGCAGGACGTGCTCTTTTCCCCGACGGAGGATGGCCGGTGGACCTGCTGGGTGCCGGCCTCCCCCACGGGGGCCTACTCCCTGCAGCTGTGGGCGGAGGACCTGGCGGGGAATGTGGGATACCTGGCCACCATCCGGCTGGCCTTTGACCCGGCGGGGCTGTGCTGCCGGGTGGAGATCCTGGCCATCGGAAGCCTGTGCGACTATGACACCTTGGCCAGGATGCTGGGGGCGGACCCTCTGGCGGCGGTGGCGGGGGCGGATCCGGTATGCGCTGCCCCCGCAGCGGACCCCCTGCGGGCCAAAATTACGGGATTTGCGAGGTGCTGCGGATGAAAGAGCGGATCATGGAGCTGGGAGAGCGGCGGCGGGTGACCCTGGTCCTCTGGATGGAGGACGGGGCGGCCTTTGAGCCTGTGCAGCCCACCTGGGAGCTCTCCAAGGCCCAGGAGGCGCCGGAGACCGGCACCTGCGAGGCTGTCCCCGACGGGGCGCGGGGGCAGC
>OGQA01001207.1_pt1 | contig 12369 bp, 3 predicted proteins | sample 1553011 | NCBI WGS metagenome assembly OGQA01 (sample SAMEA2580256, study PRJEB22360) | human gut metagenome | biome: human gut; feature: human-associated habitat; material: faeces | place: Denmark | collected 2008/2010 | reverse complement strand
ACGCCTTCTTTAGGAGTCACGGTGCCGCCGTTGTCGCCTCCGCGGGTGTTGTCGCCCACATAGAAGCCATCGTAGTAGACTTCAAACTCGCCGTTGGTATCGTAAGCCGCGTTGGGATCATCCAGCAGCATAGTCACCCAAGACTGCCGCAGGCTGAAGCTGCGGGCAAAGTTGTTCAACTCTGCAATATAGGGTGCGTGGTAGATGTTGCCGTCATATGCAGTGATGGCGGTTTTTACATCGGGATTGGCATCCAGATAGGCCTTAAAGTTGGGCATATAGCCCTGGGCCATCATGTCGCTGAGATTGACGAATTTGCCTTCGGTGCCGTAGTACATCAGATCGTCAGCAATAGAGTTACCGCCAAAAATGTTGGCCTCGGAGAAGTTGGTGGTAGAGGCGATATCAATCATCTCAGTGGCTTTCTGGTCCTGGGTTGTGATATCGGTGAGTTCACAGTTAAGGGCCGTTTCCACATAGTCCCACATGGGTTTGAGCATACCGGCGGTGTACACGGTGCCGGTGCCGGCGCTGGACTCGGTCCAGCCCCTGAAGTTGTAACCCTCGCGCCACGGGTTGGAGATCGTGGCGGCGGCGGGGATAGAGGCAGAACCGCCGTTCAGGATGTTGTTGACGGTGTAGACGCCCGTGGTGCCGTTGTAGTTGCCACCGTTGGGGTTGAGCGTCAGGGACACCTTGTCCTTCTCGGTCCACTGGGCGTAGACCTTGAGCTGCGTGGTGGTCTCGGTGGCCTGGCCGGCGTCCTTCATGACCTGCCACAGCTTGTTGAAGGTGTCGACGGCGGTGATCTTGGTGCCCGTGGCGGAATCGCCGTTCTTCTGGGTGTACCAGCCGGCAAAGGTGTAACCGGTCTTGGTGGGCGTACCGGACGGCAGGCTGATGCTGGCGGTCCAGTTGAGGTTGCTCTGCGTGTGGTAGGCGGTGCCGTCGCTGGCGGCGGTCTGCTGGTCGTACCAGGCGATGCTGTAGCCGCCCTTGACGGTCCACTGCGCGTAGAGCGTCATGGAGGTGGTGAAGTTGTTGATGGCCGCGCCGGCGGCATACTTGGTGCCGGTACCGTTGGCGGCGGTGGTCCAGCCGGCGAAGGTCCAGCCCACGAGGCTGGGGGCAGCGGCGGCGGTGGTGTTGGAGCCGTAGGTCACGGTCACGGTCGCGGGGTTGAGCATGCCCGTCACCGTGGTGCTGGCCGCGTCGGTGGGCCTGTTGGCGTTGTAGGTGATCTGCGGGTTCCACAGGGCGTAGAAGGTCACGTTGGTGGTGGGCATCGTGAATACGCCCGTGGCGCCGGCGATGGTGCCGTTGTAGGAGTACTTGGTGCCCGAGGCGTTGTTCTGGACCGTGGTCCAGCCGGCAAAGACGTAGCCGGTGCGGACAGGCACGCCCTGTGCGATGTTGTAGGTGGAGCCGGGCGCGGCGGAGGTGCTGGTGGGAACCGTGCCACCTGTGTTGCCGTTGCCGTTGTAGGTGATGGTGGGATAGGCCTTCCACACCGCGTACAGCGCGATGGTGGTGTCGGCCGTGATGTTGTTCTTGCTGATGGAAGCACCCGCGGCATAGGTGGCCGTGGTGGCGCTTGCGCTCTCGGACCAGCCGAGGAACTCGTAACCCGTGCGGGTCGGGGTGTTGTTGGCGAGGGTGCTGGAGTAGTTCGCACCGTGGTTTACGGGAACGGCAGCGGGGTTGGTGGGCATGGAGCCCGCGACACTGCCGGTAAAGTTCTGGTTATAGGTGAGGGTGACGTTGTGCTTGACGACCTCCCACACGGCGTAGAGCGTGTAGGCGCCGCCATCGGCGCAGGCCAAGGTGGGCTTGAGGGCACCCTTATCAGCAATCTGGGCTGCAGACGCACCGTTGGCGGTGGCCCAGCCCTTGAAGGTATAGCCCGTGCGGGTGAAGCCGCCGGGCGTCGCGCCGGTGGCGGTGCCATCGACGGTTGCGTTCGGAGAAGAGGTGGTGTAGGTGATGGTCACGGCCGTGCCGGTGCCACCGCCATTGTTATAGGTAACGGTGAAGGAAACTTCCTCGACAATTTCAATTTCGCGAAGGTCGACCGAATGAAAATACGAAGCATCATAAGCTGCTCTAGTGCCCCTGAAATGATGCATGGAGTTGAGTGCATCGAGCAGTGTCATATCAGACGTGAAATTCTCAGTACCAAGGTTGGTAAGGCTATTGGCAGCGGATACCACCCATGCAATATTCTTTTCGGTGCTGCTATGGGCCGGAAGTGTAATCGTGTCAAGACCGCCTACCGTTTGAGCTCCGCCCACTTTCTTGGTACCAAGTGTTGTAGTGACAATACTTTCTTCATCAATCAAGAAAGTATTTGCAGAAGCTGTCGCGGGGGCAAGTTTCAGGAATGCATGAACATCAGTAACCCAGGTCGTGCCCGTGCCTTTATACAGAGCCAATGCAGCAAGCTTTGCCCAAGTATTTACGGACAACTTCTGGTAGTTACCAGTCTTGCTGTTCTTACCATAGAACATCCACTCAGAATAGGTGTAACCATAACGAGGAACCCAGCCAGTGACACCCTCAAGTTTTTTAGAGATAGCATCATTAGCATTAGCCACAGTGATTGTCTCGCCAAAGGCAAACCAAGCACCCGTGTTATCAAAGGTAGGATCTTGCGCATCGCCCCACTTAGTAGTAGGAGTAGGTAGTGCACCGCCAACAATAGTCGGAGCGGTCAAAAAACCCTCGCCTAAATGAACGATAACAGGAGGATTCGGATTCGGTGACGCCTGTGGCGTAATCGTTTGCGTCGTATTATTAGCTGTACTGGTGTTCTGCACCTCCCCTCGATTGCTCGAGGAGGTAGCAGAGGAAAGATCCTCACCCTGACCGGCTTGCGAACCGTCAGTAGAGATCACGTCCTTGCCCTTGCTATCGCTATCAACAGTCGGCTGGGCACTCTGGTTATCGTCACCAGTAGCTAGCTCGTCGTCAATAGCAGGAGCACCGGTGCTATCACCAGTGCTCTTATCAGCGGTATCAGGGTTGCTAGTATCGTCACTGTTAGCATCGCTCCCAGTGTCGCTAGCACCCGTGTTTTGATTGGCCCCTTCCGATGCGTTTTGCTCGGTGGAGCTAGCATCGTCGGAGTCATCATCGCTGTCTTTTCCATCTTCTGTATAGCCAACCCGATTGCTAGCATCGTCCCCAGAAACTGCAACGACCTCGGAGTTTTTATCCGAGGTCGTCGTGTAGGCATCTGTAGCCGTGTAGGATGGGGGTGCTATATCGGGTTGATTTGGCGTTATGTCCACCGACTTGCTGCTACGCTGCTGCTGTAGCAGGATTTCCTGCGCCTCGCTGCCCTGGGGGCTAGCAGAGGCCTCGCTAGAGGCATACGCAAGAGAAGGCATTGCGAACAATAACGCTGCCGCTACGAATATAACGGCTATGCAGGCCACCAGGCGGTTGCGATGCTTGACCGCAGGCATATCAGAAGACAGGGCAGCCGTAGCTATACCCCTCTCCTGCTCTATGTCTTTCCAGTCTTGCATCAAATCCGTCTTCCTGTAGACGCCCCGACCCAAGATCCTTCCCTCGGAGTCGAGGCTTCCTGCTTTGCGCTTCCCAGGGGGCGCCGTCGAGACACTCCTCTGGCGAAGCATGCGAAATAGTACTCCGCGCTTCTAAGGCTGTCCAGCTCAAGGTCAACATTTCCTCGTTTTTCGCCACTCCGGAGCGCCGATTTCGATTTTCGTTTGCCCCGGTCACGAGATTTGCCTTCGAGCCATTGTGCCGCTGACCGAGACTTCCGCGCCAAATTGCCCTTCCGCGCTTCGGGCGGTTGCAGGCGCGGAACCCCGGCGCGGAAGATGTTTCGAAAAGCCTGATAATTGTGCTGTTGACCTTGGATTTCATGAGGCGCGGAAGCAAGCGCGGAAGCCCGTAGCGATGTTCCTCCCATGCATGGAATCGAAAAAGGGGGATTCGGAACTCCGTTTGAGACCCCCAGAGGTCCAAATTTGACGGTGTGAGCGTCAACCCAAACCCCCTTTTCTTCACAATTCCTCCACAATTCACCACATTTTCGAACCATTCGTCACATGCCAGCGAGACCGGAGCTGACCCGATTTCGACCCCGAAATCGATTCGAAAATGACCCATTTTCGACCCCGAATCTGGCCCCGAATCACCCTCGGATCCACCCTCCTCTCCCCTACCCTCAAATCGCTCTGACCTTGGGATATACAGTTCTATACAGACAATATCTCCAAACGCAAAACTGCTGATAAATCGGTATATGCATTTGTAGCAACCGGTAGCTTCTGGGTATACACGAGACTATCCGATTCGTAGCACATACACTGTTTTTGCTAGAAATGCAAGTCGGGAATCTAGAAAACAAGACATGCTGGGTGTATTTGGGTCATAGGACAGTACATGTCAGGACTCTTTTGGGTGTGATGGGATCATGTCAGAGCTCAGAAGCCCATTCGCTCTGATCATGACCCCATCACACCATATCAACTAGCATATATACCCTGAAGAAGAGCAGGCTAGGAGAAGATGGTGCGGTGCGTGAGATTGAAATATCTCACGCACCGCACCAATACTGTAGGCGAGCGCAAGCGAGCAGCATTCTCCCCTATTCACTCTTCATATTATCGTGTCCTGACCTGCGGTTTTATAGCATAACGCAATATTTTGCCCTCTAAGGCATTGTATAATTCCTAGGTGTAAATACTCATAGACCACTCGTAAAGTCCGTTAGACGCGATTCTGAGAGGTCATTTTTCATTGAGTTTGGAGAAATGCTCGTGAATCAAGGTCGTAGGGCAATGCGATCAGAGCGAATGGGTTTCTGAGCTCTGACGCATTGCCCTACGACCTTTACGTAACCTGCCGAAGAATATTAGATTGTAAGGATTGCTCAGAGTAGCAAGAGCGTTGCCCATAGCACATAGAGCACGATGGCGCAGACCCCAAGCCCTGTCGCGATGCGCTTCACGACGCGCCTCTTGCGCTCGTCGGTGATAGCAAGCTCGACTGACATCTGCATCATGCGGTTGCCGATGTGCTTACCAACGACCAGGAGGATCGAGGTAGCAGCCAGGCACAAGGTAGCTAGCACCACGAGGAGGTAGCTCACCGCGTTGAAGTCCTTTTGGGGCGCTGCGGGCGCAGCCAGCGGGTTGGCGTCATCGGCGATCGTCTCCGCACCTGCAAGGTCCAGACCGCTCTCGATGGGAGTGGCGTTCAGGGGAGCAGGCACCTCAATGCCGGGATCGACATAGGAGAAGATGCGCTCGGCGATCTGTCCCATGGGGCCCCTATCGGTGGTGGTATCGGTACCAGGCACGTAGATGTCGCTGGGCACCTCGGGGTCCTCGTTTGCGGGGTCGTCGGGATTGTCCGGATCATCGGGGTTATCCGGAGTAACCGGACCATCGGGGTTGTCGGGATTATCGGGTGTGTCGGGATCATCGGGCACCACGGGAGCGGGCGCGATGTTCACGTACGTCTGCACCGCATTGGAGGCGATGCCCGCGCGGGTGAGCATGACGACGACCGGCACGTCACCGTCGGTGACTTCGATGAACTCCAGGCCGATGTTCTCGTCGACGCCGACGGTGCGGGTCTCGTAGACGCCGTCGCAGACGTAGGTCACGACGTCGCCGTCGACCACGCCGGGTGCAGTCACGTAGTGCGTGGAGCCATCGTAGGTGGTCACGACGGGCTCGATGCCGGTCGTGTAGAACTCGTCGAAGTCGGGTGCGAAGACCACGTTGATGACGTTGTTTGCGGCATCGGCCGTGATGGTGAGGTTGCGGGCGTTGGAGACCTCGGCATATCCGTTGGGACGGTGCGTGTTGATCTCGCTCGCACGCAGCTCAACGGTCGAGCCGAAGGGACGCAGGTCAGTGGGGTTATGGACGGTCTCGACGAGGTTCTTGTCGGCGACGCTGCCCTTGTAGTAGTTGATGCTATAACCAAAGCTATCAACGGTGTAGACGATGTTGAGGACGTTGCTAGCAACGTCATAGCCCACGGTCAGGGCGCCATTGGTCTGACCGGTGGTGAGGTAACCCTCCGGCGCGTACTTGCCCTGCTCGAAGATGACGGGGCTACCGTAGAGACCGTTGGCCACGTCGCTTCCCAGCAGGTTATCCTCGGAGATGGCGTCCTTGTAGTAGTTGACGGTGTAGTCGTAGCTGCCCAGCGGATAGACCACGTTGAGAACGCTCTCACCCTCGAGGTTCACGATGGTGGTGTCACCGCTCACTTGGGCGGGAGTCACGTAGCCGGGGGCGAGGTGGCTACCCTCCTCGAAGACGATCGCATCGCCATAGGCACCGTAGCCCGTCTCGGAGGCCACGGGGGCGCCGTCCATGCTACCCAGGTAGTAGTTGACGCGCCACGACAGGTTGTTCTGCCTGGTGTAGACCACGTTGAGCACGTTCGCGGCCGCGTCGGCGGTCACGAGCGTCTGGCCGCTCGTGGCGGCGTTTGCCACGTCGTAGCCCACGGGGACAAACGGCCCGACCTCGTACGGGATGTCGCTTCCCAGCATGCCGGATCCCGTTACGGAGCCCAGCAGGTTGGCGTCATCGACGCCATCCCGGTAGTAGTTGACGGTGTAGCCGACCTGCCCCTTGGTGTAGACCACGTTGAGGACGTTGGCATCGGCATCGATGCCGATGGTGGTGGCACCGCTCGTCACGCCGGTGGCGTCGTAGCCCTCGGGGACGTACTTGCCGCTCACGTAGGGGATGGCGTCCTCGAAGGTACCCGTGCCGGTGTCGCTGCCCAGCAGGTTGGCGGCATCGACGCTGTCCCGGTAGTAGTTGACGGTGAAGCCCAGGTCGTTGCGCTTCCTGTCGTAGACGACGTTGAGCACGTTTTGGGCTGGATCAGCCGTGATGTGGATTCGCAGGTCGGCGACGAGCCTACGGTAGCCCTCGGGCAGGAAGGCGTCGGTGTCGCCGGGCACGGCCAGGTTGCGGTCGTAGTCCCACAGGTAGACGCCCGTGCGCTCGCCCAGGAGGTTCTCGGGGGCCACCGAGTCCTTGTAGTAGGAGATGGTGTAGGCGTAGCTAGCGCGCTCGTAGACCACGTTGTAGCTGTTGGCGGCCGCATCCTCGGTGATGACGATGTCGAACTCGTCGTCATTGTCCTTGGGATAGAAGCCCTCGTCGGGGATGTTGCGGTTGAGGGTGTGAATGTCCACGTGCACCGTGGAGCCGTACACGGCCTCCCCCACCAGGGGCTCTCCCTGGAAGTGATAGGCATCGTCCAGCGCCGCGTCGTGATAGTAGCGGATGGTGTAGGTGAAGGTGTCAGGCTCGTAGGTCACGTCGATGACGTTCTGGGACTCGTCGGCGGTGATGTCCACCGTGTAATCCGCGCCGGCCTCGAGCGCCTTGAAGCCCGTGGGGAGCTTGGCATTGAGCTGCTCGACGGGCACCGTCACCGTGGAGCCGTACGTGGCGGCAGGACCGGTGGTGCTGCCCAGGAAGCTCTCCTGGCCGGCGTAATCGCGGCTGTAGTAGTTCACGGTGTAGCCAAAGCTATCGCGCTCGTAGACCACGTCCACGACGTTCTGGGTGCCATCGGCGTCGATGACCTCGGGGCCGGTGACGACGGGATCTGCCTTGTAGCCCGTAGGTGCCGTTGAGGGCAGCTGCACGGGAATGGCCTCGCCCACCTTGCCGGTACCGTAGTCGCTACCCAGGTACTCGCCTTCCATGGAGTCCAGGTAGTAGTTCACGGTCCAGGAGGCCTCGGTGGGAGTGCGCAGGTAGGCGACGGGTAGCACGATCTCGCCGTTTTCGTTGGTCCCCATCTGGGAGAGCTCCTCGGGCGTGATGGGGTCGAAGCTCGTCGGACGGTAGATCTCGAACCCGTCGGTGCAGTTCTCGTAGATGTAGTCCACGGGCCAGTAGAAGTCGTCGTCGACGAAGGCCCTCATGTGGAGATTGCGATCCTTATACTCGGTGACCTGGGCACCCTCGAAGTAGAGCAGGCGGATGCAGACGTCCAGGTAATCCAGGGCCACGACCGGGCCCTCGCAGGTGTACTCCTGGGACTGACCGTTGACGTAGATGGACGCCGTGGCCCACAGACGTGCGTATCCGTCCTGGGCATCGGCGGTATCGGCGTCGGTCACGAGGTGCGAGGCCGTGAAGTTGCGGCTCTCCCCCGGCTGGAGCACGGTGGCCGTGGACCAGTCGTCGCTGGGGTTGACCAGCGCGATGCCCGTGGACTGGGCCCATATGCCGCGCAGGGGGACGTTACCGGTGTTGGTGACGACATAGGTGAAGTACAGGGTATCGCCCACGATGGTCGGCTCGTCACCAGATACGCGCGAACCGTCAGCCTTGGCGGCGTCGAAATAGCTCGATACCTCGTAGGCCTCGTACGGAAGCACGTACTCGTCCATGCAAGAGCCAAAGGCGGTCTCGCCGGCGGCCTCGACCGTGGCGTAGAAGCCGACGGTCACGGGCGTGCCGTCCGTAGGCTGGATGACGAGCTCGTGGGTAAAGGTGAAGCTAGCAGATGCGCCCACGGCCAAGTCGAAGTCGGCGGGAAGGTCCGTGATCTCGAAGCTCTCGTAGCTTTCGCCCTCGCGCGCGGACTCGAAGCCATTCAGGCCAGTGGAAGACGAAGCCCCCTCGCCGGCCTCCGCACCGGGCGGAATGAGGAAGGTGACGCCCGTGAGGGCGACGTCGCCCGTGTTGGAGACGGTCACCGTATAGGTGATGGTGCGGCTATCGACGTCAAAGGCGGAGCTCACGCTCACCGCATGCTGCGGGTCGGGCTCCTCGTTGGCGGCGGGATCGTCCGGGTCGGGCGTGTTGAGATCGCGATCCCCCTCGCCCTCGGTGGTATCGGTGGTATCGGTGGTATCGGTGGTATCGGCGGTGTCGGCGGTCTCTTCAGCAGGAGTCTCGGCAGAATCCTCATCAGAATGAGACTGCTGCCCGGAGGAAGCTGTCTCGTTTTGGTCTTCGAAATGAGACAGTTGCTCCGGACTGTCCGTCTCGTCCGTGGCGACGACGCCCTCGTCTGCCGTCGTCGCGTACGCCGTCGTCGGCACACCCACGTAGTAGAACGCGAGACAGAACACCAGCAGGCAGCTGATGACCTTTTGCAGGCTATTCCTATGTTGGACGCGTGCGTTCATCCGTGTAGATACTCCCCTGAATATCCCCTTGTCAGGCACGGGTAATTGATACCACAGGCCCTGTATAGCAGTCATGAGTTTTGCCACGATGACCGGGATTTGACAGGGTAAAGGCATGGAAGTTTGCGGCAGACGAACCATGTCATGCTCCTAGGCGACGCGACGTGTCACGCTGGGAAGTACAGCCTGCATCGTCTGAGCGGGGCAGACCGTGTGTCCAGCGGCACTTCCGGCAATCATTTCATATGTGAACGCTGCACATGCGGCAGCGGGATACAAGGGGGCGGAGAGCGTGGCGTCATCCGCGGCAAGACCGTTCACGGCGTCCATCTGCACGGAATCCGCGGGAGTGGATACGGTGGCCTGTATGCTAGCAAGCTGTAGGGCCGCCGAGACGGCATCCTGGGGCTTGCTAGCCACCTGGGCGGCGGTAGCCAGAGAGCGCGTCGCGGGTGCGGCGCTTGAGGCCGGTGCGGGCTCGCTGGCCGTTTGGATGCTGCTCACGACCTCGTCGAGCACGCTCGCTGAGGCGATGGAGGTACCGCTGGCTGAGGGGACCATATAGGCGTACAGGTCTCGATCGGTAATGGTATCATCAGCCTCAATACTCGAATAAACTGCATTGCTTGGCACGAGGAATCCACCGCCGTCGGGCTCCGTGTACCAACCAACAAATGTCTGACCGGGATACTGAGTCATATCAATATCGGGGAACTGAAGTTCTCCATTGAATTCATGTCCGAAAGTCACAGCATTTCCATCAGGCGTGTGGAAGCTAACGTTGTAAACCTTCTTCTCCCAGTCAATATAAATCGTCAAGCAGTCATTGTACTCATCCATGATAGCAAACAGAACATCACCGCAGGTCATAGTTGCATCGACATCCTGACCCCAGTCATCAGTCTGCGATAGAAGCTCGTAGCCAACCCAACGGAGATCAGATGCATATGGGGAAACGTTCCAGGGTATATACTGGACCACCTCAAAGCTATTCTCGTCCTCATAGCCATTGGCAACATAGGTAACCTCGATAGTACGCAGAGCGAGGTCAGCGTACACGATAATCGGGCTCGTGCCATCCCACGCAACGGCATCGGCAAGGTACTGGATGGTCGGTTCGAAGCCATGATCATCACCCCACGACGTCGGCTGATCTGGAGTAATCTGATAGTAATATTCAACCCACCACTCGTCATACCAACCAATTGACCTGTACTCGATGTAGTCATTAGTAGGATCATCGTCTTTGTTCTGATCATAGTTGTAATCGAAAAGGTCAGTAAGCTGGACCGTCACGGTGCGAATAAGCACATAGTCATCCGGAGAATCCGGCGTGTAGGACCAATACTGCAGTTCGACACCGTCCGGCTCCCAGATCGCGTAGAGCACGTTCGGGTTCACGAGCTTCTCGCTAAAGGTGCCGTCGCCGTTGTCCTCGAGTACGCTCAGCCAGTTGAGCACGTCGTACTTGTCGCCGGGCTTGTAGTCGATGTCGGTGGCGTCAGGCGTCACGGCCCAGCCCTTGAGCTTGTAGCCGTCGCGCTGGGGCGCGTCCAGGGTGATGGTGGTGGAGCACTCCACGAGCCACTCGTCCGGATCGAGGTGCGGCACGTCCGGGTAGTTGGAATCGTAGATGATGGGGATCCACTGGGCCTCCCACACGGCGTACAGGATGGTCTCCTCGGCCGGCATCCTCCAGCCCGTCGGGGCGGTCTCGTAGATGCCGTCGCCGTCGAGGTCCTGGTAGGTCAGGTCGGCATCGGGCTCGGTGGCGCCCAGCTTGCGCGACCAGCCCAGGAAGTTGTAGCCCACGCGACGCAGGTAGCTAGCATCCGGCATGGTCACCTCGGAGTCGATGTTGTGCTGCGTGCGGTCCTCGTAGCCCGCCGGCGGGTTGCCGTCGCTCGTGTTCCACGAGCCAGTGGCCACGGCCGTGGTGCGGGTCTCGTCGATGGTGCCGTCCGGGTTCACGTAGACCGTGTATAGCGAGCCGTCGCGGTCGATGCGCGAGGGGTCGTTGATGTCGGCGTAGCCGTCGGGCCTGAAGGTGAGCGGCTGCACGGACATCGCCCAGATGGCGTACAGGGTCACCTCCTGCGGCAGCATCTTGAAGATGGCGTCCTCGGCGCCGGCCGGGGCGTCGGCCGGGATGTAGACCGGCGTCGAGGCCGTGGCGTTCTCGGCGATCAGGGCGTCGCGGTACATGAAGTTGTCGATGCCGCCCAGCACCTGGTTGGCGTTCCTGATGCAATCCATGATGGACATGAAGGTGAACGAGCCGTCCGGGGCGGTCACCATGACGGTGTTGCCGTTGTCCCAGGCGTAGCCCTGCAGGCTGTACGGGCGGCCCTGGGCGTCCAGCGGGGCCTGGACCAGGCCGCCGTAGCGTTTGTCCACGGGCAGGTGCACGGTGGCGCCGGTCTTGTATTCCTTGCCGTAGCTATGCTGGTTGTCATAGCCCGGAGCCGGGAAGTAGGAGTCGCCGCGCGTCTCGTTGGCGCCGTCGATCCACGTGCCCACGCCCAGGTCCACGATCAGGCGCGAGGTCACGGCCTCGAAGTAGATCTCGAGGCGCAGGTGCTGCTGGCCGGGCGCGCCGCGGAGATGCTCGCGGGCGGGGAGGACGCTCTGACTGCGGGCGCCTCCGGCGATTTGGAGCGCGCCGCGGAGCTTGCCGCCGCCCTGATCATGGACTTTGGCATGGGCGGCGAGCCGGCGGTGTCCTTGCGGGCGCTGACGCGCGCGTGCGGCGGCGCGGACGATGGAAAACAGCGGTGCCGTGAAAAGCTGGGCGAGCTGTTCGACCGCGTGAGCGCGCTGTTGCTCGACCGCTCGGAGGCGCTTATGCGCCTTACCGATGCGCTGCTTGCGCGCGAGGCGATGTCCGGCGAGGAGGTGGAGGCGCTTTTGCGCGCGTAAAAGGTCGAACGCGCCGTGTCGAACGCTTTTCGCGCTTCGACGCAAGCACACAAATCTCGACAGAGGATACGACAGGACGGGCATGGAATCTTTCCCACGAACATGCAGGAGGAGGGAATGATTCCATGCTTTCCTATCAGAGGCACAGGGAGAGGCTCACCGTCTTGCTGGACGGCGAGCTGGACCACGAGCGCGTCGGCCCCATCCGCGCGGAACTGGACGCGCTCATCAGCGACCCGAAGGTCAAGCACCTGGTGCTGGACATGGCGGGCGTCAGCTTCATGGACAGC
>OGQA01001203.1_pt1 | contig 12382 bp, 6 predicted proteins | sample 1553011 | NCBI WGS metagenome assembly OGQA01 (sample SAMEA2580256, study PRJEB22360) | human gut metagenome | biome: human gut; feature: human-associated habitat; material: faeces | place: Denmark | collected 2008/2010 | reverse complement strand
GAGGCCGGGGCCGCCCCCTGCCTGCTGGTCAGCGATGTGCGGCGGGCCATGGCCCTGCTGGCCGACTTCTACTACGACCACCCCTCCGGCAAGCTCCATGTGGTGGGTATCACCGGTACAAAAGGGAAAAGTTCCACCTCTTATTACCTAAAGTATATTTTTGACGAGTATGAGGCGGGCAAAAAGGGGCCCGAGAGCGGGGTCATCGGCTCCATCGACACCTACGACGGCGTGGAGCGGTTCGAGTCCCACCTCACCACCCCGGAGCCCCTGGACCTGGAACGCCACTTTGCCAACGCGGTGGGGGCGGGGATCCGATATCTCACCATGGAGGTCTCCAGCCAGGCCCTGAAGTATGACCGGGTGAAGAACGTGGAGTTTGCCGCCGCCGTGTTTTTGAACATCGGCATGGACCACATCTCCCCCATTGAGCACCCCAATTTTGAGGACTACTTCGCCTCCAAGCTGCGGATCTTTGCCCAGGCGGCCGCCGCCTGCGTGAACCTGGACTGCGACCACGCCGACCGGGTGCTGGAGGCCGCCCGGAAGAACTGCCCCCGGATCATCACCTTCTCCCAAAAGGACCCCTCGGCCACCATCTTCGGCTCCCAGGTCCGCAAGGCGGGGGGCGACATCCTCTTCCGGGTGAAAACCCCCCGGTACAGCCGGGAGTTCCGCCTGACCATGCCCGGCCTCTTCAACGTCCAGAACGCCCTGGCCGCCCTGGCGGTGTGCGAGGCCATGGGGGTGCCGGAGCAGTATGCCTACGCCGGCCTGATGAAGGCCCGGGTCCCCGGCCGGATGGAGGTCTATTCCAACGCCGACGAGAAGGTCTCCGTCATTGTGGACTACGCCCACAACCGCCTGTCCTTCGAGACCCTCTTCCAGTCCGTCCGGGAGGAGTATCCCGGCCGGCGGATCGTCACCGTCTTCGGCTGCCCGGGGTACAAGGCCTATGACCGAAGAAAGGATTTGGGGGAGATTGCTGGCAAGTATGCCGACCTGGTCATCCTCACCGAGGAGGACGCCGGGGAGGAGCCGGTGGAGGTGCGCACCGCACCGAGCGGGGCGGAGGCCGTGCGGCTCATGGAGCGGGCCCCGGCGGACCTGCTCGTCACGGATATCCGCATGCCGGACATGGACGGCATCGCGCTCATGGAGCGCTGCCGGAGGCTCTGGCCGCAGACAGCGGTCATAGTGGTCAGCGGCTACGACGAGTTCAAGTACGCCCAGAAGGCCATAGAGTACGGGGCCAGGGCCTATCTGCTCAAGCCCATCGACAGGGCGGAGCTTTTCAGGGCGGTCGAGCAGGTGAGGGCGGACAGGCTGACGGATCCCGAGCGTGGCGGCGGCCGGGCTGGGACGGAGAAGTCGCGCCGCGCGCTCTTTTTGCACTACATACAGGGCGGGGGAGAGAACGCGGAGCTCTGCCGGCTGATGGCCGGGAGGTACCCCTTCCTCGCCGGGAACTGCGACCTGCTGCTCATAGGCTTTCCGGGCGGCGAGGCCGAGGCCGAGACGCTCAGGCGCAGGCTGACGGCCCGAATGCCGGAGAATGCCCTGCTCATGGGCAGCGCGAAGGAGCTGGTGCTGCTGGCGGCCGCCGGGTGCTGTGATATCGAGACCCTGCTGACGGGCATAGCCGACCTCAAGTGCACATCGGCGCTCGTCCGGGGCGTCCGGGGCACGGAAGGGCTCCGCGAGGCCTACAGGCAGGCGAGCGATATCCTGGTGCACCGGCTGCTCTACCCCGGCAAACGGCTGCTGACGGCGGAGGACGTCTCGAAGCTGTCCACGGATTTCACCATACCGCACGCGGAGGTCGAGCGCCTCGGGGACATGGTGGGCATAGGCTCGGAGAGCGAGCTGAGCCGGGCACTGACCGGGCTGTTCGAGCGCAAAAAGCTCGCGGGTTACGGCATAGGCTATACGCTGGCGCTGTGCGACACGCTCTACCGCGTGCTGAGGAAGATGGAGAAGAAGCTGCACAGCGGCGCGGAGCTGGAACCGGTGCACATGCCGCTCGAGTTCGAGACGATGCGCGAATACCTGCTGTTTGCAAACGACCAGCTGCTGAGGCTGCACCGTGCGGCGCGGGACCAGGGCTCGGGCCGGGACAGCCTCGCCATAGACCGGGCTGAGGCCTACATACGGGCCAACTACATGCGGCCCATAACCCTCGCGGTGGTGTCGAACGAGGTGTCGCTCAACTACGCCTATTTTTCAAACCTGTTCAAAAAGCAGACGGGCCGGACCTTTTCGGAATACCTGCGCGACATAAGGCTCGACGCGGCGAAAAAGCTCCTGCGCCAGCCGGATATACGCATCTCCGAGGTGGCCGAGCGCGTGGGCTACGACAGCTACAAGAGCTTTTACCGGGCGTTCAAGGACTCTGCGGGCATGACCCCGGCGGAGTACCAGCAGAAACAGTACAGGAGGAAGGATTAGATGAAGGAAGCCCTCCCGGGCGTGTGCTACTCGGGCTTCAGGCGGGGCCAGAGTCCGGTAAACGGCGTGTTCCCGACAAAAGAGCAGGTGCTGGAGGACCTCGGGCTGCTTGCAGACCTGGGCTTCCGGCGGCTGAGGATGTACGAGCCGAATCTCCACGCGGAGACGGTGCTGGAGCTCATAGCCGCAAAGGGCCTGCCTCTCAAAGTTATGCTCGGCATCGACCCCGCCGCGGAGTACCACAACCCCGGCTGCCCGTGGACGCCCGGGCCGCTGGCCGCGGAGCGGTACGCCGAAAACGCGAGGCGGAACGACGCACAGCTCGGGCGGCTGTTGGAGCTGGCCCGAAAGTATGAGAAGCACATGCTGGCCCTCTCCGTGGGCAACGAGAACAGGCCGTCATGGGGCGCGGACCTCGTGGCCGGGGAGCGCCTGTGCGCCTTCGCGCGCAGGCTGAAGGCCGGCTCGGGCCTGCCCGTGGGCTACTGCGAGGGCGCGTGGGAGTGGCCGGGGCTGGCGGAGCTGGCCTCTGAGCTGGATTTCCTGGGCGTGCACAGCTACCCGCAGTGGAACCGGGTGCCGCTGCGCGAGGCGGTCGGGCACATGGAGCGCGACCTTGCGCGGGTGTCGGCGGCGCTGCCGGGCAGGAGGCTGGTCGTCACCGAATTCGGCTGGGCGACGGAGTCGGACAGCCCGCAGATGCTGACGCAGGAGGCGTCCGAGGCCTCGCAGGCGGAGTACCTGAAGGCCGCGCTGGGCTGGATGAGGAACGCGGGCCTGCCGTGCTTCATCTTCGAGGCCTTCGACGAGCCGTGGAAGGGCGGCGCGTCGGCGGGCGAGCCGGAGAAGCACTGGGGCCTGTTCCGGGAGGACAGGCGCGGGAAAACTGTTGTCGGGGAGATGAGGAAATGGCTTTGAGCTTTGTGGGAAGCGACGGGGATTTCAGGCTCGGGCACGCGGAGCGCGTCTCGGGCCTGTATTTTCCGCTCTGCGCCGAGGGCGGGCTGAAGTCCAGCATGACGCCGAGGCTGGGCAGGGACTGCAAGCTGGGACAGGAGGGCTTTGTCCTGCGCCCGGCGAGCGTGCAGGACCTCGAGGACTGCGTGGAGAGCCGCAATTTCTGGTGCAGGCTCGCTGACGGGCGCTGCCGCTCCATGACGGGCCACGACGCGCGGCGGCTGGCCGAGCCCGCGGAGCTGACGGTCGAGGCGGGGCTGCTGTGGCACCGGCTGAGGGTATCAGACGCGGCCTTCCCGCTCGAGAGCCGGGTGACGAGCTGGATAGCGCCGTCGATGCCGCTTGCGGAGATCACGCATTTCGTAATAAGGAACAGAGGGACGGAGCCGGTCTGCTTCACGCCGACGGCGGCGGTGCCGCTCTACGGAAGGAGCGCGGACAACCTGCGCGACCACCGGCATGTGACCTCGCTGCTGCACCGGGCGTGGAGCACGGAAAACGGCGTGGTGCTCAGGCCGGCCTGGTCCTTCGACGAGCGCGGGCACCGGCCGAACTCGGACAGCTTTTTCGTCCTGGGCATGGACGGCACCGGCGCGCCGCCGCGGGAGTTCTGCCTGGACAGGCTCGAGTATACCGGCGAGGGCGGCAGCCTGCTCTGGCCCGAGTGGGTGGTGAAGGAGCGCGCCGGACACCGCCCCGACGCGAGGCTCGAGGGCCGCGAGACCGTGGGCGCGCTGAGGTTCGCGCCGGTCGCGCTGCAGCCGGGCGAGGAGGCGGAGTTCTGGCTGCTCATCGGCCTGGCGCGGGACGGGGCGGAGCCCGTACTGCCCTCTGTCGAGGAGCTCTCGCGCTCGCTGGACGAGACGAGGCGCTGGTGGAGCGAGGCGGCGCCCCTGCGCTTTGAGAGCGGCAGGCGCGAGTTCGACCTGCTCCTGCGCTGGGTGGGCGTGCAGCCGGTGCTACGGCGCATCTTTGGCTGCTCCTTCCTGCCCCACCACGACTACGGCAGGGGAGGCCGCGGCTGGCGCGACCTCTGGCAGGACAGCCTCGGCCTGCTGCTCTCGGGCGAGGACGGCCTGCGCTCACAGCTGGCCGCCTACTGCGGCGGCATGCGGACGGACGGCACCAACGCCACCATCATCGGCGAGCGCCCCGGAGAGTTCCGGGCGGACAGGAATGACATCGTCCGGGTCTGGATGGACCACGCCTTCTGGCCGGTGCTGACGATCTGCGAGTACATAGACAGGACGGGCGACCTGCCCCTCCTGCTCGAGGAAGTGCCGTATTTTTCGGACGGCCTCGTCATGCGCGGCACGCGGCGGCTGCCCGAGCCGGTGAAGGAGGCGCCCGGCACCGTGGCGGAGCACCTCATCATAAGCCAGCTCGCGGCGGTGCGCGAGACGGGCGGGCACGGGGCCCTGCGCCTGCGCGGTGCGGACTGGAACGACGCGCTCGACATGGCCCCGACGCGCGGCGAGAGCGTAGCCTTTTCTTTTGCCTACTGCCTGAGCCTTGAGCGGCTCTCAGACATGCTGGACGCCCTGTCGGAGCGGGGCGTCACGGTCCTCGCGCTCCCGCGCCGCGTCGGGATGCTGCTGGAGGAAGACGCCCGGCTCGGGGACTACTGCCGCGCCTGCGCCTCCGGCGCGGGCACGGAGCGGGAGAGCTTTCAGACCCGCGGCATCTCCGCTGCGCTCCGGCGCGAGGCCGGGAAGCTCGGCGCGAGGCTGAGGGCTCAGGAGTGGCTGCAGGCTGGGGAGGACGGCTGGTTCAACAGCTATTACGACGAGGCCGGGGAGAGGGCGGAGTGCGCCGGACCCGGCCGCGAGCGAATGATGCTGACGGGCCAGGTCTTCGCGCTCATGTCCGGCGTCGCGGACGACGAGCAGGCCGCGCAGCTCGTCCGCGCGGCGAGGCGGCTGCTCTTCGACGGGGACTGCGGCGGCTACCGGCTGAATACGGACTTCGGCGACAGGCCGAACCGCCTCGGGCGGATGTTCGCCTTTGCCTACGGCACCAAGGAAAACGGGGCGGTGTTCAGCCACATGGCGGTCATGTACGCCTGCGCGCTCTATGAGCGCGGCTTTGTGCGCGAGGGCTTCGAGGCGCTCACCGCGCTTTTCGGGCAGGCCCTGGACTTTGAGAAGAGCAGGATATACCCCGGGATACCGGAGTATTTTGAGCCGGACGGCCGGGGCGTGTACCACTATCTCACCGGCGCCGGGGCCTGGACGCTCCGCACCGTGGTCGGGCAGATGTACGGCATACGCGGCAGGCTGGGCGCGATGTGCATAGAGCCGAAGCTGCTCGCGGGACAGTTCGACAGAAACAAGACGGCCTCGGTCAGGCTGCGCTTCGGCGGGCTCTCATGGACCGTCAGCTATTTTGACCCGCTCGGGCTGGACTACGGGCAGTACAGGCCGCAGCTCGTGCTGGACGGGACGACCCTGCCCGGGAACAGCGTGCCGCGCAGGTTCATGGAGGAGGCCGCGCCGGGCAGCGAGCACCGGCTGGAGGTATTTTTAAAGGAGAAATGAGATGGACGGCAGCTTCACCGCGATAATACGCGACTACAACAAAAAACCCGCGTTCTCGGACTTTTTGCCGGGGATAGCGGGGCTGTACGGCACGCCTGCCTGGTGCTTCTTTGTGAACCGGGGCCAGTGCGTCGCAAGCTTCGGGACGAGCGACAAGGACCACGCGATCATGGAGTTCGCGCCCGCGCACAGCTCGTACCAGCAGGTCGAGACGCGCGGCTTCCGCAGCTTTGTGAAGCTGGACGGGGAGGCCTTCGAGCTGTTTTCGGCGGATTCGGAGCATATGGAAATGTACCTCGGGCTGAACAGCCTGGGCATCTCCTGCCTGGACCACGGCCTTGAGGCGCAGGCGCGCTATTTCATCCTGCCTGACGCGCCCGTCGGCGCGCTCGTGCGCAGGCTGAGGCTGACGAATATGACGGGCAGGGCCGTGAAGCTGCAAGCGCTCGACGGCATGCCGGCGCTGGTGCCCTATGGGGTCAGCGACTGGGTGCTCAAGAACATGGTGCAGACCGGCCGGGCGTGGATGGAGACGCAGAGGCTGGGCAGCGGCGTCCCGCGCTACCGCGTCCGGGTCAGCATGGAGGACAGCGCCCGCGTGACCTCGGTCTCCGGCTGTGCCTTCGCCCTATCAGTCGATGGCCGTGGCGACAGGCTGCCCGCCGTCGCGGACCCCGAGACGGTGTTCGGCTGCGACACGGCGCTTAGAAGGCCGCTTGGTTTCCTCGAAAAGAGCCCGGCGGAGCTCGCCGATTCCGTGCAGGCGGTGCAGAACACCTTCCCCTGCTTCTTCTCGGGCCTGACGAGGCGGCTTGAGCCGGGCGGGAGCGCCTGCATCTTCACGCTCATCGGCCACGCGGAGAGCGACAGCGCCCTAGATGCCTTCATAACGGCGGACTTCGGCCCGGACTGGTTCGCAGAAAGGCTCGAGCGGGCCGAGGCGCTTGCGCTCGAACTGACGGACAGGGCCGGTACCAGGACCGCTGACCCGGCCTTCGACGCCTATTGCCGCCAGAGCTTCCTGGACAACTGCCTGCGCGGCGGCTGGCCGGTGAAGCTTGGCTCTCAGGTGCTCCACCCCTTCACGCGCAAGCACGGCGACCTCGAGCGGGACTACAACTACTTCTACCTCGCGCCCGAGCCCTTCTCGCAGGGCAACGGCAACTTCCGGGATGTGAATCAGAACCGGCGCTGCGACGTGTCCTACTCGCCCTTCGTGGAAAAGGACAACGTCAGGACCTTCTGCTCGCTCATACAGCTGGACGGCTACAACCCGCTGCAGATAAACCCAGAGACCCTCGTCGTGGACGGGAAGGAGCAGAGCCCGGGCGAGCTCTGGAATTCCCTGCCCGCCGAGGGCCGGGACGGGCGCTTTGAGCAGCTCGTCTCCGGCGCGGAGAAGCGCGTGAACGCGGTCTTCGGCGAGGGATATTGGAGCGACCACTGGACCTATACGCTCGACCTCATAGAGGACTTCCTGCGCATCTGGCCGGAGCGGCGGCGCGAGCTCCTCTGCGAGACGCCCGTCGGCTGGTTCTCGTCGAGGGCGAGGCTGCTGCCCCACCGCCGGCGCTGTGTGGAGACGGAAAAGGGGCTGAGGCAGTACCGCTACCTCGAGGAGCGCGAGGCCGGGGACTGGGAGTGCGGCGCGGACGGCGCCCCGCTGTGCTCGAGCGTCCTTGAGAAGCTGGCGGCGCTCTGTGCGCTCAAGTTCGCGGCGCTCGACCCCTGCGCCGCCGGCGTGGAGATGGAGGGCGGCAAGCCGGGCTGGTATGACGCGCTCAACGGCCTGCCGGGGCTGTTCGGCTCCTCCGTCGCCGAGAGCTGCGAGCTCGTGCGGCTGCTGCGCTTTGTGTCGGACTCGCTGGCCTTCACAGGGGGAGGGCTGAGCGTGCCGGAGTGCCAGGCGCGGCTCATAGACCGGCTGAGCCGGGCGGTGGACGAAAACCGTGAGAGCCTCGGGGCCCCGGGCGCACAGTACGGCTTCTGGCGCGCCGCCTCCGGGGCGCTCGAGGACTGCCGGGAGGCGAGCTATGCGGGTAAGGCCATGGAGCCGTTGCAACTCGACGCCGCGGAGCTTTCCGGGACTTTCTCAGGCTGGGCGGAGCTGCTCGCGCACAGGCTGGAGCTGTCGAGGCGGCCTGACGGACTGATGCCGACCTACTTCAGCTACGAGGCCGAGGACTGGCGCGTGACGGCGGAGGGCATCGAACCTGTGAGCTTCAGGCAGAACGCGCTCCCGCTGTTTCTTGAGGGCCCGGTGCACGACCTGAAGCTGCAAAGCGGCCCCGCCTCGCGGCTAGGGATCTATGAAAAGGTCAAAAGCAGCGCCCTGTACGATGCCAGGCTGGGCATGTACAGGGTGAACGAGGCGCTCGACCGCTCGCAGCTAGAGCTGGGCAGGGCGGCGGCTTTCACTCCGGGCTGGCTTGAGAACGGCTCGATCTGGCTGCACATGGAGTATAAATACCTGCTAGAGCTGCTCAAGGGCGGGCTGTACGCGGAGTTTTTCCGGGAGTTCCGCAGCTGCGGCGTGCCGTTTCTGGACGAGACCGTGTACGGGCGGAGTACGACGGAGAACGTCTCCTTCATCGTCAGCAGCCTGAACCCCGACGAGCGGCTGCACGGCCGGGGTTTCGTGGCGAGGCTGAGCGGTTCGACGGCGGAGTTCTTGCAGATGTGGCAACTTATGTTCTTCGGCCCCGCGCCCTTCACATGGAGGGACGGCCAGCTCGAGCTGGACCTGCGCCCGGCCATACCGGCGTATCTCCTGGACGAAACGCTCACGCTGGAGGCGACCCTCGCCGGCGCCTGCCGCGTGCTGTTGCACTTCGCCGAAAAGCGGGATTATTTTCCCGGAGACTATACCGTGACACGGCTGACCTGCAACAGGACCCCGGACGAGATACGCCGCGGCGGACCGGCGGAAGCCGAGCTGTGGTTGGAATGAACGTCGCTGTGGCACCGTAAAATGTGCGCACCAAAGGCTTCCCGGGCAGCTGACATAGTCGCAGGGACCGCCGGCCGGCAGCCCATACTTGACACTCCAATTTTTGGGCTGCGCATAGGCAAAGTGAAACTGCGGATACTAATTCCTGCGAAAAGAAATAAAGGCAGGAGGAAAAGAAAATGAAAGCGACCGGCATAGTCAGGCGGATAGACGACCTGGGCCGTGTAGTCATCCCCAAAGAGATCCGCCGCACCATGCGCATCCGCGAGGGCGACCCCTTATTGAAAACATTGTACCCGTGGGAACGCTTCTGCGCCGCCATGGCCGAAGTGGCCCGAAAAGTTCAGTGAACGTTGAAATTAGAGGCAAATGGTGGTACAATGAGATAAAGAATATTGGGGGTACATATTATGAGCAGTGACGCCATTCAACTGTTTGAAGACCAGCCGATACGCTCCGCTTGGGATGCTGAGAAGGAAGAGTGGTATTTTTCCGTGGTCGATGTGGTCGGGGCGCTGACTGACAGCCGCGACCCGGCGGCCTATTGGCGCAAGCTCAAGCAGAGGCTAAAAGAAGAGGGGAACGAAACCGTGACAAATTGTCACGGTTTGAAGATGACCGCCGCAGATGGCAAAAAACGCCTCACCGACGTCGCGGACACGGAACAGCTGCTGCGCATTATCCAGTCCATACCCTCGCCGAAGGCCGAGCCGTTCAAGCTCTGGCTGGCGCAGGTGGGCCGCGAGCGCATCGAGGAGACGATAGACCCCGAGCGGGCCATAGACCGCGCGCTTGAGACGTATCTCAAGAAGGGCTACTCGGAGGAGTGGGTGCACCAGCGGCTGCTGGCCATACGCATCCGCAACGAGCTGACGGACGAGTGGCAGAAGCGCGGCGTGCAGAAGGGCCGCGAGTACGCGATCCTGACGGACGAGATAAGCAGGGCCTGGTCGGGCCTGACCACGCGGCAGTACAAGGACTTCAAGGGGCTCAAGAAGGAGAACTTGCGCGACAACATGAGCGACCTCGAGCTGGTGCTGAATATGCTGGCCGAGGCGAGCACGACGGGCATCTCGCAGATTGAAAAGCCAGAGGGCATGGCCGAGAACCTGAGCGTAGCCCAGCGCGGCGGCCGCATCGCCGGCAATGCCAGAAAAGAGCTGGAGCAGGAGCTGGGGGTGCCCCTGTTTATACGCGGAAAGGGCGGACTAAAGCTTACGGATCAGGGCGAAATAGCCGTCCGCTACGCCAGGCGCATTAAGGCGCTGGACGGCAAGCTGAGGTCTGAGCTTGCCAATTTCGAAAAAAACATAACCAACCTTAAAATCGGGCTTACGCACACCGCAGAAAGTAACCTTACCACCGAGGCGCTGGCAAAGTGTGCCGCCCAAAACCCCGGCCTGAGCATAACAATAGCTACTGATACGATAAAAAATCTTTATGATATGCTGGGGAACTACGAGTTAGACCTGGCCATAGTGGAGGGCATGCCGGTGGGGTCGGGCTTCTCCTCGCTCATGCTTGACACGGACTATCTGGTATGCGCCATGTCCGTGAACAACCCTCTGAGCAGGCGGGCGATGGTAACGCTGAACGAGCTTAAAGGAGAGCAGATGATACTGAGACTGCCCACCTCCGCCACGCGGCAGCTTTTTGAATCCACGCTGGAGAGCATAGGCGATTCCATCAGGAACTTCAACGTGACAATAGAGGTAGATAACATCGCTACCATAAAGGACCTTATACGAAAGGATCTGGGCGTATCCATACTGCCCAAGAGCGCCTGTATGGACGAACTGCGCAAGGGCAAGATAGCGGCGCTGCCCATAGAAAACCTGAGCATGGCACGGGAGACCCGCATAGTGTACAACCGGGACTTCGACCACCCGGAGATACTTCAGGAAATAACCAAGACCTATCAGGAAGTAGCAAAGGCTTACAGATAAGCAGCGAGCAATAGAAACAAGCCCCCGCGAAAGCAGGGGCTTGTTATATGTGTGTATATGCCGTTACCTTGCCAGATTCACTACGCTGCCTTCTACCCCCGCGCGCTTTGCGGCGGCAAGGGCTAACGCATCGTCCCCCACCCGGGAGGGCCAATGGGCATCGCTGCCTATTATAAACTCTGCGCCTATATCGGCAGCCTGTCTTAGCTCCTCGTCGCTCATGGTCACACGGGCGGCGTTTATCTCGAGCTTTATCCCCAGCTCCTTCGCCCCCCTGGCGAGAGTGGGGATGTCGCATTTTACATACAGCCCCGGGTGGGCGAATATGTCTATTTTATACTTTTCACCTGCTGCAAGCAGCGCCTCGGCGGTTTTCACGGGATCCGATCCGCCTAGGTGCAGCGACTCAAGGCTGCGGGCAACGCCGAAGCCGTCGCTGGGCCTGCCCCCCTTGTGGAAGGCCAGAAGCCGCACGTCAAACACGTCGAGAAGATCCTTTGGTATGTCTGTAAGGCCGTATCCCACAAGGTTGCTCTCAATGCCGAAAAGCACCTCTATCTTATCGGAATACTTTGCCTTCAGCCTGTCCATTTCCCGGCGGAGGCCGTCAAGCCTTCTGCCCCGCACGCCGAAGAACATATGCCCCGGGCCGTGCTCGCTTACCGCCACGGTTTTCAGCCCCATAGAAACAGCGGCAAGGACATTCTCCTCGGGAGTTCCCTTGCCGTGGCTGTATAAGGTGTGTGTATGCAGGTCTTTTGTCAGCATATACTGCTTGCTTAATCCTGCTGGGGCGCGGTCTTGCGGGCCATAAGCACTATCAGGGACCCGAAGAGGGTGAGTATGGTGAGATTGCTCTCCCTGCCGGTTATGCTCTTCATGTCATCAACGCCGCTGGTGCAGAAGAAGGCATCTGCGATATTGGCTGCGGGGGAGTTGATATAGTTGCTTACGAAGGCGGTATAGGTGCCGCAGGCCTTGGCGGCCTTGAGGGCATCAAGCAGCAGCTTTGTGCGGCCGCTCCGGGAAATGCCTATGAACACATCGTCCACAGTAAAGCGGGCGGACAGCACATCCATCACCATGGAATCGGATACCGCTGTGGCGTCGTAGCCCATGTAGTTTAACTGGTAGGCAATGTCCCTCGCAAGGAACTCGCTGCTGGCGGTGCCGAATACGAATATGCGCTTTGCCCTTACGGCCTTTTCGGCAAGGGTGGAAAGCTTGTTCTTGGGCAATGCCTTGAGTGTGTCTTCCATGGCGCGCATGGAGGCAAGAAACATTTTTTCGATAACAGCCTCATCGTTATCTGTTGGACGGATCGGATCGCTCTTGAGGGACTCGATGGAGGAGGAGCCGCTGGCAAGGGCAACACGGAAATCCAAAAAACCATTGTAGCCCAGCTTGCGGGCAAGACGCGTAACTGACGGGACGGATACGCCGGCGGCCTCGGCTATTTCATTTATCACCATGAGCGAGGCGCGCGCCGGGTTTTCCAAAATGAAATCAGCAACTTTGCGTTCTGCCGTGGGCAGTGTAGAGTA
>OGQA01001201.1_pt1 | contig 12387 bp, 11 predicted proteins | sample 1553011 | NCBI WGS metagenome assembly OGQA01 (sample SAMEA2580256, study PRJEB22360) | human gut metagenome | biome: human gut; feature: human-associated habitat; material: faeces | place: Denmark | collected 2008/2010 | reverse complement strand
CGCTGGACGCGGCCGCCGGTGTCGACGAACTTCTGCTGGCCGGTGTAGAACGGGTGGCACTTGTCGCAGAGATCGATGGTCATCTCGGACTTGGTGGCACGAGTGACCCACGTGTTGCCGCAGGTGCAGCGAACGGTGCACTCCACGTAATTCGGGTGAATACCTTGCTTCATAGCAGGACTCCTGTTCGTCGGCCCTGGTTCCGACCAGGGCAGGGGTTTTGTCCTGGTCGGAACCAGGACAGTCAAGCTTTTCGAGTTTAGCAGAACTCGCGCGGCGCCGTTCGTACGTTATGTGGAGATTTGCGTTACAGTTGTCTGGCACCGCGCAACCAGCGCAGCCGACGAAAGGTCACCGCCATGTTCCTTGCCATCGACGTGGGAAACACCCAGTCAACGCTCGGCCTCTTCAACGATGACGGGAGCCTGGAGCACGGCTGGCGCATGGCCACCGCCGCGACCGACACGTCGGACATGCTCCACTCGCGCCTCTACGGCTACTTCGCCCAAGACCGCTTCACGTGCCGAAGTCTACTCGCTCGACAACGTGACCGACGCCGCCGTGGCAAGCGTGGTCCCCGCCCTGCAGCGCGCCTGGTTGGTGTGCCTGCGGGAGCAGCTCGGGTGCGAGCCCGTCATCGTGAGCGCCGTCGCCGACTACGGCATGCCCATCGACATGCCCCGGCCCGTGACCGTCGGCGCCGACCGCATCGCCAACGCCATCGCCGCCGAGCAGACCTACGGCGAGCCCGTGATCGTGGTGGACTTCGGCACCGCGACGAACATCGATGTCGTGGACGAGCACGGCGCGTACCGAGGCGGCGCCATCAGCCCCGGCCTCATGCTGAGCGCCAACGCGCTCTTCTCGAAGGCGGCAAAGCTCGCGAGCATCCCCGTAATCGCCCCAGGGCGCGCACTTGGCGACACAACCGAGACCGCCATGCAGTCCGGCCTCGTCATCGGCGCGGCGGCGCCGGCCGTGCCGGCCTTCAACCAGCGTAGCCCGGACGTGAAAATAAGCCTGCGCGACTACTCCGAAATTGGAATTGACGCGCTCATAACCGAGATAGGCGCGGGTAACATGCCGGACATCCTCGACCTCAGGGGCCTGCCCGCCGAGCGCTACGCCGCCGCGGGCCTGCTGCTCGACCTCTATCCGCTCCTGGACGCCGACCCGGACATAGAGCGCGGCGACCTCTTTCCCGCGCTGCTCGCGGCGCTCGAGACGGACGGGCACCTCTACTCCATACCCACGGGCTATTACCTCGTCGCCGTCTGCGGCAACCCGGAGACCATTGCGCTGACTGAGGGCCTGACACTCGCTGAGGCGGACGCGGCGGTGAGGGCTGCGGGCTTCGGCTCGCTGTTCTGGCGGCAGCTCTCGAGGGACATGGCCCTGCGCTACGGCCTGCTGCTCGGGAACTTCGCGGACTACGGCGCGGGCACGGCCCGGTTCACGGACGGAGACTTCGCGGAGCTTCTGGAATACGCCGCGACGCTGCCCGAGGTGGCCGCCTCTGCGGCCGAGTGGCCCACGGAGCTCTACGAGGGCGGCCAGGCGGTGTGCCTGACTGGCATCTATACGATAGAGGACTTCGCGAGCCTCAAGGTCTACCTCGGCGGCGAGGTGGCGCTGACGCCGCTGTTCTCGGAGCAGGGCCGCTGCGTCGCGGAGCTGATGGGCGGCTACGCCGTCACGAGCGCGTGCGGGAATACCGAGGCGGCCTGGGACTTCCTGCGCACATACCTCGGCCCGGAGCCGAGGACGCGCCCCTACGAGGACGGCCTGCCGCTGAACATCGCGGCCTACGAGTCCGGCATCGAGACGCCATATCTCGAGGACAGCACGGCGGGCGAGGTCAAATACATCACCGAGTTCGGGGAGCTGACGCTCTACGACGACCCCGAGGCGAACGCGGCGCAGCTGCGCGCGCTGCTGGGCTCCGAGCTGCAGGCCACGCGCTACGACAACACGGTGGAGGACATAGTCATGGAGGAAGCCGAGGCATATTTTGCCGGCGCACAGAGCGCACAGGCCGCGGCGGCGGTCATCCAGGACAGGGTCAGCCTGTACCTGGCGGAACAGGGCTGAACGCACAAAGAGGCGGAGACGGCAGCTGCCGGGAAAACCTTTTTGCAGAGTACATCATAGCCGGCTCGGACAGCGAGTGCTCTCTGCGCGTCTACTTTCCGGCCTATCCACGGGAAATAATCGCGGCGGCCTGACCCACATCCTGTAAATGATATCCGCGCCCAAAGCAGGGGAGGACATCTGGAATTACTACGAGCAGATAAGCTGAGACGCCCAGGGCAGCAGAAAAGCGCGGATAGCTCCGCGCTTTTCTGCCTGTTTTTGCGCAGCGCTCCTATGGAGCGCGCCGCCCCGGGCTCAGTCGAGGAAGGGCGCGAAGTATGTGACGCAGCTGTTTTCGGCGGCGTAGGTGACGCCGTCTGCGGAGTAGTACGGCAGCGTGAGCGTGCGCTCGGCGCCGTCCGCGTACTGCGCCCGGATGATGACCGAGACCGCGCCCGGCTCCGACATGTCGGCGGAGGGGCTGCGGCTGTAGCTTATGCCCTTCGCCAGCTCCAAGAGCTCGGCCGTCTCCGCCTCGTTCAGCTCGCGGGAGCTGCCATAGCCGGCCACCGACAGTGAACGGATGTCCCCGGCCAGCAGCCCGGCCAGGCTCAGGCCGCCTTCGGCTCCGGACGCGCCGCAGCCCGAAAGCAGGCACGCCGCGAGCAGCGCCGTGCAGAGGCCAAATACCAGCAGCTTTTTCATCGCTTCTCCTCCTCCAAACCCCGATCGTGTAATGTGAACGGCATGACTGCAAACTGCGTTTTCCTGTAAATTAAGACTAAAAACAGCCCGGATTTGTTCCGGCAAAGCGGCGAAAAACGTGAATACCCGGCCGGTAAAGGATGTGGTACGATGGGCAAAAAACGCCGGGCCGCACCTGCGCACGGTGAATACGGAGCGGGATGAAAAAGCGGACGAGCCAGTCGTCCGCTTTTTTGCGCGCTTATTTGAGGGCACGGCAGCCTTCCAGCCGCAGGAGCGCCAGCTTGACCTCAAGCCCGGCGGCATAGCCGGTGAGGCGGCCTCCGGCGCCGAGGACGCGGTGGCAGGGTATGATTATCGAGATGGGGTTGTGCCCCACCGCGCCGCCTACCGCCCGCGCCGACGCGCCCAGACGGCGGGCAAGCTCGCCGTAGGTCACGGCCTCCCCGCTCGGAATGGTGAGCAGCTGCTGCCAGACCATCTGCCTGAACGGGCTGCCCCGGGGCGCCAGACGGAGCTCGCCGGGCTCCGGGCGCTCGCCGGCAAAGTAGCGCTCCAGCCAGCGCCCCGCAGCCTCGAACACCGGCAGCCGCGCCTCGCGCGCCCCGGGCTCCAGGCCGAGGGAGTGGTATTTCTGCCCGGCTATCCAGAGCCCGGTCAGCGCCTCGCCGTCCGAGGCCAGGGTGAGCTCGCCCACCGGCGAGCCGAGCCGTGTAGTCCAGTCCATGCGTGAACCTCCTCGCGGCGGCGCTCAAGGCGCGGAGCTGAGCGCCCGCAGCACGTTTTTGAATGTATAAACCAGGTTTTCCTCGCTGTGCGGCCTGAGCAGGGCGAGGTCCTGCGGCAGGCGGTTGGTGGTAAAGACCGCCGTGACGCCCTCGGCCCAGGCGGCCTCCGCGCCGTAGTCGGCCCCGCCGACGATGGCGATGACGGGCACGCCCAGCTTCGCCGCGCGCCTGGCCACGCCTATGACGACCTTGCCGCGCAGGCTCTGAGAGTCAAGTTTGCCCTCGCCGGTGAAGATGTAGTCAGCCCCGGCGGCGGCAGAGTCAAAGCCCGTGACGTCCAGGACGGTCTCGATGCCTGACCGCAGCTGCGCGCCGAAGAAGGCCGCCATGCCCGCGCCCATGCCGCCAGCCGCGCCTGAGCCGGGCAGCAGCGAAACATCTGCGCCCGTGTCGCGCCGGATGACGCCGGCGAGATGCCGCAGGCCCGCGTCCAGCTCGCGCACCATGGCCTCGTCCGCGCCCTTCTGCGGGCCGAAGATATATGCCGCGCCGCTCTCGCCGAAGAGCGGGTTGTCGATGTCGCACATCGCGGTGATCTCAACGCCCCGGAGACGCGGGTCAAGGCCCGAGACGTCGATGGCGGCGATGTCTTTGAGCGTGCCGCCGACGGGGACGAAGCAGGCCCCGTCGCTGTTGAGGAAGCGCAGGCCCGCAGCGGCCGCCGCGCCGCAGCCGCCGTCGTTAGTGGCGCTGCCGCCGAGGCCGAGGATAATGCGCCGCGCGCCGTTATCTGCCGCATGCAGGAGCAGCTCGCCGAGGCCGAAGGTAGTGGTGCGGGAGGGGTCGCGCCGCTCGCCGACCATGGGCAGGCCCGCGGCGGCAGCCATCTCGAGTACTGCGACCTGCCCGTCGTCGAGAAGGCCGTAATGCGCCGTGCAGGGCTCGAACCAGGGCCCTGTAACCTGTGCCTCGACCCTGCGCCCGCCGACTGCCTCAAGGAAGGCCTCGACGCTGCCCTCACCACCGTCTGCGACGGGTATGGAGACGACCTCGCAGCCCGGACACAGCTCTGCAATGCAGCTGCGCATCAGCTCACAAATGCGCAGCGACGAGAGCGTGCCCTTGAACGAATCCGGAATGAGTACCGCCTTCTTCATGCCCAAACCTCCGATCCCGCGGCCAAAGCCACACAGAAAATTATATTTTCCGCCCCAAACCTTGTCAAGCTGCGGCGAGCAATATAATACGCGCGCTCTCGGCCGTGTTGCCCGGCCGGATGGGACTTTATAAGCACCCTATCATCCAGCGCGGCCTCGCTTTGCGTTCCCAGCAGGTACGAGCGGAGCCTGGCAGTGAAAACCGAGCCTCCTGTCCTATACCGGACAGGAGGCTCGATTCAAATTTCCCTGAAGTTTTCTGATTCCATTCGCTCCAGTTCGCTCATCTGCTGCGAGAGGTATTCTATTCTCCACTGAGGAAAACCCTCCAAGTATTGAGGAAGGTGTCCACAATTTCACCGGCCATGGCCGGCCCTATTATAAAGCCGCCCAGGCAGAGGATGTTGGCGTTATTTATTTTCCTGGCATATCCGGCGGCGTAGACGCTCTCAACGACCGCGGCGCGGACGCCTTTGAACTTGTTGGCTGCAATTGCCATGCCCATGCCTGTGCCGCACACGAGTATCGCCCGCCCGACGCTGCCCTGTGAAACCAGCTGCGCCGCACGCCGGGCAGCGTCCACGTAGTCAACGGGTTGTTCCAGTGAAAGCGTGCCCACGTCTTCGACAGTGAAACCGGCGTCTTTTAGGTGCTGGACCACTGACTGTTTAAGGGCAAATCCGCCCTTATCAGCGCCGATTACTATATCCAAGCTAAGACCTCCTTAAACAAAATGCAAGCTCATTTTGGCGTTTTGAGCTTCATGCAGCTCTCTCGCGTTTCGATTTTTGAGGGCAGCATGGCTTTGATTTGGATTTGGTGACCGCCTCTGATCCTGTCATGCAGCAGCTTCGCGGCGGTTTTGCCCATTTCTTCGATGGGAATGGCAATCGTAGTGAGCGAGGGTGTCAAATAGCGCGACGTAGCAATATTGTCGACCCCGATTACCGATACGTCTTTCGGGACGCTCAGGCCCATTTCCTGAAGGGCGCTCATGGCCCCAATGGCGGTATTATCATTTGCGCAGAAGAGCGCCGTTATATCACTGCAGCAGCTTATGAGGGCCTTTGCGCCTTCGTATCCGCCCTTGTATGACAGCTTGACATTTTTTACGAAGCGGCTGTCCGTAGGTATGCCGTTTTCGATCATGGCGTTGCGGTAGCCGAGGTAGCGTATTTCGTCCTGTATCTCGCCGACATAGCCGATACGTCGATGCCCTAAACTGATCAGGTAGTTTACGGCTGATTTGCTGGCCTCCATGCCGTCGCAGATGACCTGGTCGCAGCTGCCGTTGAGCTGATTCAGCCCGACGTAGCAGATGCTTTTGAATTGCTGATTCAGAAGGGCAAATACCTGCTTGTCACAGCGGCCCATGATGATTATGCCGTCTGCGTGGCTTTCAGACAGCTCCCTCATTGCCTCGCGGTTGTAGAGCGACTTTGTCGTAAATGAGTACCTGACGTCATAGCCCAGGGAATTCGCCTCGAATTCCACGCTTCTGGCAAGCTCGGAGAAGAATTGGTCTTTCTCGGAAAACGGCATCCTGGCAAGCAGGCACTCTATGCTGCCGTGCAGTTCCCCTTTGCCGCGGTTTGCCGAGCGCAGGCTTTGCGCGGCCTTGTTCGGGATGTAATTCGTGCGGTTGACGATTTCCCAGATTCGCTCGCTTACTTCCCGGCCGGCGGCGGATTTTCCGCGCCCGTTCAGAACGCGCGAGACTGTAGAGACGGAGACATTTGCTTCTTTGGCTATCTCTTTAAGTGTCACGGTGTTGGAGACGTTCAGCGGAGGGGAATTATAGTTATTGTTGCTCATCTTTCATGCACAAATGTACTGCGGCAAGGTTGAACGCCTTTGGCAGCGCCAGAATATTCGGCTCGGGGCCGGTGTATTTTTTTATGGCGTCTTCCAGGGCCTGCTCGACAGTCGCCCTCGTTTTTAAGCCCATGGCCCGGGCGTAGCCCGGCTCCTTAGCGCCCACGAGATATATTGCCGAGGTGTTTTCCTCCGCCAAGTGCCCGCAGCTCATCATAGAAAAACCGTGGTACGGATGGAATGCGCCTTCAAAGCGGTATTTGTCGACATAGTCTTTGCGCAGCGCAAAGGCCTCGCTGTATTTTGCCATGTCGGGCAAAGTGCAGCAGCCGCTGCAAAACAGGCGGAAAAGCTCCTTGGCATACGGCCAGCGCTGGTCGTTGAAGAAACCGTCGCAGGCAGACGCGCAAATGAATACGCAGCGCTCGCTCATGATCCTTTTGTGCCTTATGACCTGGGCGGACAGGGCCTGCATAAACTGTATGGGATTGGTGCCCATGCCGTTGCCGTAGTGAAAATCCTGGGGCATGCCAAAGACGATGATATCATATTTCTTTTCCGCCCAATGCACATAGGTCCTCTTGTCTGCGGCCTCCCAGGAAAGGGGCTGCATTTCTTTTGCATATCCGCTGAATACAGCGATCTGACGCGAGCGTGAATCCAAAACCGCATCGCAGCAAAAGAACTTTTTACCCATGGCCTCTTCCATATACATGCCTATCTCGTCAAACTTTGTCCGCATGAGAGACTTGCATGACACGGGCACAAAGTCGTCCCTGTGCATGACCTGGGGTATGTGATGCGCGGCTATGCTTCGCCAGTGGGTTATGCCGGTGGCGCAGTGCTTATAGCCGCCTGAATAGCCGCCGTAGGGGTTGCCCTGCGTGTGACCTATCAGAATGGCCACATCCGAATCGTAAACGTACTTGTTCATTATCACCCTGTCGCCTCTGGCCGTTGTGCCGAGGTCTACAAGGCGTTCCCAGTCTTCGCTGTCGTGGCTGATGATCTGGCCTGAGGGATAAAACTCGTTGAACAGTTCGGCGCCCAGTATTTTCAGCATTTCCTCTTTGTTTGTCCTGGGATGCAGGCCGTTTGAGAAGATGAGCAGGATATCCTCCTTTTGTACTTGCGCCGAGTACAGCTCATCGAGTATCAGACTGATGGATACTCGCCTGTGCGAGGTCTCCTGACAACCGCCTTTGACAATGTCGGGAATGATAATGGTGACCTTTGAGCCCTTGTGTGCCAGCTCGGATAAAGGCTCCATGCCTATGGGCGACCGTATAGACCGCAGAGTCGCTTCGCGCAGCTGCGTTTCAGGTATGAAGGGCGGATCGCTGACCGTTTCGCCGGGCACAAATACATCCGTGCTGTCGGGCAAAACAGCCCGCATCGTCCCTTTGCCATATTCAAATTCCAGTTCCACTGGCAGTACCTCCAATCAAAACGTTAAGCGGTTTTACATATTGATTATAAATGCCGCAGCTCAAATTACATAAGGCAATTTACACAAACGTTTGTGCTGCGAACCTATGAACACCTTACACAAAAACAGAAGCCCGGTTTGTTGCACCATAACTAAAATGTGCAATCTAGGGCCAAAAATCGCCAAGAAATCTCACAACTTGAACTTTTTGGCCTGGATATCAAAACACGCAGGAAATGGTACCAGCCGGGTTTTGCGTGAAAACGTTTGCACAAAAAGCCCGGGTAAAACTGCTGCGTTAGTGTATTATTTATATGGGAACGCAGAGTGAGAAGATATACATGCAAACGCGCAATACGTTGCATACCGCTGCTGCGGAAATATGACAACACTATGAAAAGCGGGTGAAATAACGAATGCTCAGTGCACAGGAAAGGAAAGAGCTGAAGCTGTTTGCGGCGGATATACGCATCCAGTGCATGGAAGAGTTCAGGTCCATAGGCGCAGGCCATGTCGGCGGGAGCATGTCCATGGCGGATCTCATGGCTTGCCTGTATGGCCGCATCATGAAGGTTGACAGCCGGCATCCCCGCATGGAGGACAGGGACAGGATAGTGGTATCTAAAGGCCATGCCGGACCTGCCATGTATGCGGCTCTGGCGCTGAAGGGTTTTTTCCCGATGGACGAGCTTAAGACCCTCAACCGCATAGGTACACGGCTGCCGAGCCACACGGACCGCAACAAAACACCTGGCGTTGACATGACAACGGGCTCTTTGGGCCAGGGCTTCTCGAGCGGACTGGGCATCGCGCTGGGATGCAAGCTCAAGTCTCTGGACAACTATACCTACATCGTGCTCGGTGATGGGGAACTGGCTGAAGGCCAGGTGTGGGAATGTGCAATGTTTGCCCCGGCGAACCATCTTGACCGCGTGATAGTGTTTGTAGATAAAAACGGGTATCAGCTGGATGGGGCGACAGACGAGATACTCCCGCTTGGGGATGTGTGCGAAAAGTTTGAGAGCTTTGGATGGCACGCAATAGATGTCGCCGACGGCAACAGTGTGGATGAGATCTGCAGCGCAGTTGAAGCGGCCAAAGCAGATACGGAGCGGCCGAAGCTAATAGTGCTGAATACGGTCAAGGGCCTGGGCTGCCCGGCGGCGTTTGACCCGGAGCTGCCGACGAACCACAACATGGAGGTAAGCGACCGAATAGCTGACGAGGCCATAGCGGCGCTGCAGCTTGAAAAGGAGGCTTTGCTATGAACGTGGCGCTTCTCGAAAAAATCAGCCCGGACGAAAAGCAGATGCGGCAGTATTACAGCGAGAGCCTGGTGAGCCTTATCGACAGCGGCGAGCCGGTACTGGCGTTTGATGCAGACTTGATGCGCGCCGTAGGGCTCCTGCCATATAAAAAGGGCCGCGAAAAGAGCATTTACGACTGCGGCATAGCCGAAGCGAACATGGTAGGGCTGGCAGCCGGGGTATCTGCGGAGGGTTTCGTCCCCTTTGTACATTCGTTTGCGGCGTTTGCCTCGCGCAGAGCGTTTGACCAGGTGTTTGTAAGCGGGGCCTATGCCCGGCTGAACGTTAAGATCGTGGGCAGCGACCCTGGAACCGCGTCTGCGCTGAATGGCGGCACGCATCAGGCGAACGAGGATATCGCGCTGATGCGCACCATTCCCGGCATGACGATAGTCGAACCAACAGATCCGGCCATGCTTAAAAACTTAATCCCAAAGATAGCGGCCGAATACGGCATGTGCTATATCAGACTCTTTAGGCTGAACGCCCCGCGCATATATAAGGACGGCAGCGATTTTGATATAGGCCGTTCGGTCATGCTCAGGGACGGAAGCGACGCTTCTGTGATTGCCTGCGGGCTGGAGGTCCAGGAAGCCTTGAAAGCGGCAGAAATGCTGGCAGACGAAGGAGTTTCGGTCAGGGTCCTGGATATGTTCACCGTTAAGCCCATAGACAGGGAGGCCGTGATACGCGCAGCACGGGAAACCGGGGCTATTGTAACGGCGGAAAACCACAGCGTAATAGGCGGGCTGGGCTCGGCTGTAGCCGAGGTGGTCTGCAGGGAATGCCCCGTGCCGGTAGGGTTTGTAGGCATCGACGACGTCTTTGGCGAAGTGGGGTTTACCCCGCTGCTTATGGAGCGTTTTGGCCTGACCGCGAAGCACATAGCGGCGAAGGTCATGGATACTCTCGGTAGAAAATAAACGGAGGCAAGTATGGAGAATCACCTCAGATGCACCCTAAGGTCCGCCCTTGACGAGAGCACGCCGACAGTGGCGGAGGACTTTGAATATGCCGCCAGGGTCGAAAATATCGAGCTGCCTTTTGAGCTCTGCGAAACGATAAGGCGCGCAAAGCCTGCGGCTTTCGGCGTGACACCGTATTTCAAAAAGGTCGTCAACGACCTTAAAACAGCCCCGGGCGAGACCCCGGCGGGATTCAGGGTGGAGTTCGAGCTGGACTGCGACAATGTGCTGCGCGCGGATCTCCACAGGGACATCGCCTACGAAAAGAATAACAGGAAAAGGCCGACAAAACTGCTGTTTTCCGCAGATTCTGCAAACCCCTATGAGGTAGAGCAGGTCAAAGACCTCATATCGAATTTGACCTGCAACCCGGCGATAATTTACAACCTCTTCCTGAACGACCCCAAGGCAAATGTGGGCGGGAAATTCAAAGACAGGGACGAAGTGATGCGCGAGATCGGCCGTATACTTGGCCCGGGATGCGACATCAGCGTTGAGCTTAACGACCCTTTCGGGGCAAGCGACGAGCAGCTGCTGGAAGAGGCCGCACGGTTCAAGGAGATCATAGGCGAGCACAGGATAGTTATAAAGGTGCCTCACACCGGAGCAGTCAACAAGGATAACGTGCATGAACTGATGTCCGGCAGCAAAAGGTTTATGCGCAGATATGACGAAGGCGCCGTGGCGGACTATTTCCGCGGCCACAACCTGGCCCTGATGCTCCACGAGCACGGCTATAGGACAAACTTCACCCTCATGTTTGAGCCCTGTCAGACCGCCTTGGCGCTGCAGGCCAGACCGGCCTATATCAACAGCTTCGTCATGTTCCGCCAGGTCCAGAGTGAAAAGATGAGAGAACTGGTACAGGAATATGAGACCGCAGGCCGCGTCGGAACACTGGAGTCCCTGCGCAGCTATATGGTAGATAATGACTATCTGAGCGGCGCCGAGTGCGGCTGTGACCTTGACTATGCGCTGTCGCTTGCGAAGGGCATCTTGAAGTACCGCGGTTATGACTCGCCGGGCGCAGATGGCCTGGACGGCATCAGGCATAACCTGCGTATGCTCAGGAATTCGCATCTGCCTGATACCAGGCTGATAATCTGCAATTTCCAAAGCAAATGGTGCTACCCCTATGTGGACCGCATGCTGATGGAGCCTGAATTCTCAGATATGCTGGACAGGGTAGTAATAACGGCGCCGCCGGCTATCCTGGGCGAATACACTACCAACGCTATCGTGACGCAGTTCCACCGGAGGTTTATGAACGCGGCCAACGGAGCGCGTTAAGCCTGACAAAAAGAGTATGTGAGGGACGGCTTCTTGAAATACATTTTTCTGAATTTAAAGCGCTTTGATATTCCCAGAGCCCTGGGCGGCGTGAATTCCATAGCCATGCCAGGGGAGTGGGCGGGACATATCGTGAGTTCTGTCAAAGCGGAGCTGGGAAAATACGCCGGTACGGCGGAATTTGCAATGTTTTTTCCCGAGGCGCACATCCTGCCGGCGAAAGCGGCGGGCTTTAGCGGGCTGCATATCGGCTGCCAGGGCGTATTCGGCCGGGATGTTGCCGCCGGAGGCAACTTTGGAGCGTTTACGACCCTGCGTACGGCTAAAAGCATGCGGGCGCTGGGCTGCGACTGTACGATAATCGGCCACTGCGAAGAGAGAGCTTATCTGAACGGCCTTGCCGACACTTTTGGAGGCAGCCGCGAGGCCGTCAACTCGATATTGAATACTGAGACGGTATCGGCGCTTGATGCCGGGCTCAAGGTGCTCTATTGCGTAGGCGAAACATTTGAAGAGCATGGCCGGGTAGAACAGGTGCTGAAGAAGCAGCTGGACGAGGGCCTCAGCGGTGTGGAGCGCAGCGGAGTGATAATAGCATACGAGCCGCTTTGGGCCATAGGCCCAGGCAGGCCTACGCCTACCGCGGCGGAGATAAGGAGCATCGTCCGGTACATAAAGAGCGTCGCGGAATGTCCCGTAGTATACGGCGGAGGCCTGAAGGAGAGCAACGCCGAAATGATAGCCTCAATACCGGAATTGGATGGCGGCCTTATAGCGCTGACCAGATTCCAGGGCGAAATCGGCTTTTATCCGGAGGAATACCTGCGCATAGTTGAGAAATATTTGGGCTGTGCGGATGCGAGCGCGCACATAGCCTGACTATATGTGAAAATACGGCAGGCGGAATTTGAAAAAAAC